>Ga0307513_10008343_pt1 | contig 13268 bp, 9 predicted proteins | sample 15_EM_MG_FD_202174 | JGI IMG/M metagenome (GOLD analysis project Ga0307513, IMG submission 202174) | Populus trichocarpa ectomycorrhiza microbial communities from riparian zone in the Pacific Northwest, United States - 15_EM | ecosystem: Host-associated > Plants > Roots > Unclassified | place...
GAGTTGATTGGTTATCCGTTTTAAAACAAAACCCAAGGGTCGTGTCAAGGTTGTTTAGGATGAGAACGAAGACACAAGTGTGCGAGATGAAGTCTTTTAAGTTAGTGAGTTGGTTGAACCATATCGAATTGCTCCTTTGATTGACTTGTTGATGTTGACCCAGAGGAGTTGAATGTTGTTCTGAGCTTTAGCGGACAAGCAAATATCGATGAAGATGATGATGATGATATCCATATTGAAGATTGTGATGGAGCTGATGACGATTCAATTGACGATGAAGAAGAAGAAAATCCTGACTAACTATCAGAATTAAGGAAAGTGTAAAGCATTTTTTTATAATGTAATATTATGGATGATATTTTGTAACATGAAATACTTATTTTATAATTGTTAAATGTTGTTATTGTTTTGTGCAGGCAGTTTGTAACTTAAGTGTTTGTAGGAGGATAACTAGGCAATACAAACATAATCTTTCATGTACAGTGCATGATCATCGACGTCTCTACAGACAGAAACTGCCCGTTGGTATTTTACCGAGAGTTGCAAAATATTTACTGGAAATGCCACAATCATCGACGTTTATACCGACGGATACTATATATGTCGGCATTTTATAAAGAGTTGAAAAATATTTATTGAAAATGCCACAATCACTGATGTCTCTACAGACGGATACAGTTCGTCGGTATTTTACTGAGAGTTGCAAAATATTTACTGCAAATGCCACAATCATCGACGTTTATACCGACGGAGATAGTCCGTCGACATTTGTTGTTGTAGTTCACAATTACCGACAGACTCACCGATGGATTGTGCGAATTCCAAAGGGCGGGTATTAATGCATCTATGACCGCGTGTAATTGCCGACGAACTTACCGATGGACTGCGAAAAATTTGAAGGGTCATTTAAAAATTTTAGTGTGAAATTCAAAATTTACCGACAGACTTTTGAAAATTCACCGACGGAATAATTAAAAATAATATTATTTAAATAGTCCGTCGGTAAAACCGCGATATAAATCCTACCGACCGCCCATTCAGTTCATTTTTCCTCTGCTTTCTTTGAGAGTTCTCTTGTTTTCGTTTTTTTTCTCTCATTTGCTTCACAACTTTTGTTTTCTTGCTTGTAATCTATAGTTCAATCTTTAGCAAATTAAAAGGTATGTATTTCCATTTAACATGCTTAATGATTTTATTTTTTATATTTTTTCTTTGTTTTAGTTATTGTTATTGTTGTTGTGTTTTTTGTTTTGGTGTATTTTTATAAAGTAGATAAAGTCTTGAAAAAAAACACATTATTAAGGTAAGCATTTTTCATTCCTAAAGTCTATAGTTTTTTTTTTAATTTGTTCAATATATTTTATTGTTTGTATTGCCATAATAATTGAATACTTTGTTGAATTTTAATTCTTATTGTTGAATTTTAATTCTTATTGTTGAATTTACCTTGTAATTAGTAATTGAATATATAAGAATAAATGTAATTATTTTATCTCAATTTTACTCTATTATTGCATGATATGTGTTTAATTATTTCCATTGATTTTAATTGTTATTTGTATAGATGTTAGGTTATATATATAAGATTTTTGAATGGGGTCAATTGATTGTGGCTATTGTCAATATTTACAGGTTTGAAAACTTTGGGTAGTCTCCAGTATAGGGGAGGTGCTGCCGAATTGTTTTTTAATAATCGAATTTAATTATGTAATTATTCGTATAAAATTATACAGATGTGTAGAACGAAATCAACAGCTCGTCGCTCACTTATGGTCACATCTAGTTCTTCTAGTAGTGCCAATCAAGAAGAGGCACCTACGCCGAATCGCGATGCTGCCTCTTTCAGCGCGGTTTCACAGCGTAGAGGCGGTGTGCCTTCATAGCGGAATCAATTTACCTGCAAGTACAAAGCACATTGGAAGGACAACCTTTCAATGTAAATTTGTTTCGGTTTGGTTTTAGTTTTTTTTTAATTATAACATAATTTATGAACAACTAATCAATATTTCATTAATTTAATTTATTTTCAGATTCACAAACATTGAGGTCGCCCGAGTAATATCATCGGCGTTCAAATCGTTGATGGATATTCTATTATTTCAATTGAGTTAGGTTTCCAGACATCCTGAATGGAGACCTTATATCGATGCATGGTTTCGAAGATTTCAGGTTGATGTTAATTTCTAATTTCCAGGTTATTTTTAATAAATTATTATTATAATTGTAAATAAATTATTATTATTATTTTAAATAAATTATTTATACACAGCACAAAATCGAGTGGGACAACGCGCATGACAATGTTGCGAGGAGGGTGTGGGAAAATCACGCGGCAACTAAGTAACATCGAAAACAATACAATATTTTTTTTAAAAAAAAATTATGTTTTAAAATCTAATTTGTTACTATGGAAGTAGGTTGCGTGATTTTTGGTATGAAGCACAAAAAAGCCAAAAAAATACGCGAGAGATAACAGTCTACAAGTTTGGAAAGATGTGGCGGTTTGGAGGGATTTCAAACCGCCAAACATCCCAGGGGATATATGGCCGCAATATATTGAGCACGTGATGTCTGAGCGGTTCACATGACGCTCACAGTCTGATGCTGACAACTAGTACCGGCAAATTCATAGTTCGGTGACCACACACACCGGTGGCTCCATTCTGTTTGCTGCACAAGTGAAACGGGTGGTAAAATTAATTTAAATGAAATATATCGTTAATTAATTTGTTGTTACTTAATTATTATTTTTTCTTACAGGCTACGTCTCTTAGACGTGAATCTAGCCCAGTGGAGCTATTTCTAGAGACGCACATGCGGAGTGAAGACCGCTAAAAGGGGATGCAACAGTTCGTTGACAACCGCGCTCAACACTTCGTTGTATGTTCGTTCAATCATTTTATTTCGTAAGTTATTATTTTTCTTGAATTGAAATGATGATTTTTTTTTTCATTTTGAGGAGACCAATAATAGCTAGTTGAGGGAGAGATATGACGACGATCCTTCGATCCATCCGGATTTGTGGATGGAGGTAGGATCGTCTGGTGGACCCGATAAAAATTGGATGTAAGGGCTCTTCAACACTACAGTCGAGAACTTGCGAGTGGCCCGTAGTGTCTCAACCATTAAGAGCTCTCAATCAGTATCAAGCACCCAATCAAAGGAGTTCTTGGCCTTGCAACAACATATGACTCATCTCACCAAAAAATACGAGTTACTCTCGACGAATTATGAACAACTCTGCCAAATGGTCATGAAAAATACATCAGAAATGGATGATACATGTGCGCCTCCTTTTTGGATGTTTGGTCCCAGGAACGACCAACCTCCACCTCCTCCTCCTCCTCCTCCTCCTCCTCCAGCTTCGCCATTATTCTAGTTTAATTTTTTTTTGGAAACACATTAAATTTGTAATGAATATTTGGATGAATATTATTTAACTTTATTTTTATATTTTTTATGTTTAATACAATTTTATTTGCATAATTGGTTTTTTACTATTAATTTATATAATTTTATATTATTTATTCTAAATAATTTAAAAAAAACATTTTAAAAAAATCACCGACGGATGTCCAGACGGAATTTTTCCGTTGGTATTTCACAAAGAGTTGAAAAATATTCACCGGAAATGCCACAATCACCAACGTCTTCACAGATGAAAACATTTCGTTGGTATTTTACTGAGAGTTGAAAAATATTTACTGCAGATGCCATAATCACCGATATTTATACAGACGGATACATGTCGTCGGCATTTCACCGGAAAAATATATACTTCATATGCCACTATCATCGACAGAATATTTCTATCGGTATATTTCCAGCGGGAATTTTTTTACCAACAGAATGTGGAATTTCCGACGAACGCTATGCCGATAGACGCTTTCCATCGGGGATTTAGTTCGTAAAAAATTTACCAATGAAGTGGCAATCTTACACCAACGGATTTGGTTTGTCGGTAAAACTGCTAAAATTTAATCCGTTGATAAAACTGTTAAATATTGTAGATTTCCTCCCCTTTCCTCTTCTAAAAAATCACAAGTTGACGGTCTTTGACATTGATTTATTGAACCAAGTTGAGTCCTTGACCTTGGGTATCGTGATTCAAGTACTTGGATTTGGATCAAGAAGCTTGGTAATCAGTCGGTGAGCTTAAGAGAACTCAATTAGAGAGAGATTGATATAAGGTGGTTGAGAGAGAGAAAGGTGTGGGCTAGGGTTTTTTTTTGTTTAATTTGGGAGAAAGGGGAGTTAATTAAGGTAGTATTTATACTCTATCAAAACTTATGAAATCAATGCAAAATCATGAGTTTGCACAAGTTTACTAAACTTGCTCAAGTCAAGTCTGATTTTTCCGGTTTCGTTGTGGGAAAAAAAAGAGTTTTGACGGGGACAATTCCTGAAGAACCATTGCATATCAAGTCGTGCTTTAGAAGTGGGCAGCCTTAAAATATCAAGAGAAAATCCCATGGACCCCAGTGGTTTTGACCAACAACGCCACCCCTTAGCTCAGCTTTTCTCTGATCTCTTTTACCCCAAGAGTTTCATTGGAGAAACAGAGAGAAAGCAGAAATGCCATGTTGGTGGCTTTGAAGATCTGCTGTTTTCAGTCTTCAGGGAATTTGAAAGAGATTTTGTGTGTTAGGTCACTTCCTTATACGTGGTCAGATAGTGATTTATGCCAACGCAAAGGCACATAAAAGTATCAAAATGAATGATTCTACAGCCTCCTCGCTAAAAAATCACCGTATAAGATTCCCCAAAACGGGCATAAAAGTAGTTCACCCTTCATGGTGTCTTGGGTATCCTTGTGCCAACGATCTGATATGGAAAAAAATACTTTCCGCGGTTGTAGCATCCAATATTGTCTTCTTGCCTTGATAATTTTAGGTTGAGTTCTAGATTTCACTTAATTTTGAAAATAGGAACACTTTAAGAGGCGAAGTGATATACTTGTAGCAATGTGGCTGTGTGTTCGTGACAATCAAAAGAGTCCAACTCCAAGGCGATACAAGTCGATTCACAACACATGAGGTGTGCCAGACTGTTTGAAGTGACTATGAGGACCCACACACGTGCACCTTATCTACACTGTTGGAGTACATATAGACTTGATTTGGACGAGCCCTGATCGAGATTTGATTCTTATTCCGCAACCTTACAATACGCATGCATACAACAAAGGTTAATTTATACTTGATATTAATTAAGGTCCCTATGGCTATGGCTGTATTGTTGCTGTCTTGTAGATGATGTTGTTTTCTCTGTTCATCTCTGCTTCACGTAACAATCATCGCATTAAGCTTGTCAAAGCTGGCAAGTTCTACTTATCCAACGTTGGGATTTATATGTTTTCATTGTTGATCATTATAACAGTGATAGGCTCGTCTATCCTTTCTCCTGTGGATTGAATTAACTCAGATTCTCAGAGCTTCTGTCTTCTTTTACTTCAAAATCACAGAAAACGTGATTTGTATATTTATATTCCAGTGGCCTAATCTTATATTTTCTGAATTTACTAGTAAAACATATCAATGCAAAGGAATTAAAGATTAACTAAAACGTGTTGCGATGTTTCTTTATAAGATAGTGCTTCAGATTTGTACATAGAAGCTACGGTTGCCTCCCATTGATTTGAATTTTGAAGGGAAAAGGAAAAAAGAAAAGGAGCACTACTGATCTCCGCGACCACCCCATGAAGATTAGGGTCCCCACTGATCTAGGAAAGTCCCAGTTGCTGGTCAAAAGCAGTTCTTTGTAGATAGCCAGATTCAATGATCTTGGAGAAAGAAAAGAAGAAGAAAAATAATTCAAACATTCCATGACAGTGACCAGACAGTCCTTGTCTTGGAAAGTTCTTAACAAAATTTGAAGGTCCCCCCTTAAGCACTGATCATGTGTAATAACCCCACCCCTCACTTGCCACTTGATGATCTGACCAGATATATCTTTTGGTCAAGAACTAACCTCCAACTGGTAGTTTTGAGTGCATTTTCGATCGAATGACAGTTCCCATATCCAATTATTTGCTTTCTTGTTTGTGCAGTGCAGTGCAGTACTCCCTCTTTCACTTTCTCTCACCATACCATCACTTTTGCAGAAGTAGTTGATTTTCCACGGATTTGTTTTGGGTTAGGTCTGGGAAGTGGGACATTTGCTTTTGAGTTGCATGGCTTTAGTAGATGTCGAGTAGTTATCAATATTGATTGCTTTTTGGAGCTTTTTTCTCCATGTCGTGACCGTCTTCTATTTGTCAGATTCAAAGTCACTTTAGCCTTGATGGTCGTTATAAGCCCACTAAGTCCACAGGCCTGTACTCTTTTCACGATACATGTGACCCACAAAACAGCAAGGCCTTCACTTGGGCAGCGACATCGCCCAGAAATCCACACAATCACATGGCGCTACTTGCTTGTGTTTTCAGTCTCCCTCGCTTTCTTGCTGTTGCCAATAATTTGTGTTCCATTCAGCTGCTCCAAACAATCACTAAGTGGATGATGAATTTCCAAATCGTTTTGTTCATTTCATTTGTCCTCGAGGAAGCGTACAAACAGACCACATCGGATTATGCATACTTCCAAGTTTAGCTGTGTGAAAGCACCGTGGGAACATCAAATGATAGAATTGATTAAGAAAGTAATGAAATTAAGCCCTTCCATGCACAGTTGGGTCCATGAACATAGTCATTCCAGACTTTGCGGCCGATGCTTGCAGCTGTCTATTGTACCACAACACCTTGTAATGGTCCTCGCCATACGGTGCTATTGACAATTCAAGGATCATCCAAAAGCACATCAAGCTTGTTCAGTAAACAGACGACTACTACTTCTACCGCTGAAAAGAAATAGACCTAACCAACCATGCAATTTGTGCAAGAGTGATCTTGTGATCTTGCTAAGTTACGTCTTCACATCACTAGCCATTCTCTATGGCACTTTTCATTTGGTCTTTGTGGACCAAATCTTTATCAACATCTCACCCTAACCATCCTTTGAAAATGACTTGGATATATAATTGCTTGGAAGAAAAGCACATGCGCCATTTCTTTTTGATATTTTGGTACAATTAGTGGGGGCTATATTTATCTCAATTGATAGTGTACTGCCTATCATAGCTTTCGTTAGCACTTGAGTCGATGAGAAAAATCACAACTTGAAAGTTCTTAAACGTCTACATAATATTCTAACTGCATTTATTCTTGACATTTATGGTATTTTAATTATCGATAAAATTACTAATTGAAATTCTCATCGAGGATTTTATATCTATTGACAATTTTGTCGGTAACTTATTATACTAAAAGGTAACGGACTTTTCACGTCAAAAAATAACGACGTGCTTTTATGTCCTTTAAAAAATCCATCAGTAATTATTAAACTAACAAATTATTATGTCGGTGATACCATCGACCATGAGCTGAATATAACTGACGGCATCATCGATGAAACTACTAATATAGTGTCCATCACGGATTCCATCAGCAAGTCCAGAAACTAAAAAAAAAAATATTTTGTGACTCTCTAACAAAATTCGTTTAGGCTTTTCTGACAGACTCACCGTCAAAATTGTAAATGTTATTTTGTTGACTTAGATTAGTGAAGATCTTTTTACGGTTGGTAAAAAAATAATTTAGTTAAGATAGAAGTTTATCAAGATTAGCTAGCATTATCTTGTCCGTAATTATCTTATTAGTTTAAATTATTTAAGAGATAAATTCAGATAGAGTAAAAAAGGTTATTTGAATATAACTTTATCAGTGTTTTTGTAAAACACATGAGTAGTCTATTACCAACGTGAAAGACTAGGAAACTTGAAGATTATCCTTATCCTTATCATATAAGACATGTACATAAGAAATGTTAAGTCTAAAGAAATGTGTGATATATAGGAGAGTTTTAAAACTTAAAAGCATTAATTATATTGAAGCAAGTGTGCCAACTATCTAAGGAGTTTATACAGAGTTTCGCAACACATACTCTTGGCACACGAGGAGTGTGTAGGAAATTCTCGAGGAGAACGGTCCTTGAAGAGTTAGAGAGCTTGCAGACTCCTAGAGAGAGTTCCTGTGTGAACTGTTACAAACTGGAAGTTCCAGTTAGGATAACAACGGTTTAAAGATTGTCAGATGTACTGCGAAGCTATTATGGTAAGAGACATAACATGATTCACTGCTCATCAAGTAAGGTAGTATAGACATAAAGGGTTGTGTTCAAAGATGCTTCTTTTGTAATCTTTCAAACTAGTGAAAAAATTATCTACCCGGGCGGGTTTTTTTAAGCTTGTGAAGAGTTCTACAAAATGTTTTCCCTTCATAACCAAATACCTTGTGCATTTAAGTTTTCTGCATTCTTTATTTATTTGGTTAGTGATTAGTTTTTGCAAAGTGTTATAAGATCATCTGTTAACAGGTGGTAAACATGGAAAGGTACTTTCAAAAACCTTTTATATTTGTCGGTAATTCTATGGATAGTTCAAAGAATTTTTTTTTGAGTTCATTTATTATAACCTTAATTGCATTTTTTAAAAAAATCTAAAATCACAACAACAAATTTGAACAACAAAGTTTTATAATATTAATTTAATAATTGATAAAAATATCTTAATTACAATAAAAAAAAAGTTCCTAACAAAATGGAGCTGGAGATGGAAGGGGAAGGGGATAAAAAAAATCATAAACCGAGAGGTCCAAGAGTGGAAGGATAATATGTTAAAAGGTTTACTTGTATTTGCTTCCCTTGTTTCCTACTTTGTTCTTTGTATTTTACCTTCATATCAGCCTTCATAACAAATAATCGTTCATTAACTTATTCTCAGACCATCTCTTGAATGACCGATGATGGCTGGTTGGGACCAAATTATAGGGTGCCTAAAATAAAATGAAATAAAACTACAATCCACCCTCATGTCTTGGGTTGTAATCATAAACATATCGTAAACTGGATTATTATCGGGTTCACCAGTAGCTCCAACCTCTAACCAAAACTAAGGATCTTATTTTAGATAGGTTGAAGCGTCCTATTTATGTTTCCTACGTATGTCAGTGTTATATGCTTCATTAAAAAAAATTAAAATTCCATAATCCAAGTAAAAAATCCAATTAAAAAAAGGTCAAGCCTATTATAACTTTTCAAAAATTACTTACAACAAACGTTTTGACTCAGTTGTTGATAAATTGAAAGATTTCAATTGAAAGATTTCAATTCAAAGAAAGTATAAATTTGACAAGTTACAACTTACCAAATCGCATTGTGATTTTTTCACACTTTTTTAGCCACCCCCTCGTTTTTTGCATTCCAATAAAATTTTTCTTTATAATCAATTTTGTAAACTAATTAGTTTCAAGATTTACAAAACTATATATTAACTAAAAGTATGAATTATTTATCTTCTAACCTTAAATTTTCTTAACCATACACATCCATTCAATATGATCATCGAGTTGACTCTATTGAAACAACGGTTTTTTCATTGAATATCTCATCGTCAATTTAATCATTCAATAAGTTTCACTATTTGTAAACCTGAAAATCATTTCATCAAAGGCATTTTTATTTTATTTTTATTTTTATTTTCATTAATGAACAAAATTAAATAACTTAATACAAATCTTTAATAACAATAAAAAAAAATGACTTACATGTTGAGGTCAGCCTTCCATTCAATAATAATCTTGACATACATAAAGTCTTTGAAAGATGAGATTCTAACTCTATGATTTGTATTGGATGAGCCTTGGTCGATAACAGGCTCAATAGATTTCTCTTTATGATTGACACCTAAATACACAGTAGCTTTACTGACACTAATGCCTGATGAAGTAGTAACGCTCTTTTTAAACTTGGAAGCTTTTCTACCATCTTGACAATATAACTAACCAATTCAACAAGAGTATAAATCATGGATATCCATCATATGAGAGATTTATTTTTATTAAAGTAATAAAATTTTTAATTTTAATAAAATTTTGGCAGAGTTTCTCTTGCACAGGGACTTTACCTAAAATTTCATCATGCTTTAAATTACTTGTAAATAGCAACAAAAATCCAAACACAACAACTCATACAATCCAACATCAAATGTTGCCTCAAGCATACCACTGAAACCACAATCATCAACTATTTATCATCCACAACATGTTTACACCATTTAACAAAACTAAAAAATTAAATAAAGACATGTTTCTAAAGCATAAAATTCAAACAAGTCGTCAAATACTAGATCAATACCATATTATTTTTATTGGGGATGTTAAAAAACATTATGCTAATAATAATTTTAATGTCTTTAATAAATTGAAAATAATTATCTTATTTTGATTATTTTTAAGAGATTGAAGTTGTGTTCATCTATCCAAATCATTTAATTCATGCAAGGCACTATTACTATATGTTTTTGGCAAGAAATCATGTGTGGTACCTTAATCTTCAAATGGTATTGGTATGATACCGATAAAGAAATTAGAGTAAATCCTTATAATGGTAAACCAATGTATCTTACGAACTTTGATATCACAATTAAATAACATTTTATAACTTGCTATAATAATCAACTTCAAATTTATTGAAAGTTGAATCCTTTACGCAGAGCTCACTATTATATGTCTTTCTACCCTCTCTATACTCTTCAGTATGAAAGACATTCATTAACGAAAAATCTATTAATGAAATACTTATTATAATACTAGAGCTTTCTTTCAGGACCTAAAAATAAGAATTTGAATCTACCAGATTGCCTCTCGTGTTGAAAACCTAGTTCAAGTTAACAATTATTAACGATAAAAGAAAAAATCTAACTAAATATATTCTTAAGAGTTATGAATTATTAAATATTTACACATGTTTTAAACCACGTGGTAAATTATTCATCTTATAATCATAAAATTTAAGTTTCATTAGCATTTGGATTTTGGGAGAACAATAATTAATGATGTTGCCTATAAGAGAGTTATTGAATTGAGTCTATATGAGAATATAAGATAAAATGGTTTAAAACTATAAAATTGTAAAATTAACTTACCGAACAAAAAAACTCAATTCATTGTAGTTAAATAACACATAATTAAATGCTTATCTGAATTAGATGTCTATCAAATATCTCATAACTACATTATTCAATAATGGTCATCCAAGATGGCAAAATATTAATAAATCCTCACTCAAAGGTAGTTCACTAACATCATCATGTCTTGAAATACATTTGATTCTTGTTCTTAAATAAGGCTAAAAATAATATGAGGTAAATGTTGAAATCTCTTTATTAATATAAACCTCGCATATAAAAGCTAAAATCTCTTTATTAATATAAGTCTCGCATAAAAAAGTCTCAACATGCTTTTTCTTTTTAACTTTTTTCTTAAGGTTGAACAAGTATTTGTATGCAAATAATTAGAGATGAATAACAAAATGTTCTATAAAAGGCAATGGACAATTACTTAGCATGTAAGTGGTCCCTAACCTCTCGAATAGAAACATATATTTGTATTGCACATGACCTTTGACTTTTGCCACGTATGTTAAATAAATAGGTAGATAATCCATTGAGTTGAAGAAAGAAGAAGGGAATATCATTTCAAGTTTGTAAATTGTCTTTGTGATGTTCATTTTAAGTTGCTCCATGTGTTGAGTATGCAACTTGATCGAAAAAATATTTCTAAAAAGTTATTAATCTATGTTAGTGCATCCCATATCCTTTTTTACATTAATATTTTAATAAGGAAGCTTTTAAAAAATACTTTGTTTTATCCAATTATAGGTCACACCAGAACCAGAAACATTTTGCTTTCCAAAACTAAAATCAAATATAATGCCCTCATACTATGAAATTAAATCATACAATTCTTCACCTAATAGTACTAACGGTGCAACATCCCTATTAATTTTACCTTTCAATAAGTCTTTTTTGTTGTTTTTGTATCAATGATGACTTGGTAAGAATCTCCAGTGGCAATCAAAAAAAGAAGTTTTATCATTATTAATTAAGGTAAATGCCTTATTATTTTTTATATAATATGGACAAACTAATTTTCCATTTGTAGTCTACATTAAAGTTGTTTTCATTTAAAAAAATGTATTTCCTTCCAACATCATACGTCAAAGCCCTAAATGATCATAACTGACTCAACTCATTAATCAACGGTTGAAGATAAACATTCATATCCCTACCTAGACTATAACAATAAGGTATGATCGTAGATAAGAACATGAATTCCAGCCTTATACACATCCCCGAGGCAAGTTGTAAATTGTTAATATGATCGGCCAACAAGAATAGGATGAAACAAAGGACCCAAATGGATTGAATCCATTTGTACACAACCCAACAAACTACTTTTAGGCTTCACCAACGAAAAGGTACACCATGACTTCATCCACCTCATCATGTAAATGATGTTATGTCATGTGATTGGTAGTCTTTGAAGACATAAGTAACATTTACAGTTTAGGAGTGATTGAAAAGTATCTCAGTTTTTTATATGCAACAAGAATCCTTCCTCTATCAGTATTGATTTCTACTGAACATGCTGACATGTTTTACACTCGATAAAATTTATATATTTACCATAGTACAAAATGCAAAAGTTTAGACACATTTATTTTTTGGTATCTTAGACCATGAAGTCTCATTGTGGATTTTATAGCATAGAAGTTCTCTTTCATATAACATATTTTTTTTTCTCATTCAATGATGTTATCATAATTGTCCTTGCTCGATCCATAATTTGATTTGATGGTAAACACTTGTGCAATGGTAAAAAATTTGTTGTGAGTTATGCATCTATCTCATAATGGTTCAACAAGATCTTTTAAAAGTTCAAAAAACTTAGTTGTATTTACATACGTTCTTCATCTAAAGAGATGTTATATAAACCTTCACCTAAAAAACTCTGATTCATTTTCATTGCATTCATCATTATACTTATATATGGATTACTATTATCATCCGCAAACTCATGAATGTTGCAAGAACTAAAAGTCGAGCCAACCATTCTTTTTAACATAATCATAGGGTTCTTTATATGCACACACCAATACAAGTATTTTCTACAAATATTTTTTTAAACAAAAATGCATCATCATTATATCTTTACAGTGGAACTTTTTTATTTTTATACTTCACACATAAAGATCTACTTTATCCTCCACTATATTCTTCGAATTAAAAGGTATAAAATTAATAAAACCCTCAACTCTTTGAAGATATCTTGCTTATACAACCCTTTGGGTGAATCTCGATACATCAAAAAACAATCCATTACTTATAAAGCC
>Ga0307513_10008344_pt1 | contig 13266 bp, 17 predicted proteins | sample 15_EM_MG_FD_202174 | JGI IMG/M metagenome (GOLD analysis project Ga0307513, IMG submission 202174) | Populus trichocarpa ectomycorrhiza microbial communities from riparian zone in the Pacific Northwest, United States - 15_EM | ecosystem: Host-associated > Plants > Roots > Unclassified | place...
GTTCTTGTCCCCGTCGTCTGCTTCATTGACCTCATCCCAGACTCATGTGACGTGTAGACCGGTTTGTTCTCAGCTGTCGGCTCTGCGCTTATCGTCAATGTACAACCCAAGCTGGAACCCGACCCCATCAAAACAACTGCTGCCTACACGTAACGGCTCGTCCGTGCTGTAAATAGCTCCTTCCTAGTGCGGACCCCGACTCCATCACCTGGTTCGGTCCCCTGGGGTCATCACCGTCCAGCCGTGACTCTACGCCAGTCTTGCAAATTCCCTCCCCACTGCACTCGCGATGCCGGTAGATAGTGGGTCGACCGGCGCCCCAGGAACTGGAGATTTTGTTGCAAGAGAGAGTCGTGACGAGCAGCGCGAGTTGGAAGGAGTGGGGGGGGGGTGGCATTTCTGTCTCGCCACCAAGACCTTCCCGGCGACGCCTCGTCTCGCCCTGCTGTTACTTGGGTGAACCCTGCCGCGAGATCTTTGGACAACCAGTTGTACCGCCACTAGAGCCATCGTTGCTGTCGCGTTCTTCAGCACCACCCTGGGTCTTCTTCACAGTCACCGCGACACTCTCCTACACTCGCCCCCCTACCAGACCCCTCCTTCCCTTATGACTCGGACCTCGACATCACAACCTTACACGACCCTCTCCCCTCCTATCACACCGTTCCTCCTGGAAGAGGTTCGGGCGATTTCTCTGGCATTTTCAGGAGAGTTAGGGATGTGCCGAACGCATTGGATTGAGCGCAAGCATGCTGCCGGAGATGAACACACCGTTAGACTTTGTGATTTTGCCTGTCCGAGATTTTGGTGATGTTTCACTGGACTGGGAAAGTTATAATTCAGACACCCGATGCGTTGCGTGGGTCCTCTACTCCACAGATAACGACGTGATTCTCCCCGCCGCCCGGTTCCCTGTGGACGTTAACTGGTGCCCGGAAATCGTAGGGGCTGTCGCACTGTGCCCTCGCGGACATTTTTCGAGTATCCGCTGGATGTGCGAGTTCGATCAGGATGGCACCAGTCTCGATACCCGGCATTCGGTCGCGCACTGAACCTGGAGGAAGACTTCGAGGAACTCCGCGAATGCACTGTGCAAAACGCTGATCGTCAACCTTCATTCGGCGATCCATTCGAATCGATCGGGGAAATCCTCATATTTTGTTGGACAGGCCCCGCTTGTCCATGCACTGTCAACAGTCATTAGAGAGGATCGTGTCCAGGCCAACCCTGTCGGTCTAGCAAAAATCATGTTACATGGCTATGCGAACTTCTTGACTCTGGGTACCCTGAAGGTGAGAAACGTGGTGGCGGGCTCTGCAGTCGATTTTATTTATTGATTTAGAAAACAGCTCCGCTCCCTGTCTACAGAACGCCCCAACCGTGCCCACTCTGCTGCACTCCGTCCACCCCTGAATTACGTTTGATCGGATGAAGCTGAAGGTCGGGACGGAACCCCTTACCCGCCGACAAAGCTCGTTTCGACATTCGGACGACTCAAAGAGCTCAACTGTTGGAACACTGCGGAGGTGGACCGCCCAGGACAAAAACTTTGCGTCAAACGGAGGGGCGTCGATGGCTGGCTCGGATGCGCGCATGCAAGAGGGGTTCGATGGGGTCAGTCAGATGGATGCTCGCAGGATCTTTCGGGCACATCAACTGAGGAGGTTGCACCCGACGACGCGGAGGAGACAACCGCGGTTGAGTAGTCAGACGAGGTGATGTCGGAACGTGGTCCAGGTGGGGAGAGATGGTCTGTAGTACTTTCACAGCTCTTGGACTCTGCGTGTGATTATCCATAGCATATCATCTGTATGTAGGACCCTGGTAACGGTAACTGCTTTGACTACAGGCCACGAGCGCAATCTGATTCGTCCAATCCCCAGTCGAGAACCTCCAGACGGACGGGTTTGGAATGCTTCACTTCAAGTTTCGAGGGGCTGTTTTGCCTCGGGACTCGTCACACTATCCATTCTCTGACCCTCCACGCCTCTATTTTCTCGCGCTTGTGAGCTGGGTTTCTCTTTCCCGTGACCGGTGTATTCGTTGGGAGGCATACGTAAAAAACATGCCGATCCCAGTGGGGAATGTTGGATTCAAAATCACTCTTTGAACCGAACCTCGTATCGCGCCCGCCAGGAAAACATAAACCGAGATCGTCGCTGGGCATCCCTTCGGACTTCGGTGACTGTCGTTCGACAGCCGTCGGGATAGGATACACCGTCACCACCGACGCCTCCTCGGTCTCTGTCACTCCCAACGCTCCTCTAATGCCCTTCGCCGGCGGCTACATGGGTGATCGTTTGAACCCCAGACTACCCGACCCAGGACCGACGGCGACCGGCCAGCGGCTGTCAATAAATCCCACTGCTGCGCCAGACTGGTTCTTCATGAGGTTTGTGTTCGAGCAACAGTTTCAGCGTTTCTAAAGTTTCCGTACACCATCAGGTCTCATCTCAGAACATTCCCCACTGGAAGATGAATCGGGGTGTAGCGATGAACGCGAAGGGCGACCTCCCGCAAGGAAGAACTTAAGTCTTGTTGATCTGTCGCCAAGAATTGTTGAGAGGCGTAGGTCAATGAGCGCGAGCGGCAGGGACTGAGTACTTGCCATGGGTGATAGACTGCATCCTCTGAAATGCGCCACAAAAACTTGGGGTGCACGGTCACGGAACCATATCTCTGGTGGTGGTAGTTTGAACCTTATAGAGCGGGTCGGTATAGGCTAAAATGATACTCTGACGCCTTTCTCGCATGACACCCACGAAGATTCGCCAGCTCTGCTGTATATGATTGACCGGGACCACTAAAGCACTCAATTACGACAAATATCTGCACTACAATTCGAACCAGGATGCGTGATACCACCATGGTAACTATATAATTAACTACGTCGGTCATTTCTACTCACTTGGGGGAACACATTCGAGAGATATATAGTATTCCCAGTTCGCGTAATGAAAACTGGGCCGGCAAGCAGGTCCACAGATATCAAGTTTCTTAGAATTATTATTCATCGGTCAACGCTGCGGCGCTGCCAGAAGTGGTACCATTCTATCCCGACTCGTGATCAGCAGGAGGTCATGATACAAAGGAGTACACGTACTCTTTTTGGGTTTACTCGGCTGGGATCTGGGAGTGGCTTGGGACTGCGGTTCTTTTGCATGAGCCTTCTTTGCCTCCCCTGCAGCCTTATCGGCCTCCTCTTTCTCACGTTCAAGCTCCCTTTGCCTATTTTCCCTCTGCGACAGTGTCAGAATAGCCTCGTATCAGAAGAGGAAGATCACAACATACCTCGAGCCTCTCCTTGGGTTCCCCAGCCTCCTTCGACCTTCTTTCAGTCCCTTCGTCCTCCTTCGCCTTCCCAGCCTCTTCAGCTAGGTGTCGACGATTATCTAACGATCCACCGGTCTGCCACTGGCTATCCCGAGCCCCGGTTGAATGGGCTTCCAGTGTGTTGCATTAAACGGGTTGAATCGTAAATAAATTTGGCGCATGTACTCACCTAGCATATCATCCGAGACACCTTGACCCCCCCGCCCCTGCCAACCGTCACGTCTACCTACAAAAAAGGCACAGATTTAGCATCCCTCATGAGTTCTCCACGGATCGGTACCTGTGGGGTCCGAGTCATCCGCTTGGTATCCCTGTGGGATAGGAGGGGGGGCTCTACACGAGAAAACCGTGAGGTCAACGAATCATGATTGCCGAAAAAGAGAGAACTCACGACCCGTGCAGAATTTCGAACACCTCTGAAGCTTCTGGACGTAAGTGAGGGTCCTGATACCAGCACCGTTGCATCAATGTCTGTAACTCCGGCGTGAATTTTGGATGGGTTGGTTGAGGTGGGCGCTCGCCCTTCATTATTGCCAGTATGGCCGCCGTGGGCAGCCTATCACTGAACGGAGCCGCGCCGGTAAATCCCTGTGATAATATGGGGTGACAGTGAGCCAAAACGCGACGAAGGTAGCCCATTCGTAACTCACTTCGATCATGACCATTGCAAAGGAGAAAATATCCGCTTCTTTGCTGAATGTCACTTCCCCGGTCAGGATCTCTGGCGCAGTCCATCGTGCGGCATTGCCATAGCCCCCCGGGTTGCTTGGTAAGGAATCCAGGTTCCTGGTGACTGTAGTAAGACCGAAATCCGTGATTCGTGCGTGACCCGTGGCATCCACGAGGATATTTGACTAGACACGTGTCAGAACGGCGGTAAAACAGGACTCGTGTCAATCACGTACTCCCTTGAGATCACCATGAACTATGTTGCGGGAATGGAGATAGTAAAGGCCGCCAACGACATCAGATAACTGGTGGTGGGGGTGAGCATGAGACCGAGCACAACAGGGGGGATACCCACAAGACCACGCCGATCTGCGTCTGGGTGCTCCCTGACGTGTTCCGTCAGGACTCCACCAGGCATCCATTCCGAAATAAGCTGAAAGGGAGTGGTAGTGATACCGAGGAGGGGGACAATGTTTCGGTGTTCCAATCGTTTCCATAATACAGCCTCTTGGTAGAAGGTCTATGGGACCCGTCATCGACGCCACTCGAAGGAAGCGATAGGACAACTAACTTTTGCAGAGCCCGCCAAATTCTGGGAGTACATCCGAACACGTTTGATGCAAACATTTGAACCGTTGAGGGTCCCTTCGTGCACATCAGCAGAACCCCCCGAGGCTACAGGTTGGGGGGTGACATGTAAAAATTGAGACGAGATCGTATACGATGTTGGGAGTATCATTTTGGGGCCGCATATGTTTTTGAGTTCGCGCAAACATTTCCGGAAGGCGTGACTGGCAGGATCGAGAGCATTGAGGGTCTACCGTAGGTTGAGTGGGGAACGAAGAAGTGAGTCACGGCAACGCACCTCGTCCAGATAGTCGACAAGCCCAATCAGATCATCGCCTTGAAGATTTGGTATCCACTGTGTATACTCCTCTCCGTAAAGTACGTTGCTGACCTGATCTTGAAACGTGGAAGAGGACGTGTCGAGATGACGGAGTTGGGTCAAGGGATTATGAGAAGACATGGGAAGTATCCTTTGCTAGGGTGGCGACTCGCTAGTGGGCCAATGGAATGTCCACTGCTGGGGAGATATTGTATATGTACTGGATGCCTCCCCTTATCCGCGAGGCGCGTGGACAAAGATTCCAGCATTTAATGGCCTATGTTGACCCGGGCCTGTGAGCGTGATGTGCATGCGTCCCCGAAGCACCAGATAATCTTTACCGGAAACGGTCATGAAGACAACGATGAATCCCAGGCGGAGTCCTGACAGCAATGTTGGCAGGCGTGCAATCAAAATATGTGACGGGATTCACGGTCACATTGACTGCAGAATGCGGTTGGAAGAGAACGCTTTGCGATGTTCCCGAGATCGACCACCACACCCTCCGCCAACGCTCTCCTGTGAGGACGCCTTCTCCCCCTTCGGGCTCCACAAGGAGCTCCTGCCCCTCTTCGCTTTCGTTTAAGTACCTAGTGCATTCATCAAACTCGCCAAACCGTTCGTTCCACAAAAACTGGGATTCCGCGAGAAATGCTCGAGTGTCTAACCGACCGTTAGGAAGATGATCGATGAGGGTTCAAATAGGCTATCAGTACTGGCAGCATCCGGTATCCTACCACCCGATGCCACCCACACCGTTCAAGTTAAGATGGGAAGTCTATCACGGGGGTAGTAATGAAGTGTTCAGATACTCTACTGCCTACGGTCAATGGGGTGAATTTCTGGCCCAGCGGTAACTCGGTTGGTCGAGCGTAGAGCAGAACCTTCCAGAAGCGGAACCAACAGGCCGACCTTCAACCCCACAACTTTCCGTCCTAAGCACCCCGTTAACGAATGTCCCAGAGCAAGCGGCTTACGCGTACGAATCTCCGGCACCTGCTGGAGAACCTCCCGAAGTTAATCGCATGGCCTCGGGTCAACTCATAACTCATTCTTTGTTAGCAACGGGACGATCTGGATGAGGTCAGATGGAAGCCCCGTGAACAGGGTGAAGAGTTTGAACTTGATGGTGAAGTTGATCTCATATCGCCTTTTCTCTCCAGCATGCCTTCGGATGAACGGCCGGCACCAAACCTCGAGGGTTCCACGACCCCCATGATCATTATACACACGGACATGACGCGTGACGCGTGAAGCTTGAAGCTGGAACTAAGAGCCGCGAACCGACTGAGGACGTATGAGAGAATATGTGATCGTGTTATACCGTGTCGTTTCTAACTAGTATTTCTAACACGGTTGACGGTTAGATAGCCGTAAGCATCAGTATATACACGTGAGGTTAGAATGTTAGTTAGGGACAGGCAACCTTGCACGGTGATTAGTGACCGTTAGTTAGACACTCGGGGCAAGTTTCTTCAAACCGTTGGGAACGAACGATTCATGCGGCCGATCGAGATGTACACGAAAAAGTATGCGAAGGTCTCAATACCTCCCTCATCTTTGTTGGTTCCTGCCTCCATCATCTTATCCCCAACCTCTGCGACATGTGGGCCGGTTCGTTCAGCTGTCGGCCCACTACAAAGAACACCCTCCCGATGTGGGCATTGGCCCCATCACCTGGGCCGGCCCTCCCTCGAAATCATCCACCATCCGGTCGTTAACCTGCACCGGTCTCCCAACTTTCCTCTTCGCCGCGTTTCTCGCGATGCTTGGGAAACAGTGACCGTACCTCAGGAACGTCCTGCTGCAGACAAGAGCCGTGACGGGTCACACAAGTTGGAAGGGCTGGGGAAGTGGCATTTCCACCTCGTCATTTAGAGTCTCCCGGTGATGCTTCGACTCGCGTTGTTGTTACTTGGGCCAGCCCTATCGCGATATCTCCGGCAACCAGCGTACTGCCACAGGAGCCATTGTCGCTATCACGTTCCTCGGTGTCATCCCGTGCGGCCTCTTCATACTTGCCGTGACCAGGCCCCGCTTTCCCTTATGACCCGGATCTCGACCTCACATCAATACACGACTCTCATCCCTCCAATCACACCGCTGGTCCCTCCTCCCGTTCTTCCTGGAAGGAGTTTAGGCGATTTCCCCGGTTCCTTAGGGAGTTGGGGTTCGTTTGTCCGAATTTTTGGCGATATTTCGTGGGACTCGAAAAATCGCAGATCAGACACCTGACACGTTACGCGGGTCCTCTACTGCACCATGGACAACACAGTGATCCTCTACACCGTCCGATTCGATGCGGATGTTATCTGGTACCCGGAGATCGTAAGATGTCACCTCGTATCCTCGCGGACCTTTTTCAAGTATCTGCTGGACCGACGAGAGGGGTGGAACAGGCGAGTTCGACTGCGATAGCACTGGTCTCGGTATTTGGAATTCAGCTATGAACGGAACCTGGAAGGGAGAGACCTTCGGGGGACTCTGCAAACGCACTGTGCAAAACGCTGACCGACGACCTTCGTGCAGGTCCCACTCGTCGACGGTCGTTAGAGAGGATTGTTTCCAGGCTAATACTGCCGGTTTGACATTCCACACCTCGATTCGCCCCGGGCCTAGGACTTGCAAGATTCATGTGTTGCACGGTTACGTGAGATTCTCGACTCTAGGTGTCCTGGGACTGGGGGATGTATATGGCAAGCTCTGTAGTTCAGTTTTATGGGAAATAATTCCGCTCCCCATTTATGGAATGTTTCGACCATACCCACTCTACTGTGCCCCACCCCCTCCTGGATTTCCTCCTGTTGAGCGAGAAGTTTTACCTCGTACACTTCCCGCCGTATTCATGGATTATTACCCTCCACATTTCATCAACCGTCCCAGCAGACTTTGACTTGACGATGTTACCTACCCTCACATATAGGCTACAATGATATTTTGAGGTCTTTCTCGTATGACTCCCCTCACTCACGGACGTTCTCTAGCTCTCTCGTGTGGGATTGACCGCTCGATTGTGACAAATGCCGGGACACATTTGAGAGATAAACTATTCCCAGTTAGCATAATGGAAACTACGCCCACAAATATATCCACATCAAGTATCCTAGAATTACCGTCCATCCCTCAACGCGACCAGGAGTACCATTCTATTCCAACTTGTAATCAGCAGGAGATTATAATGTAAAGGACCCCCCACGTACTCTTGTGCTTCTCTGGCTGGGGCGTGCCCAAAACCCCTTGTGTGTTCCCTTGTAAACATGAAAGTACATCTTTTGCGCTTGGCCGGTTGCTTGGTTGGGGTCCCCAACAAAGTTCCAGTAGCCTCCATATAGCGTCTGTGAACAATTTCCCTTCCTCTCCTTGAGGTCTCTGAGGACGTTGGCCATCCAGAATCCTCCAGCTAATAGCGAAGGAACTAGATGGGGAAAATGGTGTCTGTCCGCTGAAAACCTCATACATTACCATCCCCATTGCGTAGCAATCCGATTCCTTTGTTGGACGACTCTTCTTCAAGCCATAGCGTTCCGGGTCGAGGAGTTCTGGGCTCATCCATGGAACCGTTCCGCCCTCCGTGCATGACGTTATAACGGTTGATTGGTCCGAAGCTACCGTGATTAAACTGAAATCTGCCAAACAGGCACAGCCGTTGTTGTCGATCAAGATATTCGCCTTAGGTCAGATTAGGTATATGTGGGAGGCTAGCAAGGGGGTTTGGGACGTACCCCTTTGAGATCACCATGAATTATGTCCTGGTTATGCATATAGACCAACCCCCTAGTGATATCTCTCAACTCCATGAACGTGTGATTATCAATTATAAACAAGGATAGGAATTGGACGAGAAAACATACAAGTGCCAGTCGATCCGCATTGATATTCGCCTTCAGGAATCCGGTGATATTACCATTGATCATCCATTCTGATACCATCACGAGCTGATTATTGGCTGTCATCACACCTAACAGCGGCAGCACATTTGGATGACAGAGGATCTTCCACCCTGCAACCTCCTTACAGAAGCTCTAAGAGACATGATCGTTTAACAATAGACATAACAGGTCAGGAGAGCATCATCAGCGACCCACCCTTCTAGTTCGCTCGAGCTCATCCTTTCGGCGTAACCTCAAAACCTTGGCCGCAACCTCCTTGCCACAATATTTACCCTTCCATACATCCGCAAACCCGCCGTGGCATACTGGTTGCTCATTCGGGTCGTAACAAAGCGGAATTTCCAGCGATTGCGGAACCAGGGCTTGGCGGCCACAGGTCTTATATACAGCGTGCAGAAACTTCCTGCGGATCTGTGGTGCGAGACCATTCATCACCTAATCGACAGGGGGACAGAGGATGGAAGTCAGAGACCACCCACCAATCCCTCAGTACAGATACTCACCTCGTCTATGTCTATCATATCGATGAAGGTCTGGGCGTCATCCCGAGAGAGGTGTCTGGGCATCTCAACCCGATTACTGTCCGAGAAGATTGTAGTAATCAGAGAAACGCGCTCGCGCGTGGTGAGGGTGTTTCTGATCAACCCTTTCCAGGCCGGAGAGTCTGAGTGATCCGCGGTCAGTTAACGGGGCTTGTGATGAGTTGAGTCACAACCGAGTCTGGTTGGTATACCTACCTAGTTTATCTTCCGGGGTGTTTTGGTATTCCTTTCCCTGCTTACCGCCACGGTTGTCTACAAAAAAGGTGCATGTTTAGTATCCCTCAGGAGTTGCTACGTGCATGAGGGAGGCAAACCGTCAATCCGTGGGTCCGGCGCACCATCATTGTTTCTAGATTCTCGCCTTGAAAGGGCACCATCACCCCCGTTCGGGAGGTCTGGATGGGAAGTATTCTTGCCCCCGTCACGCGGATCGGTGTCTGTGGGATCCGAATCATCCACTAGGTATCTCTGTGGGATGGGAGGCTCCCTGCACGGGAAAACAGATGTCAACGAATGTACGATCGCCAAGAAAGAGAGAACTCACGAGCCGTGCAGAACTTTGAATACCTCTGAAACTTCTGGGCGCGAGTAAGGGTCCTGATGCCAGCAGCGTTGCATCAACCCCCACAACTCCCGTGTGAAACTTGGATGGATTGGCCGTGGCGGGCGCTTGCCATTCATTATTTTTACAATGGCCGCTGCATGTACCCTATCACTGAACGGAACGGCGCCGGTAAATCCCTGTGATAATACGGGGTGGCAGTGAGACGAAGCACAGAAAATAACCCATTCGTAACGCGCCTCGATCATGACCATCGCGAAGGAGAAAATATCCGATTCCTTGCTAAACGTCCCATCCTCCCTCAGGACCTCTGGCGCGGTCCATCGTGCGGCATTGCCATGGCCTTCCGTGGCGCCTTGTATGGAGTCCAGGTCCTTGGTGATCGTGGTGAGACCGAAATCCGTGATTCGCGCATGGCCAGCGGCATCCACGAGGACGTTTGGCTGGACACGTGTCAGAACGGCGGTAAAACAGGACTGCTATCAATCACGTACTCCCTTGAGGTCACCATGGACTATATTGCGGGAATGGAGATAGTAAAGGCCGCCAGCGACATCGGATACCTGGTGGTGGGAGTGAGCATGCGACGAAGCACAACAGGACGGACACCTACAAGACCACGCCGATCTGCATTTGGGTTTCCCCTGACGTAATCCGTCAGGATTCCACCAGGCATCCATTCCGAAATGAGCTGAAAGGGATTGGTAGTGATGCCGAGGAACGGGACAATGTTTTCGTGTTTCAAACGTTTCCACACGACAGCCTCTTGGTAGAAGGTCTATGGGAGGGCCCGTCATCGACACCACTCAGAAGAAGCAATGGGACGCATACTCTATCGGGGTCCATCCGACTGTCCCTGTGGGAATATATCCGAACACGTTTGACGCAAACCTTTGAACCGTCGAGGGTCCCTTCGTGCACATCGGCGCAAACCCCCGAGGCTGTGGGGTGGGGATAGACATCCGAAAGTTGGGACAAGACCGTATAGGATGTTGGGAGTATCATTTTGGGGGCGCATAGATTCCTGAGTTCGTGCAAACACTTTCGGTAAGCCGAGCTGGCAGGATCGAGAGTATCGAGGGCCTATTGTAAGTTGAGTGGGGAACGAAAGAGTGAGACACAGCGACGTACATTGTCTAAATAGTTGACAAGCCCCATCAGATCATCGCCTTGAAGGCCTGGCATCCATCGTGTGTACTCCTCTCCGTAAAGTATGTTGCAAACTTGATCGTGAAACGTGGGAGAGGTCGCGTCGAGACGACGGAGTTGGGTCAAGGGATTGCGAGAAGACATGGGGAGTACCCTTTGCCAGGGTGATGACTCGCTGATGGGCCAATGGAATGCACATCGCCGGCGAGATACTCGTATATGTACCAGACACCTCCCCTTACCCACGGGGTGCGCGGACGGAAAGTTCAGCACTAATATGTTGGCTAGAACCTGTGAGCGTGGTGTGCACGCGTCCCAGAAGCGCCAGATCCCCCCTCCAGTCTTCAGACCGCCCCCCCCAGTTCGCTTGCCTCGGATTCGACGTCCCCTGCAGACCTGCTGTGACTGAGTCGTCGGCTACGCGTATTTCTACGGATATACTAATGTTGATTCGCAACACTCGAGTCAACGTCAGTCCCCCCCCACCACGCCTTCATCGTGCATGTTACACTTACAATCCTCACCCTCACCTCCAGGCGGCGTCTCTCGCCAGAGGATCGAAGAACTTGAAAACAGAGGGACACGCAGTCATGCAACCCGCCTCGGTGACTCAAGGTGGTGCCCCAGCCTCATCCGATTACCGCGCCGGAGCACCGATAATCCAGCACAGCCTCCATTCCCCCCTCAAAGGGCTCTTCAAAGCGTTATTACATCAGAATTAATGGCTCGTGTCCCGACGAGTCTGATCTGGATCACATAAAAGGTGTGCGAGGGCCTCAGCACCCCTCTCATCTTCGCGAGTACCTCTCCCCATCATGAGCCTGCCCCACAGATACCACATCTACTCCCAACCCGGTTGCCAAGTTTGTTCAACTTGAAGATTTCAGAACGACCCCCCTATGGGCGAAAGAAGGTGATTCTCTCTGCTGTCCGGTCCGCTCTGGGCATTATCTGGTACCCGGTGTCAGGATGCGCCCAAATGGAAAGAGATTATCTGCGATATGCGCTTACATAGTTCTCCGACTCTGCGTGTACGTTTCAAGCCTCTATTCCATTCTAGGACTTATCGTAGTTTCAATTCCGGATGCTCCGGTGTAATACAGCGGTACCCCAGAACTCAATTCCTCTTTATGTATTAACGGTCATCAGCATCGGGCACGGCGTCATTACCCACCACCCCGTTCAACGACCACTATATCAGTACTCGACAATCAATAAATTAATAATCTCTCGCTGCAAGATGGGACATCCTCCACTGACAATGCACATGATTGGTTTACTTCCTCGCATACGCGCTACTCCACCTCCTCAAGTCCCATAAGTTCGTAATGTGTAACATATGCGCGCCCTACCTCTGTAATCATAAACTAGTACATAAAAATAAAGATAAACCCTCGGTGCATGGGATAAAGTTCGAAATGTATCTTGCTTCAGGGTCAGGGAGCAAGGGCCGAACCTGTAAATGGGCATATATCAAAGTTGGAACGTTCTACCATTCTTCAGCAACAGAAGAATCCTATCCCCAACTCGTAATCAGTGGGAGATCTTGATGTAACGAACCAGACGCACTCCTTAACCAGCGCTTTATTTGTTGGGATACGCTCGGAACCCCCTGTTCGGTCACAGGGGTAGGTTCTGGGAGCTGGGTTGTGACAGCGGAGCCACCAGCCATTTGTCCGTGGTTCTGGGGATCCGATTGAGTAAGGTTTCGAGGGGAGTCCAGAAGCTTTTCAGCAGATTACCGACGGTGCCGCTGTGTCGGGATATCACAACATACCTCGAGTTTCTCCTTGGGTATCCCTGCACCCCTCTCTCCCCTCGAGCGCTCACGTTTGACCCCAACCTCTGCCGTAGAATTGTCCACGTAGAAGTCATTGTCTACTCGCGGATCTGTTTCGGATTAACGAAGAAGGGGAATGAGGGAACGTACTGTTGGTACCAAGCGGTTGCCGCGACGTAGGCCCACCGGTGGGTTGGGCGCCTTGGAGGGCTCCCAACCTGTTGTCTAGTGGACGAGCTGTCAAAATTCGACTGGTTGATATCCTAGTAGTTCGGCAGGGTATCAAAGAAACGAACCTAATATAGTTTCCAGGCTGCCCGGGGGAGGGCAGCAGGGAAACTCTATCACTGGCTCATAATCAGCGGGAGTCAATAACGCAAAGAACCGCACGCACTTAACCAGAGCCTCAGTTGGTTAGTTGCCGGTGTGGATCTTGGGGGTATTGGTGCGGGGTC
>Ga0307513_10008346_pt1 | contig 13264 bp, 15 predicted proteins | sample 15_EM_MG_FD_202174 | JGI IMG/M metagenome (GOLD analysis project Ga0307513, IMG submission 202174) | Populus trichocarpa ectomycorrhiza microbial communities from riparian zone in the Pacific Northwest, United States - 15_EM | ecosystem: Host-associated > Plants > Roots > Unclassified | place...
AGAGCGATGAACAATGGAGCCTTCTTTTCTTTTGGTGGTCTTTTGGTGGTCGGCATCCTGCCAACGCCGGAAGAAACACAGCCCTACGCGCTAGGTGGACGTACTGGCACGGAAGCAGAGAACCACCCTGCCGTCGAAACATACCAAAAAGAGTGCTTCCTCGTTCAATTTTGGATCAGTGGCGGCTCGCGAGCGTGTTAAGTCGAATACAGCAGTACTCTGGACCCACTGAGCACACTGGACACGATGGACAGAGTAAACGCAATTGGTAATCTGTCATGGGCCACCGTCCCCGGAGGTGAATGTTCAATCCATTAGGACGACGATTTAGACTGGGCCAAGTAACGTCAGTCACATACTTATGCATATATGTCGACCCCACGGCAGTTCCTCTTATCCGCCACCACTCACCCATTGACGTAATGACACGCAAGACGGTGACGACGCGACGCCCCGAGTGCGAACAAAAGGTGCCCGTCCGGCTCCGTAATCCATCCCCGTATGAGCATGACTGACCTTGTGGATTGTCGACGATATCAGCATGACGCACGACATGAGAAGCGAGAAGCCAGCCCGCGAAAGACCAGCTCCATCTTTGCAGCCGTTCTGTTTCGCAGAACCAAAGCAATCGTTTCAGGGAGTTCTGATATGAATACTGCAAATTCGTATGTAAATTTGTTTCGTTGTCGACGACGAGCTGAAGCAAGTGTAGTTCCAAGTCGCAAAGATGGCGAACACCCCCACCCGTGCTAACGACGAGCATCAACACCCCCACGTCCGCCACAAAGGAAATAGAAGTAGCCACACCCACCGGCCACATTAGACCTCTTCGCCACACCATCACCACGCATAACAACCCAGAGCAGTTTAATTGTCCATAACACATTATCCATTGTACACTCCCACGTCCACAACACGGCCAAACCAACCGTGCCCCTACTGGCCAAGCTTTGCCACACATCGTGCAATATAAGCCACACGTCCAACATACCCACTTTACTACCGACACCACTCCCGATATCTTCAACACTTAACACCCGACCATGTTCACCGCCCAGCCCCGTTCAGTACACAATCGCCATGTACGCCCGGTATACCAGCCTTCCAGCAGACCCACTCGTACAACCTCACCCAGCCACTTTCTCCAGACTTCGTACGCCGCATCGCAGAAAGCGTCGACGCGTGCGACTGCGAGGCCGTCTTTTGGTCCTCTTACCACGCCGCACCTGGATGAACCCCTCTGTCTCCGAGAGAGAGAGAGATAGTAACGTGGACGTGAACGAGTGCAGAGGCTCGTTTCGGATGTGGTGCCGGGACTGCGGCAGCTGGCCGCGAACGAATTAGACCGGGGCACATAAAAGACGATCAGTATCAAGGTTGAACTACCTGCCTCTATGTATTCCGTTACTTCTTCAGGACCAATGTGTTGCCCCCATGCCGACGTACTCTGAACCTCAAGAGCTTTCGGTCGCAAAGTCCCTCCTTATGACTGTCGGAATATAGGTGCCCCCATTGCCCTCATTTCATCGCCGTGCCTCTGCTTCCGCGCGGGATCTGGAGGCTGGGTGGCAGTTACTACATGCGTTGTTTTGCCCGGGACCGTTTAATTGGATTATATATATCAAATTGGATTCCTAGTATATAAATTATGCACTGATTTCGTTTGCAGGTCAGTCTCAACTGACCACACCGACACCCGGCTGTGGGTTCAACGTCCGAAGAAATGGACCCGAACACCACGCTCTAAAAATCATGTGAGGAGTACGCCTCCCCACGTCCAATACCCACACAACTGACCTTGCACCTACAGCGGACGACATCCGGCTCTGCACTCTGATCTGTTCCTGAGCCTAGCAAACCGCCTATGGTGAGGGTACCTGCAACATAGGAAAGCGCCTTGATTGACGAGGTTGAGAAATCAGGACTACAGCACAAAGCGAGTTACACACTTTATGATTGAATTTCTAATGGAGAGGCCAAGTCATCGCTGAGTGGGTCTGGGTAAATCAGGGTATCTTGTATGTCAAGATTTGCGTTTTACAGTCGCTCGTTTGCGTTCAATGTAGCGCCGAGTGGAAACAAAGAGGGGTCAGGTTTGGACCCCTCACCTTTTAGGCCAACCCGAGGACCATGGAGCCCTCAACGCTTGTGTCTTTGCTGCAAGACCAGAAGACCCTAGTGGAAGCCGCGGCCCTCGCTCTCCCCCATAAGTTTGACAAATGCACATACGAGCTCGGCTCGCTCAAGCAGGCAGTCTATCTCTGCATTACCTGCGCGGTCCCTCGCGGGTTCTGCCAGGCGTGCTCAATCAGCTGTCACGGAGATCATGAGCAAATCGAACTCTTCCCCAAGCGCAACTTCCGCTGCGATTGTCCGACAAGGGCGCTTACAACGCCTTGCAAATTATCACAAGAAGAGGGCCAGAATCAAAAGCAGCCCATAAACACCTTGAACAAGTACGGGCAAAACTTTGAAGGAGGAGGCCGGTTCTGCCGATGTCATTCGTTGTATGACGCAGAGAGGGAACGTGAAGTCATGGTACAATGTCTCGCGTGCGAAGTGAGCGTTGTATTCTTTCATTCCCAGCTACGAATGCGTTATTAATACCCTTGGCATGCTTTGCGCCCGACAGGATTGGTGAGTCCAAAGCAACTAGACGTAGTACGGAGTCTAATGCGTTTGTAGGTTCCACGAGTCATGCTTAAACTTACGAGAACGTATCCCACCGCGCGAACTCGGTGCCTCGTCTCCACCCGAAACCCCACCAGGCGTGCCCCATTCCGACGCGGTGCCTGCGCTCGACGCCTCTGTGTCCTCAGCATCAGGTGCTTCAACTCAGGACCCACCATCAGAGCCGGATCGTTTCTGGGACTACGAGAACGACGAGGACGAGCAGGACCCGGACATTCCCCCTGCCCTCATTCCAGCTAGCAAGTACGACGCGCTCATCTGCGGAGAGTGCGTAAGGAGCAACCCAATGCTTCGTAAGTGGGCTGGGCAGCGTGGGTTTATGATGGTCGTCCGGAATCGCGGCGCGGAGGGTTGGCGCACCCTCGACGGCGTTGACGTTGAGGCACAGGCAACCACCGAGGTCGCGGCGAGTGGCGTGCACGTGTCAACTAACGGAGTCACGGCTGGTCAAAAGCGCCCTCGCCAGGAAACCGATGACGATGCATCGATTGAACCGCCCACCAAAAAACCCCATACCGAACCTTCTTCCAGCGGAAGCACTGCAACGAGCTGCAACATCCCACCCCCCAATCCCATTGCTCTTGCTATTTTTGCAGAGCTCGATCGAATAGCATCCACCGGTACCGCACTCCCAGAAGGGGGGCCTCCAGCGGTCGAGAGCACGGGTGACGTGTTCCTAACCCAAGGTTGGCGAGAGAGGTGGTGCAAATGCTCAAACGTAAGCTCCTTCCCCAATTTTCTCACCATTGCTGACTATCGATGTATCAGTGTCTCCTCTATCTCTCTGCCAGGTCGTATTTGGAGGAAGAGGAGGAAACCTATGAACCCCCAGAAGATCCAGACGCGGGGTTATCACTCGAAGAGCTTGGAATGCGTGCCCTGGAGAAATTGCCAAAGGAGCAAGCGATCAATGGCATCATGGCTTTCCAGCGAATGAGGTACGCACTCCTTGACCACAGTCCTCAGTAGTCTATGATAATAACTGCTTCCATAGTGCTGAGCTTAGTCAGTTTCTGGCGCCTTTCGCTGCTAACGGGCAGGTGGTGACGCGAGAAGATGTCCAGAGGTTCTTTGAAGAGAAGAAGAGACAAACCGAGGGAAGACAGTAGATTCCTATATCACTCCTGTATACAAGCATATTGTATATACCGCCCCGGCAACCTCATATTATTGATTGTCGTTTGTAGTTATTTCTTCTTTGGTGGCCCAACCCAAACCCGCAATCGCCCCATACATCGACAAGATGTGCTCTGCACCGGCTTTGCTTGTCTTTCCAGCAGCGCCGCAGAACCTGTCTACTTTCATCTCCGTACCAGCTTCGAACGCTTTCAACCAACGGGCGGCACCCGTCTTCCCTGTCACCTTCTCGATATTGGCGATGACCGAATGCTTCTTGAACTGAGCCGCCCAATTGCGATCTAGCTCTGTAATTGACCATCCCGGGACCTTGAGGCAATGATACAGGGCCCCCAGGAAATTCTCTGCGTGGCCTTTCGTTCGTAGCAGTGTCGGTAGCCTGAAATATCGGTAACGACGTCGAACAAAGCTGACTCGCTGGTTTGACAATGACGGTGCTGCGCTTGGGTTGGTCAAGTCTAGCCCAATACGGGGGGAGCAATATATGGGAGAAACCCCCCGTTCACCAGTTGCGTCTGGGTCTGGTGGTGGGACCGGAATCAACGACAGGCTCGGTCGGTCGTTGCTTGAGGTCGAGGGGAAAGCACTGATATCCCCATTCCAGTGCTCAGACACGAGTTCATCGATGGACTCTGCCCCGCTGTACTTCAAGATGGAGTCGACCAGGAGGGATGGCCCAGAGACCACTGTCTGCGTTTCAATCACGCGGATCGAACGCAAAAGAACCCCACCTCGGGTTCCAGAAGCGGGCTTATACGATCCTATGAGGGTATCAGTGGGTGCGTTCCATTTGGAATCTGATAACCCAACTTTACCTATTGTCAGATCAAGCCCTTTGCGAGTGCCACTGCGGTATTCACCCGCTACAATAGGCCTAGGCACTGTTCCTGCTCCCTGGGCAACATGCTTGTTGTTCCATTTGGGGACGCGGTGGAAATACCTGCGGTAGAGTTCAGAGGCGAGGCGAAGGTGCCCTGGCCAGATGGAAAACGTACCACCTGCCTGCGACGTCCTGTTCAGCCGAAGCATGACAGTAGGGATCAGCGTGTCCCGGTTTAATTAGGTAAAATTCTATTTCCAGTAATTCCAAGTGGGTTGTATCCCCGCTTTCATGGTTTATGATGCGGATCCGATAATGAAAGAAAAGAGCTTGAGCAATGGCTTCGAATCGCTTGCACATATCATCTTCAGAGACTAAGTTATCAAAGTCGAGGAGTATCTCAAGTGGTATTGTAGCCGCTGTGTCGTTCTCGGTGCTGGGTAGCTCTGGTTCAAGGGGAGGAGAGGTTTCTTTCTCTTTACCTCGGTTGATAGGTAGAAAGTATGTGGAAATGTCCCCCTTTAGTCGCTTATTCGTCTGCACCTCGTCTTCAGCGCCTGGGCGTGCTTTGCGCTTCAACCCAGAGCTGGAGGAGACAGCCGCCATGTCACAAGGCGTTAGAAATGTGGAGAGAAAATGACAGGAAGGCCTCGAGAAGGGAAGAAGAAAGAAGAAATTTAAAGTGGAAGAGGAAGGGAAAAAAGTTGGAAGAAAGAAAAGCCACAACCTGCTTCCTGCATGCTGCTCATTAGCCGAGGTGCTGCCTCCGAACTGGAGGTTCTGAGATGGCCCCCGGGCTGGTTAAGAGTGATCTGATGTACACCACGGCGTCCTGGTCGGTAGAGGCCCCAGAGAAATATTTCACAACGGGTATAGTACACAGATGTTCGTATAATTAACTTCTAATGATCTCGTGAACAGATCTCCTCCATTATCCCATCGCTGAACTTGAGGCGTAGCACCAGAGCCTGAGCGTACTTCTTGAGCACTGCTTTGGACAGTGATCTCAGTTGAGAGATACAGTCTCCACAGACTTCTTCCATTACTGTGATATCCAGAGCGCTCAATTTTGGACAGGCGACTGGCCGTTGAAGCTCTGCACCCGCCTCACCTTCGTCTGCGTCTTCCAGACTCACCATCTCCCCCTGTTCCAGCTCTTCCAAGATCTCCACTGCAGTTAAGAATGTAGATACCTCTATATCGATGCTCTCTATGTTGCTCATCCAACCTAAAAATGCCTTGAAGATCACTCGATCCCACCCTCCGGCACGCAGAAGGAGCACTTTGGGATTAAATCTAGACCCCCATCCTCCGTCCAGCCAAACTCTATCATCAAGCGAGGCGAGATCCAGCGTTTCTAGTGAGGGAGTAGTTATTTGCACCAACGATGCCACCCACGGGCCGCGATACCGCAATAGACGGAGATTTGGTAGCCTCGTGAGGGTACTTGGAGTGGATGTAGACTCGAAATGCAATTCGACGAGAGCGGGGTAATCGCCCTTGGAGAGATCTAAGTCGCATAGTGTGAGAGTGAGGGTTTCGAGCGTGGGAGAGGGGGTCAGTTTTTCCTCTTTAAGGTCAATGTTGGTGAGTTTGAGGTGGCGAAGAGAGCGGGCAGAAGACGTAAGATTTGCAATCAAAGTAGCGGCGGTGGCACCGTCCGCGTTGTCGTTGGTGTCATTGACGATAGTGGGAAGATCAATATCCAAACTCTCCCAGCGGTGCGTCGAGTCATCGAATATTTGTCGGTAGGGCAGGAGGTCTGATAGGTTGATGCTCCCTGACGGGGTGGTACTTGTGAGCCTTAGGGAAATCCCTGTGCCCTTGCATCTTTCTAGTGCCTTTTCTAGCGCGCCAGGGCTAGAACAAACGACGCATCCATCATCCCAGGAAGAGTGGGGTGTCACTTGAGGAACGATGAGGAGGATCCGTCCCCAGATCCCAGGAGAGTGGTGAAGAGCAGCTGATCTCCACATCCTGCAGACCTTCGCGACATCGTAGGGGGAACCGCCAAAGTCTCGCACAAAGACGGTGAAGATTTGGGAAAGGATGTCAAAAAGAACTTTGGAAACCGTTGAGATATCTGCTATTTTCATCTTGATTTGCTTGTCTATTTCCTCTTGACGTGCTAGTAGTGCGTCCAACTCCTCCTGCATTGCTGCTGCTTCTGCTTCGTGTTGTTCAATTTCTCCCTTGATGGTCAGGATCTCATCATTAGACGGTACATATCTCGGATCGAGAAACTAATAGGGGGTGAGTTTGGTCAATCTTGGCTTGTGGGGTGCCCCCGCACCTTGGCATCGAGTCCAGGCAGAACGATGGCAGAGGTACCTGACATGTCCGAAAAGGTGATTCGAGCTTTTGGCTGCCTTCTTTGCTTTATACTTCCGAATGTTCACCTCGAGTCATCGCTTGATATTACCGGATAGACGCGGACTTGATCCGTCGAAGAGACGCCGCTCGGCACTGGTGAATGGTGCGGTTTCGATAGTTCGGTGCAAGTAGTAGGGGCCCGAGATTGGTTTGTAACGTTCCCCCGTTAAAGTGTGGACGTGGGGGAGGATAAAATGACCATTTCGCATGATGGTCACCCACTGGCAAGTGAAGCTAGTCTCTGCACATATAGTCGCCTGGCGTATTAGACAAACTCTGTTGATGGCCATGTCTACGCAAACTTCTGAAATTAAAGCTTCCACTGTAGCCGTCCTGTTCTTGGCAAATTAACAATGACTTGCGTGCGCACGTCAAACCTCTGGAATATCAACCGATCCACTCCAATTCATGCTCTTTAACCCGGACAAAGGTACCGCATCTGACACAAGCGCGGCACGCTCCTGGAACGCTTATAGCCAAACTAATACGAGTCTCATCGGCAATTGGACAGTAGTATGAGTCACGCAAAGCTCGTATACGAGTGTGCCACCCACCAGGTAGTATGCCAACGAAACCTTAGAACTGTATCTCCATCGGATCTTGTTCCCAGGTCATAAGACAATCGCATAGCTTTTGTTCACCTCGGGATGCTACATAAGTCGACTCTTGCGCATTCCCAAAATGCAGGCGACTCTGAACCAAAGCATGGCCTTTCGTGGAACGAATCCCGCCCCTTATGGTTCACGGCTCATTATACACATGGTCGTCTGGTTGTACACTCCATGTCCTAGAGGTACTGCCGGAGATTGAGAATACGCAGATCCTCAAACAGGTGGCCCCACAATAATGCCAAATATACCTGTTAAGAAGAGCTTCTCCATTCAGCCTTCCTACGTGATATCAGAAGAGTCGACGGCCTCTCACCCCGACCGAGTTGCGATTGGCACATTCCGAAGACCAAAGGCTCAACCAACGTGATCATGGATTCGGGGTCTGTGTGCATTGGACGTTCGTTGACACAGATGCAAAACCCGTTGAACTCTCGGAAGATGATTGGCAATGCAAGGCGGAGTGAGGAGCCCGAAGAGCGTTCGGAGGAGCGGGGGAGTGCGACTGGAACCGCGATTACTGGAACCGCGATTTGACCTCATTGCAACGAAGGTGTCAGTGGATACGAGGTGGAGGCGCCGAGTCGGCTGGGACGGACATTGCAACCCTTTGCTGTCGTTATTGCTGTCGTTATCGTTGTTATCGTTGTCGTCGTCGTTGTCGTCGTTGTCGTTGTCGTTGCGATTGTTGACGGGTGGAGGCGAGCTTACGGGAACCGAGAGAAGCACGAGACCGCAAGGCACGGCGAATAGCGCACACTCGACTAACTTGGTCCAGGCCTCGATGAAGATTTTTTTCTCGTATTTGCGCACAGAATCCGCACAGAACTTTGAGCTAGGCCGAGCCTGGCCACATTTCAGCTGAGCGCTTGCGACCAAAACTTATTTCTGGAGCTTCTCGAACTTGGACTCAAACTTGGCCTCGTCAGAGCAGCGCAGCAGCGTCAGCGACACGCTCAGAGCCCTCTCTGCGTCGAGGGTCGGTCGTAGGCTACAATCCGCCGACGTCACAAACCGGTGCTCGTCGTCGTCCCTCGGGTTTATCCACAACCACGTCACTTGCCGACCAGATATAGCCCAAGTCAGAGTCAGCATACATCTCGTTCTGTTGCACTAGCTGCCGCCCACAACCGCACTGTGTCGCCCCCGCGTCGAAATCCGGTGGCGAACGGCTGTCCGATTCCGTCGCCCTGCCTCATATCCCAGATAAAATTCGCTCATACTCGAACTCAGATATAGGTGTACGCACAGTCCGTGTCATCACAGCGCTCATTGAGCCTTAACTCTGCTCCCCGATCGCTAAAAGGTAGGCCATTCGAAAGTGGCAATCCAGTGCTGTGCGTGTTATATGTGCACACCATAAGAGGCATATGCTAACTTCTCTTCTCTACAAAGCCCGCATTTCGCCGCTCGGTTCCTTCTTCACCCGGACGCCACCCTTGCCTCTCACACGCCAATTGTGCACTCGTCCGTGCAGCGTCCAAGCCACCCTCGTCAAGCGCACGTGCATACCGCGTTCACTTTTCTACAATGCCTAGTCCCAAGGAGGAGTCTAGTCCCGGTCTCGCTGCCAAAGCCCTGCGTCGAACGTCCGGTCTGCTTTCCAGCAAAGGCAAGCCCCTCGTCGATCTGAGTCAGGCAGCACCGAATCCGTCCAACACTACTATGGCATTGCAGGCTGAAAAGAAGCCCCTTCGTCTGAGCACTGAAGCCATGGGCAACGCATTGGGTACCTTCAAACGACACCTCTCCATCCAGCGTGCAAAACCCAAACGTACCCCTGTGGCACCGGACACATTCGGTTCCACCCCGCCGCCACCCGACCAAAACCGTCCCTCAAGTGAGCGATCCCTCGACACCCCCCCTGCTGGTGAGACCCCCCTTCCTCTCTCCGCAATAGAGGAGAAGCACATGTCTACCTTTCCCGACGACGTCAAGGTCCCCGTTCTGCTCCAAGTGGGCATTCCAATGCTAAAAGTCTCAGAGAAGAATGTCAAGACCCGGACTTTCAAGATCGACCCAGACCAGGGTCTCATTCTATGGGATTCAAAGAAGTCTGGTATCAGTAAGTATAAATTAACCTTTTGCACTCTATTGTGTTGACAGCAGCTCAAGTCGTGATGGAGAACATTAGGGAAATGCGTGCATGCGAGGATGGGCGATACTATCGCGAACGCTTCAAACTCAGTAACGAATTGGAAGAACGGTGGCTTACCATCGTTTACCTCGCCGATGGCAAATACAAGACGCTGCATTTGGTTGCAATGACCAAAGACCACTTCACAATGTGGCACGAAACTCTCAAGAAGCTGTATGCCATTCGAGCGGAGCTCATGACTGGCTTGGGCAATATGGAGCGAAGACAAACGCTTTGGGAACGACACTACTGGAAGGGGGCTGATTTCTCGGGAGACCAGGCTCTCAACTTCGAGGAAGTCAAGAGGATGTGCCGGCGGCTGAACATGTCCATGGATGATGCTATTCTTAAGCGGCGGTTCGACGCGGCTGATTCGAAGAAGAGCGGGAAGCTCGACTTCGAAGATTTCAGGCGATTTGTCAAAGGTCTGAAGCGACGGCCGGAGATCAAGCGCTTATTCAAGGCACTAAAGGGTGATGGAGAATTTACTTTTGCGGTGTTCGAGAAGTTTGTGCGCGAATCGCAACAGGTGGACTCTCTCTCCCACAACGAAGTGTTACCCGCTGACGCGCACTGCAGGAAGAGCAGAGTAAAGCTGAACTGGAGGCACTGTTTCGGAAGTACGCAACTCCCTTTCAAACGAACAAACCCCTACCAGCCATCCCGTTTCCGAGTGCCGATGCTGCGGCTTTCGCTCCAGAAACTCATGCTTCAGCCCCGCACAAGGGTGCAAGTCCTGCACCTAGTAAAACGGTGACACCTTCTGGTAGCCACTCCCATCTCCCTTCTACGTCTCAAACCATCGCAGCCTTCGCCGCCATCAGGCCCGCCATCAGGGCCACCTACCGCCGCATATCGACATTCGGGCACACTAGGGCCTCAACATCTGCCTCATCCTCAGCCGCTCAGCCTGTACCGACTGTCTCTACACTGGCAAATGCACAGGCTGTCACCCCCATTCCACATGAACCTAATGCACCCATTCCTCTAGAATATCTTACATTCTCTTTGGCATGCTTCACGACCTTCCTATTATCTGCCGATAACTCGCCCTTTACTGACCACCACGGCAAAACATACCAAGACATGAATCTTCCCATTTCGGAGTATTATATTTCGAGCTCTCATAATACCTATTTAGTTGGGCACCAACTCGTGGGTGTATCTACGATTGAAGGGTATATTCGAGCACTCCTGCAGAGCTGTCGGAGCGTTGAGAGTGAGTACCATTATCGTCCCACAGAAAGATCGGCTATTAAGTATCCTCCTTAGTCGATATATACGACGGCGATGACGAACCAGTTATCACGCACGGGAAAACTTTGACCTCCAAAGTCCCTTTGCGAGACATCTGCGAAGCTATTGACAAATATGCCTTCGTCACCTCGCCATACCCAATCATTATTTCTGCGGAGGTGCACTGCGGACTTGAGGGACAAGACATGATAGCCGAAATCATGAAATCAACCTTTGGAAAAAAGCTAGTCGATGCCCCCATCCAAGGGCACGACCTTAGTGGAGAGGATGCGGTACTACCGAGTCCAGAACAGCTGAAGAAGAGGATATTGCTCAAGGTAAGCCAGCCATCGTGCCTGGGGGCCGATCGACCCATGCTAAAATTGTGTATAGACAAAGAATCTCAACATATCCGAAGGCAAAGAGAAGGGTGCAGCGGTTGACGCTGAATCTTCCACCGAATCGACAAGTGACTACGACGCAGACCCGTCGAAATCCCAGCTTTCGTCTCGATCGAAAAACATTCTCAGTCGTGTCGGCCGAAGGATGAGCAAAGCCTCCAGTTCCCAGTATGCTCCTACCAAGGAATCCCTAACCATATCTCCCATCTCCCCCACCTCTCCCGTGCCAAAAGACACAGGCATGGTGGTCAACAACCGTGATTCCACTTTGCAGCCCAAAGTTCGTATGTCAATGGCACTTACTGCCCTATTGGTCTACACGGTCGGCGTTAAGTACCGCGGGATCAATAAGAAGGAACGATATGCAACCGAGCATATGTTTTCCCTCTCCGAGAACACGGCGAATAAATTCCTCAAGCGACAAGATGGCGCAATGGAACTTATTAAACATAACCGGAACCATTTGGTGCGGATATACCCCCGTGGCACGCGACTGCGTTCAACCAATTACGACCCGCATCGATATTGGGCTAGCGGAGCGCAGTTGGTAGCCATGAACTGGCAGACATTCGGTGAGTAATCAAAGTGGGTGGTGTCAAACTTGACGCTGAGGTTTGCGTCTAGACCTGGGATATATGATCAATCATTCGATGTTCCAGCGGAATGGACGGGCTGGGTATGTTCTCAAGCCGGAAGCCCTGAGGAGCAAGGACAAGAGCTTGCTTGTGAGCAAGAAGATGTACTGCTTGAACGTCAAGGTATTACACGCCTCATCACTCTGAATAGACAACGCCTGACACGCCTTCTAGGTCATTTCTGCCCAACAGTTGCCACGACCACGAGACGAAAACGGGCGAGAGATCATGGACAAGAGCATAGTTGACCCGTTTGTCCAAGTCTCCATTCACATTCCCGATTGGGTCACCTCGAGCAACGGTTCGAACGGTTCGACCGGAACGGCAAGTCCCAATGGGAACGAGAGCAGAAAGAAGCCCACAGACCCGGAGTCCTTGGTCTCCACTTCGCTGTTGGACATCGACCCAAATCTCATTCTGATGTCGAACAGTGGTGATCCCAATGATCCTCAGCTTGCAAATACACGACCGGCACGAGTCGTCTCTACTAGAACGGGGGTCGTCAAGAACAACGGGTTCAATCCGGTCTGGGAAGAGTTGCTCTCCATACCGTTCGATGTCGCGGGAGGTATGAAGGACCTGGTATTCGTGAGATTCACAATTAAAGACGAAGGAGAGGACGAGGAGAGCAGACGGATTGCAGTTTATTGTTCGTCCTTGGGGAGTTTGAGGCAAGGTAAAGTGTCAGGCATTAAGAGTATACTGGCGGGTGAACTAACCAAAACATGCAGGGTATCGACACCTGCCATTGTACGATCAACAGCTTTCGCAGTATTTATTCTCCACCCTCTTCGTGCACATCGAGTTGAAGGAGGTTATACCCTCGCAGAAAGCGTCCCTCATATTGGACTCATAATTGGTTTCTCGTTTTATCTATCTTGTGGCGCAATTGTACTCGTGTAGTTAGACTTAGACTTGCCTGAAGGAAACGGACTCACGTTGGATGTGCGACCCCTAAAAACCTTGGTCACTTGCTGGTATTGGCATTCGTGAAGCATGTTTTGAATCGTTGGTGACTAAAATGACCTCAGACTGTGGGACTATGTTGTGCCTTGGAGGCTCTTCTGGACGATGGAGTAGCCGAACGCTGCGTAGTGACCAAACGTAAGAGTTCTGTCTGTGCTGGGGCAATGAGGGACCGCTGGGGCAACGAGGGGCTACAAGGGGGTGTCCCTGACACTTTTGCGGATTGTAGAGGTAGGATTTATACTAATTCTTATTATTCA
>Ga0307513_10008347_pt1 | contig 13263 bp, 19 predicted proteins | sample 15_EM_MG_FD_202174 | JGI IMG/M metagenome (GOLD analysis project Ga0307513, IMG submission 202174) | Populus trichocarpa ectomycorrhiza microbial communities from riparian zone in the Pacific Northwest, United States - 15_EM | ecosystem: Host-associated > Plants > Roots > Unclassified | place...
TCGCCAAATTGGCACTTGACATGATTCGCGAAGAGCTGGACGGAGCTGCGAAGGGAGACGTAAAATTCAGGTATCTGGTCGAGGACTACACTGAGTAAGAGACTCTGTTCGAAGGGCAGGTGAAGAGGACGGTGCGGGTCAACGAAGTGTCCAAGGTCGGAAGCTGGGCAATGGTGGGCAATGGCACGATCGGGCGGTATCGGGTCGTACTCACTGTTGAATACGTTGTACCAGGAAACATTGTCTGAGAGATACTGTGATCTCTGCGCTGGAGGTTCGTGCCGGCTAGTGAACAGAAAGGAAGCTGTTCGTTACAGGAGAGTCGAAAATCAGCAGACGGGTAGTAGGGGCTGAAGGAATATGTGGGCCTGTCGGTCCTCGGATGAGTCGTAGACGCTGTTCTGTCTTACATCGGACTCAGCCCTGAAGGGATCTTCAATAAATTATGAATGGTCAGCCCTGTGTTGGTGATACGTACCCAATGGTGATTATGGAATTCGAAGCTGAACCAATGGAGGGTATCGTACGTTCCATTCGGCATGGCAAAGAGCACATTGGTCCCGTAATTACTCAACTGACGTACCACATGCTGAAGCCGACTGTATAATGTTCTAAGACGCAATGCGGTCCATTCGCCCATTTGCGGCTTAAGACTTGCTTCGCCGATTCGAATTGTCAGAGGCTTGGGAGTTCGAGAGGTAGCGGGGCCCTCAAATATCCAGGTGAATGACAGGAGCGCCATAAGGAACGCCTTCGAGTTTTTGGGGATGTTCATAGTGATGGAGCGTAATGAATCGAGGGAGCAAAATGCCATGAAGTAAAAGGGGCGAAGACCAACCGAGACGCCGTCGTCAATACGGACGATAACATCGCTCAAGTGCGGGAGAGGAATAGGAGCGTCGATGTTGGAGTTTGAAAGGCCCCATGAGTCGTTAAGATTGGAGACTTGAATTTGGAGGCGATGGAGGGTTTTGGCTACCTTCGCGATGATCCCGTAGGAAATGCGCTGCTGATTGAACTTGCCCCGTAGTTCCCTAAGTATTGGCATCTTCCACGACATAATGATCGAATAATGTGCCCAATCTGTTCGCGTAAGATCGAGGACGTGCAACACTGGGAGGGAGAGGCCCTGTAAGTTATGATGTAAGGGAGCTCCACCATCACACAGAATGAGGTATTGTAGAGTGGTTTGATTTGATGGGACAAGGGCGTGGAGGAGCCTTTGTAAAGGCGAAGGGACGGAAACACGGTTGGATGATGGTCATCATTGGAGTCAGGGCAACGATTTTGCAAAACCCAAAGGTTAGGGCAACGGCTTGCCAACTCCTTGAACGCATATGACGGGTTAAGAATTGGCTCATCCGTCTGTAAAGCGCCCTCAGTGTAGGATATTTCGAATGATAGATGTTTGGTGTGCTCAAGGAGCACTGGAGCTTCAGAGGAGGCTCGTATGAGAGTAAAGACCATCGTGGGACTATTTATGCGAATAACCTCGTAGAGCAATGGGGTTGCAACCCTGAACCAGGACTTGGAAACTCTACTAAGATAGAGGAGCGCCTGTGTTCGACGTTTCCATTCTTGCAGAGTTGAAAATTGGGTATGGAAATGCAGCGTCAAACGCAGGGTTGCGATGCTGTCCAAGAAATTATCGATAAGCCCATATTCGGACATTGACTGATTAAATATATCCAGGAGGAGCTCATCTGGCAGTTGCGCTGAGATCAGATCGGCCATAATGGAGAGGAAATGAAAGTCGATACACTCACCCCAGCCTCAATGATTCCACTGTTCTTAATCTTAATCCCCACCTGATGGAACCAAATTCAGTTGCGGTCGGTGGACCGTCTGCTTGCTTGCTATACCGTACACAGCTTGCATCAGTAATTTTCCATCCTGTGGCCCGACTCCAACGACGGCTGAGATCGATCGTGAGGAGTTTCCGGTATCTCGGTCTCATTGCGTTCGCGCACGGCCTGGAGGGCTGTGGAGTTTTGCCAATGACGCGCCTTCTTCGGATGTCCTAGCGCATCTCAACCTCGCTGTAACAGGCGTTCTTCATGCAGCCCAACCTGTGTTCCACCCTTGATAGCGCCAGGCACAGGGGAACGAGCGAATCAGAAAAGGAGTCTAGACAGTACACAGTTGAAGGAACCAATCTTGATCGCCGCGGTACGGCAGTTAACCACCCACCTGCACATCGCCATGATGCACAACGTCATCATCACGGGTTCATGCACAATCACTTCGCGGCTTCGCGAGGGGCATGTGGATCTGTTCTCTCGCGCCTTCAGCTGCAGGAGCCCATCCCAGATGTTTTCCGGTAATTACGCTCATACCAGACTCGCTAGGCAGGCCATATAAGCATATGAGCGAGGAAAACCCGTTCATTACCAACGCATTCCCTTCCGTACAACACCCGCCGCTGGTCGACTTTTTACGACGCATTCATGTTGTTCCATCGAACTCAGCCTGTGCATCCGCTGGTCGTTGCAGCTGCTGTCGCTGGTCTAGGTGCCCCTATTACGACTCCTGGGACGCCTCCCAGCAGGTCCAGAATATTCTCGGAGGCCATCCACCATCATCGCTTCCACCGCGAGCAGTACCGCCAGTACCGCAAAGTATGCTATCGTCTGGCCTATATGGCAAAGTCTCTTCAGGAGACCGCAGGCGTATTAGGTGCACTGGGTGCCCCTCTCAAGCTGACCTGTGGAATTGCTCTCTCCCTCGTCCAAGCACTTGAGGTGAGTTCTGAACTCTTTACCCGCACAATTTCTCAATTAACTCCTCATGCAGGGTATGGTTGTTAATCGTCAAATGTGCTCGGACCTCGCCGAATTGGTCACGAGGCACTTGACTATGATCCGCGAAGAGCTGGACGGAGCTGCGAAGGGAGACGTAAAATTCAGGTCTCTGGTCGAGGACTACACTGAGTAAGAGACTCTATTCTGATCGAGAGAAATGTACCTGATGCACCTTTTCCAGAACCTTGCGCGAGGTTGCTCAAGGGGTAGTCCTGATAGCGCACAGGCGCCGCCTCAGCCAGCTGATTCACCACCACAGCGAATCCACAGAGCTTCTGGGGTTCAAGTCCAGACTCGATACTGCCTTCCAAACCTTGATGGTAGGCCGGAACGTCATTTGGCTTCTCAGCATCATTGTTCTAATAAAAGTGTCTGTACAGCTCCAATGCGGATTACAAACTCGACAGATGCAGGGAAACGTCGCTACCGATCAGCGGCGCATCGTCGAGAATCAGCACGAGCAATCCTACATTATGGCCGCAATCAATGAGAAGCTCGACCGTATTATGGAAAACTGCAACAACTCCGACCAGTTTCTTCAAACGCTCACTGCTTGTTTTGATGACTCGAAGATCATGGCCAGATGTTCGCCTGCCACCGATCTGATCGACCTCCCTATACCAACGCTTCCTATGCCAATTCCTGTCCTTGTTGAAGTGTAGTTGTCTTTCATCTTCGCACTACCCCATGGCACCTTTCCATGTCTCTCTCCCGCTCCTGCCTTGTCCCTTGCAGGCGAGCCTGGTTGGTGGACCCACCAGTCGGTTCGAGCGTCTTCACCCCCAAGCAATTTATCAATTCAGTCATACTGCTCTCTGTTCATGTTGAAGCATGTCGTGTCATTCTTCATCTTGTTCCTCTTCCATGCGACTTCTGCTCTCCGTGCCCTTTGATATCACCCAAATCTGTTGTACGAGTATTATTACCATTGTACGAAGTAGTGTGAGGCTTGATCGTAGATTATACGATATCATTGAAGCGATCTTGTCACTTATCAATGTCCCTGAGCAGCTTTCTGCCCTGAGCATTCCACCATATAACAAAATCTGACATTCGTTTAGTATGCCAACCGTAATTATAGCCATTTCGATGAGAAGTACGTGCGACCATATCCGCCTGTAGCAAGTAGGGTCTTATGCGCATTCTCCGTCCTCCACGATGACATCAAGCGCAAAGTACTCAGTGAGTGTAGAAATATGAGTTTATCGGATTGGCCATATTGCTGAAGAATTGCCTGTCCAGGCTTCACGGTGGAGTTTTTTAAGCTGTGGGTGACTTTCAACGATACTATCTAGATTTCTGGTCAACCAGATAGGTCGCAAGGGCTTCCGTGGAAATGAAATGACGATTCTGGGAAGAAAGGCAAGAATTTACACCCAGCCTCCATAGTTCCAAACTCCCAAACTGCACCCGAACCGGAATCAAGTGGAATGTCCGGTTGCTACGCACAGCCTGCATCGATATTTATCCGTCTCGTAGCCCGACTCCGCGACGACGGAGATGGATTGTGAGGAGTTTTCGGGAATTGGGTTCACGCCCGGCCTGGCAATGCTGTGGAGCCCTGCTAATTACTTGTCTTCCCCGGATGTCTAGACGGTACAACGTTCAAAGGGTCCATGGTGACCATTACGATATGGCAGTCAACGACCCACCTGTTGCACATCGCCATGAACGACGTCACCCTCACAGGTTCATAGAACCGATTTGCATGGGTCATGTGGATTCGGTCTTATGAACTTCGTGCCCGTGATTGCAGGAGCATGTTGCGGAAATTTTCGCGCTCTCCGATAATTACGCTCATCCAGACTCGCGAGATGGGCCTTATAAGCTAGAGAAACCTGTCCATTACTAACGCATTCACTTCTGTATAAACCCCGTGGCTCTTCCCGACTCATTCATGCTGTGCCGTCGGACTCAGCCTGTCCACGCGCTGATCGTTGCAGCTGCTGTAGCTGGTCTAGGTGCCCCTATTACAACGCCTGGGGTGACTCCCAGCAGGCCCATCTCATTATCGAATGCTGTCCTTCACCCCCACACCGCGGGCAATCCCGTCAATATCGCAGAGCGTGCTATCGGCTGGCCTTTATAGCGAAGTCTATTCACGAAACTGCAGGCGTCCTGGGAGCCCTAGAGTCTCCTGTCAAGCTGACCTGCGGGATTGCTCTCTCCCTTGTGCAAGCACTTGACGTGAGTTCTGAACCCTTTGCCCACACGACTTCTCATTACCTCGTCATACAGCGTATGGCCGTCAATCGTCAAATGTGCTCGGACCTCGCCGAATTGGTCACGAGGCACTTGTGTACAGAGCTTGACGATGCTGTAAAGGGCGACACAATTTTCAGGTCCCTGCTTGAGGACTATACAGAGTGAGAGAATTTGTTCAATGTGAGGGAATTGTATCTGACGTTGCTTTTTCAGAACCCTGGGAGAGGTCTGTCAAAGGGTGGCCCTGTTAGCGCATAGACGACGTATCAGTCAATTGGTCCACCACCGCAGCGAATCTACAGAGCTTCTGGAGTTCAAGTCCGGGCTCGATACCGCCTTCCAGGTCTTCATGGTAGGCCAGCCTGGTTTGGTTTCTCGGCATCATTTTCTGATAAAGGGTCTGTATAACTCCAATGCGATTTACAGATTCGACAGATGCAGGGACACGTTGCTGCCGATGAGCGGCGCATCGTTGAGAATCATTACGAGCAAACCCGCATCATCACCGCGCTTAATGACAAGGTCGAGTGCGTTCTTGAAAGGCTCGACCATATCAGGGACCATAGAAACCTGGACCAGTTCCTCCAGACGTTCGCCGCTTTTTTAATGGCTCGAAGGTCATGTCCAGACATTCGCGCGGTTCGATTAATTTCCTTACATCAACGATTCCTACGCCAATGCACATCTTCGTTGAGGCATAGTCATATTTCATCTTCGCACTATTCCATGGTTTTTTCCATGTCCTCCGCTCGTGCTTTAGCCCTTGCTTGTGGGCGGTTGCTGGGTTCACCAGCGACCTCAAAGCGATCCGAGCGTCTTCATTCTCAAGCAGTTTCTAAATTCATTCATGCTACGCTCATCTCCTACTCATTCACGTCATGTCATTCCCCACTTCCATGCGACTTCTTCTCTTCATCTTCCCTGACATCATTCAATTTTGTTGTACAAGTTTTATTTCCTCTGTACGAAGTAGTTTGAAGCTCGATGGTAGAACGAAGATCTAAATGAGATAAGCCTTATCACTTATTAATGCCCCTGGGCTGCGTTCTGTCCTGAACATTTTACCATATACCATGATTTGAGACTCATTTAGGATATTAATTGTAAGTTTATTCTTTTTGGTTGCGCCTCGAGTTCTAGTCGTGGATATGATTTCCGTACGATAGCACAATTTGTATTGGGACGGCATTAGATAGATAGAGAAATAACTGTACTTCATTTATACCTTACTCATCTACTCGTTTGATACGCGTCCGAAGAAGCTTGCGGAGAGCCACATCCCGGACTTTTCAGTGCAAGGTCACATGAAGGGCATTCAGCTGGAGTCTATGACTTCACTCTCATGAACACGTCTTTCAATTCTTCGTTCAGGTCTTCGGTGCTCTGCAGAGGCTCACAGAAAATGGGCATATATATATAAACCTACCTCAAAGGTGTGAATAGAGGGCTGTCCTATCGGCCAGATATCGTTATTGAAGGAGCGAGACCGCTCACTGCATCAGCGATCAGGCTCCAAAGGCAATTCTCGGGTGCCTTGCAATGCAACAACTCGGTCGGAGAACACGTCAACGAAGGGGGGTAGCTGGCCTCCACAATGGCGGGTCCGGCTGGGAAGCAATCAAGCGAATCCCGGCCAGACATCTCGAGATTGGGCGACCTTCTACTGGACAAACAAGGGATAACAGCGATATAATAACAACAACGAAATCACATCCGGAGTCGTTTCTTTTCTTTCTTCACTCTCACACCCAACTTCTAGTAGACGCGCTTGAAAGGTGGCACAGGCTTGCACTCATTCTCATCGAGTGTAGTGGCAATGACACCACGATATTTGAGCTCAACCTCGGGCTTGGAGAAATCCTGCTGAAGGTCCTTCTGCCATGAGAGCGTGTGCTTCATCCACTCATTGTCGTCGCGCTCGGGGTAATCTTCGCGCGCATGCGCACCACGCGACTCCTTGCGTGCAGCGGCCGAGACAATGGTCTGGTGTGCGCAAGTGAGGAGATTGCGAAGTTCGAGGGTCTCAATCAGGTCACTGCCGGGGTTGGTTAGAAGCGCGAGTGGAATAAGGGAGGATACGCACGAATTCCAAATCATGCTTCTGTCGGTCACCTTGACCTGGTCAAACGTCTTATAAATCTCAGTAATCTTCTTAACACCGTCGTCCAAGCTCTCTTGAGTACGGAAGACAGCTGCATCCGTCTGCATCGCGCGTTGCATGTTCAAACGAATTTGAGCGGTTGGCAGTGGTCCATTGGCCTGCCTGTATGTAGTTCGACTATCAGCGCTGTCCCCTTGGAGCCCAAATTACAACCCACTCACCTTAGCTTATCAAGGACCTCAATGCTCTCCAGACCAGCCTCCTCGCGAATCTTCTTATGTGGAGTGTTCGGTGCCAAGTTCTCCTTGATGTGGTGCGCGCATGCACGGCCGAAGACGACAATATCGAGCAAAGAGTTCGCACCGAGGCGATTTGCACCGTGCACAGAGACGCAGGCAGCCTCACCAGCGGCGTACAGGCCAGGCACGACCTTGTCATTCCCGGTCCCGTCTATGGTGATAACCTCGCCAGTGTAACGGGTCGGGATACCACCCACTGTAACGATATGACAAATCAGTCTTGCATATTGCGAGATTATGGTGGAAACACATACTGTTATAATGGACGGTAGGCAACACAGGGATGGGCTCCTTGGTAACATCCACACCAGCGAAGATTGCCGCGGTTTCACTAATACCGGGGAGACGCTCGTGCAGGATCTGAGGGGGCAAGTGGCTGAGTTGGAGGTAGAGGTGATCCCTATCTGGTCCAACACCGCGTCCTTCGCGGATCTCGATTGTCATCGAGCGGGATACGACATCGCGAGACGCAAGATCTTTCGCAGTCGGGGCATACCGTTCCATGAAGGGTTCACCCTCCGAGTTGAGCAGGTATCCACCCTCACCGCGAGAGCCTGTCGGAGCAGAAACGGTCAGGTGAGCTTCTGTAGGTGACACGCCAATACACACCCTCTGTAATCAAGCAGCCAGCCCCGTAGATACCAGTTGGGTGGAATTGCACGAACTCTAAATCTTGGAGGGGTAGTCCCGCACGAGAAACCATAGCATTTCCGTCACCAGTGCATGTATGCGCGCTAGTGCATGAAAAGTACGCGCGACCGTACCCGCCAGTAGCAAGTACGGTCTTATGCGCACGGAAGCGGTGAAGAGTGCCGTCCTCCAAACTAATCGCCATCACTCCGACGCACTCTCCGTCCTCCATGATGAGATCAAGCGCAAAGTACTCCATGAAGAAGTTGGTGTTGTGTCTTAGCGATTGGCCGTAGAGTGTGTGTAGGATTGCATGCCCTGTTCGGTCTGCCGCAGCTGCGCAGCGGTAGGCCTGACCACCTTTCCCATATTTGAGGGATTGACCACCGAAAGCTCGTTGGTAGATCTTTCCGTCTTTTGTCCGGGAGAAGGGAACACCGAAGTGTTCGAGCTAGCGGTTCTGTCAGCTTCTAGTAGACCAACTCAGGATATGTTAATCTTACTTCAATAACAGAATGAGGGGCTTCGCGAGTCATGTAGTGGATTGCGTCTTGGTCGCCTAGCCAGTCCGATCCCTTAACCTGTTCAACCAAGCTTTATGACCACTCGTCTTCTGGATGTAAACTCACTTACAGTATCATACATGTGCCATCGCCAGTCATCTTCAGTCATATTCTAGGAGGAAGTCAGTTTGGCCTTAGTCTCCGAAGATTCGGACGGACACCAAGAGCAGCATTGACGCCCCCCTGTACGTTGCGTCAGAAAATGTTGTACAATAGTAATATATATCGCATGCTGCCTACCTGGGCGGCGACGGTATGACTCCGGGTGGGAAAAAGCTTAGTTATGCACGCAGTGTTCAAACCGGCTTCGGCAAGGCCAAAGGCAGCACGAAGACCAGCACCTCCCGCACCACTATAGCATGTTTAAATGCGTGGTGAGCTTACAAGATTTGCAAAGCAGAATTGGTGAAAACTCACACGACAACGGCGTCATATTCATGTTCAATCAATGGGTACTTGCCCTCGAACGCATGCTGCCATGACTAGTACAAAATGATATTTAGTACTCCTTTAACGAGGCTAAGGAGGACTTTGTTTACCCCCTTTACTTCCTGTGCGCGCACTGGGTTGCTCGCGACGATGCGGTGAGTCGGAGCGGAAGCATGAAAGGCGCGGGATGAGGATACAGCGTGTTTGATACCACGACTGAGAGACTTGCGAAACATAGCTCTCGTCGTCAGCGACCGAGAACAAAGTCCAGATGCCTGCGTCGGAAGCGTCCGAGGTCAAGTTATTCGTCCAATCACATACGCGACATTACAGTACCATCTTCTCGAACCTTGTTCCAACATCGAGCTAGCCATATTCACTAAGCGACGTTGTACATCGAGAGCGATGGATAGCAATCGCTAGCGTTGAAATAGCAAGAAGTTTGGCTAAAGTACGAAATTATATTCGACGCTACAGGTATCTATATGCCCAAGCGTATACAAAGTTAGATTCTTGGTTATTCGACTGGGTTGGACGGGTTCTTCAACCGTAGACTGTGTGTAAAATATATGAGAGGATTTTATTCTCCGAGGTCGTTCGCAGAGCCCTTAAGGATGGTGCCGACAGAGCAGAAAATCACGGTTAGTGTGATCATGATATGTAAATGTTCATTATTGCAGGTTTTATCCACCACTACTGCCAGATAGAGTCGCCTCTCTCTCGCGGTTCGTCGGTACCACAGCTAGAACGATCTCCCGCACGACCCGTGTAGCTTCTTTATAACCTGTACAAGCCGCTAGATCGCTCCTCAGTCTGAATATCGACTAAGGCTCACCTTCTCTTTTCTCCCTTTCTCTCTTCCGGCCTGGCTAGCGTCCGATAGTGATACTATCGGCTAAAGACCCCCTCCGATCCCGGTCTAAACCTTAACACTCTGTCATGCGTCGTTGACCGCAAGGGAGTCACCCTGATGAGTTGTGCGGGCTTTGCTAGGAACTCAGGTCACTATGCGACATCTAGAACATAACAAATTACACCCTTACAATTATAACAGTCCCACATCATGTATAGGACATGAATGGGTATGTACCAGTCTCTTTGCGAGTCAGTTACATTAGGTCGAAGGCACCGGGAGAAATCAGCGCGCCCAACGAGAGACTTGCTGACTACAATACCATTTTCAGCATTCCAGATTCGAATCGTCCTATCATGAGACCCGGAGACGATGTGCCGCCCATCGGGAGAGTGACCAACGGAATACACCCAGTGCCCCTCGATAAGCTTGCTAACTGTAGCACCAGGATCGGCATCCAAGCTCCGAATGGTGTGGTCCCTGGATCCGGGGATGATGTACCGTCACCTGTGTCAGTGTGCCCCATTTGCAGGTTGCCGACTGCAGTGTCAGTCTCAGCATCTCGTGCCAGGACTGCGAGTACGACTGGGTGTACCCACGGAGGTCCTCCACAGAGGTCATCGCGCTCTCATTCCAGCGGTGCATGCGCAGACCACCCTCGACGTCTTCACCCATCGCGTTGACGGTGGCGTGCCGCTCCTTCTGCGGAGAGTACGGGGTTTGTACGGTCGGTGGCTCATCGGGCTCGACAGTGGCGAGTAGTATTGTGGTATGCGAGGAAGGCGAGTACGAGTCCTAAAAACGAGCAGGCAGTGACGTCTTCCCAGTGGTGCCTGCAGTCCATCGTACCCGTGATGGCGATGAGCACTGCGCCTATAAGGGGCGTGAGAGCCATCCAGGCCCCGGATGCGTGGCCGCGTTCGTCCTACAAGGGAAAGATAGACCTGGTAGAGACTGTGGAGTGACGATGTGGAGAGGCGTACGAAAAGATGGATCTTGCCCGCAAGGTAAAATGAAAGGAATCCCAGGCCGGCGAAGGATACTGAAGCGGATCCAAACATCAGAACACTGGTTACGAACGGTACAGGAAGGGTGGACTCACAGCTCGCGTGGCCACTAGGGAAACTCCTAAACCCGTCCTTGAGTATGGAAATGTCCGTCTGCGTGCATATGTCCGCAATGACGAGCCCGAATAATGGGTCATTCCGTGATCCTGGACTCGGTAGGCAGCGGGCAATGAGATCATGTCTTAATCGTCCAACGGTTACTTTCATCGCCTACGAGACGACGCCTGCGAGGGTGAGAGAAAGCGAGACGGTAATAATAACTGAGAATAGTAGGCTTTAATTATGAGAGGATGTACGGCCAAGCCAACTAATATGGAGGTCCCACCAAGATTGAATGCTGCAAAAATTGATGAGGGGGAGAAGCACCGTGGGAGCCAACCCGGCAGGTACAACCAGCCTCCAGTTCTACATACGCAGAAGGTATTGTTACGACGCGTCCTGACATCGCCTATGCTGTCGGGGTCCTTTGCCAATTTGTCGAGAATCCCGGCTGTTCAACCTAGGTAACTCAAGGGTACTGTTGCCTTTAAACTCGTCTTTTCACATTCTGCTTCTCTTGATCACTTCGTGATGTATTGAGATGCAAACTTAAACTGTAATCCTGATAATAGCCTTTCCACGGGCGGTTTCGCCGTGTGGGTGGGTGGTGGCGCAACACAGTGGGGTCGTCGCCATCACACACACATCTAGCTATCATCTACCGAGTCCGAGTATACCATGGCGTCGAAAGTTGAGCGCGAAATAATTAATTGTGGTGTTTCTTCGAAGACATCGGATACGACAAGTCTCGTCCCTCCCCTCCACTCCTCGACAGCAGGTCGAAGATTTACCACCCAGAATACCAGAGCACCATGAACCATGTGCATCGGGCTTACCATCGGATTCGTGACCACATCGGAGAGAAAGCTTACTCCTGTATCGCACGTGCCTGGCGACATTCAGATGCTCGGCTTACATGAGAATGTGACATGTTAACATTTCTTATCCCGCATGTGATTGCCCGATCGGTGACGTAATCGCCAACTTTCTACGGTTCATATCCCCTCGCCGTCCGTTAGTCATCCAACAGTAAAGGGATTCCTATGAGTCCTCGCATTAGCTGTCGTAGTCTAGACGAAGAATATATATACACCTAGGCTATTAAGACAATCCCTTTGTTGCTTGATGACCACTGGATGGGCGCAGGAATGGTATAGATCGTGAACGAAGGGAAACGCGAGTATAGAAAGTGAGACAGCATGGCAAATAGGTTCTCTCTTGTACGGCTCCGAGAAAGACGTTGAACCATCTTTAACGTTTTACGCCCGACACTGAGCGCAAGTACAGACACGGGCCTCGTTGGCCCACCGACATCATCGGTGTTCTTGCGTCTTCCTAGGTGCACTTGAGACGTCCGTGATAGTGCCCAAATCTAGTTTTCATTGGACGGCTGTCAGCTGTCATCGGGCGGGGTATGACACACGTTGGCAGGTCGATCCTCTCCCGACCACGAAGTCTCTGCAAAACGACCAAATATGACTACTCAAGGCCCCAAGCCAATTAACCTGTGAGCACCCAGATGGCTATTTGCCCCACCGATGTCGCTGATCATACTCTAAGGCTCTACCTAGATGGTGCGGCGCTTCACTCCAACCCCGGCCGATAGTACTCATCCGGGCAACATATAGAGATCATACTCCAAGATGGTCCAAAATTGGATACACTGAGGTTGTTTGTGGAAGATAAGAAGATAAAATTACAGACGAAAGACAACCAGACGTGGACACTCGTAGCCCAACGGTTGTATGCTCGCTTCTTTCCTCACAACGTACATTCGCTGATTCCCGGGTGAATGTAGAACTGTCTCTCCGACAACCAAGATGAGCGTGGAGATCCAAATTAAAAGCGGGCATCGACTGTGGGCGAAAAGAGAACAGGCTACCAAACAGATTGACCTCGAAAAGCTTTTCAGTGATTATTGGACTACCAAAGAGCGCGAGCTCACCCAGCTGGGTTGGTCATCATCCCAAACCAGTCCGCTCATATCTGACGCAGAAGCACAGAGGTCTTTGATGTCGGAGAGCACCGTTGCGCTCTACATTTACGATTTTCTGCAAATGCTACCGTTCGTCTCCTTGCAACTCCCGATCACAGCCAGCTAATAATGTTTGAACAGGCGGAGTCTATCCGCTCGTCGCTTAAAGAACTCGAAGGATTATTAGAGGGATACTCACCAATGATGGATGGACCGATGGAGAGGGTTGTGGACAAGGCCATTAAAATCGGGGCTGTCTTTGCAGAGGTCAGTCCGCATACGGCGACCAACAAGATGTTGA
>Ga0307513_10008348_pt1 | contig 13262 bp, 13 predicted proteins | sample 15_EM_MG_FD_202174 | JGI IMG/M metagenome (GOLD analysis project Ga0307513, IMG submission 202174) | Populus trichocarpa ectomycorrhiza microbial communities from riparian zone in the Pacific Northwest, United States - 15_EM | ecosystem: Host-associated > Plants > Roots > Unclassified | place...
CTGAGGGATAATAATCTCCTGTTCCTTGGGGGGTGGTTTCCTAACATCTGTGTGGGACTGGTTGCGGGATTTACTGCCTGCTTGTAAATCTGATCCGCGAAGAACTCAGAATCGCTCAAGGCCAGGAAATGTATGACACCCACGAGAAGCGCTATCGGTCGTACGACTAACATTCGTACCCGAAACATCCTGCCCAGATTCTCGCCTCGTATTCGGGAGGTCGGGACGCGACGTGTTTCCGCCCTCACTGTGCAGATCAGCCCCTGCGGATTCCGAGTCTCATTCAGTAATCACAATTGGATAGGTGAAATCGACGTACTAGATTGGTTGTGTCGTCCGAGGTGGTCTGGAGATGAATTGTTCGCTAGATCCATAGTTTTTCGGAATGTTGCTGGGTTTGGACGTGCGATCTGACGAAGGGGCACACCGAAGGGGTTTCGACCTTGACTATCGTCAGAACCGCGGGGAGATGGGAAAACTGTGTTGTGGAGTGAAGGCGGGCCCGACTCCACTGGTGTGTTCCCGGCGGCTGATGGCTTCCGTTGCGCATTTTTTAGAGTTGAACTGTAATTATTAAAGTTTCGAGTGAGGGGTTCTATGGGAGGAGGGCACCTAGACACGAGAAAACAATGAGGTCGCTGAATCCATGATCGACAAGCAGAGATATCTCACGAGCGACCCAGAACTTCTTGCACCTCCAAAACTCCTGGACGCAAGTAAGGATCAGAATCCCAACAGCGTTGGATCAATCCCCACAACTCGTCTGTACAAGTTGAATTGGTTGGTCGAGAGGGGCGCTTGCCGTCCATCATTTCCGCCAGGGCTCTTTCAGGCAGACTATTATTGAACGCAACCACGCCGGTAAATCCCTGTGGTGATACAGTGAACTAAAGCTCAACAAAAACAACCCATCCGTAACGCACCTCGATCATGACCATAGCGAAGGAGAAAATATCCGCCTCTTTGCTAAATGTTCCTTTCTCGCTCAAGATCTCTGGCGCAGTCCACTGTAAGACACAACCATTTCTCCCCGAGCCGCCTCGAATGGTATCCAGGTTCTGAGTGATAGCAGCAAGTCCAAATCCCGTGATTCGCGCATGTGCCGTGGCATCCACAAGGACATTTGACTTAACTTACGTCAGTACGATCACAAAACGGGGCTTCAAACAATCACATACTCCTTTGAGACCACCGTGGACCACGTCCCTGGAGTGGAGGAATTGAAGACCTGCGGCGACATCACACAGCTGATGGGGGAGAGGGTAAGCGGAGATCAAACAAAGCATCAGGGGCACCCACAAGGCCAAGTCGGTCTGCACTGGGGTGCTGCTTGACGTATCCGGTTAAGTTTCCATTGGGTATCCATTCTGATATAAGCTGGGGAGGGGTGGAAGTGATACCCAGGAAGGGAACAATGTTTGGATGTTTCAACCGTTTCCATATCACAGCCTCTTGATAGAACATCTACGGGTCTCGTCAGCAACGGCGGTCCAGGAGGGCGGGAGGATAACACACCTTTGTAGGGTCCTCCGCATCGTACATTCGGTATATCTTGACGCGTCTGACGCAAATGTCCAATCTCTTACCCTTGATGGTCCCTCTGTATACATCTCCAGAACCTCTTGAGTTGATCGGTTGATCAGGGATAATCAGATGAAAGGGCGAAAGTATACACGACGCTGGCAGCCTCGTTCTGGAGCCGCACATGCGACTGAGCTCATACAGGCACGCCCGGAACGCAGGACTTGCAGGGTCGAGAGCGTCCAGAGTCTACAACAGCTTCAGCGGGGAGCGAGGAAGTGAGGCACAGCGGCATACCTCGTCCAGATAATCGATGAATCCTATCAAATCGTTTCCTTGAAGGTTTGGTGCCCATTGCTTGTACTCCTCCCCATCGAATATCTTGTTGACTTGATCGTGAAACGTTGAAGAAGAGTTGTCGAGGCGACGGAGTTGATTCAAGGGGTTGCGTGAGGACATGCGGAAAATCCTTGAATGGGGTAGTGATTAGCAGGAAAATGGGCGGGGAGGGGGGTATATGTACCAGAGGCCTCACCCGAGCCATGAGGGAGATATGTCGATAGAAGCGGGAAGAGCTGAGACAGACCCGATAGGCCCGCGCCACGACGAATGCTCGTGGGGTACACGTTCGGGACTACTAATGGAACATATGGCCCAACCCGCTCGGCCCTGTGTACGTGGGGTCACTGAGGACAACGGGAAACCTTGAGTAAACGTTGAGTCGGAAGACCTGACACGAGTTGATCGAAGGATGAAATAGAGTTTCTTTTAAAAGGAGTTGATCGAGCACGTGCTCCAGCTGCCTGGTTAGCGCCTGTCACTACTGTTTCCGTCACTGCGTGAGCACGTTGCTGCCAGGCCAGATATCTGGATTTCAATGGCAGCGATGTGACAGTTCTTGTGTTTGGGTAATTTGCCAGCCCGAGATCTGATCACGTCCAAACGGGGCGTGTATGCGAGCAAGGAGCTTAATCAACCCCTCGAATCTCGCCCTCGCACCGTCCCCGCTGCGATCATCGTTGACACATGCTCTCTCGAGCTGAAGTCCAACCCCACCCCCAGGGGGGGAGAACGAGAACGGCTGTTGAGATCTTCAAAATCTCCCCCGGCTTTGTTCGCCATGTCGTTTACTCCCCCGGAGGTACGGGTAAATCGCAAACGATGCTACACCTCTCCGCGGATACCGCATTCTAGCTACCACGGAGGATGACGCGGAGGCACGGCTTCAATCTACTTGGACGAAATCCCACGGGAGCGGGATTCTGCAAGTGAGTTTCACTCGCGGCAATTTCCCGTGCCCTCGCACGCCTCCGAATTCCGGGAATGTCGTTGCCGCGCAGCGCTGTAGAGCGCGACGAAGAACCTGGAAACACAGTGTCCCACCCTCCATGGCGCGTTTGCCGCCGTTGGGCACAATGTCTGAGCCATCCATCTGGAACGACGAGGCCAACTGAGTCCGCTCTGGACGAGTGGAGCCCTAGTACAAACTGTGAGCGTATGACTTGGGTGTGTAGCTGCAGGTAAACCGCGAAAGATCTCAATACTGAACACTGATGAGTGAGCATTGTGGTGCTCTCGAGAGAGGGAACAGCGGGAAATGCGGTTCCGGCCCGCTGATCTGTTCGGATCACCGTCTGGAGAATCACCCAGACGCGAGAACTATCATGTCCTGTCATTCGATATCGCAAATTAAACTCAGGCTCTTTGAGTAATTAAGATAGCGGTCAAGAGGAACCGACACCCCTTATGTAACCGGCGCCTAATATTTTCCCACGGCCAAATCCACTGCTCGCGAAAAAAATTCAGGGTGGCCACGTAGGATACGACCGAAAACATACAGCAGTGAGGTCAAGTGGGTTGCAATTTACTGATTTTGTGGCTCACACTGGTCACCATACCTCTCCGGGCTGATAATGACGGTGAATGGCTAGAATTTTGAGTAGAGGTATTGTATTAGGCATCACGAGGTGCGGGCGTCTGGAATGATCGCCGTGGGAAATGACTGCCATATTGGGTGTGTCATCCCCATTTGGTAGTCAAGCGCCGGCCAAAATCCTGCTCGGAAATGCGAAGTTGGCTTCAAATGACTCAAATCGTCAAAAAATAAAGTTTGGAAAAAGATGCTGACAGGATATATATCTTCCTCAGTTTGCAAGCAAATTGAAATCAGTCTTCTGGGACTCGAAGCTAGACCCCTAACCAATGTTTCCTAGAGCTTATATTGCTTTATATACCATTGTGTGTTGTCGAATAGCCTCCCCATATGTTGCGATCATTTGCTTACATAAGGGGTGTCGGTTCCTCTTGACCGCTATCTTATGTAAAGTGTTTCAGAAACGGCTTTGCTTTACAAATTGATAAGAGATATGAGGCTCCACCTCGAGGAAAACGGAACCCGACGGCCCAGGACCACACAGCTTGCCGCGCACTCGCTGTGCTCTTCATTTCCACCCGTCGCGAGCTATCTGGCTGGCCGCTGAACCGATCCACTCGCCCACCCTGAACTCAGCCTCATTGAAGAACTCGACTACACCTTGCCTACCATTCACAGCAGTTGGAGCCAGGTGAAAATCGTGGAGGACACGGAGGGCAGGAAGAACGCATCTACCCGATGTGCTACGTTGGGATCGAGATGGAGCAGCACCCGTGGTTTGTGTGACACTTGAGGGTATTTTCATAGGGTGAGGACAGGGAAAGAGTGGGACGCACGCTGGTCAGGTGCTATTGGCCCTTCCAGGACGAACCCACCTAAACCAAGTCCCAGAACACAATGTACACGGATCCAATGACAAGGCAAGGGCTTGTAGTCGTCCAGCTCGATCAAAAATGGTGCGTCCGCCCCGTCTAATGATTTCCGGGGCGAGATTATCCTAGCCTCGCACTCCAGTCTCTATTACACCCTCAAGGAGTTCTTCTGGCCGTTGAGAGTGAACAATTCACGCGCCGACTTTTTCGCCGTATACCGCAAGGAATTAGATGCACTTGAGCGAAAGTGGATGAGGAAGTATGACAGAGAGGCTTGAACACATCCCTGACCTTCGTGAGCCATCCGGTTTTCGTCCTCGGTACTGACCACTGAATCCGGGGGTATGTAGGTTGGTTAGTTCTCTGCAGTCAGATCGGTATCCACCGTTGACTACGTTGACGACCAACCCCGACCCGAACCGGGTGCCCACCACTTACACGCAAAACCTCATCTATCCCATGAACGTCCCAATCCCCCCATGCAGACCCAAACAACACCTAGCCCGGCTCTCCGTCCGATGTTGTCGCCGTCCAGCCTTTGCTTTTCGCCAGCCTCGCTACTTCACTTGTAAAATTATTCCTTAATGCGTGGAAAACGGTGGGTCAACCACCATCCCGGAAATCGTGACAGGCGGTGGAAACTTGACGGATTGGACAGGTAGCGCTATTATCTAACCATCAGAAGTCTTCCAGTGATACTTCAACTCGAGAGAATGAGAGAAATATGGTTCACCGGCAAACGTGCAGGTGAAGACCGTGATTGAGCGTTCTGAACCCGAGCATCGAGGTACCCGGATTTTATCCGTTCTCGAGGCGAAATTCCGATGCCATGGTCGCCACGGACCAGTTCGCTCGCACCGAAAACGCATCTTAGAACCAGAGTTGCAGAAGTCATCGGTTGCGCACGCTGCTAAAGGCTCTGGCAGGGGGTGAATGGTGAGCGTGGAGGTCCCGGGGATATGTTGATAACGATGACGTAGACACCGTGGGTCAGATATGCCGGTCAATCTCCGCAACGATGTATGACCGATGTATGCGAGGTGTGCGTGGTGGGAGACTCTGGAAGAATCAACGGTCTAGCAGCCCACTCAACCCTCTATGTCTAATGCCACTGAAGGTGACGAGTAGTCCCGAATAGAACGCCGGGTAAGATCTCGGAACGGACGTCACCGCTTGTGGCCTCTTTCGTCCAGAGAGGTTTAGTACAGAACGCGCAAGTCGGCTCGTGAGTTTCATTGCGAGCTGGGGTAGTTGAGGTGACACGCGTGCAGAGACGCTTAGGCGCACTCGATTTGAAACGGCCATAACAGAATTTCCAGCTTTATATCGAATGCACGGAGGTACGACAACGGTTCGAATGTATGTTGACTATCCATGAGCCATACTAGGTTCCGTCCCTGCATTGAACGTACCCGATGAACTTTGGACCTGGAGGAACCCAGGACAGCCTGCTCCCCAGTTAGTTTGCAACCGCCCTTGCCACCATGCCACGACAAACCAGAAAGGTAAAACAGATAATATATTTTTCTATCCTTGTTGTCACCCGTGTAGCGTGGGGTGATCTTTCTAGTGTTCACTGTACACGATAAAGCAGCCAGATTAACAGATGTATGATTCCCCGAATGAACAAGAAACTGACTCAGCGAGAGCTTGTAGGACTCCAGAAACTTCCGGACGCGAATGAGGGTTCTGGTCCCAGCAGCGTTGTATCAATGCCCACAGATTTTCTGTGAGGGTTGGATGTGTCGGCCGCGTCGGCCGACTACCTTGCGCTATGGCCGAAATAGCCATGGTGAACGGTCCATTATTGAACGGAACCGCGCCCGTGAACGCCTGTATCGACACGAAGCGATGATAAGCCAAAGTTCCACGCACGGCAGATCGCCCGTAGCGCACCTCGATCATGACCATCGCGAATGAGACTATGTCCGCTTCCCCGTTCAGGATCTCTGGCGCACTCCATCGCCGGGTGTAACCATGCTGGCATGAGCCACTCTTCACAGGATCCGCATCTTTGACAACCGTAGCGAGAACAAAACTCGCGATGCGTGCGTGACCGGAGTCATCCACAAGAATGTTTGGCTGGGTGGGGGTAGGTGATGGTGAAACGGGGTTGAGAACGATCACGTACTCCCTTAAGGTCCCCATGAATCACATTGCAGAAGTGGAGGTAGCAGAGGCCCTTGGCGACGTCAGATAACTGGGAATGGGGGTAAGCGTGGGACGAACGTAACAGGAGGGATACCTACGAGTCTGAGTCGGTCCGCATTGGGGTCTCCTTGATGTATCCTGGCAGGTCCCCGCCAGACATCCAATTCGAAACGAACTGGGAAGGAGTGATAGTAATCCCCAGCAGGGGTAGTACGTTTGGGTGTACCAAGCGTTTCCACACAATGGCCTCTTGGCGGAACATCTGCGAGTTTCGTCAGTAATGGCGGACAGAGAAGGGGACGGCATCGGAGGCGCACCTTGGTAGTTTTCCGTGGACCATCCTGGGCGTACACCCGCGCGCGCTTAGTGCAAACCCTTGAACCGTCGAGGGTCCCCTCGTACACATCACCGTAACTTCCTGAAGCGAACGGGTTGGGACCGATGGTGAGAAGGTCAGGCGAAAGCGTGTACGACGTCGGGAGTATCGCCCTGGTGCCACATATGTTCCTCAGCTCGCGTAGACACGTTCGGGAAGTTGAACTTGAAGGATCGAGATCGCCGAGAGCCTGCGCTGACTTGAACGGAGAGAGGGGAAGGGCGACACAGCGGCGTACCTCATCCAGATAGTCAACAAGCCAAACTAAATCATCGCCTTGAAGATTTGGCACGCATTGCTGAGTTGGTGGTGGAAGTCGGGCGAGGACCTATCGAGACGATGAAGTTGTTGCAAGGCCGGGGAGTTGGGTAAGGACATGGGGAATAACAATCCACCGAGGTAGTGAGGAGTAAGAAAATGCGAGGGATAGGAGGGGCCGCTGATATGTGTCGGAGGCCTCACTCGATCCACGAGGCGGCTGTATGGAGAGCGACATGAAATGCCATGCGCTGGTCAACCCGCGAACATGGGAGGATACTGTCAAACCCACCGAAATCCAACCCTCGCATAGCTTTGGCTGCTGCGGGAACGACTGGAAACTTTAGATAGAAAACGCGCTGGGTATCGAGGGAATCCTGATGCAGATGGGTTGGCGAACAACGAACGTTCTTGCCTAGGCTGTTGCCCAGCGGGTTGATTGGCGCCAACGGGTTGCCCGTCGCGTCCCCCCCTCCTTTGCCAGAGACAACCTTTCCTCACCACATTCTCAATGGAAATACGAATCGCTGTCGCGAGCCTGAGCGACTATCATTGGCTAGTTCGGCCCTGGAGCGCCCGCCCTCCCCCCACCAGAAGATTGAGAACTCGCGTCAGTCTCCATCCTGCCCCCAAAGAGTTCTTCGAACCCCCGAGAACCAATGGCCTTCATAGATTTTCTCGCTGTCTATTGGATGGGAGCTAATGGAGGTGATTTGGTTACCCGGTGAGGCACGACGAAGATCTCATATCCGTGAGTCATCTAGCTTTCACCCCTACATCGAACGTGCACATCCAGGATGACCTTTCCTCTGTAGCCGGCTTGACGTTCATCAAACCTCAGCACTGGAACTGGATTCCGAGGAGATCACCACAACATACGTCCGACCCCGTCTTCAACCACCTCCGGAAACCCCAACGGCGAAATCGGGAAAGTCGTCAAATATCATGCAGAACCCCGAACACAGGCAATTACCGGTCCACACTAAACGGTGAGGTCTAAGGCATTAGGTTACGAAGAATGGAATGGATAGACTCGCTCAGGCTATCAACCTCGGGATCAAAATTGCAATCAGTTTTCTCTGTGAGCGCAATCGATTCATCATTCTGCGGTGTGGCTCTCCTAACCATGTCCAAAGCATACTGCCTCAATGACTGGCGCAAGACCAAGAACAATCCCTTCCCCTGGACTATGGGTTACAGGGGGGATACCAGTCTACATGCGATCGTGTACGCCACGAGTGGCTCGGCTTTCGCAAGCTCCACGAGCAACTGCGATCGCGCCGCCCTGATGTCGTGCTTATTGGTGAGGCCTTGAGGGTCGAAAACTAGCTGATATCGATAAGAGGTCAAGTCGTTAATCCGCAACCACCCTAAATCCCACACTCGCGATAACTTTGTCGACAATAGATGATGAAGGCGATATGTAGCTCGAACAGGTAAGCAGCTAGGATAGCGTACTATGTGCAAATACTCATTTGTCTGAACCGTGCGACCGTTACCCTTAGACCCACGTTGGCGTTCAGGACGCACGCCGTGATATTCCATGGGGCGCGCGCGGGCGCTCAGCATTCCCTTACTGCTTTCGCGCCCAGAGAGATCAAGGCCGCACCTTAGAGCGATTGTGTTCCATGAACTGGGCGCATCATTAACTTTGGTTAGATGATCATCGACATCGATCATCGATCAGTTGTTGTTACGAGGCGGGAAATCCTGCGGCAGCGTCAGCTGTGGATTTGAGCTCATCCTGTGAGAGGTTGCAGACTGTTGATATGGACTCTGCCTGTTTTCGCCGTTTCTTAGAGTATCTTAGGCATTTACGAACACCGATGCGATCTTATCTCCATATTTTTGGGGCCTCCCGACAGATGCAAACATACTGGCCTCGATCGTTACTCCATATGTTAGATACCGAACTCCAGCGTTGTTTATAGGCTCGGCGAGTCGTGACCAGTCCGCCACGTGCTTGGCTCTCTGCCGATTTAGGTATCATCGGCAGAGCCAAGCACGTGGCGAACTGGTCACGAGTCTACGTTGTTTACGCGTCTTTAGTTTCGGTCTCCGAACGACGCGTCTTACCGAGCACTGATGTTTGCCTCTGTGATATGCTATTTATTTCGCCACCCTTTGCAGAAAATATGCAAGGTAGCACGGGGTGCGTGAAACCGCAAACTGTCTACATAGGGCCAACGTAAATCTTCATTTAATCCTTGATCTTCCATGTTGTGGGTGGGGGTTTGAAATTGTCAACCGATACGCACGAATCCCTGCTTCTCTATTCCGGAGATGGTTGCTCTAGAGCGTGGGAAACTGTCCACTGAGTACATCGGCATGGATACTTACCGGAACAGGTTGGGAACAATTACTTAATTATAAGAGTGTGGCTTTTCGGCACCCACTCACTTACATCCACTTCCCCTCTCCCGGACTTGAAGCTTGAACATGGAGATTCCCAAGAATGACAGCCACCTAAAAAACTGTTGCAGTTGCGACACCATCAAAACACCCCTGGACTCATGCAGATCTGCAAACCAAGTTGATGATGCTGGCGCCGACATAGGCACCCCTACTTGGGGAAACAGAGATGCACCCGAGATAGGTACGTAGACCCACCCTTACCCCCAGATTCATTCTTTGGTCTTCAATGGTTCATTCTGCTTCAGATTTGTCTGCATCACCCATGGCCTCCTGTGAGCTGGTAACTGTCAGCGCGTTTGCAATGCTAACAAAGGCCATTATAAAATTTTATAACCCCAACACAAAGCAGTAATGAGTCCGATACAACACATTCCTTATCCTCAATCTCCCCTCTTCTTCAAGACCCCACGTGACAAGAACAAGAAGAAACCGAATTGATTAAGGCCTACAAGCCTTATTGATGATGGTTACAACATGCTACGATGGATACTCTACTCATTGCCTTCGTCAAAGTCAAGAACCTCACCATGATACGATGCCAGAGAAGCGGAACACTCAGGAGAATCATGGGCATCAGTCAAGGTTGAGAAGATACGATCCCCTTCATCTAACCCTAGGGGAATGAATAACTCCATCTCCCAGTGACTGGCATCCATGCAGTACACTACTCTCCCTTGCCATCCCTCTAGACTCCTCACTGGCACATGACTCATGATCCCCTGGAGTCTCTCCTCATCGTCAGGTAAAGATAATGAGAGGTTCCTCTCCTTGGCCACTGTCTTGATCCTTGGACGAACATTCATCAAGAGAACTCAAGCCTCTGCCTTGGCCAAAATCGTCAAGGAACTTATCATGACAGAACTGAGAAAGTGGTTTGATGGCAATCTGTCCTCCAATGCCAATGTCTCCAGCGACTCCTTGATCTCGAGCCTCCCTTCGAGCCCTGCAGATGTTTTGATGCAATTCTCAATTGGGAGCAAGGTCCCGGAAGTGATCGACCTCCTCGCTCTTGACAGCAAGGGAATCCTTGGCCTTTCTTCCTCCACCACAACAAGACATTTGACCTTGAGAAGGATAAGGCTTAGCTCTTCTAGCCTTGCGATATCCAGCCCCCTTGACATAACAGCGATGAACCTCTTCCTTGTGAAGCTTGTGCTCTTCCTCCTTCAAGAGATCATGACTTCCATCATAGACAGGAACATCCTTGTTTGCCTCCCAACCTCCAACATTGTTCCACAGAGGTTGTTTGGCCAACACACCAGGATAAACCATCTCCCCATCCCTGATCTCTTCCTCTTGAGGATGTTCTCCCTCAACATGAGAAGTTGGTCTGAAGAACACAACATCTCACGGATGTTGTTCTGCCACTCTGACTGGAGGAGTATGATACTTGCTTGGCATGGCATACTCCAATTCCAATCCTTTGTCATCCTCATGGTTGCTCCCAACTTGGCTAGCTCGAACAAGACAATATCTGTCAGGGCCACTCTGCGCCAAGACCTTTCTCCAGGAGACGACTCTTTACTGAGAGTCACTAACCGTTTCTTGAGTAGCTTGTCCTTGTTAAACAGAGACAACAATGAGCCACAAATGTGGATAGAGGTCTTCAAACCAGTGGATATGGGGTGAAGTAGGGCCTTGCACAACGCTGGACGATGGGTCAAGGAGGCAATGGATACTTGAGGCGAAGTAGAGAAGGAATAGAGTGGAAGAGAGCAGGCCTGGTGTCCTGGATCTTACAGTAGGTCTCTGATCTTGTCCAAAGAGAGTCTTCAGGCAGAGGAAATCCTGTAATAACAAAACTAGCGAATACAAGCACTATCTGAGGTCCTTATATACTACCAGAGTGGCCTGTGACAAGTGACTAGTAACACTGAGTCAAGGGGATGACCTAAAGTCATAATGAGTCATCAAAGGAACGAATGTGGGTCATGGGAAAATTAGAACAAAGGGAAAAGGGATCGTGAGAATTTCATGACCAAGAAGGAGCTGAGAAGCGTGGGAACAGCCAATAAGAAAAGGGAAAGGAAGTGACACCATTATCGTCAGGGAGATTGATGGGGGAGCGTGGGAATAGCCAATGGAAAAATAGGACAAAGTGGTACCATTGTGTCACCAAGGGAACTGATGGGATCATTGGTGATGTGTCCTGGTTGGAGAGAGGTGGATAAAAGGAGGGCATCCTAGGGTGCCAACTCATCATCCGCTGTCCCGCTCCGATTTTTGTGGCACTCCGAAGCTCAACAGCACATCTCCGATGCGTCGCTACTCCGTGTCACGACATCGCGACGCAGTCTCCTGCCTCCCTATATCTTCTCTCGAGTCTCTACCTTCCTCTTGTGTCTCGATGTTTTCCCTTGCATCTCAACATTTTCAGTTGTGTCCCGATGTTTTTGCTCGCGTCCCGATGTTTTTGCCCATGTCTCGACATTTTCGCTCGTGTCTCAACGTTTTCCCCCTTTCTTCTCAGTATTTAGTTCCTTCCGAGTTTCTGAGAGTTGCCTCCCTAGAGGATATATAAAGCCTGTACTCTATAGCCCCTAATGCCAGATCCTCCTTGCGGAGTTCTCCCCCAGTCTCTCATCACTTCCCTTGAGTCTCCCAGTCGTCCTCGTCGTCCTTGCTCTCGTCTAGCCCTTGTTTCGTGCCAGTCAATAGTTGCAGCCCAGAAAATGTATTATTTCAAGTAACTTAACATACCTATGATTTGTATTTCTTATGTCTTGTTCTCAGAATGTATTTGTCTTCTTGTCGTTTTCCATATTTATAAATGTGAGATCCCAGCCCATCCATACAATCCATTGTTTCGGACCAACACCTGGGTTGTACCCATTGTTTCGGACCAGTGTCTGGACTTGACCCATTGTTTCAGGCCTTCCCATCAGTAAACTGGTAACTCAGTGCCACAACTGTGGGAAGTATCCATCACTGGGCTTCTCCAGGTGTTCCCCTCCCATCAAAATACATCTGGGAGGATGACCAAGCATGGGAAATGCTTCCCTTGGCATCCCCCTGTTCCAGATGACCCCCTGGGTGGCCCCACTAGCCATATTTGGTCAATATATTTTGATTAGCTTACCTAAGCATTATTTTACTGGCTGGTTCGAAAAGTGTGTACACAGAAATCTTCGAAATTAAATATGAGAAAAATACTAGGCCCTGCAGAACGTCAAACGCGTAAGATCCCGCTAAACGCGCCGTCGAACGGATGAGAATTGAGTGAGATGTGCTTAATTTTCGAACGGCGTTGAGCAAGCATTGCCAGCTCACCGCGCGGATTGATGGGATTGATCGCGACTTCCTTTTTGGGAACGCGCGCGGTACCCGGGCTCGCCCCGGGTTGCAGCCCCTTCCCCTCGCGATTGGGGGGCCACACAGGTAAGCTGGGGCCTAGCCCTTTCATATATTAACCATTGTAATGTATATCTAGGGTTTGACACCACTTTCGTGTCATCCGGCGCGAGTCCGGTTACCCTCACCCCGGGGGGTGGGGGTAGAAATCGCCCCACAGTGGGCGCATTAGGTGAGCGATTCCTTAGCCCTTCTGGGCGTTTGGTATACTCACAAATGCGAAGGGATTCCGCCACTTTCGGCGTGATTTGGTGAGGATCTCCCCACCTCGCCTCCCAGGTGGGTGGGGACAATTTCGCTCGTAGCGACTCCTACAGGTAAGTGTTCGTTTATTCCTTTCAGACGTCTATTATACTAATATAAACGAAGGAAATCGAGCCCACGTTGGGCTTGTTTCGTTCGGTTTCTGACCCCTGTTCCAGGGGGGTCAAAATCACAAAAATCG
>Ga0307513_10008350_pt1 | contig 13262 bp, 8 predicted proteins | sample 15_EM_MG_FD_202174 | JGI IMG/M metagenome (GOLD analysis project Ga0307513, IMG submission 202174) | Populus trichocarpa ectomycorrhiza microbial communities from riparian zone in the Pacific Northwest, United States - 15_EM | ecosystem: Host-associated > Plants > Roots > Unclassified | place...
AAGATTCTTCTTATCCTTGATGATGTAGATGACAAAGAACAACTAGAATTCTTGGCTGAGGAGCCTGGATGGTTTGGTCCAGGGAGCAGAATTATCATAACAAGCAGACATTCAAATGTGTTAACTGGAATTGATGATACTAAAATTTACGAGGCTGAGAAATTGAATGATGATGATGCTCTTATGTTGTTTAGCCAGAAAGCTTTCAAAAATGACCAGCCTGCTGAAGATTTCGTGGGACTATCCAAGCAAGTTGTTGATTATGCTAATGGCCTTCCACTGGCTCTAGAAGTTATAGGTTCGTTTTTGTATGGAAGAAGTATCCCTGAATGGAGAGGTGCAATTAATAGAATGAATGAGATTCCTGACGGCAAAATTATTGATGTGCTTCGCATTAGTTTTGATGGTCTCCATGAATCAGATCAGAAAATATTTTTAGACATTGCCTGTTTCCTGAAGGGATTTAAAAAAGATCGAATAACAAGGATACTTGACAGGTGTGGATTCAATGCAAGTATTGGAATACCAGTTCTTATTGAGAGATCTCTCATAAGTGTCTATCGGGATCAAGTCTGGATGCATAATTTATTACAGATAATGGGTAAGGAAATTGTTCGTTGTGAATCCCCTGAAGAGCCTGGAAGGCGCAGTAGATTGTGGACATACGAGGATGTCTGCCTTGCACTGATGGACAACACAGTGAGTAGCTGATAGAGAACATTATCCCTAAGATTTCATAACGTTGATTTTAATTTACGCTCCATCTCTACTTTGTATTTGTCTTTTTACTAGTATTCCCTTTTGGTTGACAGGGAAAAGAAAAAATAGAAGCCATTTTCTTGGACATGCCTGGAATAAAAGAGGCACAATGGAACATGAAAGCCTTCTCTAAAATGAGCAAACTAAGATTGCTCAAAATCGACAACATGCAGGTTTCTGAAGGACCTGAAGATCTTTCCAATAAGTTGCGATTTCTTGAATGGCATTCTTGCCCTTCAAAATCATTGCCAGCTGATTTACAAGTGGATGAGCTAGTTGAACTTCACATGGCTAACAGTAGTCTTGAGCAATTATGGTATGGGTGTAAGGTGAGAACAACTAATTTGGAAAATTAACCAAATTTCTTTGTATTTCTTTTTATCTTTTTCCTATATATGTATGACAGTAGTGTCCATATTTCTTCTCCCCTGCATGATTGCAGAGTGCAGTTAATTTGAAAATCATCAATCTCAGCAACTCACTAAACCTGATCAAGACTCCAGATTTTACTGGAATTCTGAATCTCGAGAACCTGATTCTTGAAGGTTGTACAAGTTTGTTTGAGGTCCATCCATCACTTGCACATCACAAGAAGCTTCAATATGTGAATCTTGTGAACTGCAAAAGAATTAGGATTCTCCCAAACAATTTAGAAATGGAATCACTAAAAGTTTGCATTCTTGATGGCTGCTCAAAACTTGAGAAGTTTCCAGATATAGGAGGAAACATGAACTGTTTGATGGAGCTTTATTTGGACGGGACTGGTATTGTTGAACTATCTTCATCAATTCGTCATTTGATTGGCTTAGGTCTATTGAGCATGAACAACTGCAAGAACCTTGAAAGCATTCCGAGTAGCATAGGTTGTTTGAAATCCCTTAAAAAACTTGATATGTCTGGTTGCTCTGAACTTACAAATATACCAGAGAATTTGGGGAAAGTCGAAAGTTTGGAGGAGTTTGATGTAAGTAGAACTTTAATAAGACAACTGCCACCATCCGTTTTTCTTTTAAAGAATCTTAAAGTATTATCTTTGGATGGATGCAAACGAATAGCTGTGCTGCCTTCTTTGTCTGGTCTGTGTTCTTTAGAAGTACTGGGTTTACGTGCTTGCAATCTAAGAGAAGGGGCACTTCCTGAACATATTGGCTACTTATCTTCATTGAGGTCTTTAGATCTGAGCCAGAATAACTTTGTTAGCCTGCCTAAAAGCATAAATCAGCTTTCTGAACTGGAAATGCTTGTCTTAGAGGATTGCACGATGCTTGAATCATTGCCTGAGGTTCCATCTAAAGTTCAAACGATATATTTGAATGGTTGTATAAGCCTAAAAACAATTCCAGATCCGATAAAGCTAAGCAGTTGCAAAAGATCAGAGTTCATATGTCTTAACTGCTGGGAATTGTACAATCATAATGGCCAAGACAACATGGGGTTGACCATGCTTGAAAGATACCTCCAGGTCTTCTCTTAATCAAACCCCAACCTTTTTCTATCTCTCTCCCTCTCCCTCTATCTATCTAACATTTTGGTTCTTTATGATACAGGGTTTGTCTAATCCAAGACCTAGATTTGGTATCGCTGTTCCAGGAAATGAAATTCCAGGCTGGTTTAACCATCAAAGTAAGGGATCTTCAATTAGTGTGCAAGTGCCTAATTGGAGCATGGGGTTTGTTGCCTGTGTTGCATTCAGTGCATATGGAGAAAGACCTCTTCTTCGTTGTGATTTCAAAGCCAATGGAAGAGAGAATTATCCTTCGCTGATGTGTATTAGTTTAAACTCTATCCAACTTCTGTCAGATCATCTTTGGTTATTCTATCTATCTTTTGATTACCTTAAAGAGGTTAAAGAATGGAAGCATGGATCCTTTAGCAACATTGAGTTGTCATTTCATTCTTACAAGCGAAGAGTAAAGGTGAAGAATTGTGGTGTCTGTTTGTTATCTTCTATATATATTACATCACAACCATCTGCCCATTTTATTGTTACAAGCAAAGAAGCAGCTTCTTCATATAAAGCTTCTTTAGCTTTTTCTTCATCGTACCATCAATGGATGTCAAATGTTTTCCCTGGCATCAGAGTCACGGACACTAGTAATGCTTTCACCTATTTAAAGTCAGATCTAGCCTTGAGATTTATTATGCCAGCCGAGAAGGAACCAGAGAAAGTAATGGCAATTAGATCAAGACTCTTTGAGGCCATTGAAGAATCAGGGCTGTCAGTTATTATATTTTCTAGAGACTGTGCTTCTTTACCTTGGTGCTTTGACGAACTTGTCAAGATTGTCGGATTCATGGATGAGATGAGATCGGACACTATATTTCCAGTTTCTTATGATGTCGAGCAATCAAAGATAGATGATCAAACAGAGAGTTACACAATTGTCTTTGATAAGAATGAAGAAAATTTCAGAGGAAACGTGGAGAAGGTACAAAGATGGATGGATATTCTCAGTGAAGTTGAGATTTCATCTGGATCGAGAAGGTAATAATTACTTCTTTTTTGTGTGTGCTGCTTTCAGAACTTAATGTTAACAAATCTGTGCTCTTTATAACATCGATTCCATGTATAGTTTGACTATACCGTGGGGATGGGAAAAGGAATGTTTAGTTTTTTTAATGACAATTTTACGTGGACAGAAAGATACTGTTCAACCCTATCCAAAATGCATTAATAATTTTAAAGTTTGAAAAAATTCCCATTATGCCAAGCTATATATACATACACACACAACACTTATGACTTCTCCTTCTCACTCTTAGCGGCATAGGAGCTCCAGCAACGCAGCAGCAGATCCAGTTGATCCAGCAGTGGATCGAACTCCACCTCCACCAGCTCCACCTCCAGCTCCACCAGCAGCAGCAGCGGATCCAACATCTCCAGCGGCGGCAGGGATGGCTCCAGCTGCTCGAGCAGCGGCGGATCCATTGGATCCAGAAGCGGGAGCACCAGCGGATCTATTGGATCCAGAAGCGGGAGCAGCGGCGGCTGCTGGAGCGGCTGCGGCTGGAGCAGCGGCTGCTTGAGCAGCGGCTGTCTGAGCAGCTGCATGAGTTTTGGTTACGAATCTAACTTGCTTTAGCTTGAAGATCATCGTCAGTTTTCCATGGATCTAATTTCTTATTAGCTCTTGATTTTCTCCTTGTTAATTACCATCAAAGTACAGCGAGTAGTGATTTCAAGACATCCTGTGTTGAGTGGGCGGAGGCATGTATGGGCTCGGGTGGGCTCTAGCCCCGGTCAAGATTTTATCAATATTTTTTGACTAGTTTTATATAAAGAAAATTTGTAATTCTTAATTGAGGTATCAAAAAATTCTGAAAATTTACGTGGAGTCTTCTAATATGATGTTTTAGCTTGGGTTAAAATTTCAGAATTTTTGGAGAAATTCAGAAATTTGATAAAAAAAAATCTCAATTTGATCAGTTTTACGTCATTAGGTGTAATTTTCAATCCGACCATCATATTGAGCTGAAATTTTACGAGGGATCTTAAAATATATTAAATAAAATCTGGTTAAAATTTTAGGATGAACAGAGTTTGGTAGTGCTAACAAAAAAAACATTAAATAAAAGCAAAACGACTCATTAAGGGTAAAATAGTTATTTGCCATTAAAAAATAAAAACAATTAGTTCTTCATTTCTTTTATATGTTGCCGACTGGGCAGAAGCAGAATAGAAAAAGAAAGAAAAGAAAAGGCGAGAGAGAAAGAGAGAAAAGTAAAGGAAAAACATAAAAAAATCAAAGGAAAAAAAATAAGAAAACTGAGAGAATAACCTTGTGAACTTACAAAGTCCAACTTATAAAATACTAAATTAAGGAAGAAAAAGTGTTAAGTGATTAAAGAGAGGGTTTGATGTATCAAGGATTTTACAAGGAGTTTAAGAGTTAAAGTGTCCGTTTAGAGAAGGAAGAATTGAGCTTAGAGGGAAGTGTGGAGTTCAGGGGTTCCCCTAGCAGAGAATTTAGTCTGGAAAGGGGCCTCAGGCAAGGGACCCTCTCTCTCCTTTCCTTCTTGATATAGCAGTTCAGGGGTTGACAATTTTATTCAATAGGGCATCAGTTTTGGGTTACTTCAAAGGCTTGCAGACTTCTCCAGGACACTACATAACTCAATTGCAATATGCTAATGACTCTCTGATTTTCCTGCCAAATGATTATTCATCTCTTCTGCATGTCAAGAGGATTCTTCATTGGTTTGAGATCTTTTCTGGTCTGAAAGTTAATTTCTATAGAAGCTCACTAATAGGAATCAACTTGGACAATGACTACACCTCAGGCATGGCAAACATGGTTTTCTGTCATAGCGATACTTTTCTGATCAAATACCTTGGCCTACCTCTTTGAGCCAATCCCACCAGACTCTCAACTTGGAAACTAGTGTTGTCCACAATCAGAGCAAAGCTCAGCACATGGAAAGGGAAATTTCTGAGTATGGCTGGGAGGATATGTCTAATTAAATCAGTCTTGAGTTCGCTTTCTTTATACTACATGTCTGTTTTCGCTATACCAAAGGGAATTACTAAAGCCATCTTCTCTATAATCCGCTCTTTTCTTTGGAAGCGAACCTCAAACTCCCATGGCATTTTTAAGGTGGCTTGACACAAGGTAATCAAGAGTAAATCCTCTAGAGGTCTCAGGTTGTGATCCCTCCACAACAAAAATTTGGCTTTGCTCTTTAAATGGCTATGGAATCTAGATAAAGGAGTGGTAGGAGGCTGGCAAGACTTCATACTTCAAAAATACCAGCCTCATTTTACAAATGGTCTTCCTGTGTTTGCATGTTCTTTATCTCCAACTTAGCATGGCATGGTTTCGGCAATCTCCTCAAATCAAAGCACAGCCACTCCTCTGCATCCCAATGTTAGGTTCAAGGTGGGTGACGGGAGGAACATCCAGTTTTGGACCGACTGCTGGCTAGGCTCTGCAACCACTTTCTAGCTCTTATTCCCCAGACTTTATAACCTCTCCCTGCAGCAAACAACCAGCCTTGCAGATATATATAATTCAACATATACTTTGCTCAACCTAACTTGGAGAAGACCCCTCCGACCCTGTGAGATTCGCATACAGGAGAGCTTGATTGTAGAGGTGCAACATGGTCTCGTCTTCTCTGATGGTGAAGACCACAGGATATGGAAATTCCACAGCTCCGACGTGTAATCAGTTCACTTAAGATGCCTCTTCTTTGATAGTCTCTCGGCTACAGAAAATCACCCCTCCCCTGTCCTGCTTTGGAAAGGGTATGCCCCTCCAAAAGTGGATGTGTGCATATGGCTCCTTCTAAATGGCAGCATCAGTACAAAATGTTTTTTAGGTGAGAGGAGGATCATTAATTATGAGGAAGCTCTTTGGCCTTTCTGTTGCAAGAAAATTAAGACAATAAATCATCTTTTTCCATCGGTTTGTAAATAAAATCTTCTTTTTTTTATATATAAATCTCTTATTTTAGTGCTGATACCAAAGTTCTCTTTTATGCATGTTTTTATTTGGGGTGAGCAAAAAAACCAAAAAATCGATTAAACCGAGAAAACCGAAAAAAAAATAACAACCGTGAAAAAAACCCGATAAACCGATTAGAATTTTGAAAAAAATAACCGGTTTGGTTCAGTTTTGGTTTTATAAGCCTGAAACCCAAAAAATCGAACCGAACCGAACCGAACCCAAACTGAAAAAAACCGAGCCAAACCGGAAAAACCGAGCCAAAACCGGAAAAACCGAGCCAAACCGATTTGAACCGGTTTTTGTTCTAAAAAACCGAACCGAAACTGGTTGGTTTGAACTGGTTTTGGTTCGGTTTCCGTTTTTTTAGAAAAATATTTCGGTTTGGTTACTTTTTTTTTTTTTTATAAAAATCGAACCGAATCGAAAATGATCAACCCTAGTTTTTATTATCATATATTTTCTTAGAATTGATATTAAATTCAAACAATAAAATCAACATGTGTTCAATTTTTGGGAACCAACGTTAAAATATTTATTTTTTAATCAAAAGAAAAAAATTTAAAAAATATTAGTAAAATTAACAGCAATAAAAAAAAATTAGAATTAAATATATAATAAAAGTAACTTTTCATAAAAAATAATACTACAAGGACGACGTGGCTTTGCATAACTAACTCGAGGTGCATATTTAAAAAATTCAAAATTTTTTTAGTTAATAGCTGATACTTCCAACTATTCATTATATATATATTGGCTCTTGCAACGACACCCACCACTGTGAGAGAAACTAATAACCTTAGCGTATTCATGATTACACCTTGACAATCCTTTCCAATCAACTTGATGTGTTGTGTGCTAATCCATCAAAATTTATACTTTTGATCCGATGAAAATAAATGTCGCGAAGAGGGTGATGTCGCTGATGGTTGGTTCTCTTCCTCCTTGTGAGTATTTAATGGTACTGCAATTAATATCAACCACATTACAGTTGAGGCAGGCAATTAATGGTGCTTCAGCAGGAAGAAATATTGGATTATCTCTTGGAGTCTGCAGCGGGATATCTTATGGGTAGAAAGTGTCGGGAGATGAATGGCTGGGATCTTCAATTAGTGTGCAAGTGCCTAGTTAGAGCATGGGATTTGTTGCGTGTGTTGCATTCAGTGCAAATGGTGAAAGTCCTTCTCTTTCTTGTCATTTCAAAGCAATGGAAGAGAGAATTATCCTTCACCGATGTGTATTAGTTGTAACTCTATCCAACTTCTGTCAGATCATCTTTGACTATTCTATCTATCTTTACCTTAAAGAGCTTAAAGAATGGCAGCATTAATCCTTTAGCAACATTGAGTTGTCGTTTCATTTCCACGAGCAAGGAGTAAAGGTGAAGAATTGTGGTGTCTGTTTGTTTCTCAATCAGTATACTCCGTCATCACAATCTTCTACCGATTTTATTGTTTCAAGCGAAGAATGTCCAGGTTTCAGGTACTTTTTATCTAATCTAGTTTTTCCAGCTTTCAGCTTTCATGTATAGCTTTGCTTGTATATCATTTAAAACACAAGATAAAATCATCTTATTGTTTATGGTTATTGTTAAAATTGAATTGCTGAATACACTAAGCTCACTCTAGTCATACAAAGCAGTGGTTTATTTACTTGATACAAAGAATAGGAAGCAAACAAACTGATGTATATATGAAGTACGAAATTCCAAAGTTAGCACAATCTTTCATATTCAAATTTCAATGGTGTCTTCTGTAGAAGTTTAATCTTGTGTTATGTACTGTAGACTGCATGACTCTTTCACAAGAACTCACTCACATTTCTCATCACTGTGCAGAACGTGTTTAGGCTGTTGAAACTTTACATCATAATCACTTGCCCTTTTATCTTAAGCTGATTTAATACATTTGGCCAAATCTAATTATCTTCGATCCCCACTGAAACCCTTACCTGGATGTGGATCCTGATTCATACATGACTCCATTTCCAACTGTGTGCATTATTTGTTCACAAATAGTAAACTTTAATTTCTAATTGTCATTATTGTGAGTGTACTAAAGTTGATGTGCACCAAGAGGAGAGCGAACTGATTGGAAGATGCAGGAGTATACTTTAAATGAAGAACTCAGGGGACGGGCAAATGTGCAGGATTTTTATGCCCTTTACAAGCTTTGCAAAAAAAGGTGAAATGGATTTCATGGAAATTGATCTCGGTCCACAGCCTAATTTCTCCGAGACGGTGTGACGCGGGACACAAATCCCAGCTAAATTATTTTAATTGTAATAATTATTTAATTGTTAATTTTCTTTAGGATTTTTTAGTTTTATTTAATTAGGCATGTGGTTTCCTAGGAAATTAGTAATAATTCTAGAGTTTTTTGTTTTCTTTCTTATTCGGTTTTTTTTAGACTTTCCAAATCAAAAATAGTCCTACTGCTCTCCCTCGTGAACTTGTATCACTTTCCCAAAGACATGCTCGTTTTGGTCACCCATCTTTAAAACTTGTCAATTGAATAATGTCTCGGCATCATCTGCTAGTCACAACCGAGCTCTCGTGCTGTTTATCATGCATACTAACTTGGTAAGAGTCATTGTCTTCTGTTATGAATTGACCAATGGTAATGAGGGTATCGGTGAGAGTTTTGACCTTTTGATATTTTTTAGAAATGGATTGACCACCTTTCTTGAGAGTGGTTAGTTAAAGAAAGAGTTGAATAATACTGTTGATCAATAGCAAGTCACTGAAGATAAGCTAGATTGGGATAGAATCCAGAGGAGTTTTCAGAGGTTGAGGGAAATGTTGTGGTAAGAGGAGGAATGTGACCTTCAACACAATCTAGATAAGGAGTGGCACATAAATAAGGAATTAGAGAGGTCTTTCATTAGAGGTAGTTGTCTTTGGTAAGTTCAATTTTAGAAAGAGGAGGGGGTAGAGGATTGTGGACGGGAGCAGAGGTTGTAGAATTAAAGGAAGACATTGGAAGAAGATAAGACCAGTTTTGCTCTAATACCATAAAAGAGTTTCAACGTTTTTGGAAATTGCTTTGATGTCTTTTGGATGCATGAAGTATTATTATTTATAGATTAGTTTGTGACATCTATGATCTGTACATGGAATACATTTTGAAATTTATATTATGCGGCTGTGTACATTATCTTCGGTTCTAAAGGTCATCTTCTACATATTTGAATGTGTTGTCATCTACATGATATTCGACTAGTTTGGAAGTTGATTGAGCAGATTGTTTCTATTGGATGTGTGCTTGATTTTTGGATGCAGTTGTTGCTTTGCTTTCTGCAAAATTGGCTGTTAATCAAGTAGATGATTGTGACTTAATTGATGGTGCAAACCCTGGTAAAAAAAAACAAATATCGGTAACATTACTGAGTAACAGTAAGAAGTCTGTAAAAGAAATAAAAAGAGGGTTTGATGTATTAAGGAGTTTAAGAGTTAAAGTGTTGTTTTGAAGAAGGAAGAATTGAGCTTAGAGGGAAATGTGGAGGAGAGCTTCATTCAATTTATTTTGGCTTTTGATTTTTTATTCCGTAAAGGTAAGAAAACTCTTTTCCATGATGATTCATTGTGTTGTTTTTTATGTTTGTTCTTGAATTGAGAAGAATTTGTATTATGTAAAGTGGTTCAAGACCTGCTTGGAAATTTGATTTTTTTTTAAAAAATTAATTTTTTATATATTTTAAAATTGTTTTGAATTGTTTATATCAAAATTATTTTTAAAAAAATAAAAATAATTATTTTTATATATTTCTAAAAAAAAAATACTTTAAAAAATAATAACTACTATATTTTCAGCCACTCATGTTAAAAGGTTTGAGATGAGATATTGGTAATGGGAGAAAAATTGGTGTTTGGGATTTGTAAAAATCAAAGATGGGCTGTTTGTGATAAAAATATTAAAGTTTGAGTTTATTCAATATAATTTAATAGGGTGGTACGTGGCTAAGTTTATTTTTTTAAAAAAAAATCAATGGGAATTTATAATATTTAATATAAGAGTTTTATAGTTAATAGTTTGAAAATTCATTAAAAAATACTTTTCAATTGTGATGTGTGGGGCCAACCCCTGCTCTTGACAGGAAGGTGCCTCTGCTACCCAGTGCGCGTTCGATATCCCTATAATTTCTGGTTTGGGAAAGTGGTTTTAGACCCGTTTGGAAATTTGATTTTTTTTTAATTATTTTATATATATATATATTTTTTAATTATTTTGATGTATTTTTATTAAAATTATTTAAAAAATAAAAATAAACAAAATTATTTTTATATATATTTTAAAAAATTACTTTCAAAAAATAATTATTATAAGTATCGTGGTATAAGATTTGAGATGAGATATTAGTAATGGTAGAAGAATTGGTGTTCGAGATTGGGAAAAATCAAAGTTGGACTGTTTGTCATAAAAATATTAAAGTTTGAGATTCTAAACTCAATTTAATATGAATTTTTTTTTTCGTTAATTAGTTCCAGTTAATAGGTTGGTGGCTAAGTTTATTTTTTTAAAAAAAAAATCAATGGGAATTTATAATATTTAATATAAGAGTTTGATAGTTAATAGTTTGAAAATTCATTAAAAAATACTTTTCAACTGTGATGTGTGGGCCCAACCCATGCTCTTGACATTAAAGTTGAGGCAGGTAATTGATGGTACTGCAATTGTGAGGAACGTACGGTAGAAGAAATATTGGATTATCTCTTGGAGTCTTCGTCTATGCTATCTTAATTATGGGTAGAAAGTGTCGGGAGATGAGTGGCTGGGATTCATTCATGAATAGCGGCTTTAAGAATTTTCATTATTGGACGGAGAACCATTTTTATGGGTTTGCATTTGGTGTTCAAGCTATGGTGGCTACATTATCCAAGAGGTTGGATTCTGTTTTGTTATACAAGCACTAGTTTATTAAAAATTAAAAAAAATAGTAATAAAAAAAATAGAATAAAAATCAAAATAAAAATTAAATTAGAGTGTAACTAAATTTTTTAAAATTAAAGGGTTAACTGAAAAGAAAAATAACTTGAACAAAAACAAAAATAAAAAAATAATGAGGATAAAATTGAAAAAAATAATACACCATAAACTTGGATTGAATGGTGAGATTAAAAGCCAATAAAATTTTTATAAAAGAGTTAAGGGAAAAATATCCAAAGAATATAGACCAAATAAAAAAAAGAATATGTGAAAATTCAAAATCGAAGGGCTAAAATGAAAAGAAATAACACTTATACAAAAGAGCAAAAGAAAACAAAAATATAAATTGAGGACCAAATTAAAAACAATAAAATAAAATAAAATTGGATTGAAGGATAAAATAGAAAAAAAAAAGTATCATAAAAGAGTTAACTAAAAAAACTAGAAATAAAAAAAAAGAATCAAATTGAAAAGTATAATATATTATAAATTGGAATTGAAGGACTAAATTAAAAAGAAATAAAACTTTTATTAAAGGCTCAATGATGAAAATAAAAAATCGAAGAAGGACCAAAACAAAAACAAAAAAACCAAAATGCAATTTTTGGGGGAGCAATAAAAAGAAAAGACCTACTAACAACAAAGCTATAATTATTGAATTGTTGACGAGAGGGAAAGAGGTGATTGTAGAGCGGTTGTTGGGGCTGCTGGTATGGGTGGTGGATGTTGTGGTGGTTTGATATGGCTATTTGGGTTGGTGTGAAGGAGCGGAGTTGTTGCAACGATGACAGAGGGGCTAGTTCATGGGTTAAGGTTTCTGACAAGGTGAGGGCGATCAAGAATTGAGGTTTTTGTATTGATAGAAATGCAGAAAAACTCCAATCTTGATAGCAAAAAATGGCATCACTAGCAGGAAGGGAAGTGTTATTGAAAGCTATGGCGGCGGCAATACTAAATTGCATGATCTTGTGTATCTTATTCCCTACCAGTTTTTAATTGGAAACTTGTAAATCTATGGAAAATTGAAAGGTGCACCGGAGAAGTTGGAAATATCCGTTAAAATCAAAGCTTACGACGACATGAGTTTTAAAGAATTTGATTATTTCAATAAGGCCTTTCTATAAAAGTAGTGTTGGTACCTCAAGAATGATCCTAATGATTTGTGTAGCAGAGTGCTTAAAGAGATTCGAATCAATATTCCAAAAAGTTGGATTGGGAAAGCGGTTTCAGACCGTTTGGAAATTTGATTTTTTTAAAAATTAACTTTTTTATATTTTTAAATTGTTTTAACATACTTAAATTAAACTTATTTTTAAAAAAATTAATAAAAAAATTATTTTAATATATTTAAAAAAACATACTTTCAAAAAATAATTGCTCTCCGTTGTTAAAAGGTTTGAGATGAGATATTGGGAATGGGAGAAGAAGTGGTATTTGGGATCGGAGAGGAATTAAAGTTGGGTTGTTTGTGATAAAAATATTAAAGTTGGAGATTCTAAACTCAATTTAATATGATTTTTTTTTTGTTTTTCGTTAATTAGTTCCAGTTCATCGGGTGGTGGCTAAGTTTATTTTAAAAAAAAATCAATGGGAATTTATAATATTTAATGTAAGAGTTTTGTAGTTATTAGTTTGAAAATTCATTAAAAAATACTTTTCAACTGTGATGTGTGTGGCCCAACCCCTGTTCTTGACAGGAAGGTGCCTCTGCTGCCCAATGCGCGTTCGATATCCCTTTCATTTCTCTTTTTGTTTTTTCTCCTCCGAAACTCCATCTTCTTTACAGTGTAAGAAAAAGATCCGTAAGAAAATCATTGGAAACTTACCAGTACGAGTTCTTGACCTCAAGAAACCGGAAAAAATTCGAAGTCATTGGAATAAAAAGAAAGAAAAGGGCTTTGGAAGTTGGTTACTAAGATACTAGAAGAAGAAAAAATATTGGGCTTGGCTGGATATTGTGCCTCTTTAGCCAACACTTACCACACGGTTTGTTTCGTCTAGATTCGTGAAATACTCGTAGAAATTTGGTGTTTTCTGATTTCTAAGTAGAGTTGTACATGTTCCAGCTTGAAATTACTAATTGGTAGATTTAATTGCCAAATTTCTTGATCTTACCTTCTGTTTCATGTTTGAC
>Ga0307513_10008353_pt1 | contig 13261 bp, 11 predicted proteins | sample 15_EM_MG_FD_202174 | JGI IMG/M metagenome (GOLD analysis project Ga0307513, IMG submission 202174) | Populus trichocarpa ectomycorrhiza microbial communities from riparian zone in the Pacific Northwest, United States - 15_EM | ecosystem: Host-associated > Plants > Roots > Unclassified | place...
AAATCACAATAGCCACGACATACCTGGAGGAAGGCGTTCTGGTCTTCCGATTCTAGTTTGTTGGGACCGAAGATGGCAAGACGGCGAGCGGTCTCTTCACCGGTGAGACCTTGGTCATTGCATTGCAGGAGGGTGAATACATCGTCAATTTGGACAGTCTCTAAGTCTACTTTTTCTTTGTCGTACAGATCCTCTGCCTTGAGTTCGATCTGGGAACGTGTGTAGATAGCGGTCAGTGGCAGCACGGGTGGGGAAACCGAACCGGATTGGCCAAGATAACGCCCAGGCGCGGCCATGTCATGGGAGCCGTTCGCCGGCGACGTAATGAACCCTACTATGCGACTTTGGAACAGCCGCCCAAGAAATCGCTCGTTCCGTGCGGGGGAAGCGCCAGCACTGAATATGGTATGATTACTCCGTGGGCTTGGCGTCATACTGCGTAGGGCAGTACCGGAGAGGATTCGTATTCGTGACGTCTCACAAGTGATCCCGATGAGATCCAGCCAATTGGGAGATACTATCGTCCCGATGGACGAACTCGAGAAGCGGAATTCTTCCTTCTTGCACGACGGGCTCTATGGGCCGCATAGGACGCATGAAATCGCCCTTTTGGGGGCCTCGCACAGGCCTGGCGGTATACAGCGGAAAACCGTGAAATCTATTTTTACTAACCGTGTTCATGTCGACCTTAACCTCTGTTAGAAAGTCATAGAAGTCATCAGCAAGCTGTACGGGGATGAGAGGGCAAGAAAATGGGGGGGAATAGAAGATGAGACATACGGGTGGCCTTCTCCTCGTCGTGGGCGAAATCCTTGTATTCGCGCTGCTTCTTGCCTTGGGTGGCATTGGTCTCTTGGACCTCGGAGACCCCCTTTTTAGGGTCACCATTGTCGTGGAGAGTTTGGGGGGGCGTTGGGTCGGTTGAGGGCCCTGCCTCCTTCTTCGAGGGCTGCTCAGACATTGTGGAGGGCGGTAGACGCGCTCAGCGTTGGTCTAGGAGGGGACAGAGAGGGGTATGGGCAGCAAGAGCAACAGTGAAGAGATGTGACGGAGGGCAGGGGATGCGGTAGGGGGGCAAGCAGCGAAGGACCAAATTCGCAGGGCTCGGACGTTAAAATAGCTGGGAGGAATGATGGGTTAGTCGCGCAGTGAGTGATTAGATTCAATACATCAGCAGTAGATTACACCGGACCATTTACTTGCCAGCCGTCGCTGCCCTTGCTGCCGTCGCTGCCGTCGCAGCCCTCGATGTCGTTTCAAAACGTCGTCTCAGCGGGGCAACAAAGGCCGATAAAGACATCTAACAAGTACTAGTATTACCAGTATTACCAGTATTACTAGTATAATATTATAATGCCTATCCGCTAAACCTAAACGTTAATGCCGCGGGAAGTAGACGGCGCAACGGCGCAGGCGCAGGGTCAGCCACCTTTCGACGGCGTTAACGATGGCAACGCTGATCACAGTCACAGTCTCGGACTCGTACGACTCGTTTTGAAACTGAACGACGATTTCAGTACTCAGCTACTTTATTCAGAAACAGAAACCCACGTCGCCCGGTCATACATCGCCAGCTTGCCCCGCCTCATTAAACGTAGCAACTACACCCCCCGGCACGGACAACCCCAGCCACAAATTAAATGTCACCAAAACGAACGGGGATTTGCTCCTTGCCTCCCATCGAACATTCGACCCGAAATTCCTGTGAGAAGCGGTGCAAAAATTATTCCCACAACAAAGCACGCTCCCACACAAATACCCGAGATTCCCGGACCCGTCACTCACTCAGTTGAACCAGTTTCTTTTCTGATCGACGAATGACAACCCTCGGCGCCATCCTTTGTCGGCGTTTCAAGTCCGATCACTCGTCGCTTGTTGCTCCAATTACCGCTGGTCGGCATTTTGTACCCACTTCGCCCAACGGATCCTAATACGGTTACTTTATCCTTTAACTTTGCCATTAGCTCGATTGGGCCTGTTGGGAGCCCATATTACCGCACGTACCGGTGCACTGCACTCGCTCCTTCATCCCACTTCCACTTGCAATTGCTCTTCCTCCTCCTTGTCAATGTCACCTATCAAGACTGGCCCTGTAGCTACCCTCGCCCTAGCGAATCCCCGTGTACACCTTGGCAGTGCATGAGCCTATCACGACCGTTTCCTATTCAAAGACAACTCTCCAACATTACTCCAATCATCCGCTTCTACAACCATCGTAGTGCGCAATTCAGGAGTCTCTCTGAGCTGGATTACATTAGTATTTCCCAGGTATGGTCAAATAATTGGGTATTGGTTCGGGCTTGCATTGGGTAGCACTTGCCATCTATTTTGCATTATGATGTTCCTTGTAGTACAGGGTCTAACTTGGATTAGCCTCCATTAGTAGCACCTATCAATCTTATATGGAACATTATATTACGTCAACACTATATCCTTCAGGAAAGGAGCATGCTTAGCGTCTGCACCTAAACAGGAACGGGGCTATACTAAGTAATCCTTCGGTCAATTAATTTCATCAAAAGGGCCAAACCGGGAGTGTGAATGAGACTATGAAGCTGACGGAGATATCTTGGTCACGCTAGTGTTAAAACCACTTTAGACTAATGACAAAATGTTCTGGCTGTGGGTCAAATGCGGTTGTATCAGCAAAATTGAAGAGACTTGTACAGCTGGTAGTGGTATGCATGGAATATAGATAGTAGGTGAGTGCATGTTCAATTGATCAAATTCCGTTTTGATTGTGAATTATGGAATTTTCTATTAATTTAAGATGACCATTGATGGTTCCGGATCAGTGCAGCGTGTACACAACATGTAATAGAGATTACCTTGATATCTTGACTGACAGAAGGCATGTCATGGTACATTCAACCGTTGCAAAAACATACATTCTTGGGGGCACAGAGGAAGAGCGCGCGTTTGATTAGATAGATAAACGAATAAAACAAACCCGTCTTCACCTATTACAAAAATGTCGTGCGTCGCGTGGAGTGGCACGGTGTTAACCTAACTTGTGGTAAACGCGAGAGAACGTGCATAATAACGCGTTGTTCGTAAACAAGTTATTATTCTTGTGATATATGACCCTTGGAGCGACAAATGAAGGCGTCTCTAACGCGTACTACGTCAGTTCGTGGACATTAGCTCAACGTCCGCGCAGTGTTTCTCAATACGCGCCAGCGAAGCACGCCCTACGTGCATGCGAGACACGGTATATGGGCCTTTAGGTAATAGCCAATGCGGGATTGGGCGGCCGGTCACCCATTCGTTCATGGAGTTGGTCAGGGTGAAAACATACAAACTAGCGATTGACTCAAGTGTGAAGTGACACCCGTTACAGATCCCCACGCCGTACATGGGGTCATCAGACTTTCTCTTCGGAAACCACCGATCAGGCAGACAGGTGATCTCGTATTCTTGGGATTGTGGCAGCCTCAAATCAGTATAACCGATGTAACGGCTCCCTAATAGCGTCATCGTACAGCTTTGCGGTGTGAGACTCGCCCTTCTCGTTGGACAACTGGTCTGCTCGCATTTAATTATTTCCCTCAGGGTCCGATTAAAATAGATAGGCGTTATGTCCGAGATGTTTGCGGTTTGCTGACTAACGTAATCGAAGCCGGTCTCAGTCGGCCGCTGCCAGCTGGCAAGAGGTCCACCAGCAGACTGGAGCTAATTATGAGACCGACGTTGTGCTGTTCGGTCGGCGCAACATTATTGCGGAAGGGGCCATGCAGCGCCGTGGTGACAGGCACCTACATGTCACCTTCGGTGACATTGGCATTTATGCTTTAGTGGGGTCGTGCGTAGCCCTGGTACGTTGTCTCGATTAAGCTGCTGGAGAGGCGGCGGCGTCGAATTGGAGATGAGGCATCATACACGTCGTCCGCGATCTGCAGAGGTATCTATTCATCGCTCGCATACAATCGATACCACACTTCCTGTATTCAGAATAATCCGGCGGGTTAAACTCACCCGTTCTATCAAGTCCTTTGCGGCTCAATCATCACTGGGTAGTACCAAAACTCTCCTTCAATTTACCCCTCTTAGTTTAGCCCTTCAAGTGCCGGCCGCTCAACGATGACTAGTCAGTTTGAGGTACCTTGGAGCACCTTCCCGCTTTTCAGCGATGGACTGACATTCCCCACGCGACTGTTCCGGCAGTGAGACTCAATAATCTGCCAATACCTGCGGTTTGGGTTTGAACCAGATGTCGATTAGGCGCGTCGGGTTAGTCTAGATCCCACAGTCAGGGAAAGCATGGGTCCTACTCAAGTTACCGAGGGAGGCGTTAGTAAGTAGTTCAAACGTATCAAGGTGATTGTATTAAGGATCCACCTCCATAACTCGAATCGCTTTTTGAAAAAGCGATTGTAGTACTGGAGTTGAGTGGACCCTGGGATAATCTTCAATGACCATTGAACTATCACTCAATGCGCAATAATTCATAGACCACCATATTTAACCTTTGACTTCGAATGTTTGACGTGTAGTTCCTGTCCTTCAGGAGCAAGCATGAGTGGTTATACACGACTGAGAAATTCAACAGCACCTTGTATCACTCACGATTGACTTCAGGTTCTCCGATCTAACCGGATTGCAATAGTTCCAGGGATCGAGCCAGGGGTGGGCCTCAAAGGAGATCACGTGATACACCAAGTCTATTCGCAGGTTGCTTTTCTTTATAATTAGACATCTTTTCTCAAGCACCATGACTGGTACACATGATAAAGTGTCCTATAATAGGTCCTAATCAAAACCAACGGGCCGTCAATGAACCATGCCAGTATTCAACAGCCAAGTACAAAAGGTGGAGAAGCATTAGCGACGGGCAAGTTGGGCAGAACGATTTGAGCGCTAGAAGTGAAAGGGACAGAAGGGTTTCTATGGGTGCTCTGGAAGCCTGACATAGGGGGGAAGCCTCCTGGCGTAGCGACCCGAGAGGAACGTTGCGGCTTGCATTGAGGACCACCCAGTTTCGTGTGAGACCGCGCCTGGAAGGGGTTTTCTACCTGATTGGTGGCGACAAGGTTGCCAATATGGTCGCGCAAATAATACGTTAGGCTGCCGAATACCCATTAACGACGCCCGCTTGAAACTAAGTGGGCAAATGTGCACTCACACCAGGGACTCGGAGGGGCAGCGCCGTTCCTGATCTTCGGACCGAGGCCGCTTTCTGCGAGGCCTGATTTTGAATGTCACGTCCCCGGTGTAGGTTGGACTCGTCTGGTTCGAATCCTCGGTGGCGCTTCGATGGTACGGGATCCAGGTAGAACCTAGGGGGGTTGCACGGCTGATATGGAGGCGGGACTTGAGTCGTGCATGAACTGCACACTGCATAGCACACCAGAACGAGTTGAGAGGCGTCGGCTGTTGCGGGGCCTAGCACGACACCGCCGAATGGGTAGGACACTCTTCCGCTCAGGGTGAATGTGACTCGAGCGGTGACATGCTCGCGATAGGCGAATCAGCCGTTCGCACACATTGGCGTGAAAATACTCACACTTAAGATGATGGTTTCTTGTCCAGTCGAAGTAACCACACGGTCAAGGGAGCGAGGGGCTGGTGGGTGTCCAGGTGCGAGAGCTTTATTGAGATTGACACGGGAGGTACTGCCTGTGGGCATAAAAACTATGGTAATTAACAATAAGGAACCAGCGGCTACAAGGTTTTGACTCCTTACCATTATTGTCACCTAGCGACTGAGCAAGGAGACTATTGGACCAGGTTACTGGCGCTGGCGACGGTGCATGGTGCTCAATGGCGACAGCGAGCGGACCAGGTTGCATGAGCGTATAGTCGAAATTAGTGGGCACTCCTCCATGGAGGGTCCTGTGTCAATGTCAGAATCTGGAATGTTCACGGTAACGAAACTCACCTTGCCGGCCTCCCAGACTGGTTGGACTGATAGTCCGGACCGGGGACGGAACACATATTGGCGGAATGATGGAAACGATGTGCAGAAACTTGCTGAGAAGTAGATGGCGCCATGTTCCAATACTGGTTCATCCAGTGGTATCGCTGTCGTCCACCTGGCGTTGCTGCCGTATGGTCCATTGGCGGTAATGGAGCGAGATGGGTGGCTTGAGGGATTCAGAGCTGCCTTTTAATCAGAACAGGTCGAATCACGAAGCTAACCCTCAACCCCTGTGTAACAATTGACTGGGGGCCACTTGGGCCTTACCACATTCGACTGCTTCCTCGGCCTAGCCTCCCCAGTTCGCTGCCCATGTGAAGACTGCGCATCTCATGCAGCGTATCTGGAGAAGAATAGGGGCAACAATGGCTGCAGAAAGCATCTCCTGTGAGGTGGCTCCCCCCGTAGCACTCGATGACGTGACGCCAGTCGCATAACACCGAATCTGGTATGCGGGGTAATGGGTAGTCAGGTTCGTGTTAGAGAGAAAAGAACGACCAAGCCGGGGTTCGAACCCGGGACCTCCCCATGACTAGCAGGGCGTGTTACCACTACACTACCCGGTCTTTTAGTTGGAGGAATCATCAACTCCAACAGTTCGGGGCACCGTGGCCTCATCTCGCGCTGGTAACACATTCGCCGTAAATTTATTTAAGGAGCTTACCCCACCAAACGACAAACTGGCTCACCGCCATCCTAAGACAAGTAGTAGTGGAATTGGGAGGAGGACATTACCTATACAAACTGGGATGGACACAGAGGGAGACCGTTACTCGTAGTCAATGTCACACGTTGTCTGAAGTGTAATATAGGCGCATGCCTCAGCACTATAAACCTGGATCTACCCCAAAAAAAATTGATTGATACCATCGGCGCATGGCAGGTATGGGAACGGAAGAAGTTGGCCATTCCCAGTGCACACAGAAAGCTTAATACTGCGGTAGAACAGACTAGGATTTGCCCCACGTGCCTTTGCAGGGATGTTGGAAGCAAATCCCCGCTTTCATCCACCCCGACTACTCGCCGTAATCCGCTCTTTGCACCGCACATCGCTCCCCCGTAGCCTACCCGTGCTACGACCTTCGTGGCCCGCGTAACCCTCTCGACGCCGCTACCCGGGCGGATTACCGACGCCTGCCCCCAGTGAATGTACTCGGGACGCTCCTCCAAGTTCCAGTATCAAGGGTTCGTATCCGTCGGCCTCGGATCAATGGACGATGTATCGTCGGCCATCACAAAACATGTCCACTGTACCCTGGTCAAGCTACCATGCCTGGCATTCGCCTATGCCATTCTCTGGATAATTACGACGCCAATCCAACTAGTTATTCCAGTCCAACCGTAACCGTACGACTGCGCAGTGAGGGAAGAGAATAAACCTAGATGTCCTGTACTCCCCTGAGGTCCATTTGGGTCTTGCTTCACACCTACAAGTTCTCGAACGAGAGTGATAGAATTAGATGAAGGAAGAAACACCACTTACATGTGCAGGAATCGAGTGAGAATGGGCGGCCCGTCCAGAATCCTTGGGCCGCAACCTCGCTGGTCGTAGGACGTTCGTTGAACAAATACTTAGACGATGGTAAATAACAGCAGCATAGGGTATTTGCGAGAATGACCGGAGGAGCATGAGTCGTTCAGGTCGTAGCCGACGGCTTCGTCGCTGGTACCTGTACGTACCAACCCGGTGATACCCGTAATAAACGAGAGGATCGTATAATGTGAACACACCGTCACCATCACACCCAAGTTCTACCGCTAACACGCATGCGTCAATACTGGCCGCTGGCCGAGGTCATCTGCTGTTTGGGTGGATCAGGCAAATTTGCTCTATATGCGGTATTCCGGTCCTGCTGGCCTACTCCTGCACAACGCACGCGGGAAGAGTATGGCATGAGTAGGTCCTCATAAACACACTTGCTCTGTGGTAGACATCGCAGACTGGACCACGTGATACGATACCCCTAGAGGCCTGTCCCGTTTGATGGTCAAGTGACGATCACTTCATGCCTCCGGGAGTCGGGGTGTTTAATTTTGTTGCACACGAAAGCTGCCCGCACCTGCGGCCATACTCACAGGTCAGCATCAGCATCAGCATCAGCATCAGCATCAGCATCAGCACCTTCATCCTTCATTCACGGCGTGCTATGTTATACGGCGCCTCGCGCCTCGGTCATTAGCCGCACGTCGGGGAACGGTACAACTCCCGATTCGGAGACAGGATGGACTCGGCCTGATATCTCGGAGCGGATGACTAACTCCGAGGTAGTGCAGTGCAGCCTGTGCGTCATGATGGTTCGAGTCTGAGCTTCGCCCAGTCATCGTGACCCGTCCCGAAGATAACACCGGCACCTGGGAGCCGGTGCTCTACTGGGAGGGTCTAGACAGCTACTACGCTTTAGGGGTCACAGTTTTGGGGGGTCTGTGGGACGTGACCGGCGCTTGCTGTCGACGTTTTGAAATGGTTGTGCAGTCATGAACGTGCAGGCCGGGCGATATTGGTGATGGGTCACCCGCGTGTGTATACCAGGGATACTCAGATTGGTAGTCGACGAGCCTCAAATCAATTCTTGATTCAATTGCGAGGCAAAGGTTTTATCTTGCGACGAATACTTGAATTTCCCTGAATTCTCCTGAGACATTAGTTGATTATATGCCCGAGTGTACAGTGCGTGTTACATTCACACCTAACCTGAACCAGGCCGCGACGGCGAGGCCACCGGAAAGCTGACCGCGATGATCACCAGGTTTGAATCTCGGCGTAATGCCTCCAGGACATCCGAGATAAGGTCCTGGTGCATTCAATATGGCGATCCATTTGGAAAATGTTGTCAATGCTGAGCGACGTTGATGATCACGCTAAGGGTGCAAGGATTTCCCTATGGTTATATATTCTGGCCATGCGGACATAAATCATATAGTTGTTCTCGATAACAAAACAAACGGGTGTAACTCCTGCCCCGCTGTTTGGGTTTGAACGTTGTGCTTCACCTGTTAACGTTATTTAGATGTGATCATATCTAGTAGCGGGAGTCTGGTTGGCCCTTATCATTCGTACGGATATTGAGGTTGACGGTTGTGGTATAAAAGGCGAGCGCGGGACCAGAGCAGTGTCCTCAGACGCACTCACAGCAGCCAGAGAGGCGCCTTGAATTCTTCTTAATGAGATATCAGCATCTCCAATTGACGGATAAATCATTCGGCCCCACCCACACACTCGAGCCTTTTGTCGAAATACCAGAGTGGCGTGACGACGTACCTAACGAAGGTGGTTTTCTGTCAGAGAACCAACTCCACACTGCATGCATCGATCCCACCCGAAAGTTGCTCTACCATCAGGATGTCGATTCCAAGATGTCTGCATGGAAAGATGCCTCACATTCGGGATGCGGGCCTATTCCAGAGATGGTCGTAAGTGTTTATGGTTTATTGGTTGCGATGTTCCGATCCGTGGATGCCCAGCTGTACGCCAGTACGTGTCAGCTGATATAACAAATTCCTGCTTATGGTTGCAAGGTTATAAACCTCCTCCATCCTTGGATATGTACATTACTACTGGTAGTTTACTTGTCACTAACACTCGATCTGCCGTTTCTTAGGCTGCGATAATGTCATCGACGCACCTCGTCGGTCCGTTCGCGATTCCAGAAGACGAGGAGAAACGACGAACTGAAAAGGATATATGGGGACGTCAAACCGAAATCGACAAATTGAAATCTGTGATTCAAGCCCTGGAATCCCAGCAGCGCCGGAGGGACTGTGACCAGCAAGAACGTGTCCGTCCGATACTGGACGAGCTTTACGCACAAATAATTGTCCTCCAAGAGAAGATGGCAGTTCACTGGCGCAACCACGAGAGCCGTAACATCCAGTCCCGTCGACAAACTGAAACCGCGATAGCGGATATCCAAAACAAAATATCAGTTCTCGAGAAAACAAACTTATACGCAGCTTCTCTCTTGGCCCCCATTCGCCGTCTCCCTGCCGAAATACTTTCAGAGGTTTTCATCATCGCAACCATTGTCTATGGGTGCTCTGCTTTACGCCTAATGGGCGTCTGTAGGTCTTGGCGTTCGACCCTTATGACCACATCACGCATCTGGTCCACGATCAGGGTGCGGACCCGTACCAGAACGGATCTTGTCGGATTTTTGTTGGAGAGAACGAAAAGGGTCACATTGAATGTCGAGATCGATACCGATTCGGACTTGGGACTACATATATCTGGTCCTAGTCGGTCATTCGCTGCGCTCGCCATGGTCGCCGAGACTTCAGCACGGTGGAGGAATCTAACCATTCGCTCCTTTCCGAATGAGACCGAGTTGACGAATTCAGGGGTTCTCGGAACCGAGCTTACATTTGAGGGGCCTATGGATGATTTGGAGAGTTTTCGGATCACTGGGCCATGCGAAATGAGCATTGCCCTGAGCAAACTCATTGATCTAGTTCGCAGTAGCAAAAGCTCACAACTCACAACTCTCGAGCTCTCCACGTGTGATGCTCTATATCAATTTGCTAGACCACCTACTTCACGGTTCCGATATCTGCGATCGTTCAAAGTGGACCTTATAGAGGCGAAGGATCCGCTCGACATCCTCCCACAGTTCGAGCGACTCGAGGATCTCTACGCTCACCGTCTCCGGTTGCCCTTGTATTCCGAAACTACCCACCTTCCCCTCATCCGTACACTTAAACATCTCTTTCTCAAGAGCACATCCGTTCAGTGGATGCAGGGCCGAAGCTTCTCCAAACTATCAGAGTGTACTATTATTTGGCCTCATCTTCCTGAGACACTTCTCAGCAGAGATCCGGTCAATCTTCCTGTCTGCGCCCATTTCGAATATGACGATCACTTGCTTCAGCCCCTTACAGCTTTCAATCTTCGCTCAGTCGACAGACTCGTCATTAGAAATGAGGCGTGGAATCGACCGAGAGGTAGCCAGCAGCTCGGCTTCATCTGGGGCCCAAACATTCATATCCCAATGGGGGAATTCCTGAGACCAAGGATCCTGCACCTTGACACACAGTGCTACGATCAACATCTCATTAACGCCCTGAAGATGATTCCTGAGATAGAAGAACTCGTCCTTGGACTTGTTCGACCCGACGCCTTGGGCAAGAAGTTTCTTTGGTCGATGCTAGCCAAGAAAGGGAGGGAGGGTTCCACAAGTGCGCATACCATAATGCATGAAAGCATTTCCGTGACCCGTAGCAGCGGTGCTTGGATTGCGGCCCTCTGTCCAAACTTGAAGATCCTGGGCCTCAAGTACCGTAGATGGCTCCGAAACCACGAGGCGGATGAGATCAGCCCCATACTTTGGAAAATTGTCGAAACGAGGGCGAAGAGTGCCACTCCGCTGCGAAGCTTCAAATTTTGGCCTACAAAAGACACGACCGACGAAGACGCCAAAGAATTGGTCAATGGGTGATCATGCCCGGAACTGAGGTATGTCAATAGTATGGACTTTTGGATTTGTTTTTTGTACATGCGCAAAACCTGCGATCGCGGCTTTCACTCGCATCTTGCTTTGTGGATATAAGGCGACGTAAACCTTCTGTATATAGTTTGACGAAACATGGACATCTATTTCACACTTATTAAAGGGCTTTACGTGAATCACTTGGCGAGATTCCTGAATTCATATCGCCGCGAAATAATATTTTCAAGGTCATGTGCTGAGCATGAGGCATAAAGAATGGCGGGAATTGGTCCCTAAGATTGGTATGAGCGCATTTGTTTGGAGCAATACCGAAAACGGAACCCTAAAGGATGAACCCTCACGGGCGGGTTCAAGTTGAGCTACTACTACACTAAGCCGAAATAGACTTCTTTGCACAACATCTACGTAGCTAACGTATAGACTTTTGCACTAACCAAATTTGCTATATTGATTGTCAATCATCAAGTCATGCTTGGAAGTATCGCGCTTTCGTAGGTAGTTCCGCATCGCCCTGCATAACCTCAGGATTCCAGAGCAAATCAAAGTCCCAGGTATGTCACTGCATGGGGAGAGGCAAATTCCGATGAGAGCTGAGAGGTAGATAATAAAAAACCGCTCTGTTTGAGGCATGCGAGCATGTGAATACTTGCTATTAGCTCAAAGAAGTGGTTGTCGTTAATCGTTATTATGCTTACTTAACGAAGCCTTTCAGACTGGTGGGACGAAGACCGGAGTGACCAGAGCATTTGCTTTCGACGGTAAATTGGCCACCTCTGATAGCACCAGATACGGAAAAGCCGTCAATTGCGGTGGCGAGTGCTCGAAATGGCGAAGAAAGACGTACATTCGACGGATCTATGTGATGTGTGCCATGCGAGCTGAGATTGGCGCCCGGCTTGAGCCTAGATTGGACATCCGAGGTCCGGAAGTAGACTGCGCCGAGTGGCCCCCAATATGTCAGGAGTAGGACGTGAAGGGCCCGCGTTATACGGAAATTTCCGACCTGGCATGGATGCTGGCACCGGCCATTCCATCATCAGCTCTTACTTCCACAGCATAGGTTAGATGTAGGGTTGTTGTTGAGGGACCCACCATTTTATGAATTAGCGGACATCACGTTCCCGCAAGGGACACAATTATCGGTACAGTTTAATATCTCATTAATGATAATCTGATTGCCCTCCGTGGCATCGGGGTGTCGTCTGCCCAAGTGTATTGCGATTGCGGTCCGGCTCCTGAGTTAGGGCCTTGCCAACCTGACAACCCGGATAATCCCGTCTGCAAATCGTTGTAATTTTCCATGGAAAGTCAGTGAGGAATAACTGCGACCCTGTCACGGAGGACATTAGGGCGAAATGTCCACCCCTCATGGCATCATGTCAGCAGAACGCCCGCATGCCGTCGTGCACGACCTCGAACTATTCGGGAATCATTTTCGTATTTGATTTAGTAGGTAGGTGTATTTGAATCGCGGTCCCGCGTTTGCAGACATAAAGTAGTTGTTGCAGTTTCGTTTGAAATAGGCTGAGGCCGCGCCTCATTGATGTGACCTCTTCCAGGCGAGTTCTAAATAGTGGACCTGTTACCAGGTACATCACCACTTAAGTATAACTGGAATTAATGCGAGAAAAATGCTATTCTGGAGGAACGAATGCTAGGACCTCATCGCCACCTAGGGGCGAGACTACACGACGAGAACCTCTCGCCGTAGTCCACCTCCTATTTGTGGCTACTGCACGAGATATGTCCACATATGTCATGTGTTCTCTTCAAACAGGGCTGGCAGGGAGCCAGTTTGACACATTAAATCCAATTCACCTCTGGCTGGCGCTCAACTTGGGGGGTGTGACTTGCTCTCGCTCTTCAGGAACACTCACTTTAGGTGGTTTACCCATAGGTAATA
>Ga0307513_10008354_pt1 | contig 13260 bp, 12 predicted proteins | sample 15_EM_MG_FD_202174 | JGI IMG/M metagenome (GOLD analysis project Ga0307513, IMG submission 202174) | Populus trichocarpa ectomycorrhiza microbial communities from riparian zone in the Pacific Northwest, United States - 15_EM | ecosystem: Host-associated > Plants > Roots > Unclassified | place...
GTGATCCTGAAGACCCTCTCCGATTTGATGTGGAAGAACTTCTTCCTGTACTATCACGTGCATCGGGATTCAAACGGATACAGAGATTCAAATTGTACTTTATAACTGCAAAAACACTGTCTATCGCCCAATATTTTTTGATATTATAAAGCCTATACAACTACCAGTGATGAATATAAAAAAATATCAGTAAAATGTTGTTAGGAAGGTGATTCAATTCCACGATCTTTGGCAAACTCTCAACACATTGAGAGCTGGAATGTAGATTTTAACCTTCAGATATTATTCAAAGTTCATGTAAATTTATAGAAGTGCTCTACATCCATTCAAAACGCTCTGTACAAAATTTCAGCCCCAGGAAGGCGTTCATTGAGGTTCTAGATATCAAAGACGGGAGAATGTGACAATTTGAAGAATCACGATTGATGTGCTTTAAACTCCGCTTTAAACGCGACGCGTCCTTGTTTAAGTCGCCTGATTGATCAGTGATCACCCACACGCAACCCAGTGTCTGCGCGGACAATGGTATGTGCCCCAAGAGAGTTATTACGGCCCATGACACCCAGGTCGAAACTGATGACCACTTACGCTTTCCAGTAGTAATTCTTGTATATAGCACCTTTATATTCCCGCTGTACATATTTCATGTCAGTAGAAAGTATAATAGAGTATTCTAATACACTTCCCTCGGCCGTGGATAACTCATTACGACTCGATACCGCCCATGACTCCAAGAACGCGAAGAATCGCGTTCATCTGCCAGCGGAGATTGAAACGGGATCGTGACGCATCGTGACAAAAGATTTGAATCTCTATGATTTTGGGACTTTTGGACGCGGAGTTGCTCCGCTGCTAGACTCCACACACCTTTCGTCGAGAAATTTTGTATTTCAGCTCTTTAGACATGTTACTGTGCACCTGTAAATTATTGAGGCAAGGGATTGATTACTGACTTCAAAATTTGTGAAGCATTCAAAAATTTGAATCTCCCTGATCTCGTTAGTAGAGATCAACGGCGCTGGTTCAGTGTGGTCAGGTGAGCATTTCCACTTTTCGAATTTCAACTTATTCCCCAGGTTTCTTCCCTACCTGAAACAGACGGAAAAATCCTCCAATAATCATGTTGACTCCGAAAAGGCTGTCGGTCATAGGTCAAGATATAGTCGACCTCTCCGATATGGCATATCCCGCCTTCTCAAAGCCAAGCCCGTCAGTCGCTTGCCAATTAAATCTACGTCTACATCCACCCGGAACCAAAGGTTTTATCTATTATCACCAACCACCTGCTCTTCCGATGCTCTTCCACCATTAGCCGGGGGAATTGCGCTTCAGGATATGTGACACAGCATCGCAATTCGCCAACGGGAAGGATCTCGAAGTTAATTCCGGGCAACCCTGGCGTGTTGCCTTTCACTCTATTTCAAAGAGTTCAATATATACTCATATCTCCGGAACCTCCTTCTCGAAGAAGTTCTCGTCGATCCACGACTCGTGGCTGACCTCGCGAGGCTCCGTGGCACTGGCCGACAAAGTACTGCTGCTATTTCCCTTTACGACATCGACCAACCGTTTGTCGTCGATTTAAGCCCAAATCATGGGTGCTCAACTATCCGCTTCATGACGCAGCATTCCCCGCAACTAACGGGCCTCCAATTATTTTCGTCAGATCGTAGCACAGGCGCCCCTTACGAAGGCTGGCTTTTAACCGAATGTAAAGACTAACACCCTATTTTTAGGGCGATTGAAAGCACGTTTTGAGATGCTCCAACAAGCATCTGACCCGGAAACACCCGCCGTATCTTTGCAGTTTCTTGAAACTATAACACCCGTTAGGCGTGTTCTACCTGAAGAAAAGTGCACCATCTCCGAGCCACGACCTGGTGAAACACTGTTTAAAAGAAAAAAGGGTGCAATATTTAAACCTTGGCTCTATTCCCTTGCCAGCCCAGGTGAATTTGGCCAGGTGCTGAAGAAGTTTCTCGCGGAGCGTGCCCTTGACAAGATAAAGTACGGTGTATAAATTTTATTTGTTGATGAGAGAGAAACAGAACTATTATACCTATTCCAAATACTACTCGTGGCTGGTACATTTTTATTATATAAATTTACTGCCGCATTAGAGTCATGTACTACTTGTCATGATGCGAAAAGTCCATAATGGTCTGATTTGTTAGGCGACCGCTGTCCATGAATCCGAACTGTGCTATGTTCGTCGAAGAGTTCTCTATCGCCGATGTACATTCCGGTGTGGGAGAGGTTGTGCTAGACAAGAGCCACCACAATGCCAGCCACAACTCCGCCCAGTGCGAGGACATTGGCATTATTGCCGATGGCTGCGTTTCCTGTGCTCGAAGGAGCGAGTGCAGAGGTGACGCTCGAAGAGGCAGCCGAGGCGGATGCGACAACCGAGCTGAAGGCAGAGCTCTGGGCGCTCAAGACTGACGAAAGCGAGCTGAAGACAGATGAAGCTGATGCCGATGCGACGGAGGAAGCGGAGGATATGGCCGATGAATCGGTGCTATGTATATGAGTATTAGTATATCGAATTGGAAAAGGATATTGAGAGGTGTTGCTCACGAAACGGTAGTCGCAGTCGATACGGTTGTGCTAGCACTGACGCTGGTCGATGTCACGATTTGGGCAGAAGCCGATGCGGCGAGGAAGGGGACGACCAAAAGTGAGAGCTTCATCTCCGAGAATTTGTCTAAGGCTTGGAATCTGAAAGAATGGGTAGAAATTATTCGCATCCACAGGTTTATATAGTACCATTCTCAAACGAAGAGGTGTAGTGACCTAATGATGACGACTGCAATTGCGTCAATAACTTGGGTTTCCCAAAAGCTATGCCGTTGGGGGTGCGTGTGATGAAATGCACCAGTCCGTCTTGCGAATTTACTCCACTTGGCTGGTCATGATAAGCAAACACGTTGTGGGGTAGCAATATTGCTCCACAAAAAAGAAGGGTATCATTCTCCCATTCCGGAATAGTTTAGGGTGGCGGTCAAAACAAAGGAATAGACGAGAAGCATGGAAAGGGTAAGAAGCACGAAGTTGATTATGTAAAAACAATTTACGTAATCTTCGGAGGGTTTCAACGAACTCAACTCTCATCCTCTTACGCGTCGTTCACCGTTTTACTGACGATGAACACGCCTACTCCAATGCAAACAAAGGGCCACAAAATCTTCGCCTCATCTCCGCCCCAAATAACGCCAATGGCTATGTCGACCGACGACACACGTCGAGTCTGGTGCTTCGTCGAAGGGGGCGGCCAGTAGACACTGTTAAGGTATCGGCCAAAGATGAGGTTGGTGATGTGAAGGTTTTCATTCATGAGAAACGCAAGAACGGATTGCTTTGCGACGTTGATACTCCACTGCAAACGCTGACCATGTCTTGGCAGCTCGATACTCCAATTGATATAACGCCGGAGAGCACTCTCGCCGCGCGCATCCAGTCGCTAGGCGCAGATACTTCACAATTCGCTCAAAAACTGGAGGACTTTACCGAAAGCTCTGCGACCCTCTTTCCAGCTCTTCCAGAAGATCAAATTCATATCATGGTGACGCTCCCAACGGCACCACGTTCAGTTGGTGAGTGTGCATGACATTCCTTGAAAGGAATAGTACTGATAATTTTCCATTTCCCATACCTTCTCAACGGATCTTCTGAATATTTTATTGTTGTTCCCATCTCGCCTGGCCTTCTAGCGTTCTCATTAGAGATCACAAGCCAGTGGATTGCATTGAAGTATTACTCTCAGTTCTCGGCGCTCGCTGACTCCACTCGCGTTTCTGACAACCCATGCGCTGGCGGGATCCTGCGTCTCCCCGATTTGCCTGGTTTACCTTCGATGCTATCCATAATGGTGGAATCTGACGAATCTCCCAAAGTTGCCTCCATCTTTATACGAGAATGCTATATCACCTGGTTCAACCGATTTCTTCTCGACATCAAGCGGACGCCCACGGGAAAGTTTGGGCTCAGCTCAACTCCAGGTTGCGGAAAGACGACGGCAATTAACTTCATCTTGAAAATGGCCAGCTCCGTTCCCGAACTGCGTGATCGGCCGGTACTCCTACAGTACAGAGAGGAGTTCTTCCACATCAAATCGGATAGGGTCTTCAGGATCACCATGATGGAAGCTCAGAAGATTGCTATCGAAGAAGAGACATTCTACATTTTGGATGGCCACGACGCTGAGGATATGCCCAACCATTGCCTCACGCTTTTCATCTCGTCTCCTCGCGACTATTTCAGGAGTTGGCTCGATGAAGTGATGACCACTTCATCATACTTTCCTGTGTGGACTTTGGACGAGCTACGCGAATGTCGCATGCTCTGCTATGGGACAATTCCTCAGACAGTTGTTGATGACAGATACAGACAATATGGCGGCATACCCCGCTATGTTCTGCCCACCCGCTGAACTGCCCTCTCTTGAAAACGTCATGGCGGATAGCGACGCTCGGGAGAGCATCCGCGCGGTCTGGGACCCGTCTGCTATGTTCCCGACATCGCACATGCTACTGCATATCTCTGTCGACGAAGATTTCCATTATCACCATCTCGTCCTGGCGTCGCGATATGTTGGCGTTCTTCTTTTTTCCAGGCACTTCCAGCAGATGTTTGACAGGCTGAAGGAGGTGCTAGGTGGCGGTTTCGCTCTTGGTTTCGCTGGGAGCTTGTTTGAGTGCTACATCCACTACCTGTTTGAGAATGGTTATAATCAAGCATTGACCTGTCGGTCGCTCGAAGGTCTGCATTGTCCTGCACTCTATTAACCGGATCTGATTACGTTCTCTACCAGGGGATAACAGCTGCTTTCAGTTGTCGCTTGGCCCACACGATTTTGAGGTCTTTGATTCAGCTCCAAAAAGCCTAGTGGACGGCATGTACTACGTCCCGTTGTCGAAGGATTTTTCTGCTGTTGACGCTCTGACCAAGGAGAGGGCATTGCAATACTCTGTCATCGACAAACATCCCATCAAGGGTATACACACTATCAGTCGGCTCGCAAACCTTTACCCGAATGACAAACTACCCCTCCTATTTATCGTCCCTGACTGCATTGCAGACGAGTTCAAGAAGCAGCCGATCCTTACTGCTCACGGCAAGGCACCAAAATCATCAACGATCCCTTTTATTCATCAATGGGTCGCTGGGCTGCCCCTCGGCGTCTACATCTCTCCTCCCACGAAAGAGTACCCCAACGTGTACTGAATTGAAATTCCATTAGATCTGTTCTTACTACTCTTGTACATTTATTCTTTACTGTCAGCTATTCCGCTTGACATATTAAAAAAATTCCGAGTATGGTACGGAAGAAAAATAATCACAACGTCAGGGAGAAACGTACTGTATTGAATAACGAACGTGTCCACGACCTGTCCTTGGACTGCAATTCAAGTAACTTGGTTACCCAAAACAGACCGTGCTAGTGACGACATCTGCAACTTGAATTGCGTCAACTTGTAACTTGGGTTACAACACCGCAAAAGACAATTGAAAATTTGGCAATCCACCGATGGAGAAGAGAGACTCTCGGCTACTGGAGGCCATTGGAGATGACAGGCACTAGCGCCACTCCAGGTTACTCCAGGCGTGGCTGGTCGTCGACAATGTGTGGTGGGGCCGTAAATGACTGCATTCTCTAATTCCGCAGTAGCCGGTCAAAGCAATGGAATAAGTATTTGACGTCAGTTATATATTGCTGCATCACCCCTACATAGATCATCCTGCGCCGAGCCCGAATGGCAGTTGATTGACCTCTGAAATGACAAATCACGATTAGATTCATGTGGTGCACCGCGTAATTTCAACCATCTTGGAGTGGAATTCACGGCCCGCCATCAGAGTAAGCAGAAGTATGCTCAAGTCTCACTAACTAGAATCAAGTCTCATGTCTCTACGTTTTTCCTGCTACTGGCTGCTTAGTACTACAGTGCAAACCAAGGATCACAAAGACCCCGCCCCATTCCCGGCCTAAACCGTACCAAAGGCTATGTGGAGCAGTGATGCACGTCGTCGGGTCCGCTGCTTCGTCGAAGGGGGAGTGGGAGTGGTGACAGTTGAGGTATCGTCCGAAGAGGAGGTTGGTGATGTGAAACATCTCGTTCGTGAGGAATGCATAAATGGCTCGCTTCGCGATGTTGATGCTCGCTATTTAGCGTTATGGAAGGTGACTACACCCTAGGCTCCACTCCAGAGGCTGACCATTTCTTGGCAGCTCGATAGCCCAATAAATTTAGAGCCGAATGATACTCTTGATACGCGTATTCAATCACTAGGCGAAGATATTTCGCAATTCGCCCAAGAACTGAAGTACTCGACCGAAAACTTTGCGAATCTCTTTCCAAATCTTACGAAGAATCGGATTCACATCATAATAAAGCTCCCGAGCCCATTTGGTGAGTGAGGACTACTTATGCGTTACGCCGTTAACTAAGCACCACAAAGGCTCTGCCCCATTCCCGACTCTAACAGTGCCAAAGGCTAGCAGCGATGCACGTCGTCGAGTTCGCTGCTTCGTCGAAGGCGGAGTGGGACTGGTAACCGTTGAGGTATCGTCCGAAGAGGAGGTTGGCGATGTGAAACGTTTCGTTCGTGAGGAATGCATGAACGGGTTGCTTCGCAACGTTGACGCTCGTGATTTAGCGTTATGGAAGGTGACTACATCCTAGACTCCACTTCAAAGGCTAACCATTTCTTGGCAGCTTAATACTCCAATAGATATAACGCCGGAAAGCACTCTCGCCGCGCGCATCCAGTTGCTAGGCGCGGATACTTCACAGTTCGCCCAAAAACTGGAGGACCCTACTGAAGCGTTTGTGACCCTCTTTCCCAACCTTTCAAAGGATCAAATTCACATCGTAGTGACGCTCCCAATTGTATCACGCCCAGTTGGTGAGTGTGCATGGTATACTCCTCGAAATGAATAACACTGACAATTTCCCATTTACCATACCTTTTCAACGGATCTCGTGAATTTTTTGCATTGTTCCCACCTCGCCTTACCTTCTAGCGTTCTCACCAGAGATCACAAGCCAGTGGATTGCATTGAAGTATTACTCTCAGTTCTCCGCACCCGCTGACTCCACCCGTGTTTCTGATAAGCCATGCGCCGGCGGGATCCTGCATCTCTCCCATTTGCCTGGTTTACCTTCGATGCTGTCCATAATGACGGAATCTGATGAATCTCGCAAAGTTTCCTCCATCTTTATACGAGAATGCTATATCGCGTGGTTTGACAGATTTGTTCTGGACGTCAAGCGGTGGCCCACGGGAAACTTTGGGCTCAGCTCAACTCCGGGTTGCGGGAAGACGATGGCGATTAACTTCATCTTGAAAATGGCGGGCTCCGTCCCCGAACTGCGTGATCGGCCGGTACTCTTACAGTACAGGAAGGAGTTCTTCCACATCAACTCGGATAAGGTCTTCAGGGTGACTGCGAATGAAGCTCAGAAGATTGCTCTCGAGGAAGAGACATTCTACATTCTGGATGGCCACAATGCTGTGCGTGTGCTGTCCGGTTGCCTGATGCTTTTCATCTCGTCCCCTCGTGAGTACTTCAGGAAGTGGCTCTATCAGGCGATGATCACTTCATCATACTTTCCTGTGTGGACTTTGGATGAGCTTCGCAAATGTCGCATGCTCTGCTATGGGACAATTCCTCAAACAGTTGTTGATGACAGATACAGCCGATATGGCGGCATACCCCGCTATGTGTTCTGCCCACCCACGGAACTGCCCTCTCTTGAAAGCGTCATCGCAGATAGAAACGCTCGGGAGAGCATCCGCGCGGTCTGGGACCCGTCTGTTATGTTCCCAACATCGCACATCCTGCTGCATATCTCTGTCGACGAAAATTTCCATTATCACCATCTTGTCCTCGCGTCGCCATATGTTGGCGTTCTTCTTTTTTCCAGGCACTTCCAGCAGATGTTTGACAGGCTGAAGGAGGTGCTAGGTGGCGGGATCGCTCTTTGTTTCGCTGGGAGCTTGTTTGAGTGCTACATCCACTACTTATTTGAGAATGGTTACAATCAAATATTGACCTGTCGGTCGCTCGAAGGTCTGCATTGTCCTGCACTCTATTAACCGGATCTGATTACGTTCTCTACCAGGGGATAACAGCTGCTTTCAGTTGTCGCTTGGCCCACACGATTTTGAGGTCTTTGATTCAGCTCCAAAAAGCCTAGTGGACGGCATGTACTACGTCCCGTTGTCGAAGGATTTTTCTGCTGTTGACGCTCTGACCAAGGAGAGGGCATTGCAATACTCTGTCATCGACAAACATCCCATCAAGGGTATACACACTATCAGTCGGCTCGCAAACCTTTACCCGAATGACAAACTACCCCTCCTATTTATCGTCCCTGACTGCATTGCAGACGAGTTCAAGAAGCAGCCGATCCTTACTGCTCACGGCAAGGCCCCAAAGTCATCAACGATCCCATCTATTCATCAGTGGGTTGCTGGGGTGCCCCTCGGCGTCAACATCTCTCCTCCCATGAAAGAGCATTCCATCGTGTATTGAATTGAAATTCCGTTAGAACTGTTCTTACTACTGTTGTACATTTACTCTTTACTGTAAGCTATTCCGCTTGCTATTTAGAAATATTCCCAGAGTATACTCTCAACGTCAGCGAGAAATTTAAATGTATGGAATAACGAACGTGTCCGCGACCTGTCCTTACGCTACTGGACTCCACTTGCGTCAAGTAACTTGGGTTACCCAAAACAGACCGTGCTAGTGACCTAATGACATCTGCAACTTGAATTGCGTCAATCTGTAACTTGGGTTACCCAAAACAATCCAGCAACACCGCAAAAGACAATTGAATTTTTGGCAATCCAGGCGGATGGAGAGGAGAGACTCTCGGGCCTCGGCCACTGGAGGCCATTGGAGATGACAGGCACCAGCGCCCCTCCAGGTTACTCCAGGCGTGGCTGGTCGTTGACAGTGTGTAGTGGGGCTGCAAATGACTACAATTGTCACCCTCTATTCTTAAGAAAAGGTTCAAAGACAATATAAGGGGGGAAGGTTATAATTTACTCAAAATAGAGTCATTACACATGCGCCTGTTCCGGTAGTACCTCAGGGCTCTATGATTTGAAGTACTTGCACAACCCTTTGAGCTTCGACATTTTGAGACCCGACCGTGACGTTGTATCAACATCGCCTTTCGCAGCCAACTTGCAAGCTTTGTAGGTAGACGAATATAGAGGCTTGTTTCCAATTTTCTTGTGGATATTGTTTTAGAAGCTGGGGGTCGTTTATATATATTCCTGCATCACCCTACATAGATCATCCTGCGCCGAGCCCGAATGGCAGTTGACTGACTTCTGAAATGACGAATCACGATCGTGGACCAAGATCCATGTGGTGCATAACTTCAACCATCCTCGAATGTTTGGGCGTCAGCAGTGGAATTGACGGCTCGCCGTCAGAGTAAGCAGATGATCAGACGAAACCCGATCATGATTCGTCTGTGACTTCAGATTCTACGGATACTTGCCTTATGTAAATCCAAGTTCTTACTTAGGAATACGTTCTCGTGCTATGACTTCGTGCCCTCATTAGCACCATGCCTTTACTCTGGGCTGACTACTAGTACACATTTCAGTAAGTGGCGCTGTATCTACTCCTTTAGCCCACTCACATTGATGCATCCCCATTCCGATGGTCCCATTCTGATGATGTCCAATTCGTCCACTCCTTCTCCGATTTCCCCAGAGTCAGAGCCGGAGAGTCCCAGCGAAGTTACCGACGCTTTCGCAACTGAAATTTCAGGATTCACTTTTTGACTGAGGACTCCGGCCAGCAGATTTCACCAGTGTTAATGTGGAGACTGCGTTCCTCGCTCTTAGGCCTGTTATTTTAAGCTTCTGGCCATGCCATGGAGGCTAGATCTACAACCGCGATAGTCATCCCGCAGTTTTGCCGCACCTAGTGAAAGTTCCTTTCATTGCCTTCCAACACGCCACTTCCTTCTGCTGGATCCTTTAATCACGGTTGTTTGAGGTTATCTCAAGAGGGACGAAGACAAAGGAAAAAAGGCTACCATGATTCCTACTATATATACACCACCTCAAATTTAGATTCTCCTATGGATAACAACTTCCAGACGGTGCTGCTAGCCAACTTGTTAGGCGCGTTGGTAAGTGATACCTTTGTAAATTTCAACGTAACATTAATACATATCCAAGGTGACTTACGAATGGCTGAAGCACTATGACTCACCTTCCCTTGGAGTTGTTCTCAGTGCGCTTGCAACTATCCCTGCTGTATTTCCCTGCATTGTGCTTGGTCACTCCAGTGATATTTCTTCCTTGATTGTCCCTGCGGCATGGTCATACACAGTGTTCTATGTCGCGCTCCTTCTATTTGTTGTCCGATACCGCCTTTCTTCGACCCATCCTCTTGCACAGTACCCTGGTCCAACGATTATGAAGATAACTAAACTATGGGGAACTTGGATCGCGTACAAAGGGAAGACACATATTTACCTCAAAGAACTGCACGATAAGTATGGACCTACTATCAGAATTGGTGAGCCATTCAATGATTCATCAAGATCCGGGATGGCATTGAGCTCTAAAGAATTTTGTCAGGTCCGAATGAACTTTCGACTGTAGAAAAGGATCTAATCCCTCTCATTCTTGGTAATCGAGGAATGCCAAAAGGACCTCGTTGAGTGCTCCCGTTTACTCGGCATTTTAAACATTTAACAATGAGTTGCAGTTTGGGATGCGCGCCGATACAGTTCGGATGCAAAGGGATATGACAGCTTGGTAGACTTGCGTGATTCGGTGCATCACGCACAGTTGCGAAAGCCGTGGAATAAGGCGTTCTCTGCTGAACCCCTACATGCCTATGAGGGTTTTCTAATTGCGAGAATAAGACAGCTCAGCTCCCACTTGGACGACTTTTGTTTGGGTGGTTCTCAAGCTCCTGGACGGGTGGACATTGCGGAATGGATTAACTCTTTTTCGTCAGTTATTCATTTTATGACCCCAAGGCTGTTGACTAATTTTACCGTTTCCACTAGCTTTGATTTGATGGGAGACATTGCGTATGCGTAATGTATTCCACTGAGCTCTGGAGATTGACTGAGAAATTCAAGGTTTGGAGGTTGCTTCCAATTGATGCTCGAGTCCGACAGGGATCGTCACTTTAGATGTATGACGGATGGCTTATAGTGAGCCTTCATTCTTCCCATTGGGTTAATCAAGTTTATTCCATCTCGGGCATTCCGTGACACTAGCTTACAGAGCATTATTCAACATTTGCCCTGGATCGCCCCGCTCATCTACTCGCTCCCAATTATCAACAACTCCAGGCAGAAATTTATTGAGTTTGGCATCAATTACGCAATCAAGCGCTCGGCCATGGAAGTAAAACGCAAGGATCTCTTTTCCTATATGGTGTGTCAGAATTTTACTTTCATTGATGATTTAATAACAAAAAATCGATAGTCTGAACCTTCCGAATCCGAGCCCGACCTCCCTATGATCATATCTAATGTGTTTCTCGCGATTGTTGCAGGGTCTGATACAACGGCCTCAGCGATAAGCAACGCTATCTACCTCCTCTCCCACCCTGAGGCATATATGCTGCTGAAGAAAGAGGTGAAGGACGTTTTTGAAATCAACGAAATTTTCAACCTGGACGGGGATGGTTCATCGAGCCCCTTCGACACTGGAATACGGTATAAAGAAGTTTTGGCTGGGATGGCGTATTTAAATGCTGTCATGTAAAGTTCCCCTACTTTTTCTTTATTGGCTGTCGCTCACCGAGTCTCTTTAACCAAACCAGAAATGAAACACTACGTCTGTTCCCTGTTGTCCCCACTGGACTTCAACGCGCCCCGGCGAAGGGCTCCAAGGGTAGACTCCTACAAACAGATTCGATCACTATGTACGTCTTTCCACCCTCCCAATTTTGTCATATTCACTGGTATGTTTTAGGTTCCTTCCTGAAGGAAATGTGATCACTGTGCCACCCTGGATCCTTCATCGTGATCCGCGGTATTTTTCCCCACATCCAGACGCTTTTATTCCAGAAAGATGGCTCTCAGGCAACGGGAATTCCGAACAATATGTTACATCGCGCGACGCTTTTATTCCTTTTTCCGCTGGCCCGCAGAACTGTGTTGGTCGCCCACTCGCACAAATGACGATGCGATACGTGTTGGCCTCACTTATATATGGAACTTTAACATGGAGTTCGATACCCCGACATACGATCGTTCCAGCTGGGAAAGGGACATAGAAGACAGATTTACTCTTTTTAAAGGTTCTCTACGAGTGAGAATCACTCAAACAAGCTGGGGAAGGGGTCTATAATTTAATGAGACCGGATAAGTGCCAACAAAACAACAGTTCCTTTCGTACATCACGATAAGTAGACAAGTCGTCCATTTGTGGTCCTTTTGGGTTCACAGGGAAGAGTATATATACTCGATGCACAAGAGTAGTGAGAACAGATCTAATGGAATTTCAGTTGATGCGACGCTTCTTGATGGGAGGAGAGATGTTGACGCCGAGGGGTATCCCAGCGACCCATTGATGAATAGAAGGGATCGTTGACGACTTTGGTGCCTTGACGTTAGCAGTAAGGATCGGCTGCTTCTTGAATTCGTCTGCAATACAGTCAGGAACGATGAATAGGAGGGGCAGTTTGTCATTCGGGTAAAGGTCTGTGAGCCGACTGAGAGTTTGTATACCCTTGATGGGATGGTTGTCAGTGACAGAGTATAGTAACGCCCTCTCCTTGGTAAGAGCGCCAATAGCAGGGAAATCCCTCGACAACGGGACGTAGTATATGCCATCCACTAGGCTTTTTGGAGTAGAATCAAAGACTTCAAAATCGTGTGGGCCAAGCGACAACTGGAAATAGCTGTTATCCCCTGGTACAGAATGTATCAGATGCGATTGTAATGTTGGAACTCGATGTCAGGAGAATGCAGACCTTCAAGCGACCGACAGGTTAATGCTTGATTGTAACCATTCTCAAACAGGTAGTGGATGTAGCACTCAAACAAGCTCCCAGCGAAACCAAGAGCGAAACCGCCACCTAGCACCTCCTTCAGCCTGTCAAACATCTGCTGGAAGTGCCTGGAAAAAAGAAGAACGCCAGCATATCGCGACGCCAGGACGAGATGGTGGTAATGGAAATTTTCGTCGACAGAGATATGCAGCAGGATGTGCGATGTCGGGAACATAGCAGACGGGTCCCAGACCGCGCGGATGCTC
>Ga0307513_10008356_pt1 | contig 13259 bp, 15 predicted proteins | sample 15_EM_MG_FD_202174 | JGI IMG/M metagenome (GOLD analysis project Ga0307513, IMG submission 202174) | Populus trichocarpa ectomycorrhiza microbial communities from riparian zone in the Pacific Northwest, United States - 15_EM | ecosystem: Host-associated > Plants > Roots > Unclassified | place...
TACTACGTACTGATAGGACCAATTTGCCAGAGATGGATCTGCATCCCCTGCGCGTTCGCCCATTTACTCTGGCAACCGCTCGCCCGTTCAACGGTCTTCTGCCTTACCCTATGCCGTTCATACGCCCGTTCTACGGCGAGGCACCAAAGGCACGCCTCCCACTCCTGAAATAGCAAACATGATGGACTTGCAAACGCTTCGCCGAGAACGAGAGCGCGAACGAGCGCGAAGAATACGACAAGCAGGGGGGCTTCCCAGCGGGGTTGTCCCCTTTATTCTCCTGCTTATGATAATTTGCCTTGTTGTGATTCTCTACGTCTGGATCAAAGTACGCGAGTAGCCCCCCTTCGTGCTAGGATGCTTGGGGGTTGTCGAGCAAGTATACTCGACGCGAAGGTCCTAAGAACTAGTATATGCGTGATTTCGCAGCACTGTGAACCAGGGGCTGCTAAGTACATGGTCTTGTCAAAGGCTTCATGCATGCATCTGGTCTAGCTCGACGGTTATAAAACCACTATTATTCAAGGTCCGTTAACCCATGAGCGAGATATAAATCCGTAATCCCCTTTGAGTTGGATCTCTCCTCGCTTGGATGTCAAGTGGGGTGGGTAGTTCAATTGCGCATGTATACCGAGGGATAAACTGGGAAACGAAACTCCTTGAGTAGCCCCCTTTTTCGTCTTACCCTTTCATTCTTCATTCCTTAATCGATGAATGTAACCATACTGTCAACTATAACCATAGTTTTGGTCCAGTGTCAGTGCGATCTCACAATGTTTTGGCCGATTAGGGCCGTATATTCAGAATAGGCCAGACGTGATGCAATGCCAATAGTATTCCAAGCCGGTGTGGCGGCGATATGGAGAACCCCGACAATACTTTTTAATCAAGAGCGCACGAAAGGAGGGTAACCTACTCCATGTAGACCTTAAAAGGCACACCTCTGGAGTATCCTTGATGGTGTTTCATCAACGAGTTGTTGTTAATTGCTTGTCTTTCCCATCGCTTTGTCCAATCTTTCAGGGCGGTGGGCGGTGGCGACCACATGGGCTGAATCGGCAGATCCGCTCATCGAAATACGGGAAATTTTCGCTGGGGGCGGAAACCTTGTACATTTATCGAGATTGAACCGAGGGAAATATACCGCAAAGCTAATAGTCATTAGCAGATTAGCAGCTCTTGGGTGATATTTTTCGGTTGTCTTGTTCGAGTAAGCCATCGCCATGATATCTTACTCGATCAATTCAGAAGGCATTCCATACAAATTGACCAACAAATACACAGATCGCGCGCCTATATCGCTCACGGCAAAGCCGAGGAGCACTAAGTGGGGGCAAAAGACCAGCGCACAAGAAGCGAAAGCATAGGCCACACCAAGAGAACTGAGAGGAAAACGACACGAAGTAGGGGAGTTAGCGGTATAGGCACGCACACACGCAGAGGAAGGCCAAAGAATACACCTCGAGAACGGATATAAACAAGGTCAAGAATACTGCACGCAGGGACGGGCAGTGGGAAGTAGATGGTATTGGAAATGCAAGAATGAGGGCTATCTATGGACGTAATCAACTCAATGACACGATGTACACCCTATGAGAGTGCGAGGCGAGTGTAGAGAAAGAAAAAAAGCGCGTCACAAGCCCACTGAGGAACAGGAGCCCTCCCGATAGTCAAGTGCTAGTATTTCGTCCCTGTGCGCCGCCAGAATGTGACTTTGACTTTCCACCACGGGACGTGCTCGCTCTCGAACTGCTGCCAGCATTGGATGCGGGCACCGGTCCCCCATTTCCATTAATACTGGCGCTGGGATCGGCGTTGGCAGCAGCAGCAGCAGCAGCAGCAGCAGCAGCATAGACAGCCTCATCAATGGGCTTCATCGCACTCGCGTCGTCCGCCGCTCGTCGTGCGTTCGTCGCTTCTGCCACCCCAATCGCCTCCGCGTCCACTTTAGCCAGCGCTGCGCTTATCCGGTTCTTTTTCTTTTTCTTCTTGCTGCTGCCGCTACTGCTTGCGACAGCCGCACTGGGAGGTGCTTCTGAGGACGAGAGGACTTCTTGCATGGGCGAACCGATCGAACCCGAACTCGAGCTCCGTATCTGCGCCCTGCGCGCTTCCTCCTCTTGTCGAACCAGCTGGTCCACCTCGCCTTGTACAACAATACCGGAGATGAGTTCGTGCTTAAGCGTCTCTACGGCGGTTGCGCGTTTGTCGGGATGCAACTGGAGCATGGGATTAATGAACGACGCGATCATGACAGACTCTTCTTTCGACAGGAGGTACTTGTCATGTAGCACCTCTTGTAATGGCCAGAAGCGAAGCTTGTGGATGTGCCGAAGTTCGCCTGCGACGAAGAAAAGTCAACGATTGCACCCGAGCGACTAAGAGGATCGGTAAAGCTCGACGAACCTTTCCTGTTGAAGAACTCGCCGCTGTATTTCCCAGAAAAGGCGACACTCCGGGGAAACTCGCCCATGAGCTCGATAATTTGAGCGATGTGGTCGTCGTCCTTGGAATACCGGGACCCCGATGCGGGATCGAAAAGATAGTCTCCGCCGGTCAATAGCTCGAAGAACTAGAAGCATGGGTATGAATACGATCGCGTTGGAATCGCGTGAGTGCTTACCAGACACGCAGCACTCCAGATGTCGGCGGTCGGTCCCCACTTTGCGCCGAGAATCACCTCTGGACATCTGTACTGCCGTGTTTGAATGTCATCGGTAAAGTGGTGGTCCACCCAGGTGGCTATTGAGACACCGCACGTCACCGGACAGCACCCGGCACCTCAGTAGAGCAATCAACTCACCATTCCCGAGATCGGCAATCTTGACTGTGATCCGTTCGAAATTTCCATCGTCCCTCAACAACCTATCCAATGGATGCGATTGCGAATCTGTGGACATTGCGGATGTCGAAGGGTTGATGTCGGTTTCTGGCCACGCGTCGGCCGAGGGCCCAGAGGGATGCGAGCCAGCCGCGACTGCATTCGACCCATTCGTTGTGGGGGCACTTCGCCCTGGGGCACTGCGGGAAAGCATCGACGGCCCAGATGGGACTTTGTTTGTGGCTGGGTTGGTTTTCTCCCCAAATGATGCATCGAGGGTTGACAAGCGTTCAGCAGCCTGGTCTGTCGAGTCGGGCCGTTTGGCTGTGGTGGCGGTTTTGTCGACAAAACTGCCTGGTGCAGAGGCGTCATCACCCTCGATGCGACTCATTTGGAATGCCAGTTTGTCGATGGCGGGGCTCGATCCCAGAGATGACGGGCTGGGCAGCGGCTGAGAGCCCGTGATAAATACACTTTCGGACCTGGGGGTTTGATTGCCGCCACGGCCTTTCGAAGGAGGCACACCAATCAGTTTGGTCTTTGCCGAAGCGCTTGATTGGGCTATCTCGTTGCGAATCACATTCTCGACATCTTCGATGCAGATGAGGACGTTTTCAGGCTTGAGGTCGGTGTGGATGACGCCGCAGCTTCTATGCATGTAGTCCAAGCCGAGGAGGACCTGCTTGCTGATCTGGCGCACGAGTCCGATTGGGACGCCCTTGGCTTGATGTCGTTTGATGAGACCAAGGAGGTTCTCGCCCAAGACCTCGAAGACCATGCAGACGTGGACACCATTTGGACCCTTGTGCTTGAAATGGTCGAGGAAAGAGATGACGTGCGAACGGCCGAAGTGGGTCTGGTCGGAAGAGATGAGGCGCTGGAGAAGCTTGATTTCGTCGAGGGCGGTCTCAGTGTATCGGGGAGCGGATTTGACGACCTTAAGAGCGACGTGGCGGTCCATCCTGGGCTGGAAATGAGCATCCGATCCAGCTGGCGAGGGCGGAACACGCACTTTGTGTCCTTAGCTAGCCAGACAGTCGAGAAGTGACCCCAACTGGCGGAGAGGTGGTGAGCACGTGAGATAAGGTAGACATGACAATATGCGAGAAAGTGTTACCCTAGTTTGCGGACGACAACGTATCTTCCGTCGCTAAACGCGTCGCCAATGTGGACGGGGTGATATCCGCCAGCAACATAGTCTTCCCAGTCCTCCTCCTCGCTGAGATCGTTTGTCTTGTTTGACTGGTATGAAGACATTATTCCTGTGAGCTGGGTTGAGCTGGGTTGGGTTCAAGAAGTGGTGGCGGTTGGGGGGTGCTGGTGGTGCTGGTGGTGCTGGTGGTGCTGGTGGTGCCAAGAGGTTTTGTTCTCGTCTTCGGTCGCGGTTGAGCGCGCTCGTCGCTGCTCGGAGGGATTGGCGAGGTCAAGTCGAGGGGAGGAAGCAACGCTTTATTTGGCCATCACACGGCGGCTGCCTTCCGCCTTGCCCCAGCCTTCGCCCCTTCTCCCTTCTCACCCTGCACGCGATCCCGTGGCAGGTGAGCGTTGAAAGACGTTGGCCCTCTCCAAGCGCTCTGGCCTCATGACAGACCCACAGCCAGCTCGAGCGAGGCGGTCTGCCGGTTCCAACCGTCTCCGACTCATCCTCGTGCACCTAGAACATCGTAGAACATCCAACACCACCCATCGGAGCTAACCCTACCTCTTGACATATCCCATTCTGTTCTCGTTCAGGTTCGCTTCGTCCATTGCAAATCTCCTCTCGCTCATTCGCTCATCCAAATCCATTTGGAGCTCCGATAACATGGTTCCACCCGACCACATGCACCATCTTCCGGCGTCCAGCTCCTACACCCGAACCCTACATGACATGTGTCCATCTCCATCGATCGTAAGTCTCACAGTGCCACCCCTCAATTATGGGTCGCCAAAAATTGTAAGCTATCATGCAGATTCCGAAATCGAACGAGATACAGGTGTTCGTGACACAAATGTTCTCCTGTAAGAGCAATGGATGTCGTTCAATTCGTTGCTACCCACCGATTCGCCAGACAGGACGCTTACCTATTGAGCAGTAACCCCTTCGTAGCGCGTATCTCCTTCCTCACTTCTGCCTCAGCAACGGAAGGAACATTGGGAGCGTACATGTGCGATGTGATAAAACCTGTCATGTCAGTCATATCCCGCAGAGTGGACGCAAATCGAGCCTTCCGAGGCGGGGGGATTGACTCTTGAAGCGTCTCCAAAGAAGGTAGGACAGGATTCACAAGTGGTCCTATTTCCACAGTCTCCTCCTTCTCTTGCAGTGCTGGCTTTCCGCTGGCTGATGGCCGGTCTGGCTGTTCAGGATGACCTTCTGTCACGAGTTTCTTGGGCGGTTTGAGCCAGGTCAGAGTCTGGTCCTGTGTGTCTTTGAGCTCTTGCAGCTTCGTCGTAAACTTCTGCAAGAGCGAGAGTTGCTGCAGGCGGAGATTGGAGCGAGCACCAAACGATGCGGCTAATCTCGGGAATATTCGTGTCTACATACCCATCTATTTTAGCCTCTATCGCACCAAATTGCTAAATAAGAAGAAAGGGACATACGAAGTACACCGCCAGCGCGACGGTAGATACGCCAGTAAGCAACAACAGCAATCGAAATGTTGCAATGAGTAGATTAGGTAAGTTCGAAGGAGGAGGCATTGGATATGTTCGCGGGGGAATTGGGGGTGGCTATTTGCAACCCAGTCAGAATATTGTATTTAGAAGACGAGTTTACAACGCACAACGTCTGCCAGAGCTTGCGCTATCTCCTTCTCGTCAAGCCCTTTCTCGTGTAAGAATGCGCGCTGCTCAGCTGCATCTTGCGCGCGGACTTGCGAGGACGTGAGGAACGTTCGCGCCCGCTCTAGAAGTGCCGTTCTGTCATTGCTTGAAGTTGTAGATGGTGCGTTGACCGATTCACCCCCTTGTGAGGGAGTCGCCGAGGGTGGTTTGCTTTCGTCCTCCGGCATGGGCGGGTTCAAAAGGATAACCGCGATGGCTGGCCAATCCCATGGCACCGATATCCTGACCCAACATCACATGACTGCGACAGTTGCATGCTGCCACATATGTTGCTGAATTCGCATTGATGAAGTCACATCTTCCAGTACAGTGCTTGGCACATCTTCCCGCCGTACAGAACTGGTACAGTCTTTGGATGTAGCCATAAATAATCACTATATCAGTATCAGGATTTGGAAATCCCTACATTTGGAGTGCTCCTGTAGCTAGTTTGTTTACGGGGTACTAGTTGAACTCGACCTGTGGCTGGCAAAACTCCTGCTTTCAGACGCACAGGGTTTCACGGGGTTTCAGCGTGGAACGCGGTATTTTGACGACTAGTCCTTGAGCGGTGTTCAACGAAGCACGTGTGGAGGCAAGCCACCTTGATGGACGCGCCACTTCGTGCTGCGGGTCGGTCTACTGGACGTCTAACGTCGGTTGAATGTTCCAGAGGGTGGTGATTGTCCTGACTTGAAATTTTTGAGTTGTAAGTGAAGGTTTGAGGACGAACTGGAAGGGCGGAGCAGAATATGGAATTGAAGTAAATACTATGGATATTATACATGGACCAAAATGCGCCCTTAGGCGTAAGTATCCTTCAATCTATGGACGGTCATTAAATAAATTACAAACGCAGTGAGCGGTAGACAACGCACCGGCCCACGATGTAGGCTTCTGTAGTCACAGGTGGGTACTTGGACTTTCCATCTGGACTTAAACAACTTGGTAGACAGTCGATAGTAGCACCACCGTTAGGGTTGCAGAAGAAAGCGATGGACTGTCTGGCCGGGGTCATTTCAACACCTATGCACTGGTCAATATACAGGCTCGGGTATAAATTTTGGAGTAACTAACCACCGGGGAGGAGGGAAGTGGGTGGCGCAACTACCCGGTGTAATGTCGAAACCAAGACGTCGTTTGACCACCGGGCGAGGAGGTCAGCCACGTTGACAACAATGGTACCAGGCTGTAAGTGCGGTAAGATCCAATATAGTGACCCAAAGAGGGCTCTTACAATGGGAGTGGCCGCGTGATATTGTTTTGTGTGGCGGTTTTGCACTTGCAGTCCCCCAACGTTATCCTGAAACTGAAATATGATGGTTAGAGAATGACTATAATAGCATCTTTACAATACTTACAACGAAGGTAAGCGTTCCATAGTCGGAATGAACACCGGCTCGAGCTTGTCCGTCCTTCTTGAGCAAATTGATCCGGATCGGAGGATAGGACAGAAGTCGGAGATTGTGGTACTGGAGAAGCCCTTGAGTGGTGAGCCAGGTTCGACTCAGAGGCTCCTACCTGCTCTTGAATTCTATCATCAAAATAAGTCTCTTCGAGATGCAGTCCGATTGCGATGGACCGCATAACCTCCGTGTGGAGCTCGTGGCAAGTCTTGAAGAAACTGAGGAATGTTTGCTTAAATCCTGGGACGAGCCCTTCCTTAGGCCATTGATTCTTCCAAGTCTTGTCCCAGTCTCTTCCTATTTCCATAGTTTCCTTTGCGTCTGGTGCTTTGATTCGCATCTCTGAGATCTTATTGGCGTCTGTTTCTTGCGTAACGCGCTCGCGGCCCGTTGCTACATACCCGCGGTTGGATCGCGGGTCCTCCCAGGCTAACTTCTCCTTCTCCTCCATAGGGAGCTTAAAAAATTCCGCACTCTAAGGATCTTTTAGTAACACAATCACCTCAGCGGTTCAGAGCACGCTTTACTTTCTTGAACGCGTGGTCGACGATGTCTTGACTAATGCCATGATTTTTGAGATAGACAAATCTACATTGGTGACGCTCCTGAGTATGACACTTTCGTTTAATCTGCAGAGGGTACACACCCGACTTCCTTAAATGCCGTGACAATCTCATTTGCCGTCGCGTTGCGGTCGCCAGGCCCGCTCGGCTTGAGGAACTTGCCGAAGTCGACGATAGGGATATAGAAGGTCTCGTCGCTTTTCACTTCCTGCATACCAACAGACCGGTCAACTTCTTTTGCCCCATATACCCTACGTTCGACAGACCTCTGCAAGTGTCGCGAGGCTCCTTGATAAACGGATAGGTCGAACCAGGCGGGTAAAATGGGCACGGCACCCGACCCTCGACTGACGCGCAAACATTCCGACAAGCTGCCGCAGAGTGGGTCAGAGGCAAACCCGCTTGACACGAGAACAGATCATTCTCCAGAAACATGTCACACGGCGGAGATTCGCACATTTACAACAATCACATCTATCAGCCATAACGCTTCGATTCTGCAGTGTTGAACCAATCATCTGTCTGGCGAGTCTCCTCTGTACTGCTGATATTCACGATCACGGACTTGGTTTGGGAGTCTAAGGAGTGATGAGTTCAGATATGTACCAATTGTGCACTCGTTATTACTCACAAGCCTCAAAGGCTTCGATTCCGTTTTCCCGACCGATCCCACTTTCCTTCATCCCTCCCCTATACGATGATCGTCAGACATTATTACAGTGAACTAGTCCACACCCACCAAGGAGAGCTTGGGTCATTTCGGTGATGTGTATTGACCCACACCAGTCCGCTTTCGATCAAAGCAGCCAAACGGTGAGCACGGCTTATGTCCCGTGTCCATAAGCCGGCACCAAGGCCGTACTTGCAGTTGTTGGCGAGACGTATTGCTTGTTCTTCATTCTGAAACTTGGTAACGACCAAAATGGGCCCAAAGACTTCTTCTTTCCACAACTCGTCCTCAACGTCAATATCTTCGATCACGGTCGGTGCATAAAAAGAGCCGGCCGAGAGGTCGAACCCGTCTAACGCCGAGGTGCCAGTCATTCGTTTCCCCCCTATAACCACCTTTCCCTTGGTTCTAGAAACGACAGCCTCGAGTCTTTGCAAACTCGCTTGGGAGATTAGTGTTCCAATAGTCGACTTTGGGTTGGAGGCTATAGGGTCATAAATAAGCAGCAAGGAAATACGGGAGAAACCCACGATCGCCGATGCCCGCTTTGATCACTTTTACTTTGTCGATGAAGGCGGCCATAAACTCGTTGTAGATCGATTCGCTAAGTATTAGGCGAGTACCAGAAACGCAAGTCTGCCCTGATGCTACGTATGCAGCAAATGCAACCCCATTGACCGCCGATCGGATGTCTGCGTCATCGAAGACCACAATAGGAGCCTAGATGGTGAAATAAGTGAGGATTGAGAGGCACAGGAAAATTTATTACGAACTTTACCTCCGAGCTCAGCGGTGTATGAGGCGACATTCAAACCCGCGAGGCTCCCTATAGTACGCCCTGTATCGGTACTGGCCTGAAGCACGTCAAAGGCAGTTTCACAATTATGTGAACAGTCTGACCGTTACGTCCACCTTCCGGATTGCGGGGTGTGTCACGATTTCCTTTCCCATCTCCGGACCGGCGCCGGGAAGAACGTTAAGAACATCAGGCGGGACTGTGTGGAGGTGACGATCAGGCTCCCCGTTCATTTAGGGAGGACATACTGCCGGTTTCGTGGGCCAATTGGGCAAATTCCAAGACAGACACAGGGGTTAGCTGCAGGATAGTGAGCATTCTGCTGGAACCAGCCGAGTATCGAAGGTGACCTCTGACGGTTTGACAACCTACAGTCAGGTAAGACGACGATGGGACCAGAAATGCATCGTGCTTACGACTGAATTCCCAGCCGCCAGAGCGGGCGCCATCTTCTTGAGGGCAATCAATAGAGGGTGATTGAAAGGCTGTTCGTGATGTCATCTAAAGCCTCGTCAACCAACGCGATGTCCACGTACCGTGATCTGGGCAACCACTCCCAGAGGAACTCGCGTGACATAGTTCAATAATTTACCTTGGGTTGGAGCTACGAAGCCACAGTGCGTGCGAAGGAGAGCCGCGTAGTAGTCACTACGGAGAGGCCAATTTGTGAGTCGCAGAGAGCCGGGGGAATGCACTGCTTACAGCCACTCGGGAAGACGTCCGAGCTGGGCTCGCATCTCACGTATAGTGCGGCCGGTTTGCTGGCTTTCAAGCTGGGCAAACTCCGTTATTCTGCTCTCCAGGGATCGAGCCAGTTTGGAAAGTATCATCGACCGGTGAAGGGTCGATGTTTGTGACCAAACGCCTGATTGGAAGGCAGTTTGCGAACGGTGAATTGCTTCACGTACTTCTTCCGCAGAAGGAGATGTCACACTAGGGACCGCCGATACGACAATGCCTCGATGACCAAGGTTGGTTAAACTCACGTCGAGAGGAGTTCACCAGTTGCAGGATTGTAAACGGGGGTGCTACATGGTAAGATTTAGGTCGTAGTTTGGTGGAATACAAAATGCGACGGACGGTTTGCCTTTTCCTAAAATGAACGACCCACTAACGAAAGGGCCGTACTGCGGTTTCTGCATTCGAGATGAGAGAGGAAATTCCTAGTCTACGTGGTCGCTACGCACAATGGACAGCTTCATTGGTTGCTCCTCAGCGTGAACCCGCGTGAGTCGAAACTGGTCGGGAGTAGGTCCAGTAGACAAAGGACCAGAGCTCACTCTGTCCACGACCTATCTTCGATCTGGCATTTCCATGTCAGGAGACACAAACACGACTATGCACACAGAGCCTTCAATAAGCGGCATCCTTCACGCCGGCGAAACTTTCTCCTCTTGGCTCAGATACAAATGGTCGCACCGGCTATCAATTATAAACACACCCTTGACTCGCATGTCGAGTCGTACCGTCCCACCATACTGTTTCGGGGGACTTCCAGCAGCTATTGACGGGGGCATTCACGGCACCGGGCTCATTTTTCCAATGCAGAAAGAACTAATTCACGCAACTAGTCTGGACGGATAAGCTACTCTCTATGCGTCGCTCAAGCCTATCTGGAGCGACACCAAGCTAAAATGAAAGCAGTGCCCAAGGAAGAAGGGCTACTGCCCTTTTACTACCAGCTTAGCTGGGAATAAGTCACCATACAAGACTGATATTTGTGTTCACCTTTATCCAGATGGTGTGTTAGCCTAGAGGAGCGCTTATTACCGAACTGTACCATCAACCACCCCATCAGGCTCTTTAACAAGACCTTGACCTGAATATAAGCAGAGGATTAGGCCATGGTGCGTTTATCTTTCTTCTGAACGAAGCTTTTGGACCAATGGTCGACATATGAAATATAACCAACCTTATTGAGGGTAATGCATAGCAGCGATAAGTTATCACAGAACTAAACTTACCTTAAAGCGCAATATATCATGCTTAGACAACAACCGATTCTCCTTAGAATATCCAGCATAACACCACAAAGCACCGTTATGGAATTAATCCGTCCTAAAACGCTCCAAGGATTTTCACGATACATTCATCCGTCACTAGGGCGAGGCGAGGACCTTGACCGAGCCATAATACACATATCCCACATTCTGGAACAAACTCACCTACATGTCCATCGAGATGTACCTCTTTCCTTGCAGTGGGGTCGCCTTCACCCCTTCAACGTCAATCCACTCTAACTTGCAAGACTTCCGATTCCTTTTCTCAATTGACCGCCAAAGTGTCGGAATTTGGGATTTATTTGGGATTTCATATCGAGCGTTCAGTGCTCGGGTTGTCAGGGTGGGCGCTGATTGTTTGGGAAAAAGTGCCTCACATGGTTATATCTCGGGTATATAAGAGCTGGTATTCTCGTTCTTGTATCGCTACGTGTTTGTAGCAGGCCCCAACAAACACGGTGTTTTGGTGCGAGTCAACGACCTAACGGGAATTCTAACACAATGTAAACAGGATCTTGTTTATGTTATGGTCTACTGAATTGACACATCATGGGCATGGAGAACAAAAGATGCCATTGCCACTCTATTTGCTAAAACGGGCACAACGAAAAGACGTAAAAACCGTCGGGCGGACCCGTGACTATACTACTTCATTGCCAATGTATACAGGGAGCGTGGATTAGCTTTTGCCACCGTATTCTCATTCGCCGTGTGATTGACAGATTTCCCAGGGCCTTTCACTCCGCCCCATGACTCAATTTTTGGCCACCGCGAGGGTGAATACCTCATTGAGGTATTATCTACCATTTGCGGCTCCAGTACTGAGGCGGACGCAGGCGCTCGCCTCGCGGTTCGAGGCCACAACCCGAGCAACAGCCGCAGTGACTCGGCCGAATAATATAAGAAGACAGATGTGGATAAGCACTTCTCAACGTCCTCGCCATCGTCGAAACTGACGCCAGTCTCTTCCAGTTCGTCTTTGACCAGTCCCTCTTTCGTCGAAACATTCGTCTCCCAGGTCGCCCAGGGCGTTTCGCTAGACGATGCGCTGGCTCCTGCGATCGAATCAGAAACGGTCCTTCGTCGTCTCTTCGCCACCGACAGGAAGAACCCAAAGTTGAGCAACCCGTTCATCGGCTTGGTCGATGTATTCGCTGCACACTCTTCGGTTCGTCTCACCCAAGCACGCAAGATCAAGGACGAGCAGGATCTCAATGCACACTATATCTTCCCTCTCCTGGAAGCGAAACGCCGCGCAGGCCGCGAACCTGCGATGGCCGCCAATCTCGACGACTTCAGAACCGCGTTCAACATCTTTAGTGAAGGAAGTCTCAGTCAGCTCACCGACTGGACTAATGTCGTTGTCGCTGGTGGCTCCGTCCTCGCCTGTCTGGCTCCTCTTCCGGAGTCTGCACAAAAGACAAAACGGGGTATCCGCAAGTACTTTCATGGGGAGGCCTACCCCAATTCCGACATTGACATGTTCATTTATGGTTTGACCCCTGAACAGGTACGGTCAATTTTTTGCCGTCAGTACTTAGTACCATTGAGCAATCCGCTTTCAGGCTGAGAAAAAAGCCATCCAAATCTACGAAGCTGTCCGTGATTCTGTGCCATGGGGTACGTGTGCTGGACGTTAGCAGGGTGAGAATTGATGACTTATAGATACCGTCTGTGTCCGAACCAAGAACGCTTTATCGATCCATAGTCAATACCCTTATCGCCCTGTACAAATCATCCTTAGGCTCTACCATTCCCCTGCAGAGATTCTGGCTGGCTTCGATATCGACTGCGCCTGCTTCGCGTATGACGGCAAAACGGTTTGGGGCAACCCTCGTTCCATCGTGTCTCTCATGAGGCAAGCAAACACTATCGATATGACCAGGCGTAGTCCCAGCTACGAAGTCCGCCTCGCAAAATACTCTACTCGCGGTTTCGAAGTGAAAGTCCCAACCTTGCGTCGTGCTGATATCGATCCAACTGTAAGAGGATGCTATGCTCTTTTGCGATGATCCGCCCACTCATATATCGTAGATTTTTGAACGCTCCATCCAGAGGATCGAGGGAATGGCACGTCTCCTAGTGTTGGAGAAACTCTCCGATCCGTTCCACAGGCAGAACTACTTGGAGAATCGCCGCCAACTGCGTGGTCGTCCCCAAAACCCCGGCTACTCTCGTCGCGCCTGGCGTCGCCGCAG
>Ga0307513_10008357_pt1 | contig 13258 bp, 5 predicted proteins | sample 15_EM_MG_FD_202174 | JGI IMG/M metagenome (GOLD analysis project Ga0307513, IMG submission 202174) | Populus trichocarpa ectomycorrhiza microbial communities from riparian zone in the Pacific Northwest, United States - 15_EM | ecosystem: Host-associated > Plants > Roots > Unclassified | place...
TTCAAAACCCTTTTTTTTTTACAACAAACCGGTTTTTTAAAGACAAAATATATATATTTGAAATTGTGATAATGATTATAGTTTAAAATATTTATATTTAAAAATATATTAAAATAATATATTTTTTAAAAAAAAAAATTATTTTTAAAATTAGCATATCAAAACGATTTGAAAATTAAAAAAATATATTTTTAACAAAAACAAATTAAAATTTGAGGGAAGACGTTGCAAATTACTAATTTAATGGAACTAAGTATTGGCATGTGAAGGGAAAAAAAAGATAAATAAACTTTATGGTCTTCGTTGATTTCTTTCGATGGGTAACGAATGATGGTTTTGGATAAAATTGCTTAACTTCAAACTTTGGGTTCTTAATTGAAAATGTGTTTATGGAAAGGGGATTTATTTACAATCATCCCTTATCTTTTCATGGTTGATATTCTTTCGTGCGTGGGCCAATCAAGCCGTCAAGGCTCGCCAGCTGCCAGGGTACTTTGGCCCTTTCCTTTTCTTCACTTTTTCAGTCAACTTTTTGTCATTTACATTTACCTTAAATTTTGTTTATGATGGTAAGCATCGAGTTTAACTAAAGCTTATAATAATATTAACTCTTTCTTTGGAATAAATATAATTTTTAGTTAATAAATATAATTTGTTAAGGATATTTTGATCAAATAAAATAAAAGTAATATTTTTATCACAAATATAAAAAATTAAGATGATTATTATCAATTATGGTTTTGATTTTTTATAACAAAATGAAAATTTTCTAACAATTCTTTCTTTTTTTTGCTTTTTTGAAAAATATAAATAAAAACATTTTCTTTAGATTATATAAAACTATTGGTTTATTAGGTTAGGATAGACTATTTTTTAATTGAATTTTATATTTTATATTTATTTTAAAAAAAGAAAAAATAAATAAAAGGAAATTACCCTCCAAGATTAATTTTCATGTTAGTAGTGTCATGTCATCGATTTATATCAATATTATAATTGTTATCTCATCATTTAAATAATACTTCAACAATATTTATATATCATAGAGGTCACTCTTTTAAATTTTACCTAATTGTTATAATTTTAAGGGTTCACATATCCTTTTAAAAAAAAAAACTCTTGAAATAATTGTGATGCGAACCTAGATAATAAAGACTCTTGAACCCACAACAAAATAGATAATAAACTTAGAAAGCTATAAATTAGATTGCGAAAAGAACTTTAAACCAAAGATTACTTGAATCAAAGATATTGTAATGAACTTGGATATGTAAAATATGTGAACCAGGAACCACAAGTATACGAAGAATGCTAGGAAGTCAATTATACCTTGATAATTTCAATTGTTTTTTATAAACAAAGAGATAGATGTTGCTTTTAAACAAATACACTAATTTTATTCAAATAACAAAGATGCTAAAATTTGTGGCACATAAACACTTAAGTAGTATCATCAGACAACCCTAATAAACTCATGTTGGATCATAAACCAGAGATCCAAAACAAAACCCAACTAAAACTAAAATCTAAAATATTTAACGAGCCCTAAACAATGACTAATGAGATGTCATGAACCCAAGTTAAAACGCAAATAACAACTTAGTTTAGTATGAAACAACTTAAATAATATAAAATAAGTGTTCTATTTGCTTTAAAACTCCTTAAACTCCTTGTGACCAAGATCAATATCCTAAAAGGTGCTGATGTTGATGTCCTAAAGATGTTAGGAAAACTTGTGTTTTAATTGCTCAATTGATTTACATCCCTTAACTATTACCCATTTGGCTTCCTTAAATATAATGAAATCCTTGCAAAACATGAACAAACAATAACAAAGAATGTTCTTTTTTGTTGTTGCCTTTATTGCTACCCTTTTACTGCATGGAAACTCTTAAAAAATAAGCATATAAATATTACCGCCAATCCCTTTTTTTATATAGTTAGGATAGTTAAGAAATTCTTATGATAAAAAAACTTTAGAAATTAATTACTCCTTGCCAAACTGGGAGCCTTTGCTGCCAAAACCCATACAAATAATTAAGCCCCATAACCAATCTAAGATAAAACTCAAACATATTTCTAATGTTGTCATTATGCAACCCTAATGAGATTTGGACCAGACTGAATCTAGATTAACTTGATTGAGTCGAGAATATCTTGAACTTGACTTGGCTTAATGGATCTTCAATATGGACTGCATCAACTTTATTATAAAAATCCTCAAGTTATAGACATTTATTATACTATTATATTTTCTTAATTTTAAGTAACCGGGACAAATGAAGTCTATATCAACTTAAATAATTGACCTAATGGTTAAGAACACTTGATTATTGTTTTTTTTTTATATTCAATTTTGGAATTAATATCCAGTCAGGATAACTTACATGCATCAATTCAATTTCAATATAGAGATGTATTTTTAAAATTATTAAAAAAAGTTAGGATAAATAAATTGACTTGAGAATACATGACAATCACTGTTGATACTATATATTAAATCTGAGTAATATTCAGTTATATAATAATTTAATTTCACTTAAAACAACATCAGAATTTATTTCAAGATCCCCTTTCTATTGTCTAACATGCAAATAAACATTTTTAATTTTTAAACCATCAACACAAATATAAAGAACCTCGGGTAAAATGATCATTTTTGTTAATATTCTTTAGCTTTAACTTTAGTCCTAAGCTTGAACCAAAACCAATTGATTTGGTGTCAAAATTAATCAACATATATAAAATAACCCATGCAAATAATAACATAAAAAAATTTAAATTAACCGAGTTAGTATATCAAATTTTTAACCCATACAGATAAAATAACCCAATAAAAATAAATTAAAATAAAAAAAACATTTATAAGCCTAGATAAGCCCCTGTACCTAAATGTACTAACAAAATAACTTAAAATAAAATAAAAATATTATGAAGTTTAAATTCAAAACCAACATGATTTGGTTGAAAAAAATAAATTGAAAAACCTGAAATAATTATAAATAGCAATTAAAATCATGTTTTTTTTAAAATAATTTTATATATTTTTAAATTATTTTAATATATTAATCTTAAAAATGTATATTTTTTAAAACAACCGCCACAGTAACTCCCAACCAATGCTTTCTTTGCTTACCAACTCGCACATTCCTTACTCTCTGCTCACTCAAAACCCATGAAGATCGTCTCAATTCTAGCTTGATCAGGATCAAAACATTGAAAGAGGAAAACCGAAAGGTCAGTACTTTTATTCTGATGATCTATGATTATGTGATGCATCGTTTAGATCGTGCACTTGTAAAGTAGTATGTCCTGGTTTTTTCTATGAAAAAATGGGGCTTTTGTATGAAATGGGTTTATGGGGTTTGTTAAATTCTGTTTGGTTGCTGAGAAAGAGTAAAGAAAATGGAATTATTTTTTTGGGTTAAAGCTAAAAACTTTCGCAAATGGGTTGTTTCTATTTGGTAAATTTGTTACGAGCAAGGGAAAGTTTTTTTATTTTGTTATTTTAATAACATATGATCATGTCATACAATGTTTTAGATTGTTTATATGTTAATTTGTTTGTCCTGGGTGTTGCTATGGAAACATGGGGCCTTTTTTAAATGAGTTTATGAGGTTTATTGAAATTCTGTTTGGTTACTAATAAATTGTAAGAAAACTGGAATTTGGATGTTGTTTTATGCTAAACTCCAAACTTTCTCAAATGGTTTGTTTCTTTTTCGTAAATTTGCGACAATGATTTTGCTTAAAAAGAAAGTGCTTTTATTTTGTTATTCTGAAATGTATGATATGTGATACGTTTGGTTTATATTGTTTATGTGTTAACTAGTGTGGGGCTTTTTGTGAAGTGGATTGATGCGGTTCATTTGAAAGTCTCTATGGTTTCTGAGAAAGTGGAAAGACAGTGGAATTAGGTATTGTTATAGATTAAATCCCCGAACTTTCAAATGCGCTGTTTAATTTTGACAAGTATTAGAGACCATGTCTGTGCATTACATGGTTGTTTGTATGGGAAGTTGAATACTTTCTTTTACGGCCAAAGAATGAAATTTTGATGTTCTGTGTTGTAAGTGATTAATGACATGGCACATGCCTTTGCTGGTTATTACATTTCCAAAATTCTGTCTTGAAACATTGCCAATCTCAAGATTTATTTTGTTTAGTTGTTGCCACTTGTGAAATTTTGATGTTCTGTGTTGTAAGTGATTAATGACATGGCACATGCCTTTGCTGGTTATTACATTTCCAAAATTCTGTCTTGAAAAATTGCCAATCTCAAGATTTATTTTGTTTAGTTGTTGCCACTTGTGAATTTGTTCTTTGATTTGTTTATTTGGGAGAATCTGTGGGATTGATGTTGCCAGCGTTTTACAAGAAATCATATGTTTTAATATCGTCGTTCTGTTTGTCATGTTTTCCTTAACAGGTTCTTGTTAGAAGATCTTCCTATAATCTTTAGCAGCGGTGAATCTTTAACAATAGAATGGAGACAGAAGGAAGTGCAAAGGAAACAGTGGTCACCCAAGTTAGTCTTGGTGGGTTTGACATTCATGTCACTGCAAAAGATCTTTTGGAATACTTGGAAAGAGAGATTGGACTTGTTTGGCGGTGTAGATTGAAAACATCATGGACCCCTCCTGAGTCCTATCCCAACTTTGAGATTACTGACATCACAAAGATCACAAGAACAGAAGATTATAGGAGAGTGGAGCCCCATGCATTTGTGCATTTTGCGTTGCCTCAATCAGCAACTTGCGCTATTGATGCTGCAGACCGATGTGAGCTCTTCTTGAATAACAAAGGATTGAAGGCTAGTTTGGGGCCTGAAAATCCTTTCACCTTGAATCAGAGGAGGAGGAAAACAACTCCCTTTAAGCTATCTGGTGTGGGTGTTGAGATAGGGACCTTGGTTAGTCGTGACGAGTTCTTTGTTGGTTGGAGAGGACCTCCTACTGGTGTTGATTTTCTAGTGGATCCTTTTGACGGAACATGCAGGTTTTGTTTCTCTAGAAATACTGCTTTCTCCTTCAAAAGTACAGCTGAACATGCTGTTATAAAATGTGATTTTAAAGTCGAGTTCCTAGTGAGAGACATTAATGAGATCAAACAGTACACAGAAACATCATGTCTAGTTCTCTTGCTGCAGCTGGCTTCTGCACCTCGGGTCTGGTATAGAACTGCTGATGATGATATCGAAGTATCAGTTCCTTTTGATTTGTTGGATGATGACGATCCTTGGATCCGAACCACAGATTTTACAGCCAGTGGGGCTATTGGTCGGTGCCATTCTTATAGAGTTTCAATCCCACCTCGTCATGGTCCAAAGTTGAGAAAAGCTGTGGATTTTCTCAAGGAAAGGAGGGTGCAGGAGGAATACCCCAGACGACCAATCAGGATTCGGGATGAACCAGACTTTGGAATGCCCATGACAGATCCTTTCTTTTGTATTCATCACAAGGAGGGAATAGCTTTTGATGTATTGTTTTTAGTGAATGCTGTCATGCATAAAGGCATATTCAATCAGCATCAATTATCAAATGACTTCTTTGACTTATTGAGAAATCAACCTACTGAAGTCAATGTGGCTGCACTGAAGCACATTTATCCTTACAGACGCCCAGTGTTTGATGCTTATAAGAAGCTGAAAGTTGCTCAAGAATGGTTGCTGAAGAACCCAAAATTTTTTAAAAATCAGAAAAAATTGGATGATATTGCAGAAATTAGAAGGTTGGTCATCACTCCAACTAAAGCTTACTGCCTTCCACCTGAAGTTGAACTCTCGAATAGGGTTTTGAGGAAATACAAGGATGTTGCTGATCGGTTTCTCAGAGTTACCTTCATGGATGAGGGCTTGCAGACAATGAACTCAAATGCTCTAAACTATTTTGCTGCTCCTATTGTCAGAGCCATCACTTCTTATTCCTTCCCTCAGAAAACAAGAATCTTCAAAAGAGTGAGGAGCATTTTGACTGAAGGGTTTTATTTATGTGGTCGGAGATACTCCTTTTTGGCTTTCTCATCCAATCAATTGAGGGACCGTTCTGCTTGGTTTTTTGCTGAAGACAGAAACATAAATGTGATGGCTATTAAAAGTTGGATGGGAAAGTTCACCAATAAGAACATTGCAAAGTGTGCTGCAAGAATGGGTCAGTGTTTCTCCTCTACTTATGCAACTATAGAAGTTCCACCAGAGGAGGTTAATTCTGATCTTCCTGATATTAAGAGGAATGGCTATGATTTCTCCGATGGCATTGGCATGATCACTCCAGATCTTGCCAGGGAAGTTGCAGAGAAACTTAAATTTGATTTTGACCCCCCCTGTGCTTACCAAATCAGATATGCTGGTTGCAAAGGAGTCGTGGCTTGTTGGCCAGAGCAAGGTGATGGCATCCGCCTATCTCTGAGGTCGAGCATGAACAAGTTCCAATCAAACCATACTATTTTGGAAATCTGCTCTTGGACTAGGTTTCAACCTGGTTTCTTAAACAGGCAGATAATTACATTGCTCTCAGCTCTCAACGTTCCTGATGCAGTCTTCTGGAAGATGCAGGAACTTATGGTCTCCAAGCTAAATCAAATGCTTGTGGACTCGGATGTCGCATTTGATGTCCTCACCGCATCATGTGCTGAGCAAGGGAATGTTGCTGCTATAATGTTGAGTGCAGGTTTCAAGCCTCAGAAGGAACCTCATTTGCGAGGCATGCTAACTTGTGTAAGAGCTGCACAGCTTTGGGGCCTCAGAGAAAAGGCTCGAATTTTTGTTCCATCTGGGAGATGGTTGATGGGCTGCTTGGATGAGCTAGGGGTGCTTGAACAAGGTCAGTGCTTTATCCAAGTCTCCAACTCATATTTGGAAAACTGTTTTGTGAAGCATGGCTCAAAGTTTAGTGAGACCAAGAAAAATCTTCAAGTCGTCAAAGGGACTGTGGTAATAGCTAAGAATCCTTGTCTTCATCCTGGAGATATAAGGATTCTGGAAGCGGTTGATGCCCCAGGACTTCATCACTTGTATGATTGCCTTGTCTTCCCACAGAAAGGTGAAAGGCCCCATGCAAATGAAGCTTCTGGAAGTGACCTTGATGGGGACCTCTACTTTGTCACTTGGGATGAAAACCTTATTCCTCCTAGTAAGAGGAGCTGGATACCCATGCAGTATGATGCTGCAGAAGCCAAACAGCTTACTCGGCCTGTCAATCATCAGGTAGCTATGTGCTTTATTCAAATTTCCTCTCTGAAGTTTGTGGAATATTGTGGTGCTCGTTATGATATCTGAAAAACTTTGTTAATCCTGTAACCCTTGAGAAAGACTTTCCTCACCTCCTTTGTAAATTGACATGTGGCTCTTGAAAACCTTAATGTCAGTTTTAACATTCGTGAACATTCTTGAATGCCTTTTCTTCCTTTTCCACTTTTAATCCAGGATATGTGAATGCAGTTCTCAAGTTTAATATATCATCTAACTTTCTGAATTACAAGTGTTCTAACTGCACCTTAGATGGCACCGCTCCAATCATTCTTACTTTTTTTTCTTAATCAATTGCATGCACCAATCATCAGGGGCCATTGGTTCATGTAATGTTTGAAGTTTTGGGCATTATAGCAGTGCAGGTTCGGATTTTAATAGCAATTACTCTGTGGAAGAATGCTGAACAATGGAACTTTCCAAACTGTCTTTCTGTGGATAGGCATGCGATAACTGGGTATCAGCCTTTTTCTTAAAAAAAAAACAGAAAAAAAAGAAGCATTGCTGCATAATTCTACTGTATTGTTGAACTGGAATATTAGATATGAGGGGAAAAGCATACTTTAAAGAAGGGTATATATTTTCTGTTGTGTCTACAAAGTTCTATTGGATTAATTAATGTTTTAACTATAGTATACACTTTCTCAATTGTAATTCATTTTATTAATTCTACACTTGGGGGATAAACCACGTAGAATTACATGCTTGCCACTGAGTAAATTACTAATGATTGTATGTTTGGCACACAGGACATTGTAGAATTCTTTGCAAAAAACATGGCGAACGAGAATTTAGGGGCAATTTGCAATGCACATGTAGTTCGTGCTGATTTGAGTGAGTATGGTGCTTTGGATGAGAAGTGCCTAACTCTAGCAGAGTTAGCGGCCACAGCTGTTGATTTTCCCAAGACTGGGAAAATTGTTTCCATGCCTTCGGATTTGAAACCCAAAATTTATCCAGATTTTATGGGGAAAGAGGAGCACCAGTCCTATAAATCAAAGAAAATTTTGGGAAGGCTATATCGCCAGATAAAAGATGCTTATGATGACGATGATGTGGCTGCATCTTCTGAGCTTAATTTTGTTCGTGGTGACATCCCATATGATTTGGATCTTGAAGTTCTGGGAGCTACTGATTTTATCAGTGATGCATGGGATCGGAAGTGCTCATACGATGGGCAGCTGAATGGCCTTCTTGCTCAGTATAAAGTGAAGAGGGAAGAAGAGGTTGTAACAGGGCATGTATGGTCAATGCCGAAAGGCAGCAGTAGGAAGCAAGGGGACCTGAAAGAGAGGCTTAAACACTCTTACAATTGCTTAAAGAGAGAATTTAGGCAAGTCTTTGAGAAAATGGATTTGGACTTTGGGCAACTCGATGATGATGAAAAGAACATGCTTTATGAGCGGAAGGCGTCGGCTTGGTATCAGGTTACCTACCATCCTCATTGGATTCAGAAGTCACTGGAGTTGCAAGATTCAGATGGTGCTGGTATTTCAGTTATGCTGAGCTTTGCTTGGATTGCAGCTGATTACCTTGCTCGGATCAAGATTCGGCATAGCAGAATAGGAAATGTTGACTCTGCTAAGCCTGTGAATTCACTAGCCAAGTATCTTGCTGATAGGATGTGACCAGCATCTGAAGGTGTTATTGAGTTATATTTTGTAGCGGTCATACTTTTTGGCTGCAGGGCCACTCTGCCATAATATCGTTAATAGCAAAGTGTCGTGTTTTTATTGTGGTATAAGATGATGGATTTTGAACTGGCATTATCACTATTGTTAATAGTGTTCCTCTTGCAACAATAGTCTTTTCAGCTGGTTTCTCTGTATGGAATGATCTGGTGAATTATTTTCCTAAGGTCAGGTCAGAAAGTCTGGTTGACATTTTTTGTCCAGGCATGAATATTTGGCTCAAGAAAGTCATGTTGATTCAGTCCACAACATGGAGCAGTAGGGTTGAACTGCAACAATCTTCCATGTAGCCATTAGGGTTCCCGCAGTTGTCAAGGACCGCATCTGGTCTCAATGGAACTCGTTTTAATTAGTGAAACTTAGTTTCTCATAAGTTCGTATTGCATGTGATGTGGATTGCTGTTTGTTCGGGGTTTATAATTTCTTAGTTGCCTGGTTAAGTTTACCAGCAAGCTCTTGAATTTAGGCATTTGGGTCTTCTGCAGGAAGCCAGAAACAACTCATAATAGTACAAAGTAAAAGAAGGATCAATCAGCTCTCGCTTAGAGATCTTCGTGTCTGTATGTTTATTGCCCTGCTATAATCCTTAGAGATATGGAGCAAGAAGAGAATATTAATCAAATGGTCAGTGTGTAGTGTAGCTTCTTGTCCTGAATCAGGACTGATAACGTGTGCAGTTGATGCCAATCTGATCTATGCTGTGGTGCAGGTGAGTTACCAACTGAGTTACCAACTGTGCATGATGCTGAAGGGTGGCGGGAAACCAAAAACCAGAAATCTCTCATCTTATTACACGATAATCTCTTGTCTAAAACATCAAAAGAAAGTACTCAAACCATTATATTATTTCTCAGCTGAGCTTTTTGGTTTCAAGTTTCAAACTTGAATAGAAACCACTGCTGGCTCAGACTCCAGGGGATGAACATAACTGAGATTGCAAAAAGCACTTCAATCAGGTTTCGGATCAGATATTGGTGGGAGGCTTCAACCTTATCAGCCTGTTGATTCGTTCTTTCTCTGTGTTCTCCAGGACTCCCTTCACATAAAAAAAAAAAAAAAAAACATTTCGATGCAAAATCAAGAAACACACTGCAACAAAACTGTGACAGAGAACATGGTGTCTTGCAATCATGCAAACCATCTTTAAAGTGTACAAGAACAAATCATACCTTCCAAACAATTTCTTCCAGACATGAACAAATCCTTCCATACTTGTCAGGAAACAACCTCTCACTTGGAGGTTTTTGGCATACATCCCTGATTGACGCGGTGATGATGAAAATCACTTCAGCCACTAGAGGACAGCAAACGCACCATGAGTAAAAATGTTCACTTACACACAAAATTCAATCATAGAAAAAAGAAGGAATTACTTTGGTTTCAATCATATATTTTATTTTTTCATATTAAATATTAAATATTTAATCAAATAAATTAATGTTTCTCGGTTATAATAGAAATGATTGTGCTTAGCATTTTCTTGTATTACGATATAGTTATAAAACTTGATTTGGAGTTAAATTCGAGTCAACTTAATCTTCTTTTAAAAAGATTATGAAATGATTTTTTTTTTAATTAAAAAAATCAGTTTTCCATTGATTCGGTGTAGGTAAAACTCCATATTAATTCTGTCAAGCTAGTCTTATAAGTAGGCTAAAATATATTTACAAGCAAGTTCATTGTACTCATCTTTGCCAACAACGTAAAGACAAACATCTCCAATCACGGTATAAATAACATAAACTAACCTGATCAAAATTAAAAAAAAAAAAAGATTTGTAAGAAGGTGTGTATATATATATATATGGCATTTCAAACAAACAATTCAAGTACTCTCTATCAATCTATCTATAAATTTTACGTACTTATGGGAAGCAACAAAGAGCTCTTCATTTCTTGCTCCTTTAAGATTGTCAGCACCCAATTTAACTAAAAAAAACTCTCCAATGTGATCTTTCCTCAGCTGGAACGCCATTAAATCTGCAATTTAATTATGCTTCAAGGAGATCTACTTTTAACATTTATAAAATACCAACAAATCCTATTTCCCACATGAATATATCTTCATTAGCTTAAATCTACAAAATAACCCATTTTATAAATCAATTTTGATTAAAAAAAATAGAATTAATGATTTTGTTCATTGATATCTGCAATATTTATCACTAAATGTTCAATGAAATTACAGGGAGAAATAAACAAATAATGTGGTCTTCACAACACAGATGAGAACACACAAATTCATGTACATTAAGAATGGTACCGTAATTCGATAAGAATGTTTCCCTCAGAATTGGAGATGAGGACGGCCAGCAACATTTCTATTTCGAATTATTTGTTTGTTTTTGTTTCTAACTTTTCCTTTTCATTTTTTTCTTAGGGTTAACAAGAAAATATTTGTTTCCAATGTTAATTTTCTAAAATACTTCATTTTTTTTGTGTGTTTTACATCTAAACAGTTTCTACGATTATATATATATATATATATATATATATATATAGGCACCAACAAAAGTGATCTGCCCTACAAATTAAATGGGATCATAAAGAGGGAGGGGTCTCCTGGACAAGCATTTTGGGGAAGGATCGATTGACAAGAAGCGACGAACACTTGAACATTATTACAAAATACAAGTCTACAATCTACATCAATGGCTTGCTTCTTTATTAACACCCACCCACCCACCCATTTTTCTTTGAAAACCCTAATGAACAAGCAGCAATGTTATATATATTGTTCTTTGTTGTTGCCGGCAGAAGGAGATAGCTTACTACCATGAGACATGGAGCATTCATTTATGATCTTCCAACTACTTCTATAAGATTTGTCCCTTCCCATTGTCAAATCCATCTTTATTACTTTGCTAGAGCTTCTGGGATCGTAATTCAAGCTGCTGTGAAGTTAATCTAGACCTCCCGACTTTTATCATACGAAACAGAAGAAGTTCTAACTTGATATAACATTTATTGACACGTCAAGCTACTTTCTACACCTGTAATTAATTTCTACACCCTATATATGACACGTTTTTATGAGGCAAAAATGATCTCCAAAACTTATTTGTCCACATACATCTCCCCCTGTAATTAACGTCAAGCTACTTTCTTTCTTTTTTCAAAGTGTTATTAATTAATATTTTGTGGAAATTAAAGCACAAGTACAGTATTACATAGCATTATTACAACGGTGATGGTACATTTTGATTAATTAGCTGTCTGAAAATGCTTTTCTGTCATGCATCAAGTCAATGTTCTGTAGAAAAAAGCTCATATAGTTGATGAACTCCCTGCATAAATTGAGCTTCTCATGTGATGCCATTTTAAGACCGAAGCTTGTCAGAGCTTGAATATCAGCTTTATATCCCTGAAAAAAATAAGTTTTTTATTTTTTTATCAACGAGAAATCCTTTAATATTTAAGTTAGTAAATGTAAAAAGAAATATAAGAAAAAATATATGTACTCTTGGATTGTTGAATTTGTTTGTTGATCTGATGTATTTATTATAATTCTTGAATGAGGTTGCAGTAAAATTGGTGGTAGTTTCTAACTTTACATTGACGAAGAGGTTGACGATGATTGATGATGTCATGTGAGGTGACACGTAGGCAGGGCATTACAAATGGCGGGAAAGAAGGTGATTGCTCTGTGTAGAAAATTTTATGCGCGTGTGGCCATATGCAGCGCCACGTTCAAGCTTCTTGGAACTCGAAAGTCTGTGAGAGGGAGAGGGAGAGAAAGGAGAGAGTGGCTGATTGGGCCTCGGGCTCAAACAATTAAAAATCTTGGTTGTTTGGATCCTGTGGCCCAAATGGCTAGAAGTACCCGAACGACCAGGAATTCGCAGAATTATTATTATTATTATTATTATTTTGAAAAATATAAAACCATCAATAAAATAACCAATGTCTGCCTTGATTGCATCCATCTTAAATTAAAATTAAAATAAAACTAAAAGTAAAACTGTCAGGAAGTTACTCATGTACCCTTATACTTAGGACACTATCCACGCGCTGTTTTCACCGTGATTCAATTGTTATTTTTAAATTGTGAAGGGGTATATTAGTTTTTCTGCTTTTTTAACACAATAAAATGACTTAGCAACCCCTAAAATAAAAAATGATGTTCATGGGCTTTTTATTATTTTTTTAGCTCAATAAAATTATTTAATTACCCTTAAAGAAAAAATTTACTGAACTATCTTTCAGAGGATTTTTTATCTTTTCATCATGATTTTTTTTGTTAATGTCAAGTTGACTCAAGATATTTTTATATTTGACTAAATATTAAATATTATTAAAAAACCTAATGACGTGTGTAGTA
>Ga0307513_10008358_pt1 | contig 13256 bp, 6 predicted proteins | sample 15_EM_MG_FD_202174 | JGI IMG/M metagenome (GOLD analysis project Ga0307513, IMG submission 202174) | Populus trichocarpa ectomycorrhiza microbial communities from riparian zone in the Pacific Northwest, United States - 15_EM | ecosystem: Host-associated > Plants > Roots > Unclassified | place...
AGTTCGGCCGTCCAGCAGCTCTCGTCTCCGCTTCCGGGAATCCACCAGCACGTTCCTGCCGGGTCATAGCGGTACGTCGGCCCGTTCCCGACGTAGGCGTACGTTGATTCCGCCGGAGTCCCTTGCTCTGTTGTCAGCGGGTCGGGGCGGTTGAAGCGGCCCGTGGCCGTGTCGTACTGGCGGGCGCGCAGGTCAAGGTAGCCCGTGCTGGTGTCGTAGTAGGCACCCGTGTAGGAGGGTGTTGAGGCGGGGGCGCCGCTCGCCACGGTGCCGAGGACCCTGGTACCGAAGGCGTCGTAGGCCCAGCGCTGGTGGACCGTTCCGGTACTGCTGGTGACGTCGAGGGGAGAGCCCAGGGCGTCGTGGGTGTAGCTGAACACCGCGCCACTGCCGGTCTTCGTGGCTGTGACCTGGCCGAGTGGGTCGTAGCGGTAGGACTGCTGGATGTTCCAAGCGCCGTCGTACTCGGTGGCCAGGATGGGCAGCGTGGCATTGGGATCCCACTGGATGCGCTTGGTGACCGTGCCGGCCTGGTTGGTGGTGACCAGGTTGCCCTCGGCGTCGTGCTGGTAGGTGTAGGCGGTACCGCTGACGGTGGCAGCAGAGATCTGTCCTGCTAGGTCGTAGGTGTAGGTGTTGGCACCGGCCTTGGTCTGGTTGCCCTCGCCGTCATAGTCGTAGTTCGTCATGGCGGAGCCGGTGGTGGACGACTTCAGTTGGTCGGCGGCATCGTAGGCATAGCTGGTGCTCGTCGTGCCCAGCGTCGAGGTGAGACGGTTGCCCACGTTGTCGTACGTGTAGGTGTTGGCGCGGGAGGCGACGCAGCCGCTGACCCAGGGCTGCGGGAAGCAGCCGGAGGTGATCCGCCCGACCTTGTCGTACGTCAGGTCGTAGCCGCCCGCAGCCACACCTGCACGGGTGGTGTCGATGCGCTTGGGCTCCCCGGCGGGTGACAGAGTGAGAGCTGTCTTGGTCACCACTGCTCCGGCCTTCGTCGAGGTCACGGAGGTCAGCCGGCCGGCGGCATCGTAGCCGCGGTCCTCGATGAGGGTGTTGGGGAGGGTAGTGCGGTTGAGGTTTCCGGCAGCGTCATAGCCGTAACGGGTGGTGGTGGAGTCCGCAGTCATGGTGTCGGTACGGCCGTCGGCGTCGTAGGTGTACGCGATGGTGTTGCCGTCGGAGTACTTGCGGGTCAGTATCTGTCCGGCGGCGTCGTAGGTGTAGGCGAAGCTGCGGGTCTTGGTGAGGTTTCCGGCGCTGTCATAGACGAAGTCCTCGGAGACGAGACCGTTGTTGCGCAGCGTCATCCGACCGGCCGCGTCGTACTGATAACTGACGTCCGGCGTGGAGTCTGAGTAGTCGACCTTGGTCAGCAGACCGCGGGCGTCCCACGTCTGGCTTGTCGTGCCCCTGGGCGTGGTCTTGCCGGTGAGGTTGCCGTCGGCGTCGTACGCGTAGGAAGTCTTGCGGTCCAGCGGGTCGGTGACGGACATCAGGCGGCCGACCGCGTCGTAGTCGTATGTGGTGGTGTGTTCGTTGGCATCGGTCCGCGAGTCGACGTTGCCTGCTGTGTCGTACGTGTATGTGGTGACCCCGCCATCAGCGGCTGTGACCGTCTTGGTGCGACCGAGAGGGTCGTAGCCGTAGCCAGTCCGGTTCTGGTTTGCGTTGATGCGTCCGCTCACCAGACCACGGCTGTCGTACTCGGTGGTCTCCGTGTGACCCAGCGGATCCGTGACCGTTTCCCGTGCACCGGCCTCCGGGTAACCGTAGCGGGTGGTGTAGGCCGCAGGGTCGGCGCCCGTCGCGTGGCCACGCGGATCCGTCACGCTGGTTGTACGTCCGTCGCGGTCGTACGTCCTTGTGGTCCTGTAGCCGAGAGGCGTCACCACAGAGGTCTCGTTCCCGGCGGCATCGTAGCCGTAAGTCGTGGTCTTACCCAAAGGGTTGGTGACCTTCTCCACCAGGTCATCGGTCCTGTAGGTGTACGACGTGATCTTGCCGAGCGGGTCGGTCACCTCGATGGGGTTTCCGTTGGCGTCGTACTTCGTCTTGGTGATGTTCCCGAGGGGATCGGTTACCTGGATCGGCCGGTCCAGGGCGTCGTAGCCGGTGACCGTCCGAGCTCCGGTCGGATCAACGGTTTCGGTGAGGTTGCCGTTGTCGTCGTAGCCATACGTGGTCGTGTACGCCGCCGCATCGGCGCCGGTGACGTTACCGCGCGCCGTCGTCGTCGCCGCGAGGCGGCCGGCGCCGTCGTAGCCATAGGTTGTCCGATGACCGGTTTCGTCCACGGTGGCCGTCTGGTTGCCTCGGGCGTCGTACTCCACGGTGGAGTACTTGCCGTCCGGGCCAGTGGTCTTGGTCAGCTGGTTCGCCTTGTTGTACTCGTACGAGGTGACCTGCCCCAGCGCGTCGGTGACGGTCTTGGCGTTGCCGTTCTCGTCGTAGCTGTACGCAGTGGTTCGGCTCGCCGGATCTGTGATCTTCAGCAGGCGCCCTTGGGCGTCGTAGTCGTAACTTGTGGTGTACTCAGCAGGGTTGGCCCCTGCCGTATTTCCCCGAGCATCCGTCTCGGTTTTCAAACGGTCGGCGGCGTCATACCCGTAGGTCGTCCTCCTCCCTTCCGGGGTCGTCACCGATTCCACAAGGCCTGCGCCTGTGTAGCTGTAGCGGGTGATGCCACCACCCGGCGCGGTTTCCGTCTCGATCTGTCCGCTGGCTGTGTACGTGTATGCCGTGGTGCCTGCCGGACCTGTGGCGGTCTTCACTCGGTCGCCGCTGCCGTTGTACTCGTACGACGTGGTGTAACCACGGCCGTTCGTCACGGACTTGAGGCGGTCGGAGGTGTCGAAGGAAATCTTCTCCGTCACCCCGCCCGTCTCTTGAGTGGCGAGGTTGCCGCGAGTGTCGAACGTCCGCGAGATTTTGTTGGAGTTGGCGTCGTACTCGGTCGTGGGGCTGAGGTTCTGGTTGTAGACCCGGTCGGTGCCGCCGCCCTCCGGACGGTAACTGCGCATGAGGACACCAGCCTCGTAGACATCCGTCCAGATGCCTCCCGCCGGGTCCGTCACATTCGACTCGCCAGAACCGGCCGGAGCGTCCGCAGTAGTCCTCCAGGTGAATTTGAACGTGCCGCCGTTGGCATCGATCTGGCTGCGTACGCGCCCGGTGGTCTCGTCATAGGTGTTCTGGGTGACCGTGTTGCCTCGGGGGTCGACGACCGTGGCCAACCGTCCACCCGTGTACGTGTACTGGGTGACGCCACCGTCAGTGCCGGTAACCCGCGCCAACTGACCGGCCTCGTAGCCGTAGGCCACCTTGCGACCGTCGGACAGTGTCACGGAGTTGAGCCGTCCCGTGGTCGCGTCTACATCGAACGTGGTGTCCCGGCCGGCGGCATCCGTGATCTTCGTGAGCTTGGTGTCGGAGTAGCTGAGTGCTAGCCCTTGCCCGGCTCCGTCGAGCGAGCCGGTCATGCGGCCCGAGGAGGTGAAGACACGGCTCGTTTGATCGGTGCTGGTCACCGTGAAGCCACTGCTCGTCTGGGTCAGCACGTAGCGCACCGGCTTGGGCGCCGTGAACGTGCCGTCGCTCTGCTTGGTGAACTCGATCTTTGCGCCGTCCGGTTCGGTCAGGGTGACGGTGCTGGCTGCCACCGTCAGGCCCGCTTCGAACGGCAGTTTCCACCCTGTGCCCAGCAGCCCGCCCGTGTCGGTCGCGGCCGATGAGTAGGACCGGGAAAGAGTCAGCGGGAGGCCTTTCCCGGACATGACCGCGTCAGTGATGGTTTCCGTGACTGCGCCTGTGGCCGTGTTCACCGGGTCGGCGATCCGAATCTGGTACCAGCAGGTGCACCAGCCGGACAGGCTCTCGCTGATGCCAGGCGTGTAGACCGCCGGGGCGCCGGGAGAAGTGACCGCCGTGGTCCACTTGGTCGGCAGCCAGTACTCGCGGTAGGTCGGCTTCGTCTGGTCCGGAACCTTGTAGAAGTGGTTGGTCATCTCCGTCGCGTAGGAGAGCTTCGCGTAGTAGACCGTGCCCGCCTTCCCGACGAGCAGCCCGTCGCGAAGGGACCAGACACACGTCGCTGGCGCGCTGCTGCCCGAGTTCCAGCGCAAGCACAGGCTGTTGGTCTCCGCGCTGGAGATGGTGTCTCTGCTTGTCAGGCGGGTGGCCACCAGTTGGTTGTCCGACGCCTGGTAAAGCTGCATACGCAGCATGACTGGCGGAACATTTGTGCTCTCCGTCCAGCCCGCCTCTACGTACCATGTCGTCCGGCCTGGCCGGAAGTTCGGGTATACCTGGGGGCTGACCGGCGGATTCGCCTTCAGAGCCGTCGCCACTCCGGCGGGATCCAGCTGGGACTCGTCGTTGACGATGTAGGTGGCGCCCCAGAGCGCCCCCTCGAAGGACGGGTCAGCCTCGGCTGCCGCCGGAGCCGCCGCTGCGGAAAGCTCAAGCTCGCCGTCAGCGGTCAGAATTGAGTCACCTCGCTCGTCGGCCGCACCACTCAGCGCCTGCTGTACGGGCTTGCTGTGCCGCAGAGCAGGGCGCATCACCGAGAGTTGCTCATCGCGCTTGACCTGCGCCTCGCGCTGCTTGGCAGTCATCGCCTTCGCGGGCCTGAGCGGCCCCGACGCGCGCTGGGCAACCGGTGCCGTCGCCTCAGACTCTGGAGCTTTGGCACTGATCGGTACCGCGACCGCGTTCAAACCCTCCGCGGATATCAGCGCTACTAATACGGCCAGAACGGCAACAACACGTGACACCGACGCGCGCAGCACAACAAGCCTCCCCCGGCCTGCGGTCCCACAGGCTCCGTGATCAAGCAGTCCAACCCACCCTGCCAGGAACATGCCAACCTGTTCAACCGCTTATGCACATTGCGCACACGAAAGGAAACTCACAGCGATAGCTACGCAACCCTTTGCCCACTTCACATGCATCGGCCGCTCTCCAGTCAGGGCAGAGACAATTCCTCACTGTGTCGAGCGTGATTCGCTCGGTGTTCGAACTCGGTGTATGCCGGCGATGCGCTACGGAGGAAGTTGAGGACAAGGCGAATTCAGGCCGAAGGGGCGTTCGCGGGCGGAGTCCCATGTCTCACGACTACTTCAGCCCACCGTCACCGAACCCGCCGCGCCCCCGCCGAAGGCACCGCCGCAAAAACCCGAGGCGCCGTGTACCCGGCCGCGCCGAACGCCTCCTCGACCGCTTTGCCGACGCGTTCCGCGTCCTCCGCCTCCACCAGGACGATGGCCGAGCCGCCGAAGCCGCCGCCCGTCATCCGGGCGCCCAGGGCGCCGGACTCGACCGCGGACTCGACCACCAGGTCCAGTTCCGGGCAGGAGACCTGGAAGTCGTCGCGGAGGGAGGCGTGGCCCTCGGTGAGGATCGGGCCGATGGCGCGGGTGTCGCCGCCCGACTTCAGCAGCTCGACCACCCGCTCGACCCGGTGGTCCTCCGTCACCACATGGCGCACCAGGCGCCGTACCTCTTCGTCCGCGCCCGAGTCGGTCAGCCGCTCCAGCGCCGCCGCCAGCTCCTCGTACGCCACATCGCGCAGCGCCTCCACGCCCAGCAGGGCCGCGCCCCGTTCGCAGCCCGCGCGGCGCTTGCCGTACTCGCCCTCGCTGTGGGAGTGCTTGACCTGGGTGTCCACCACGAGCAGGGTCATGCCCTCGGCCGCGAGGTCGAAGGGGATCTGGTCCTGGGAGAGGTCCCGGGTGTCGAGGAACAGGGCGTGGCCGGCGGTGCAGCACGCCGACGCCGTCTGGTCCATGATGCCGGTCGGGGCGCCCACGTACACGTTCTCCGCGCGCTGGCACAGGCGGGCCAACTGCCAGCGCTGGAGGCCCAGTTCGTAGAGGTCGTTCAGGGCGAGGGCGACCACGACCTCCAGCGCCGCCGACGACGACAGGCCCGCGCCCGTCGGGACCGTCGAGGTGAGGTGGATGTCCGCGCCGCCCGACACGGCCGCGTGGCCCGCGTCCCGCAGCGCCCAGACCACACCTGACGGGTACGTCGTCCAGTTCCGGTCCGACTCGGGCGTCAGCTCCGCCACCCGCAGCTCGACGACGCCGCCCGCCACGTCCGACGAGTGCAGGCGCAGGACGCCGTCCGTGCGGCGGGAGACCGCTGCCACCGCCGTGTGCGGAAGGGCGAAGGGCATGACGAAGCCGTCGTTGTAGTCGGTGTGCTCGCCGATCAGGTTGACCCGGCCCGGCGCCGCCCACACTCCCTCCGGCGCAGACCCGTACAGCCCCTCGAACGCCTCGGCGACATCCACAGTCGTCATGCCCGCTACCTCTGGCCCTTCTTCGTACGTGCTGAGTGCTGCTTGTTGCTTGCTACTTGGCGTTGCGCTGCGCGAATTCCCAGGCGTCCGCGACGATTCCCGCGAGGTCGGACCGGGTCGGGTTCCAGCCGAGGCGGGTCCGGGCCCGGTCGGCCGAGGCCACCAGGACCGCCGGGTCGCCGCCCCTGCGCGGGGCCACGACCTCCGGGATCGGGTGGCCGGTGACCCGGCGCACCGTCTCGACGACCTCGCGGACCGAGAAGCCCTCGCCGTTGCCGAGGTTGCAGATCAGGTGTTCGCCCGCCGTCGCGGCCGTGAGGGCGAGGAGGTGGGCGTCCGCCAGGTCCGCGACGTGGATGTAGTCCCGTACGCAGGTGCCGTCCGGGGTCGGGTAGTCCTCGCCGTAGACCGAGATCGCGTCCCGCTTGCCCTGGGCGACCTGGAGCACCAGGGGGATCAGGTGGGACTCCGGGTCGTGGCGCTCGCCCTGGGTGGCGTACGCGCCCGCCACGTTGAAGTAGCGCAGCGAGACCGCCGCCAGGCCGTGGGCCGTCGCCTCGCTGGTGATCATGTGGTCGACGGCCAGCTTCGAGGCGCCGTAGGGGTTCGTCGGGGAGGTGCGGGCCGTCTCGACGATCGGGGTCGTCTCCGGCTCGCCGTACGTCGCCGCCGTGGACGAGAAGACCAGCTTGCGGACGCCCGCCTCGCGCATCGCCGTGAGCAGCGCCATCGAGCCGCCGACGTTGTTGTCCCAGTACTTCTCGGGCTTGACGACCGACTCGCCGACCTGGGAGGAGGCCGCGAAGTGCAGGACGCCGTCGAACGAGGAGTCGAGCCACTTGGCCGCGTCCTTGATGTCGCCCTCCACGAACGTGGCACCTGCCGGGACGCCCTCCCGGAAGCCCGTCGAGAGGTTGTCGAGGACGACGACCTCGTGGCCGGCCTCCAGCAGATGCTGGGCGACCACCCCGCCGACATAGCCCGCACCGCCGGTGACCAGGTACTTACCGCTCATCAACTCGCTACCTCTCGCAGTCGCTGGGCCGCGGACTCCGGCTGGATGTCGTTGATGAACACGCTCATCCCCGACTCGGAGCCCGCGAGGAACTTCAGCTTGCCGGAAGTACGGCGAATGGTGAAAAGCTCGAGGTGGAGCGCGAAGTCGTCACGGTTGACACCTTCGAACTCCTCCAGCGTGCCGAACGGCGCCTGATGCCAGGCCGCGATGTACGGCGTCGGAGGCTCACCCTCACCGAAAATCCGGTCGAAGCGCCTCAAGAGTTCCAGGTAGACCTTGGGGAACTCTGTGCGGGCCTCCTCGTCCAGACCCAGCAGGTCCGGCACGCGGCGACGCGGGTACAGGTGCACCTCGTACGGCCAGTGGGCCGCGTACGGCACGAAGGCGACCCAGTGGTCGGTCGCCAACACCAGCCGCTCACCGGCCAGTTCCTTCTCCAGGATGTCGTCGAAGAGGTTCTCGCCGCCCGTCGCCTCCTTGTGCGCGGCCACCGAGCGGAGCATCAGGGCCGTACGCGGGGTGGTGAAGGGGTACGCGTAGATCTGGCCGTGCGGATGGCCGAGGGTGACGCCGATCTCGGCGCCGCGGTTCTCGAAGCAGAACACCTGCTCGACGGAGGGCAGGTGGGACAGCTCCGACGTCCGGTCGGTCCACGCCTCCAGGACGAGGCGCGTCTGCTCCTCGGTGAGGTCGGCGAAGGACGAGTTGTGGTCGGAGGTGAAGCAGACCACCTCGCAGCGCCCGGAGTCACCGGCCAGGGAGGGGAAGCGGTTCTCGAACACCGCCACGTCGTACGAGGAGTCCGGGATCTCGCTCAGCCGGTCGCCCTCGGAGGGGCACAGGGGGCACTCGTCGGCCGGGGGGTGGTAGGTGCGGCCCTGGCGGTGCGAGGCGATGGCCACCGAGTCGCCGAGCAGCGGGTCCCGGCGTACCTGCGAGGTGGTCACCGTGCGCTCCAGGGGGCGCCGGTCCACCGCGTCACGCACTGTGTCGTCGCGGAGGTCGTAGTAGATCAGCTCACGACCGTCGGCGAGCCTCGTCGAGGTCTTCTTCACGCCGGATTCTCCATCCGTGCCAAAACCTAGCTTCAAACAGAACCGAACACATCAAATCATAAGTCCACAAGCATGGGTATCCCTGAGCGGGCCGTGAAACGCCAGCGGAGCCGGAGTTCACGGGAACTCCGGCTCCGCGGTCGCGAAGTGAGATACGTACGTCCGTCAGAAGTCCGTGCCAGGGGGCGAGTGCTGCTGCACCGGACCCGCCCGGTCCAGCAGGCCCGTACGGGCCGCCAGGGCTGCCGCCTCCAGCCTCGACCCCACGCCCAGCTTCATCAGCACCCGCTGCACATGCGTACGGGCCGTGCTGGGCGCGATCCCCATGCCGGCCGCGATCAGCCGGGTGTCCTCGCCGTCGGCGACCCGGACCAGGACCTCGACCTCCCTCGGCGTGAGCATCTGGAGGAGGCGCTGGCCCTCGTCGTCGGGCTGAGCGGCGGGGTTGAGGAGTTCACTGAACGCGCCCTGGAGCAGAGCGGGAGCGACCGCCGCCTCGCCCGCCCTGGCCTTCATGATGGCGCGCTCGACGCCTTCTATGCGCTCGTCGTGACGTACGTACCCGGAAGCGCCCGCGGCGAAGGCGGCGGCGATACCGCGCGGGCTGGGCACCGGGCCCAGCACCAGGACCGCCACCTGCGGACGCTCGCGCTTGATCCGCACCACCGGGTCGAACATGCCCGGCTCGGCCGGTGTGGCCGTGCCCAGCAGGCACACCTCCGGCGCACGCGTGATCACCAGATCCGCCGCGCCCGCGGCGGGCGCCGCCGCGGCGAGCACCCGGTGCCCGCGCAGCTTCAACGCCGAGGCAAGCGCCTCGGCGAGCAGTCGGTGGTCGTCGACCACCATCAGCCGCACTCCCATCGAGCCACCCCCCAGTCCCCCCAATGGTTGTCCCTTCTGGATGCCCATTGGTCCCCACGGACAGGAGCCCCCCGGCTCCCCCGCTTCCCATGCCCCCGGAAGCTACACGCTTGTTCGACGTTGCGCTTCCCCTACTGGAGAGAAGTGCCCCGGATCGTCGAAAATCCTCTCATTCGAGGGTGATGATGTAGTACGCGCACCATCCCGCCCCTGAGCAGGGGTTCATCCGGTGCCGTACGCGATGGCCAGGTACCGCGTCCCGCCCGTACCGGAGGGCTTCTGGGCGAAGACCTGGGACATGTAGAGGCGGCCGTCGGCGTAGACGATCTCGGCGGACTCGGGCTGCATGCCGAACTCGGCCTCGCGCACCGCCTTCGTCGCCGGGTTCTCCATCAGCTTCGTCTGCGCGAAGGTACCGGCGTCGATACTGACGACCTGGCCGCCCTTGTCGTAGGGCGGGCTCTTGTACGCGACCACGTTGCCGCCGTCCATGCGCAGCGGGGAGATCGTGTAGCCGTCGCCCGCGTCCGCTCGCTGACCGTCCTGCTTGCCGGTGGCGAGGTCGAAGGCGACGATCTCGTTGGTTTTCGTGTACTCGCCGGTGCCGTCGTGGTTCTCGGTGGGGAGGTACAGCCTGTCGTTGCCGACGGCGAGCTTGGTGCAGTACTCGATCCTGGTGATGCCCTCGCACCTGGCGGCGTACTTGTCGCCGGGCGCCGAGATCTTCGTACGCAGCTGTCCGGTCCTGTTGTCGATGGAGAAGAAGTCCGAGATGCCGCTGCCGTCACCGGCGGAGCGGTTGACGTCGGCGGCGACGACCAGCGGATTCGTGGACACGACGCTCGCGTCCTCGATGCCCTTGGCCATGGCGTACTCGGAGAGGACCTTGCCGGAGGCCGGGTCGATGGTCTGGATGTCCAGCTGCCGGGCGCCGTACGTCCCGCACTTGCGGACCGCGACCAGTTTCTCGCCGCCGCCGTAGCCCGCGTCGTAGCAGGTGTCGGTGGGCTTGGGGGCCCAGAGAGCCTTGCCGGTGATGTCGAAGGCGGCGCCGCCGCTGGTGCTGCCGACGGCGACCGTGTTCGCGCTGATCGTCACGTTGTTGAGGCTGATCACCTGGTCGCCGGACTTCACCGTCCGGGTCCAGAGCTGCTTGCCCGCGTCGAGGTCGATCGCGGCGACCTGGCTGCAGCCGTGGAAGGGCTTGTCCTTGGTCGGCATGGCGGGTTCGTACACGATCGCGGTCTTGTGATCGGCGGTGGTGTGACGGCTCGCCGCGCAGACCGGTCCTGGCAGCGGGACCGTCCAGAGCTTGGTGCCCTTCTCGGGGTCGTACCCGACGATCTCGGCGTAGCCGCTCTTGGCGTACACGGTGTCGGTGAGCCAGGACCCGACGACGGTGGCGCTGTTCTGGTCGGCGCCGATGGCGGGCTCGGGGACCTGGAAGAGGACCTTGGAGGCGGTGTTGGCGGGGGCCTTCGCGTCTGCGGTGCCGCCGCTGGTCGCTCCTGTGCCGGTGGCGTTGTTCTTGTCGTCGCTCTGGCTGTTCTTGGTGGAGGAGTACCAGACCCCGCTGCCGATGATCAGGGTGATCGCGGCGACGGCCGAGACGATGATGACCGCCTGTGCGTTCAGCTTCCTTTTGGGGGTGGGTGGTTGAGGCGGATAGCCGTATCCGTACGGGGGCTGCTGGGCGTACGGGGGATGGTTGGGCGGCGGCGGGGGCGGCGGCTGGGTCATGGCGGGCGTACCTCGGGAGCGGAGAGAAAGGGGAGGCGAGGGTTTCAGGGAAGGAGAGGGCGTGTTACTTGCCGTAGGCGAGCATCAGCTTCTCCTTCAGCTCGTCCTTGCCGCTCAGCCTGGTGGAGGAGAGATAGAAGCGGCCGTCGACCCAGTCGTACGCCTTGGAGTAGAAGCCGTTCTCGACGTCGGCGGCGGACGCCGGGTTCTGGAGCAGCTTCACCGGGGTGTGGCTGCTGCCGGTGACGGGGATCGACACGACCTGGCCGCCGGTGTCGTACGACGGCTCGACGTAGGCGATGAGTTGGGCGCCCTCGGTCCTGATCGGCAGCATGGACTCGTCGGCCGGTGACTTGGCGCGCCACTTCTCCTTGCCGGTGGCCAGGTCGATCGCGACGATCTCGTTGGCGCCGGTGGTGGCCTCGGTCGGGAGGTAGAGGGTCTGGGCGTCGGAGGCGACGCCCTGGCAGCCCTGGAGGTCGCGTTCGAGGATCGCCCAGCCGCACACGGGTGCGAAGGACTCGTCGACGGTCACCTCGGAACGGAAGCTGCCGTCGGCCTTGAGCGTGGAGATGTTCCACGACTTCTTGTCCTCGTTGGTGAGGTAGAGGACGACGGGATCGACGGAGTACGTACGCCCGACCGCCCAGCCCTTCGGGATCGCCCGGGTCCACCTGGCCGCACCGGTCCTCGGGTCCAGCTCCTGCACCTCGTCGTGCTCGGTGGAGGTGGAGGCCCCGCAGGACGACACGACGATCAGCCGGGCGCCGCCCGCGAAGGCGGCGGGAAAGCAGGCGGACCCGTACTTCACCTTGTCGAACAGTTTGGTGCCGGTGGCGAGGTCGTACGCCGTGCCGGACTGTGAACGCCCCACCATCAGCGTCGACTTGGTGATCGTCAGCTCGACGCTGAGCGAGCTGTCGAACAGCGCCCCGTCGGCGACCTCACCGCTCCAGCCCTTGGCACCCGTGTTCAGGTCGAGGAGTTGGAGCTTGTTGCACTTGGCGCGCTGGCTGTCGCCGTTCATATAGGCGACCACGATCTTGTCGTCGGCCGACTTCTGCGGAGTGACGGCACAGATCTTCTGCGGGAAGGCGATCGGCCCCCAGGCCGTCTCCCCGTCCGCGGCGCGGAACGCGAACACCTCTTTGTACGCCGCTTTCACGGCCACCTTGTCGGTGATCCACATGCCGTTGGCGTCGGCGCCGGAGGCGGGCGCGTCCGGCGCGTCCTTGGACCAGAGCACCTTCGACTCGCCGCTCTGGCGCCCCTCGTTGAGGTCGCCGGGATCGGCACCGGCGACCCCGCCCCCGTTGTCGCCGCCGCTGTCGTCACCGGAACCGGCGGGTCCGGAGGCGGGAGCGGAGAGGTCGGGGCCGGCTGTCTCGGGCTTCTTGTCGTCGTCGCCACCACTGCTGGTCACGGCGAACACCGTGCCGCCGATGACGAGCAGCGCGGCGACGGCCGCCCCGAGCATCAGCGCGGGGCGCCCCTTGAAGGGGTTGCGGGAACCGCCGCCGGGCGGGGGCGGTACGGGGGCGCCGGGGAACTGAGGGGGCTGCTGCTGGCCGGGGTAGCCGTACCCGGGCGCGGAACCGTACCCGTAGGGGCCCGGTTGGCCTGGCTGACCTGGTTGGCTGCCGTACGGGCCCGGCTGGGCGTAGGGGCCGGGCTGGGGCGGATGGCCGTAACCGGGCTGGGGCGGGACGGAGGGCAGGGGTGGCGGCGGGGACTGCGGGGGCGGTGGAGCCCCGTACGGCATTGCCTGCGGCTCACCGGCCTGCGGCAGCTCCGGTGGCGGTCCGAAGCCGCCCTGGGGAGGGCCTGGGTACGGCCCCTGGGGTGGTTGGCTGGGCGGCTGGGTCATCAGCGCGTTCCCCCTTCAGCTGATTTTTAGCCACGCCCTGAGGTACCAAAAGGTACGGAATCGCAGTCGCTCAGGGAGTTCTCAGGGGGCTCTTTCTACCACTCCGTGGCCGTCCCGCACCGGACTGTGTCCGCCCCTCCCACCTCTGTTCCCAAGGGCGAACCGCCCCGTGATGCCGCCGTTATGCGCGTTCACGTGCTCTTCACGCCGTGTCTGCGAACCCCACCCGTCGTCGGCGCCCGGGTTATGCGTCGTCCGCGAGTTCCAGCCACCGCAGTTCGAGTTCGTCGCGTTCGCCGGAGAGTTCGCGCAGTTCGGTGTCGAGTTTGGCCACTTTCCCGAAGTCGGTGGCGTTGTCGGCGATTTGGGTGTGCAGCTTGCTCTCGCGCTCGGAGAGCTTGTCCAACTGCC
>Ga0307513_10008359_pt1 | contig 13256 bp, 8 predicted proteins | sample 15_EM_MG_FD_202174 | JGI IMG/M metagenome (GOLD analysis project Ga0307513, IMG submission 202174) | Populus trichocarpa ectomycorrhiza microbial communities from riparian zone in the Pacific Northwest, United States - 15_EM | ecosystem: Host-associated > Plants > Roots > Unclassified | place...
CATTGAACGCCTGACAATGAACAGTCTCAATTCAACCGTAGACCCCCGTAGTTCGGGCACCGCCGACTTGCTTGCCGCCCAGGCTGAAACCTATGCGCTACAGGGCCGTAGATCCGAGGTGCTAACCACGTTGGGGGAACTGAGGCGAGCGTTCGATTGCTTGCCCGGCCCGGTCATCACCGACGTTGATTCGGTCTATCGCTGGCCAGAACACCGGCTCCGACACACCGAGTCATTCGTGCATTCTGTGGTTGGATCCACTCAGGATGCCACCCGTGCACAGGATCTCGCCCTGAAGCTCTATCCATCAACGCGCTCGGTAAGTCGTTGTCAAATAGAGATGCATCGCTCCGTGTCCCTCGTTCGATGCGGGGATGTGGCGGTCGGGATCCGGCATGCCGCCGCCGAACTGGAGAATCTGCCTCCAGTTCGGCGCGGAAGGTTTGTCCTCGCGGTCGCCGGCCACGTCGCCTCAACCATCCCTCCGCCGGAAGCTCGTCGCCCAGAAGCACGTGACTTTCGAGCCTACCTATCTGATCTCGGACTGCCCGACTGACAGCATTTCCTTGGAGGTCCGCATGGAGCATGGCGAATACAACATTGATAGGGGAAACGGTACCGCCGCTCGCAAGATTCTCGACGATATGACTGAACTGTACGTCAAGGTCTATGCGGAGCCACCGTACAATTCCGGGCCGCTCTATCAACGGGACGCTTTCGTAGCCCGAACGAACCGCCAGATCGGAAATGACGAATTCACTATTTCCTGGGCAAGTTCGCGGCGCGGGAACCTGATCGGATATTCCTTCGGGCTTCCGTTTGAAGCCGGCACATGGTGGAAAGGAGATGCCACCTCGCCACCTGCCGACATCCTGCAATCGCGCAAGTTCGCCATCATCGAGTTGGTAGTCGATAGCCAATGGCGTGGGCGAGGAATCGGCCGTGATCTGGTCAATGATCTGTTGAGTGACCGGACCGAGAGGTTCGCGATTCTCACGGCCGATCCGGATGCTCCTGCGCGTCAGGTATATGCGCACTGGGGTTGGGAAAAGATCGGAAGCGCACAACACACGGACGAAGCCCCAACGATGGATCAACTCGTGCTTCGCCGATAGATCGGCGTAGACCACGCAATCATGGTCACCAGCTCAGCCAGCCTCGGCAGAAGGCGATCGCGCCCACCAGCACGACGTCCCCGAGGCCAACTTCGGCCTCGCCGCAGAGCCTTCAGCCGGTCGCCAACAAGGCCAGGCCCTGACTTCACGTGCAGACGATCGCCACGGCCCGATGCCGTTCGAGTCATCATGTGACCGCGGTTGATGGTGTAGCTCGGCAGAGCAGGTGCTCCGGGTCGCGTCGGGGCACCGCTGCAGTATGCGGAGCATGGTCTCTTTAGCCCTTGACACCCCCACCGCGGTCACCACCGTCTGAACGGCCCAGGAGCCAAGCTCGGCGCCTGGTTCCCGACCGTTGAAGCCCCCACGATCCGGCTCGCCAAAGACTTCGAGCAGCCAGTCGCCGATGGACACCTGCTCGCGACCATCTGGGAGTACGTGCACCCGAACCCGCCGCGCCCCGACGCCACCAACCTCGGCGACGTGCTACGAGCGTTTCACCACCTTGGACTTCCACCGTTCGAGCTGCCGCGCTGGGACCCGATCGGCGACGCCCGCACCCGCATCTCCGACGCTGAAGCCCTCGACCGCGCTGACCGTGACTACCTGCTCGCCTGGTGCGATCGACTCCAGCCCCGTCTGGACGCCTTCGCCGCCGCTGCTCCGTCCGGACTCCTGCACGGCGACGCGCACGAGGGCAACCTCCTACGCAACGACGACGGCCGAGTATTGCTGTGCGACTTCGACGCCACCTGTATCGGACCATTCCAGGTCGACCTCGTCCCGCCACCAGCCAACGAGGCACGCTTCGGCCCCACCGGAGGCCACGCCAAGCTGGCCACCGCCTACGGCTACGACATCACCACCGACCCCGCCTGGCCGCTGCTACGCGAGGCCCGCGATCTCAAAATGATCGCCGCCGGGGCTCCGCTGCTCGCCTCCGCACCCGGCGTCGCCGGCGAATTCCGCCTTCGCCTCGACTCGGTCCGAAACGGCGACACCAGCGTACGGTGGACGGCCTTTGGCGACCTGCCACGTTGACCGATCACCGGCGAAGACGAGTCGGCAAAGCAATGGCTCAACCTCGAGGTCGATCCGGGCACCGTGGACTGGCACCGATTCCGTGCTCGGGTCGCCCAATCGCGAGCCGCCCGCCTGGCCGCCGACAACGCGGACGCGGCGAGGTTGCTCCGCCAATGTTGTGACTACGAGGCCTTCGGCGTCGTCCTCGATGGCGTCGAACACGTTTGCGAGGTTGGCGCGCAGGTCGGATGCGGTGATGACCTTCATGAGCCCACCAGTCTGTATGTCATGTCTACGACGACTGAGCTGTGTTGACCACCAGCAGTTGTGGCGGAGGGCTGTGGCCGGCTGCTCGGCGAGAAGCCGCAGCGGGCCGCGTCGCATTCGCGGCGAGTGTCAAGCCGCCGCTTTCGGACGCCGCCGGGCCCAGGCGCTGCCGGTCAGCGGCGGATCAGACCCCGCTCGCCCGCCACGGAACGGTAGACCTTTACGAGCGCGTCCGTGCAGGTCTGCCAGGTGGGCAGGGCGTCGAGCGGGCGGTGTGGCGCGGTCATGGCGTTGATCAGCGTGGTCGCCGCGTCGGCCGGGGCGGTGCCGGGCCGGATCCCGTGCACCAGGCCGTCCTCGACGAGGTCGGCCATGCCCGCGATGTCGTATCCGACCACGGGCCGGCCGGTCGTCAGCGCCTCCATGACGGCGACCGGGTGTGCCTCGTAGTCGGAGAACGCGGCGATCACCGACGCGCTGCCGAGTGCGGCCGCCATGGCGTTCCGGTCGCCGGGGGCGATGGCCCGGATGGTCACGGCGTCGGACACCCCGGCCTCGGCGGCGATCCGGCGCAGTTCCGCCTCGTACGGTCCGGCGCCGAGGATTTCCAGGTGGGCGGCCGGGATGATCTTGCGGATGTGTGGGAGGGCCGCGATCACCCGGTGGTGTCCCTTGTACCGTTCCAGCCGCCCGCTGGAGATGATCTTTCCGGGTACCGGCTCGACGCCCGGGTCGGCCGGCGGCAGGCCGCCGCCGTTGCGGATCACCGACATCCGGCCCGGATCCACGCCGGCCTGCTCCTGGAAGAGCCGGCTCTCCCAGCGGCTGACGGCCACCACGTGCGCCGCCCGCCGCAGGAAGGGGCCCGCGGCCTTCCACTGCAGTGCCCGCATCCGGTTGCGGGCGGCCGATGAGTGGCCGCCGGTGTGCAACGTGACGACGTACGGCGTACCCGTGCGTCGCGCCGCGGCCATCGCGAGCAGCGGCACCGGGGTGTGTACGCCCTGGCAGTGGATGAGGTCCCAATCGCCCTGGGCGATGGCCTGATAGATCCCGGGGGCCAGGTAGTAGTCGCGGTTCGCCGGCCAGGCCGGCACCCGCCTGACGTCGAACGCCCCGCGGCTCTCCCGGCACGGGTAGGTCCGGGTGCGGTCGCAGGTCAGGACCGTGAGTTCGAGATCGCCGCGCGAGGACAACCGCCGCGAGATCTCGTCCACGTGAGTCTCGATGCCGCCCATGTCCGGCAGGTAGCGGGCGGTGACCTGCAGCACGCGCAGCGGACCGCCGGTGCGCGACGACACGAGCGCGTCGTTTCGGGGCTGGACCGCGTCCGATGATGTCGTCGTCATGCGGCGCTGACCTCCTGGTAGACGTTTTCGATGCGCGCCGCGACCGAGGACGCGGTGAACTGCCGGACCCGTTCGCGGCCTGCCTTGCCGAGCAGTGTCCGCAGCTCCGGGTCGGCCAGGAGCCGCCGCATCGCCGCTGCGAGTGCCACGCTGTCGCCGGGTGGCACGAGAATCCCGCTGACGCCGTCCTCGACCATGTCGACCATTCCGCCGGTCCGGGTCGTGATCACCGGCCGGCCCGACGCCATCGCTTCGAGCACCGTGGTCGGGCACGGATCGGGCCACGTGGACGGCAACACGGCCAAGGTGCACCGGCGGAACGCGGCCATCACCTTCGGGTGCGCCCACTGCTGCGAGATCCGTACGCCCTCGGGCAACTCGGCCGGCACGTCGGGGCTGCGCCGGCCGACCATGATCAGCGGCGGTCGTGGGGTGTCCAGGCCCGCGTACGCCTCGAGCAGTGTCGGCACCCCCTTGTCCCGGAGCAGATCGCCGGCGAAGAAGAGGAACTCGCCCGCCGGGATGTCGGCGTCTTCGGCCGGCTGCGCGGGGTGCGGCTCGGCGACGTCATCCGGGACGAAGTTCGGGATGACGCTCGACGGCACCGGGGCGGCCGCCACCCCGTTGCGGTCGGCGACCGCGTTGCTCACGCTCACGATGTGGTCGACCGCGTGGTTCTTCCACCTGCGCATGATCGGTACGGTCGCCGCCGTCACGGTGCCGACGACCGGCCCGTAGTGGCCGCTCGCGCAGGGCAGGCAGCGGATGAGTCCGGGCCCCGGGCAGGGGGCGCCGCCGCGCATCATCCGCTTGGTCGCGCACACGTTGCTGTAGTCGTGCAGGGTGAGGACGAGCTTGAACGGGTGCCGCGAACCGCCCCGGCGCACGGCCACCGCGCTGTTGACGATCCAGTTGTGCGCGTGCACCACATCGGGACGCTCCCGGTCGATCAAGGCGGCGAGCGACCGGGTCAGCGCCGGATCCGGGACCGGCAGGTGGTGCGGGCGGCGGGCGTCCGAGTACGCCGCCGCCAGGCGCATCGCCGTGCTGGCGAAACGGTGGACGACGACGCCGGACTCGAGCGTCTCGACCGGCGCCGTCCCGGGCAGTAGCTGAGTGGCCACGCTGACGTGGTGACCACGCCGCGCCAGCGCGATGGAGAGGTTGAGGACGTGCCGCTCCTCGCCACCGATGTCGGGCGGGAAGAACTGGGCGAGCATGAGGATTCTCATCGGGCGGCTCCCGCGCTGGTTGACGGGGCGGCCCGCACCGCGGGCTCGGGCGGCACATCTGCCCGGCTGCGGCGCCCGAACGTCACGACCCAGACCGCGCCGAGGGCGAGCGCCGCCAGCCAGCCGACCAGCGCGCCGGTCAGGTCCGCGATGGTGGCGCCGAGCAGCGTGCCGGCGACCTCGAGGGCGGTCGAGACGAGGACGTACGGCATCGCGCGGGTCAACGTCCGGGCCGAGCGCATCCCGGCGATGTACTGGTCCTTGAAGACCAGAAGCGGACAGGCGAGCCCGATGATGCGCAGGTAGGTGTCGCTGCCGGTGGCGTAGTCGCGGCCGAAGACGCCCAGGATCAGCGGGGCGCCGAAAAACAGCACGGCGTACAGCACGAGGCTGAGGCTCAACGAGAGCCGGAACACCGATCGGGCCCGCTGCCGGTTCGCCTCCGGTTCGCCGGCCGAGGCCGCGAACAAGGCCATGGCCAGCGCGTACGGGGCCAGGAAGGCGAAGGCGCTGACCAGGCGCACGGTCGTGAAGAGGGCGTTGGCCTCCGCCGAGACGACCGCCGCGATGATCACCGGCTGCAGCGCGGACGGCGCGGCGAGCGCCACGTTCATCCCGTGGTGGTGGGTGGCCTCCCGCCGGTACCGGCGGATCGTGCTCCGTACGCCGGCCGCGGTCACCCGTTCCTCGGTGGGGGTCAGGCGCCACGCCGCCCGCGCCGCGAGCGCGCAGCCGGCCAGTTGTCCCACCACCCAGGCCGCCAGCGCCCAGGACACCCCGGCGTGGCCGGCGAGCAGGGCGATCCCGAGCAGCACCACCTTCAGCCCGCTCGCGACCGCGTTGCGCACGACCTGGGTGGCCGGCCGGCCGAGCACGAGCATGGCCTCGTCGAAGACGCCACCGAGCGTGGTCAGCGAGGCGGCGGCGACGAGCCACCAGAAGGTGGCACCCGCCGGGTCGAGGAAGGAGAAAGCGGGCAGCAGCAGCCAGGCGCCGATCCCGAAGAGGCAGGCCAGCAGTCCGGTGACGGCCGGGCCGATGGTGGCGGTGGTGACCAGCAGGCGCCGTTGTTCGGCCGGGGTGGCCGAGCCCAGCCGGCTGATCAGCAGGGTCCCGCAGCCGACCAGGCCGAAGGTGCTCAGCAGCAGGGCGGCAGCGGTGGCGGAGCCCAACCGGCCCAGCACCGCCGGCGGCACGCCGCGGGCCGCGACGGTCCAGAACACGAAGCCGAGCGCGCTGGTGACGATCTGGGTGCCGAGGATCGACCCGGCGATGGCCGTCAACCGCGACCGGCGCAGCGCGGCGATCCGGGAGCCGAGGGTGATCCCGCCCGCGCTCATCAGCGGCCCTGCTCCACGTCGGCGAGGATGCGCGCCACCTGGGTCACGTCGACGACCTGGGCGGAGTGCACGGCCAGGCAGATGCCGGCGGTGCAGAGCGCGGTGGCGAGCAGCACCGCGGCCGCCAGGCCGGCGCGCGGGGACTGCGACGGCCGGGCTGCCGGCCCGGCGGTCGTCCGCGAACGCCATCCGTGTATCGCCATCGCGATGCCTATCGGCAGCGCGACGGCAACTGCGAAGCGCCAGCCGGGCCGGAACCCGACCGCGATCGACACCCCGGTCAGCAGCACGGTCGCGGCCATGATCGTGCCCGCAGTGCCCGCACCGCCGAGCGCCGTGGCGGTCGCGCCGGCCCAGCGGCGTACGCCATGAATGCGCCAGATGGTCAACAACGCGATCAGCAACCCGACGGGGACCTCCAGCCACGGCCGGGAAGTCCTGCTCTCGGTCAAGTCATGCGTCGGCGTCACGATCCCCAGCCCGGAAAGGTCGTAGATCGAGACCGGCCCGTGGTGGTAGACCGTCACGAGGCCCGGCACCGAGGTGAACTTGGTCAGCTCGGCGACCGTCAGTTGCCGCACGTCGGGGGTCTCGCCGGGATAGAAGTACCAGCCCTGGTGCGGCAGGCTCGCCGCCAGACGCGTGTCGACGTAGAGGTAGCGCAACCCCAGCGCCTTGGCCGTGCTGGTCTGCTCCGCACCCCAGGTCTGGGCGAAGTAGAACGTCGCCGGTTCGACCCCGGCGCGCGGCCCCGCCTCCGGCCAGAGCCCCCCGACCGACGACAGCAGGGTCGCCGGCATCCGGTCGGCCATGATGCTGCTGCCCGGTGCCAGGTGGTCACCGGCCCACTGCGTCGCGGCCAGGGTCTCCGCGTCCAGGGATCGGCTGTCGGCGACGACCAGGTAGTCGCCCGGCAGCCGGCCCCAGTCGGGCCCGTTGCCGAGGATCAGGCCGCCGAGGAAGCCCAGACAGAGCAGCGCCAGCACGACGCTCGGGTGAGCGCCCGGACGCGCGGTCCGCTGTTGTGGCCCGGCCTGCACTTCCCGGTGCCGCAGCAGCCAGGCGACGCCGATCGCGAGCGGCAGGAACGCGAACGTCGTGGCCCGGTCGCAGATCTCCGAGAGGTTCGACGCGAGCCGGCCGGTGAACGTGGCGGGATAGGCCACGCAGAGCAGACCCAGGACGAGCAGCAAGCGGTGCCGAACCCGGACGGCGTGTCGAAGAATCACCGCACCCGTGGCCACGGCGACCACGACGCAGAGCACGGCGTAGCCGACCAGGACAGCGCGTTCCCAGTCGGGAGCGCTCACGCCGGCGGAGTCCGCGAAGAGCGTACGGCTACCGCTGCCGCCGAGCAGCGCCCCGGCCTGGTCGAGGGCGGCGCCGAACATGGGCCCGAAGTACGACCGCAGCAGGACCGCGATCGGAATGATCTGGACCGCGACGACGACCGCGGTGGCGGCGGTCACGGCCGCGAGCGCCGGCCGCTCCCGCCGGGCCGCGAGGGCGGTCCACGCCAGCAGGACGGCGAGCGCGATCCAGCTGGTCAGGTGATGGGTGACCGCCGTGCCGGCGAAACATAGGAACGCCGCGGTGGCGATGCGCCGCCGATGCACGTCGGCGCGGCCCGCCCGGGCCAGCAGGAGCAGACCCGTCAGGGCGAGCGACAGCGCGAGCGTCTGGTAGGCGTACTGGGAGTTGAAGAAGTAGAACTGCGGCGAGGCCGCGTAGCAGAGCACCGCGAGCGAGGCCGACCGGGCGTCCCCGGTGATCATGCCGGCGAGCCGGTAGAGCGCCACCACCAGCACGAGCCGGCACAGGATGACCACGACCGTCGCCGCCACCATGGTCGGCAGGTCGAACGCGCGCACCACCGCCACCGTCAGCAACTCCAGCCCCGGGAAGTGCGGGCTGGCCTGCAGCAGCGGGTTCGGGCTGAATAACGCGGCACCATTGAGCAGGTCGTGCAGGGTGCGCAGGTGAAGCTGCTCGTCGAATCCGGTCAGCAGCAGCGGATCGGTAAGCCGGTACAGCACGGTCGGCATGACACCCACCACGGCGACCACACCGAGCCGGGTACGCCGGGTCAGGTCGCGCCGCAGCAGGACCGCGGCGCCGACAGCGAACTGCAGCATCACCGCCGCGAAGAAGAACGCGAGGCCCAGCCCGTACGCGCTACCGCGGGACGCGGTGACCGCGAGCCCGAACAACAGCACCGAACACCCGACCGCCACCAGCATCGCGGAAATCACCCGGGACGTCGCGCGGCGTTGCGCGGTCGACGTGTACAGCCCCGGGCGCTCGGGCACCGGCGAGCCCTGCGGCGCTGGGCGTTCCCGAGCGATCGCGAGACTGCCGCGAACGTATCCCGCCGAGGTGGCGAGCAGGCCGAAGATGATCGAGAAGGCCCGGCCGGCCGCCGACGGGCGCAGGAGCAGGACGTGCAGCAGCGCGAGGAGCAAGGCGCGCGGAAGCACGCCCCACACGTACGAACGCTCGGCGGCCAGGCCGCTGCCGGCACCGACGAGCCGGGAGACGGCCGCCTTGGACAGCCCCTCGCCGTAGCAGCGATCGCGGAAGTAGCGGAACTCGCGGCGATCGGGGCTCACCCAGTGTTCGACGTTGACCGCGGGGTCGTAGAGCAGCTTCGCGCCGGGAACCGCCTGGTTCAGCCGGATGCATAGCTCCGTCTCCTCGCCGCCGAGCGGCTTGTTACCGATCCGCCCGATCCCCGAGCTGAAGCCGCCGACGAGATCGAAGACCTCGCGGCGAAACGACATGTTGCATCCGACCAGGTTGCGCACGGACGCCGTCCCGGTGGGCTGCCCCCGATAGGTGCACCCCACGACCCAGTCGAACTCGGCCGGCAGCCAGCGTGGTCGCGGCCCACCGGTCCACACCGCGGTCGCCGATCCCCCGACGCCGTGCACCATCGGGTCGTCGTAGTAGGTGATCATCGTCTCGAGCCAGCTGGCGGCCGCGGCCGCGTCGTCGTCCAGGAAGGCGATCACGTCGCCGCCCGCCGCCCGGATGCCCGTGTTGCGGGCTCCGGAAAGCCCCCGCGCCTGCGAGTTGCGGATGACCCGGACGTCCCGGAAGGCCCGGCGGGCCTGCCAGGCCAACTCGTCGTTGTGGTCGACGACGAGGATGACCTCCGCCGGCGCGAGGGTCTGCGCCCGGACCGACTCGACGGCCCGGACGATGTGCTCCCAGCGTTCCATCGTGTAGGAGCAGATGACGACGCTGATCGTGCGGGTCGCGGAGGGAACGGGCGCGAGGAAACGGGTCGCCGTCACGCAGCCGCCGTCCGATGGCGTGGCGGGGTCTTCGTGCCCGAGAACGCAGTGCGCAACGAGGCCTCCACGCAAGTCCGGCGCACCGCGCCACCGCTGGTCGACGTGCTGGAAACGAGCGCGTCTCGCATCCGGCATTGAGATTGACAGCGCGAGCGCTACCCGGGGGATCGTCGCGGGGCCAAAGATCACGCGCGTACGCCCGGGGAATCGGCCCGTTTTCGGCTAAGCCCGGGGCCGACCGGGTGACCATGATCGGGTCCGAACGGCGGAGCCCGGCCTGATCAGCGATCGCCGTCCGGCTCTGAGTCAATTAGCCTGCTGCCGTGGGGCAATCGTCACCCGAGTCCGCCGTGCCGGGTATTCCCGGTGCGGTCAAGATCGAATTTATTCGGCGGCTCGGCGCGGACTGGCGCGACCTGGCCGACATCTTCGACACGCGGGTGGATCAGCAGGAGCATTTCGGCCGGGCGGCGGATCCCGGCCGCGCGGTCTGGGACTGGCTCTCGAATCGCGACCGGCTGGCCGATCTGCCGGCCGCGCTGACCGCCATCGGCCGGGCCGATCTGGCCGCCCTGATCGAAGGGCATCAGCCGGACCCGGCCGCGGACGCCGTCGACTTCTCCGCGCTGATCGACGAGCGCACCGAGGATTTCGTCGGCCGGCGGCGTCTCGCCCGCGACCTGTGGGACACGTTCGACGATCCGGCCTTCGGATCGGGGTATCTGATCGTCAAGGGCGAGCCGGGCATCGGCAAGACCGCGCTGCTGGCCAGCCTGGTCCAGCGGTACGGCCTGGTCCACCACTTCAACAGTGTGCTGACCGGAGTGACCTCGGCCGAACGGTTCCTGCGCAACGTCTGCGCGCAACTCGTCGTCGCGTACCGGCTGCCCTACCGCCGGCTGCCGGATGAGGTCACGGCGGACAGTGCGACGCTGCTGAAGTTGCTCGGCGAAGCGAGCCGGTCCGAGCGCGTGATCATCGCGGTCGACGCGCTGGACGAGGCGGCGGACCGGCGTACCGGAAACAATCGCCTGCTGTTGCCGCCCGCGCTCCCCCGCAACACGTATGTGCTGCTTACGCTGCGCGACACCGAGGGGATCCCGCTCTACGTGGACGAGCGGCGGGAGATGACCATCGACGAACGGGATCCGGAGAACGTCAGCGACGCCCGGGAGTTCATCGCCGCGTTCCTCGCGCGGCACCAGGCGATCATGACTGCCCGCCTGTCCGGCCTGGGCCTGGACGAGTCCGGCTTCGCCGCGGTGCTGACCGATCGCAGCGAGGGCAATTTCATGTACCTGCGGCATGTGCTGCGCGGCGTACGGGATCGCACGATCGGCGGGGATCGCCTGGACTCGCTGCCGCAGGGCTTGCAGGCGTACTACGCCCATCTGGAAAGCCAGCTGGGCGTCGTGCACGGCGCCGCGCCCGAGCGGCAGCTGAAGATCCTGGCCGTGCTGGCCACCTGGCCGGAACCGCTGCCGGTGGCCCGGCTGGCCGAATTCGCCGGCGAGCCGAGCGACACCACCGCGGCGGTGCTGCGCCGGTGGGCCGGATTCCTGAACCGGCTCGACGGCGCCGTGCCCCGGTACGCGCTCTATCACGCCAGCTTCCGCGATTTCCTGGCCGGCCGGCTGGACCTCGCCGATGTCCGCTCGCAGATCGCGCTGAGCATCGAGGACTCGCTGCCGTGAGCCGTAGCTGGGCCGAGGTGTCGACCGACGTTCTGACCCACTACGTGCCGGCCGTGCTCGCGCCGGACCGCCGCTTCGGCCGGATCCGCGAGCTGATCACATCGGCCGGCTATCTGGACCAGAAGCTGCTTCGGGTCGGGATCCTGGCGGTGCTGGACGATTTGCGTACGGCGCGCCGGCTCGCGCCCGGGCCGGCGGCGGCCGGCGAGCTGGCTCCGCTGGAGACCGCGCTGAGCGAGGCTGCGCAGATCCTACAGCTGCAACCCGAACAGTTGCGCGGGCAGCTGCTGGCCCGGATTCCCCGCCCGGCCGCGGCCGACCTGGCGGCGCTGCTCGACGAGGCCGCCGGCTGGCGGGACGGCACCTGGTGGCGCCCGTACGGAATCGTCCACAACCATGGCTACCTGGCCTCGCTCGGGCCGGTGTCCGGCATGGTCGACGCGATCGCGGTCAGCGACGACGGATCCGTGCTGCTGTCCGGCAGCCGCGCGGGCGAGCTCCAGGCATGGGATCTGGCCCGCCGGGAGCAGATCTGGTCGAGCTCGGCGGGTTACGCGGTCAACGCGATCGCGTTCCGGCCCGGTTCGTTCGAGGCGTTCGTGGGGCTCGACGACGGGATCGTGGCGCGCTGGTCGCCGGGCGACCGGCGGCTGCGCAGGTACGAGGAGCTCGAGGAGTATGCGGTCGCCGCCCTCGCGGTCGGCGACGAGATGCTGGTCTACAGCGGCGGCCCGGAGGTACGCGGCGGACGCACCGGTGCCGACGGCGCCGTGTGGCGGTCCTCGGCCGGGCAGTCCCTGGTCACCGCGGTGGCGATCACCGGAGACGGGAAGCGGTGCGTGTCCGGCGCGCGCGACGGCAGCCTGGTGCTCTGGCGCCTGTCCGACGGGCGGGAGCTGCGCCGTTTCCCGCCGCCGGTGGATCGGGTGCTGTGCCTGGCCGCGCTGCCGGGGACCGGGACCGTGGTCGTCGGCGGCAAGGACAAGCGGGTCGTCGCCGTCGATGTGGACACCGGCGCGACGCGAACGCTCGGCCGGCACCGCAACCAGGTGCGCTCGGCCGCGGCGTTCGACGGACGCCGGGTGATCACCGGCTCGTACGACGGACAGGTGTTGATCTGGGAGGTCGGCTCGGCGACCAGCCGCCGGATCGGCGCCCACAACGGGTGGTGCCTGGCGGTGGCCGCGCCGCGCGGCGGTGGTCCGGTGGCGACCGGGTCGGGGGACGGCCGGCTGCGCCTCTGGGATCCGGCCGGCACCCCGCCCGAGACCGACCGGAAGCGGCACACGCGGTCGCTGATCGTGGCCGACGGCATCGCGTACGGCGGCACCAACCGGGCCGTGCACCGGATCGACGCCCGCACCGGCGCGCCACTGGCCCCGCTCACCGGACATCGGGGCAACGTCGAGGCGCTGGTGGCGACCGCGTACGGGGTGGCCTCGGGGTCGGGCGACAAGACCATCCGCCGGTGGGATCCGGCGCTCGGCCGGCCCCTCGTGCTGCGCGGTCACGAGGGCGGGGTGCGCGCCCTGGCGGTGACGCCCGACGGGACCGAGATCGTGTCGGTGTCCGGCGACCGGACCTGGCGTCGCTGGGACGCGAGGACCGGTGCGGCCGGGCCGGTCGGGCAGGGCACCGAGCAGTACAACTCGGTGCTGGTGCTGAGCCCGGACGGCCAGCTCATCGTCACGGCGACCATCGAGCACACGATCGAGGTGTGGCAGCGCGAGTCCGGGCGGGCCATGGCCGTCCTGAGTGGACATACCGGCTATGTGGAGTCGCTTATCGTCACGCCCGGCAACGACCTGCTGGTGTCCGGCTCCTGGGACCGGACCCTACGCGTCTGGGACCTGGCCGGCGGACGCCCGCCCTGGACGCTGTCGTGCGACGACTGGATCGTCGATCTCGCGGCCGACGGCGACCTGATCGCGGCGTACTGC
>Ga0307513_10008362_pt1 | contig 13252 bp, 21 predicted proteins | sample 15_EM_MG_FD_202174 | JGI IMG/M metagenome (GOLD analysis project Ga0307513, IMG submission 202174) | Populus trichocarpa ectomycorrhiza microbial communities from riparian zone in the Pacific Northwest, United States - 15_EM | ecosystem: Host-associated > Plants > Roots > Unclassified | place...
GTGGGATGTGGCGGGGCGTTGCAACGCAAGTCAGGACGCACAGGACGCATGGGACGCAGGAGATGCGTCGCTTGCGTCAGGACGCAACGCCGACGGATCAGACGCAGGGTCCGTTTTTGCTGATGTCTGGACATCAGCAGAATGCGACGCAAGTCAGGACATAATGAGTCTTGTGAGGCAAGTCAGGATGCACAGGACGCATGAGACGCAGAATATCCAGCACTTGCATCAGGACGCAATGCCTGCTGATCAGATGCAGGATCCTTTTTTGCTGCTGAACCTGGGGTTTGGGACATCATTTTTGGGGAATAGGGAGGCGGATCGGTATGATGGATGTTTATGAGAAATGTGGGAGAATACTAGGCTTTACGTATATACTGGCCTCCACACACTTCCTTGCCATTATGAGTCCATTGATAGGACAAACAACCAAGGAACCACAAGTGCTAATGACAATGTAATACTAGTTTAGGCTCCTACGAGAGGTGTAACCTCTATACTCCAAAACCCGCATTACTGGTTTCTGACAGTTCACGATTGCCATCCCTAGTCTCACTTCTCACCACAAAGGTAGCAGAATTCTAGTGTGCATCGGCAACTTGGCTAGTATCATACAAAAACAATCAGAATTGTCTCATCACAAAATGTCACTCTACACTCTATCTCCCTCTTCAACTTCTCTAACATACCAGCAATCTTAACACCCCTCACCCATAACCTCCGACACACACAAGGAGGGAGAACTCGGTTTTACCCTCCCCATTTCTCAATCAAAAAAAGCAAAAAATAAATAAGTGGTATCTATCCTTCTAGTTTGCCGGTTAATCTACAAACCCAACCCCACAGGGTCTTTCTCCAAAGAGCTCCTGATCATCTCTAAGAAAAACTTCCCTTGCTCTTCCTCTATCGCACTCTTGACAGTAAGAGTAATCACATTCAGGCCTGTGGCTGTAATACCCGGCGTTCTCTTTATAGCAGGGCTAGTGGTGGGTGATGCGGCCTAGGATATTTAGGATTTCTGGGCTTGCGGTAAGAGAGTTTAGGGGAAGTGGGAACGAGGCGGTAATTTCCCGTTGGAATTTAACTCGTGGAGAAGAGATGGTGGAAAGGAGGTGGGGAGTTCATTGAAGATGTAGGTTGGGGGTGATACGGGCCGAGTGAGTGGTTGGCTCTTGCTGTCACTTTGCTGATGAAGGTAGGGAGGGGGAGGTGAACGCGGAGAACTGCTATAAGGCTTGTCAATATTAGTTTTTTCTTTGCGTAATGACGGAAGGAGGGTAGAAGTAACTCTAGAGTTTACTCTAAACCTTGAGGACTTCTCCAAATGATACCTCTATTTCAATTCCGTTTCTTCATCGATGGCTAGCTTCCCCTCTACTGCTTGTTTGGCATTCTTTCCCGCATCATTCTTCGGTGATGCAATTTTCATATTAGTCAAGTGACTCAAGTCCAACTTCTCCAATTTGTGAATCCGTCCTTCAAGCTCCTTCAGGCACGCCTCATTAATTCTACCCAGGTAAGCCAATACCTCCTCTTTCAGCAACAGCCCCTTTGGTCCCGTAGCATTGATTGCACAAACATCAAGTTTGGAAATCTTATGCTCCCTAATCAAGTGCGCAACACTTTGTGAGAGAGTTTATGCCTTCCGTATCCCTTCAGCATCCGGGGCCCTCTCAGCTGTACTCTTTATGACACTCGGTCTACTCTTCCTCTATGTAGCGCATTGCAGACCTAGTATCTTCTCTAGGGCTCTTTTCATCAACCTTCTCTTTCTTGGCTAATGTACTGCTACCTCCCTCGGTACCCTGCTCCTGTGGGACTCCCAAACTCGCAAGATCGCCACCCGGCTCCGCTAGTACTGCGATACGAAAACCAACCTGAAACACCCTAGTACCAGCTTGGACCATTACCTTCGCGAGGATACCGCCGTCGAGGGCTTCGACATCTATTTGAGCTTTATCGACCATGTTGCCATAATTGCAGTGAGAGGTGGGACGGCGGATCAATGATGATGCCATATGGGAATTGTAGTAACAAGGGAGGGGCTGTGTAGGTGGGATGCAAGGGAAGTGGATGTTGCGAGTAGGTTGGGGTCGAAAGGTTGACAGTTCCGCAATGAAATCAGGCAAAAGCCAGGGACCAGGGTGAACATTAATACGTGACTGGGTAACCAACCCGATACTAGACAACGACAACTTCGCCGAATGTCAATTTTGAGGGATCTGAGTCGTTCGGATCTCTTATTATATTAAGTGCTATAGAATGAGCCAAATACATAATTAATAGTGCCTAAATTTATGGGATAGAGCATCACCTCCAACCCAATCTACTCAACACCTCCATTTATCTATATTCGCACAGCATTCCTCACCTTGAACATTCCATCCTATCCAATCCAATCCTCTCCCCTACCCATGCATCCTTCTGAATCCTATTGCTTCCAATCCCTTTTACCTTCATTAAGATAAACCCGCTCGTAGAAATACCGCTTGCCGCTCTTGCGAAGATCTTTGCCGGGCTAATCTTACTCCAGAATTTCTGCCACCCTTGACTTTTATCCTCGACAACAACAGGCGGCACGAACGGCCTTGCGGCCGGAGAAATGGGTTCCCTAAGGGTTACCCTGTTAGGATAAGCCACGCAGAACATCTTGGTAGGAAGTGTGGGTAGGATTGGACAGTGGTGGAGGGTTAGCAATATACTCGGTGGCTGGACGACAGTCGCACGTATGGGATTGGTGTAGATGGCTCGTATTAATCGGTAATTTCCCCATCCATCCATTAGTGATATCCTGAGGAGCTGGAAGGGGGAATTGAGTTACCGGGTGGATAATATGCCACAGCCACAGCCCTTGCAGCCATAGGGGTAACGCTTCCCCAGTTAACCTTAATCACTCAAGCGTGCAACCCAGGCCTTGCATCAGCAACGTTTGTATGATCGGTTTAATGCGATCATGCCAGCATTGAACACTAACTCAGGAGAAACCTGCAGTTGTAATAAGTGTAGAGGGTGACCACGGGACAATCAGAGGTGCTCAGGGATTCTATAAAGAAAAGGTGTTCACTTGTCTGGGGTGGCAGGGATGTGATTCTTATGAGCTTTTCCGATGCTGGCTTTTTTTGTTTTTTGGTGTTTGTGCTAGCATTGCGGATTATACAGGTGGGGTTGATGACGTGCATATCCGACTGCTGCCACTTACGGCGGTAGTAGGGCACTTGCCTCTTGAACACCTTGAGCATATATTGGGGCAAATCCTCCCGTGAATAGATCAGTGGCTTGCGGAGGATAGTGGAGGACTTGTACTAGACGAAGGAGAAGATACGATACGACTTGTGTACCATTTTTCCACTAGTCGGATGAACTTTATTGCAGTGAAAATGTTGTGCCAGGAGGGGTTTGTTATGGCTCCCGGTGGGAAGGATGGAGTGGCCCCATGCTCTCGGGGAAGCAGGGGTGAGGCTCCTTTTGCTTGAGCTGGAATTTAAGAGTTTGTGCGGGGCAAGCTTCATCCGGCAAGGAGCCCAAGTAGGAGTTATTCAGGTTAGTTGGCGGGTTGGATTTTGGCTTGGGGTGGGAGGAGTGGAGATTGCAAGAGTTGAAGCAGGACATGTCCTTGCGGTATGTCTTAGTAGTTACGGATTGAACGATATCCTGTTGTTTGAGATCATGATGATGAGGAGAAGGTATGATAGTTAGAATCCAGGATCAGCTGCGTCAGGTACTCGAACTTGAGCACATCTGTTAAAGGGTCTCTAATTAGTTCATGTTTCCATACCAGCGAGGAGAGCTAAAACTTACGAGAAACCCGAAACCATTTCAACATTCCCACCAATATGGCACTGACGGCTTTGCTGGTGATTTCCTCTGAGGATGTGCCTTGTCCGACCTTCTCTTGTTATCGGTTTCGCGCCCCGCATGTTTCTTTTCACACTCCTTCTCTTGCTCCTTTTCACCTTTTTGCCCTGTCTCTCGCTCCCTCTCCCAATAATTTGGCGACTGTTCTGATCCCTCCTCGTTAATAGTGTTTAGTCCCCCCCTGTTTAAGGTCTCCCTTTCCAAGACTCACCCCCGGAACTGACCTTCCAAACGTATTCCAAGAACTCCCGATCGAGGCCCCGGCATAGGCAACTCTCCCAGTAGCTGTGTCAATGGTTACTGGCCCTCTCTGACCATTAGCTTCGCTATCCGTATATTTATTAGTTCCATGCGGTTTCCTAACCAAGTACAAACATCTTGCTTACCTTCTTTATCTACAGGCAGAACCTATTGGCTACGGTGGGGGCGGTGGTAGTGGCGGTTGCATCGGGGATGCATTGAGATTTGCCTCCATAACTTTCAGCAGTACAATCAAAAATCCTTATAGCTGAGGCAATGCAGCTCTCCGCAGCAAAGTGTTAGTAATAGATACCAGGAAAGAAAATAGAGACAAGTGTTTAGAGGTCGGACAAACATAAAACTCTTCTACTGACTCCATCCGCCTCTCCCTCCACCACCGGTCCCTTCCTTTGACCTCCTTCCTCTCCTTCACCATCTCTTCGTCGACATCCTATCGCTTTTGGAATTTCGGAAATGCATCCCGCTCATCCAACAACAAATGCTTCATTGCCAATGTAGATCTTACTCTCCCAGAAAATGAATCTCCAGCCTCCTTATTGCTTGTGGGGAGCCCCCCACTACCTTCTGCTCAAGAAAAAGACGCCGTCCTCCTTCTAGCAACACTTTCCAGTAAACTTCTTGTCTACATCGGGTGCAGTGTTCCCAACCGTCCGGGGGCACGGCGGGGACGGTTGAGGACTGCCGGGGACTGTTGAAGAAGACGGAGAATGGTGGGGGACGGCGGGGCACTGCAGGGGACAGCACGAGTGATGTCTCATGATGTAAAAAGAATCCCTTTGGAGGTGTAGGATTTCAACTTGGCTAGTACCGGAGGTCCAAGCGCTAGGACTATAGTCCCCTATAATCCACCCGGTCTTCACCTTCCTGGGTGTAGTCTGTCCTAGCACCCCGAAAAGACGGCTGGGAACACTGATTGTCCGTAGTTAGCCAAATCTCGAGTTCACAATTCGAGTTTTCGTAGGTGGAGCAAAAATAATTTTCAGGAATAGTGCAAGAGTTCGATTTTAGGGATAACCCACTTTTAAAAGGTGAGCGTTAGCTTTTCAAAGATGAAAAAGATAAGAGTGTGTGTATTTAGGTGATGGGGAGTTAATTTTGAGAATAAGAGTTGGTAGAGGATAAGAGTTGATGGATGAAATAAAAATTGAGAGGGAAGAACGAGTGCAGGTGGGATCCCCCTTATTATACGATACTCGAAAAGCTGAGGTGTCTGGGTATGTGCTCATACAAACTGTTCCCATGTTATAGTGAATTACCGTAAAAACTCGTGTTATCTACCCTCTCCGCCTAGTCTCTAAACTTCATCAAGACCTGCATTAGCCCACTATAGATTTGGTTTAACAAATTGACAAAATTGTGAATGCCTGTTAGGGAGATCCAACACACTCAGCACAGTTGGGCTTGATCGTATGAGGAAAACGCTAATCCTTCTTGAGGGGTTCTTGTCCGTGGGTACGAAGATTGGGTGCCTGGTGGAGATATTGGATAACAACGATAGGTACGATAGGTACGATACGAGCCTGTCGACGAAAATCATGGGTAACTCAACAAATACAAACCGGCTTACTACTGAACCCTTCTACGAGAATTGGTTCCGTCACCATGTTTCGATACATCCAGAAAGCGATTCCTCGCATCTAGAGAATGCATGCAGCGATAAAACACACCCCTTGCATCATAACTACATGAATAGACCAGTACAGCTATCAAGACATTTCTGACTAGTAGATACCGTTCCAGATAAAAGCTAACAGAAGTAGAAATGTAAGAGATAAAGAGAAATAGACAAACTGCATTGTCCAAAGGCAGTATCATTGGCTATCGGTGATTGATCACATAACGCTAAGAAAGAATACATAGTACCAAGGGCCTGAATGAGCACCCAACTTCCTCTCATATAATTGAGAACCACCTCAAGCAAAGAATCAAAGAGGAAACCCCAACCTAAAGCGCCCAATAATGCACAACTCTAGGCTCGAAAACGCCACGTCCTAGTCAACTCGCTCCGCAGCACCCCCCCCCCCCTCCCTCAGCACCTCCTTGGTTCCCCCCATCCTAAGGCCCTTCATCTCTAGGCATATCCAACCTACCGCCAGAGTCTCAGCTACACACACCAGAGCATAAAAGACAAATAAGCCGACAGCCCCCCCATACATCAACTCCACCGCAGACAAGCTTACGCCAACGATGAAGTTTAGTATCTAGTTTGTCACTGTGGCCATACCTGTGACGAGACCGCCACTCGCATAGGGAAGAACTTAGACTGAACAGCCCACGGGATTGCGCCGATACCTAGCATATACGAAGCAACGCATACCGCCATAAAGAGGATTAGGAACGGTGACCAGAGGTCTGTCGTAGATGTGGCGTTTGGGGAGGTGGCAATGTCGGGGGCTAGCATAGGGAGGCGGGAGAATATGAGGGCGCAAAGGAGGAGACCCATAGCCATGCCCGGGATTGAGAGCAAAAGGATTCGGCGCCAGCCAAGGCGGTCGATGAGATTAAAGGCTACTGCTGTGGCGGCCATATTTGTACCTGCAACTACCATGGCTGTTGTGGTCAGATTTTTGAACCCGACCATGGAAAATATAGTTGTGGAAAAGTACATTAACGAGTTAAAACCGCAGGCTTGACGAAGACTTGTAACAGACATCTTATGGTCAGTGCTCGACGGTTCCTGCCGATGCTGAAGAGAAGTTTGAATTTCTCGGTAAGAGTATTGGAGGCACCCGCTGACACCCCCGCTCCCACCCCTGTGAGTGCCAGGTCTACCTCTCGAGCCGTGATATTTGCGTGGAGCTTCGCGATCACCTTTGCAGCTTCATCGCGCCGTGAGTGTTGCAGCAACTGCTGGGGTCTCGGGCATGAATATCGTTATGATGGCCTGTAGGCCTGCTGGCAACCCCTCAAGCCCGAGCATGTACCTCCAGCTGGCCTCTTGAGAAAGCATGGGTGGGGATAGGATGATCCCCAATGCATAAGCAATTAGATGTCCCAATGTGATGAATAACACGTTTATAATGATAAGTCTCCCACGGTGCGATGGCGGTGATAATTCCGATATGTAAAGCGGGACAATCAAGCTCCCCACACCAACTCCCAACCCCACCACAGCCCTGCCAACGACCATCGCAACGACACTGTTCGAAAACGCTTGCCAAGCGGCTCCCACAACGAATAGCACGTCGGTAACCTAGTTGGCGCCTTTAAGTCCCATGTAATCCGCCAGCAAACCAGCCAATAATCTGCCGATTAGAGCTCCAAGGGATGTTGACGAGGTAATGAATGACTTATCCCACCTTGTAACCGGATGTTCGGGAGAGGGTAATGATGGCGCAAGGTGTAGGAGTGCAGCGGAAATAGATGCGGTATCGTCTGTCAAACTTGTTCAGAAAAGAGCTCCGTCGGGAAGCCCACTAGAAGCAAAAGCATCGGGGAAATTAAGACAAAATAGAAAACACATTCAAATAAAAGCCCACTGATACCGGCACTCACGGTGAGTAGCCAGAGCCAGAGCCCGACCTTGTCACTATCTTAAGAATCCTTCCCCCCGTTGCCGCCATCGTCCCCGATTAGTGGTTCTGCGGAAGATGGAAGGGCGGTGAGGTGTTCTTCGCCTTCTTCATGATATGCACCGTTCTCCGTCGGCGTGGTTCTGTAGCCGGTAGCCATGGTTGTTGAGCGGGGCTTGGTTGGCATGTGAAGGCAGAAGTCTGCGGTGGTTTAAAGAAAGATCAGGGGTCGAGGTTAAGCTTTCCTTCACGTGCCAATGGATGAACAAGGGTCCTGCGGAAGTAGCCGCATCTCAGAAATCGCTCCCTCGATGCCAGTCTCGGCATTTTTTTCATTTACAGTACCATAATAATATTATTATCATATTATGGTATGATAAGATGGAAATTACCTAGCATTACCGCTAGAAGTTTCCATTCGTAACACAGGTGGTGGAGGAGGATCGGCCTATTGCGCTTATCAGGTCTCAAAGTCTTTTTTGAGTAACGAGAGTATTGAAGGAATTATAGATGAAGGATTGAAGCCCAGTGGCTCATCAGGAAGCAATACAAAGACGGACAGCTGTGGTTTTTAGGGGAAGAAATAGATCACAAATTGCGTCGGCCATGAGAACCTATAGTAATGCAGAGAATACCTTAGAGGCTAGCCATATTAAGGCAAGCATCTATCTTTCTTTCTTTCATTCCTGGGCCATCTCAACAGACATCAAGTGTATGTGTTTTCCTTTACCTATTACAGACCCACTTCAGGGGCGACACAGCTCTTATGATACTTCTAATCTGTCTCCCCCATGTTGCATAGCCCTAGAGGTGGATTATTATTTATTTATCTTCTTTTTCATTTTTGATTTAGCCTCCTATGAATTAAGTTTGGTATTATAATATGCTAGACTGTCGTGAGGATTTAGTTGCAGTGGGTATAATTGTGGCAATGCTGATTTTGTTTATCGGGCTAGGTTTCGTACCTAGCAGTGAAGTTGTGTTATACTTATGGTCTTCGAGTGATACTTAATGAAGGAAGTTGCTGGAGACCCAGCATCCCGGATCTCTCCATGGGGGAAGTCTGCGGCGTTCCGCTGCAAATAGTTGCCATGCGAGAATCTACCGTAAGAGGGCCACTTTTAGCGCACCCATCTGAACGAGCTTGGTGGTATTAGGGGTAACATGAGATTCCCGCAATGGTTTCCTGTGTGCTGGTTTGTAGGGGCAGTGTTAGCCGCAGCAGTGAGGCTGCTGGGTAGGGAAGATTTGCAGAAGATTTGGTGGTGAGTTGTTTGATTGTTTTTCCCTAGCCCCATTTCCCATGGTCTCGCTGATCAGAGTTATAGAACAGCAGGGGCAGCACTCATGAACGATCGTAGCGTAACCGCAGTGAACATAGGGTTCAGAAATAGGATCCCGGCTTCCAGCTTGACTTCCTTCACCCAGACGCTCTTCTCAGCAATTGATTTCGCAAACACATGTTGGTGACGGAATACCCTCTCTGAAAGAGACAGGGGAAACTAACAGGCAAGGCTGATCAAGCGGTATCCATGGGCACCGAGGTCAGGGGAGGTGGCAGTCTCTGGAGTCCCAGCGGAGTTGTGGGAAGGCTGGGGGTGGGGGGGTGCAGGAATTGTATTGTATAAGTTGCTCATGGGATGGCATAGAGGTTGCACTTCTTTGGTTGGTGATTTGGCTGTATTGTTAACTTACCGGACGTCTGTGGAAAACCCACTCCTTCTTGTTTATGTTAAATAGGGGTTTGTTTTTTTGGCACACTTCATAAATTTCTCCAACTGTCTTGTTTTCATGAACGAGAAAATGCCCTCTGATGTGTCGGTTATTGTTTGAGCATGCTACGCAATGACCCATTATAAGAAGGAATGTCTTGCTAGTACCGGTAAACTAGACAAAGAGCTTCCATCTCCCATTAGTTCATGTCCATGCGATTGGGCAAGAGTAGCATCCCAGGTACCGCCTCTTGCAAGATGGTTTAGCCTGCCAGTGGCAGTTGATCAGTTCGTTAGCAGGAAACTGAGAAATTATTTTATTGAAAGGGGAACAATATTGGGATGGCAAAGTTTTGAGGCTCTTGGATAGTAGTAGAGCAAGGTGGTGGAGGGGGGGGGGGTAGGAGGGCCGGGAGGATTCGTATACAGGAACGAATAGGTAAATTCTTGGTATTTCACCGTTTCAACATCCACTTTCCATACAACTCTCCTTACCCTTTTGTTTTTTTCCCATTCACCAAGGTATTATCTGATTCCGAGCTTGATTTTTGCCTTTCTTTTTTCTAATAACACTTGTCGTCTCGACTCTCTATCGAAAAGGATATTATTACACAATGAGTGTATGGTGTGATACCGGTAGTGGCTATTCCGGCTCCCACGAGTGGAGACCTGTTTCCATTCAGGTTAAAAATGCCAGTCCTGCTCTTGACACGAAGGCTTCAAGCTACCAAGGTTATCAGGATAGCCGTCACAGACCAGCGCTTCGATCACCCAAAAAAAGACTTCGACCCAAAACCCCAACACCTCCAGCAACGCCGAAGTTTAACATAACCACCCTCGAGCATGTCTATTATGCCAACAACAGCTCCTCGAAAGGCACTGGACCTGTTACAAACCCGAACATGCATCACGAGCCGCTTTTTCTGGAGACTCCGTCCACTGATCTTATGAAAATTGCTGCCTGTCCAGAGGTTCTTGAGTGGAGGCAGTTGTTGCAGCTGCGGGACCAAAACGAGGGAACCTACAGAGTCAGAAGTATTACCAATGACATTATGGCAAAATGGGTTGATCAACACTCCGAAGTTCTTGAGAGCGATGATCTACGATATGAATACAATTATCTCAGCCAATGCTTGCATATCCAATGCATGGCACTGCCGACCCACGAATCCCTTCACATTTATTTTGCCAATGAGGTTGTTGTCTCCTTGGCTGAAAGGTTTGGGAAAACGCAGGTTAGGAATATGGTTGTTATTAGTGGTTCTGGGACAAGTATGAGTTGTCATATATTCTTTCTTAATTCAATTTGACTAACATTTTCTAGCCTTTTCAGGTTTTGCAGGAGACGGTTTTGGCACATCCGAAAAGATTCCCGATTCTTTCATTCAGCTTCCTGGTGGAAGATTTCCGACTGTAGTCTGCGAGGCAGGTTGGGCTGAGTCATATGAAGACCTGATGCAGGATGTTCACCTATGGCTCTTACATACAAATGGAGAAACCAAGATCGTTATCGTCCTTTCGTTTACTGAAGAGAACTCCAAAACAGAAGTTACATCTGTATCCTCTCATCAAGAAGCGCCTTTTTCCTCAACAGCCAGCAACGATGAAGCGAACCCTCTCCAGACCACAGGCAACCAGGAAGCGACCATTCCTACAATTACTGGACATGAAGGGACCGTTGCCCCGACCACCGCCATTGAGAGCGAGACAAATCTTATTACGAGTATTGACGAAAAAACGGACCTTCATGATTTAGCCGAACAGCTTTTCATCTTAAATGAACACGGGAAGCTCCTACACCCGTTACTCGGAAAGTTACAAGCAAGTCTACATATTTTCAAGGCATCAGATAGTGGTGATGACATTGTGGAATCATTTTCCGCAAAGGTGTTAGCATCACAACCAGAGCCTAAGACCAGCAAAGCACCAACCGAGTTCAGCATTACCCTCAAAGATATGTTGGGAAGCCTCGTCCCTAAGGGTCATGATCCGTCAGATGAGATAACCTTTGCGTTAGGGGATCTAACGGAAGTCATCCAAAGTTCAATTCCTCGAACAACCCGCCTCAGAGCCACCAAGCGTGCAATCAAGCTGTTGAAGGAGACTGTTGGGTTGGATGAGGAGCCCACATTTGCCCAAAGAAAACGTCAGCGGCTGGATCCGATTGGGATATGGAAATAGCTGTTTCCCACTTCAATTCTCTTGTACTAGCAGAGCTTCAAGTTTTTCACAGCAATAAACGTCATGAGACTCAAGCAAAAACTAGTCAAGAATAACTCGTTGTATAGCCTTACCCTTGTCTTGAACAAATCTTCCACTATCCTCCGCAACAGGCCGAACTATCTACGGGAGGGTATGTCCCTATACACGGTCAAGGTGTTTAACGGGAAAGAACCCTCCTGGGGCAGTAAGTGGCAGGAGTCAAATATGCACGTCCTCAAACGCCCTTGCCTAACTAATTTGGAGGTATCCGCTATACTCCCGCTTCTATCCCTGTGATCACTTGGTCTACCTCTCGAGTAGTGAGGTTTCCGTAGACCTTCACGATCACCTTTTCAGCTTCATTGCGCCGTGAGTGCTGGGGCAGCCACCGGGGTGTCTCAGGGATGAATATCATTAGGATGGCCTGTAAGCCTGCTGGCAACCCCCGAGCATGTTCCTCCAGCCGGCTTCTCGAGAAAGCATGGGTGGAGATAGGATGATACCCAAGCATAAGCAATTAACGGTCCGAATGTGATGAATAACGCGTTTATAATGACAATCCTCCCACGGTGCGATGGCGGTGATAATTCCGATATGTAAAGCGGGACAATCAATCTCCCCACACCAACTCCCAACCCCACCACAGCCCTGCCAATGACCATCGCAACGGCGCTGTTCGAAAACGCCTGCCATGCGGCTCCCACGGCGAGTAGCACGTCGGTAACCTTTACGCCCCATGTAATCCGCCAGCAAACCAGCCAATAATCCACCGATTAGAGCTCCAAGGGAGGTTGACAAGGTAATGAGTGACTTATCCCACCTTGTAACCGGATGTTCGGGAGAGGGCAATGATGGCGCAAGGTGTAGGAGTGCAGCGGAAATAGATGCGGTATCGTCTGTCAAACTTGTTCAGAAAAGAGACCCCCGCCGGGAAGCCCACTAGAAGCAAAAGCATCGGGGAAATTAAGACAATATGGAAAACACATTCAAATAAAAGCCCACTGATACTGGCATTCACAGTGAGTAGCCAGATCCAGAGCCCAACCTTGTCACTATCTTCAGGATTCTTCCCCCCGTTGTTGCCATCGTCCCGGATAAGTGGTTCGGCGGAAGATGGAGGGGTGGTGAGGTGCTCTTCTCCTTCTTCACATGCACAGTCCTCCGTCGGGATGGTTCTGTAGCCAGTAGCTATGGTTGTTGAGCGACGATTGTTTGGCGTGTGAAAGGAGAAGTCTGCTGCGGTTTAAAGAAAGGTTAGGGGTCCGGGTTAAGCTTTCCCTCACGTGCCAACAGATGAACAAGGTTCCTTCGGAAGTAACAGCGTATTGGGAATTACTCGCTCGACTCCAGTCTTGGTATTCTTCGCATGTATCAATGGTATGATAAGATGAAAATTACTGTAACATTACAGCTAGAAGTTTCTATTCGTAGCACAGGTGCCGGAGGAGGATGGATGGATCTCTTGCGCTTATTAGATCTCAAAGTCTTTTCTGAGTAACTATAGTATTGAAGGAATTATAGATGAAGGATTGAAGCCCAGTGGCTCATCAGGAAGCAATACAAAGACGTACAGCCGTGGTTTGTAGGGGAAGAAATAGATCACAAATTGCGTCGGCCATGAGAACCTATAGTAATGCAGAGAATACCTTAGAGGCTAGCCATATTAAGGCAAGCATCTATCTTTCTTTCTTTCATTCCTGGGCCATCTCA
>Ga0307513_10008363_pt1 | contig 13252 bp, 10 predicted proteins | sample 15_EM_MG_FD_202174 | JGI IMG/M metagenome (GOLD analysis project Ga0307513, IMG submission 202174) | Populus trichocarpa ectomycorrhiza microbial communities from riparian zone in the Pacific Northwest, United States - 15_EM | ecosystem: Host-associated > Plants > Roots > Unclassified | place...
ACTTCGGGATCGCGCGGCGCACGGTGAGTCGCGGGTCCGACGAGCAGCAGGCCGTGGATACGATCACCGGCGGCGGCTCGATCACCGGCACGCCGGTCTACATGGCGCCCGAGCAGATGATCGGCCAGCCCGGCCCGCGCGCCGACCAGTTCAGCTTCTGCGTCACGCTGTACGAGGCGCTGTACGGCGAGCGGCCGTTCGCCGGCAGCACCGTGGCGGCGCTCGCCGAGGCGATCGACCACCAGCGCATCGCGCCGCCGCCGCCGGGCGCGCAGGTGCCGCGCTGGCTGCGCCGCGTCGTGCTGCGCGGCCTCAGCGCGGATCCGGCGCAGCGCTTCGCGTCGATGGCGGCGCTGCTGTCCGCGCTGCGCGCCAACCCCGCGCGCCGGCTGCAGCGCGGCGCGCTGATCGTGCTCGCCGGCGTCGCGCTCGTCGCCGCCGCGTTCGGATGGCGCACCGTGCACGCCGCCCGCGCGCTCGAGTGCGGCGGTGGCGAGCGCAAGCTCGCGGGCACCTGGGACGCCGCGCGCCACGCCGGCGTCGCGCACGCCTTCCTCGCCACCGGCGTCGCGTTCGCGCCGGCGTCGCTCACCGGCACGACCCGCCTGCTCGACGACTACACCCGCGCGTGGACCGCGATGCACCGCTCGGCGTGCGAGGCGACGCGGGTGCGGGGCGAGCAGTCCGACGATCTGCTCGATCTCCGCATGCTGTGCCTCGACGATCGCCGCACCGAGCTGCGCGCGCTGGTCGAGCTCTACGCGGTCGCCGACGCCGAGACCGTCGAGCACGCGGCCGCCGCGGCGCGCGAGCTGTCGCCGATCGCGGGCTGCGCCAACGTGCGCGCGCTGAGCGCGACGATCCCGCCGCCCAAGGATCCGGTGCAGGCCGCCGCCGCGCGCAACCTCAGCGACCGGATCGACGAGGTCCAGGCGCTCGATCGCACCGGCAAGTGGGACCGCGCGCGTGACGTCGCGCAGCGCGCGCTGGTCGCCGCCCGCGCGATCGGCTACGCGCCGCGCGTCGCCAAGCTGGCCTACGCCGCCGGCGTGATCGACCTCCGGCTCGGCCACGCCGACGAGGCCGTCGCCTCGCTGCACGAGGCCGCGCGGGCGGCCGAGCGCGCGCACAGCGACGAGCTGCGCGCCGACGCCTGGACCGTGCTGATCTACGCGCGCGGCATCGTCCAGGGCAACAGCGACGACGGGCTGCGCTGGGCGAGCTACGCGCGCGCCGCGCTCGAGCGCGCCGGCGGTGACGAGGCCTCGCTGGCGACGATCCTCGACTACGAAGGCCAGGTGCTCGCGCAGTCGGGCCGCGCCGCCGAGGGCCTGGTCGTGATGCGCCGCATGCTCGCGATCCACGAGCGCCTGTTCGGCAAGGACGACCTGCTCACGCTGCGCGCCGCATCCAACACCGCGGTCGTGATGGCCGAGCAGGGCCGGCTCGAGGAGGCGCGCGACGTGTTCCAGCACGCGATGGAGGTCCAGACGCGCGTGCTCGGCCCGACCCACCCCGACACGCTGCTCGCGCTCGAGAACTACGGCTCGACGATGGTGACGCTCGATCGCGGCCGCGAGGTCCGGGAGCTGCTCGAGCGTGGCCTCGCGGCGCTGCGCGTGGTCGGGCCGCGGTCGCCCGCGACGGCGAGCGCCGAGCTCAACCTCGCCGAGGCGCTCGCCGCGGAGCGCCGCTTCGCCGAGGCCGCCGCGCTCAACCGCGAGGCGCTCGCCGTGCTCGAGCCGCTGACCGGCGGCGTGCATCCGTTCGTCGCCGAGGGCCTGACCAACCTCGGGATCGACGCGCTCGGCCAGGGCGCGCCCAGCGACGCGATCGCGCCGCTCGAGCGCGCGCTGGCGATCCACGAGCAGCTGAAGTCGACCCCAGCCGACGCGGCGATCACCCGGTTCGCGCTCGCCCGCGCGCTGGTCGGCCGCGATCCGGCGCGCGCGCGCAAGCTCGCCGACGCGGCGCGCGTCGCCTACGCCGACGTCGCCGCGCAGTTCGGTGGCTACGCCGCCGTACGCGCCGACCAGGTCGCCGCCTGGCTCGCCGCGCACGCCCCGTAGCCGAGCGCGCGGTCGTGCTCAGCGAACGTCGAACAGCCGCGTGACGCCGAGCGCCGCCGACGCCGTGCTCGAGTCCGCCCGCCCGCCCAGGCCGTGGGTCGTGACCGAGACCTCGAGCTGCAGCGCCCAGCGCGGCGACATCGCGAACCACAGGCCGGCGCGCGCGCTCGCGCTGGCGCCCGCGTCGCCCCACGGCGTCCAGCCGCCGGCGGCGCCGAGCTCGATCGCGCCGGCGTCGGCCCAGATCGGCAATCGCAGCACGATCGCGGCGTCGACCTCGAGAGGCGCGGCGCGCGGCTCGAAGCCGAGCCACGGCCCGACGAGCACGTGGCGCCCCAGCGGGTACAGCCCTGCGACCGAGCCCACCACCGTGCCGCGGGTCTCGCCGGATCCGCGCACGCCGCCGCCGCCGAGCGCGACGCGGAGCTGGGCGCGATCGATCGCCGCGTAGCCCGCGGAGGCGACGCCCGGCCCCGAGGTGCCGAGCGTGCGATCGAGCGTCGCGAGCAGCTCGGCCGTGGTCATGCGATCGTCCTTCGCCGACGCGACCTGGCGAAACACGATCCGTCCGCCGCGGTCGATGATGACCACGCCCGGCAACGTGTTGTGGTCGGACGTGACGCCGGCATAGACCCGCGAGACGGTGCCGTCCGGATCGGAGAGCAGCGGAAACGCGATGCCGTAGTCCTTGGCGAACGCGCGCGAGTCCTCCGGCGAGTCCATGCTGATCGCGAGCACGGTCACGCCACGCGCGCGCAGCGCGACGTCGTTACGGGCCAGCTCGCCGAGCTGGTGCTTGCACCACGGTCACCAGTAGCCGCGGTAGAACACGAGCGCCACCGGGCCGGCCGCGAGCGCCTGCCCCAGCGACACCTGCGTGCCATCCTGCGCGGGCAGCGTGAACGGCGCCGCCGCGCCGCCGTCGGCGACGGTGGCCTCGCTGGTCACGTGGAGTCCCGTGACACATCCAGAGCTGGCGAGGACGAGCATGGCGGTGCGCACGCCGGCATCATCGCACAACGGCAGGTCAAGAGCCGTCGACCAAAGGGTCGACGACTCTTGCTTGATCGGCTTGCCGGCGAGGAACGCCGGCTGCGCCTGTCCGGAGCAGATCGCCTCGCTGTGCTCGGCTCAGTCGAAGGTCCACTGGAACGTTGTGCTCAGCAGCCGGAGCGCGTGGTCATCGAGGCGCTTGAGCGACGCGGTGATCGGCACGTGGTCGAACGTGCCCTCGAGCACGAGCAGGTCGCCGTCGAGCCGCCAGCGCAGCGCGCCGTCTTTGTGGACCCTCCGGCAGTCGAGCTCGAGCCGGTGGGCGTCGGCGTGCGTGGCCGAACAGCGCACGAGCTGCTCGTCCTCGAAGCGGATCGCGACCGACCAGGCGTCGACGACGACCCGGCGCCAGCGCGCGGGATCCGCGGCCGGTGCGCCGCCCGCGCCCCAGGACTGCACCTGCCAGGTGCCGTGCACGGGCGACACCGGCGTGGCCTGGGTGCCGAGGAAGTGACGAAACTCGATCACCGACGAGGCGATCACGCCGCCGACCAGCACCAGCTTGACCGCGCCGCGCGCGATCCGGGCGCGTCGCGACCACCGCGCGGCGGAGGGCGGCGGCAGGCTCGGCCCGATGCCGAGCGCGCCGAGGATCCGACGCGCGTCGAACGCGACCAGCACGGCGGCCGACACGACCATGCTGGTCGAGAACAGCTTCACCGGCACCGCGTAGCAGAAGTTCATCAGCGCGACGTTGGCGAGCACCGGCAGGCAGAGCAGCGCGCCGAGCGTCGACCGGTCTCGCTTAGTCCGACTTCATCGCCGCGATCATCGCGGCCTTGTCCGACGCGCTGAGCGCGTCGAACCCGGCGACCGCGGCCGCCGCCTGCCCACCGTGCGCGTGGATCGCTTCCTCGATCGTCGCCGCGCGGCCGTCGTGGAGGAACCGCGTCCGCAGGTGCAAGCCCCACAGCGGCGCCGTCCGCATCATCCGGGTCCTCGCCACGGAGTCACCGTTCTCGCCGATCTGATCGCCGAGCGTGCCCATGTCATGGATCAAGAAGTCCGAGCGCGGCCGGAACGTGAAGTTGCCGGGCACGCCGTTCGCAGGGTTCGCGGGCGTCACGTAGTCCTTGAGCAGGTGGCACGTCGCGCAGCCGGCGCGCGAGAACGCCGTGCCGCCCTGGAGGTTGATGAACGGATCGATCGGCAGGCGCGGCGCCGGCGCGAGGAACGTCATGAACTTCGCGAACAGCGCGACGTCATCCTGGATCTCCGTCAGCCCTCCCGCGCAGCTCCCGACCGCGTCGTCGACGCCGGCCGGGATCCCGGCGGGTGGCGCGGGCGCGCGATCGTCGCAGCCGGCCGGCTGGGCGATCCCGTTGGGCTTCGACTCGACGCCGAACGTCATGACCGACTGTCCAGCGATGCAGTGCTGCGTCGTGATCCCCATCTCGTTGACATAGGCGTCCGCCGCGAACTGAGTGAGTGTCGCCACTCCCGCCTTCCAGCCGAATCGCCCGTTGCGGAACGAGCCGACCGCCTGCGTCGGATCCGTCGGGTTCGGCAAGAGAACCCGCACCCGATTGACGATGCCGCGCACCGAGGCCGGCTGCGCGCTGGCGTTCGCCGCGATCACCGAGTCCGGGATCGCGTCGATGAGGCCGGCGCCAAACAGCGGCGTCGTCAGACGGCCGACGTTGCGGACCGTCGCCTCGGCGGGCTCGACCTCGACCGGCACGCTGCAGGCCTGACCGTTGAGCCCGGTGAACGGGGGCAGCGCGAACAGCTGGCGCAGCGAGCCGCCCTTGTTCGCGAGACCGTTGAAGAGACCATTGTCGAACCGACCGAACCGGCGCTCGATCTGGACGCCGGCGCCGCCGATCGCGCCCTGGGTGTGGCAAACACCGCAGCCGCGCTCGTTGAAGACCGGGCCCAGGCCATCATCTACAGTCTCCACCGCGGCGAATGCGTCCTTGGCCTCCGCGAAGTCCGCGGCCGAGATCCCGGGCAGCGGGTCGCCGGCGACGGCGGTCAGCGCTTGCTCGGTGGCGCTGAATCCGACCTCGACGTCTTCTTCCTCGGGTTCCGTCGCGCAGCCCGCCCCGAGCCCCCACGACAGGATGACACCACTACACACCGCCAATCCCCTGGCTTGCTTACGTACGTTCTGACGAATGACACTGCTCATCTCCAGCCTCCTCATGCGGTTCGTTGCACTTACCATCTCATCCGAGCGGGAAGTTACTGATTGCTCGAGTCGCGACGAGGCTCAGCCGTCTCACCTGCCCCGGTGATGTGCTCGCTCGTGACAGCTGATCGTACGTCGCGGCCGTGACAACCGCCGACCGGGCAACAGCCCTATTGGCTGCGGCACAATGCAGCGCATGAAGTTCTAGCGATAGCCAGATTCGTTAACAAGAGATTCTCATTTGAGGCCACATGACATCTGCGCAGTACCAAACATGCAGTGTCGCCAGCACGCCCACCAATGACCGACATGGAAGTCGAGGCGGAACCGCGTGAGTGCGCACACACTCTCGAGTTACCGCGTCGCGCGCCTGTGGTCACGATTACGCGAACGCGCGATCGCGCGCAAACGGTCTGTCTCACGAGCACGTGCGCAGTAGCAAACAGCGCCGGAGACACGCGCGCACCCGCCACCCGCGCCGCACCACGTCAATCGACGTGGCGTGGGCGCTCACAGGTCGTTGACGACCGCCTGGCCCGCGTTCGTGATCGAGATCGTCCCGCCCCAGACGCACCGGCAGGTGTCGGTCTGGCGCAGGGCCGGAACGGCACGATGTTGGTCATCGCCGCGTGATCCCGGATGTTCGCGGCGAGCTAGCCACCCGCGCTGCGCTGCCGCACGCCCAGGACGACGAGCTGCGACGGCTTGGGGCTCATCGAGCACAGCGTCGCCGCGAGATTGACCACCTGGAGCGGCATACGTGATCTCCTGTTGCCTGACGACCGGTCAGTCGGTCAGTCATCCGTATAGCTGCGGCGGCGTGCCGGCCTTGCCCCGTGGAGGGCGGCGCGGGGCCGCGGGCAGCGATCGCGTTACGGCTGGGCGATGACGACCGACGCGACGGTCTTGTCCCACGACAGCTTCAGCGTGAGCTGCTTGCCGGCCGGCACCATCTCGATGGTGAATTGCTCGACCGGCTTGGCCGCGGCGGCGACGGTCATCGGCGCGCGGCCGAGGTCCTGCGCGGCGTCGTGCTTGAACGCCCCCCACTGCTTGGCGGTCTTGTTGAGCACGAGCGTCCACTGCTTCTCCGTCGGCACGGTGAACAGCGCGTACTCGCCCTTGGGCACCTTGAGCCCACCGACGACGACGTCGGCTTCGGTCGTGAACGTCGTGGCCTCGTCGGCGCCAGTGCGCCACACCTGGCCCCACGGGACGAGCCCGCCGAAGATCGCGCGGCCCTTCACGAACGGCCGGCCATAGCTCACCGTGATCTTCTTGCCGCCCAGCGTCGCGCTCACCTCGGCGTGCGGGCTCGCGCGCTTCTCTTTCTCCTTGTCCTCGGCGTGGGCGAGACCGGCGACAGAGAGAGCGGCAATCGACGCGATGGCAAAGGTAGTGGCTTTCATGGCCTCATTCGTAGCAGCGTCGGGCGACGCGATCCAACCCGATGCACCACGGTGATCGCGTCGACCTCCGTTCTGGTCGACCGCGTCGCCCATGCGTCGCCCGTGCGACGCCGCCGCGACCACGCCGCCGCGACCGCGCACGGCACTGCGACGCTCGGACCGACGCGTCGCGCGCGACCGTACATGGCGGCCGCGGCGGCCCGGGCTTATCCTGTCCCGGGTGTACGACACGCTGGGATTCGTCGACGTCGCGGGGACGCGCGAGCTCGCGATCAACGGACGCGCGCTGTCGAGCTTGATCAGGACCGCCGACAAGCGCCTGGCGTTCGGCGATCCGGGGCTGGTGAAGCAGCTGCTGCTGCGCGCGCCCTCCGCCCTGCCGTCCGGGCGCTGTCCACTCTACCGCTGTGCGCAGTGCGGAGATCTGGAGTGTGGCGCCGTCAGCGTGCGTGTCACCGTGGTCGAAGACTGTTTTGTCTGGTCCGAGCTCTCGATCGAGAGTCCATCCGGTGGCGAGCACCCGGCGACCTGGCACGACGATCGCGACGAGCGCGCGTTCTACTTCGAGCGCGGCCACTACCTCGCGACGATCTACTGAGCCGCGGCCGCGGGCCGCCGATCGCCATGCCGCGGATCGCAGCAGCGCCACGCGCCGCCGGTCCGGCTCGGCGGTCGTCGATCCGCCCGCACCGTCGACACGCCCGCAAATCACGCAGGCGTCAGAGCGCTTCTCAGCGGGGATGTAGGCGCCGAATCCACGTCGCGGACGGCCAGCGTTCACGATACCGTGGTGCGATGTTTGTTCGCGCCACGCTCGTCGCTCTCGCGTTCGCTTTGCTCACGGGCTGCAGCCCCAACCACTCGACGGGTGACGACGATGATGATGACGCGCCGGACGCCGGCATCGGCGATCCCGGGGTCGACAGCGGTGACAGCTGCAACAACGGCACGCTGTGCGGCAATCCGGTCATGTGTTGCCCGTCCGGCAACGAATGCGTCGAGGATCGCTGCCTGACCGCGTGTAGCTCGGGCGTGCGCTGTGGCGCGACGCTGGACACGTGTTGCGGCAGCGGCGAGGTCTGTCTCGCCGACGCCTGCGTCGTGCCCGGCCACGTGTGCAGCGATCCCTATGATTGCGACCCGGGGAACTTCTGTGAGCCAACGCTGCACGAGTGCTTGCCGCAGCCCGACCCGCTGACCTGCCAGATGGTCCCCCAGTTCACCGACCTGACCGTCGTGCAGGAGTGGGCCAGGACCGATCTGCAGATCATCTCGATCCCCGTCGTGGCCAACCTCGACGGCGTGGGCGCCCCCGAGATCGTCGTCAACACCACCGCCGAGGGCACGGCGTGGAACACCGGCCGGATCGAGGTCCTCGACGGCGCGACCGGCGCCGTGCTGCTCGGGCCGATCGCCGAAGATCCGCCGACCAGCTACGGCTCGGAGGGCCGCTCGACGATCGCCGTGGGCGACGTCAACGGCGACGGCAAGCCCGACATCATCTACGCCGGCCGGCCGAAGGTCGGCCCGCCGAACGCCGGCACGAGCCTGATCATCGCGATCGATCGCACCGGCGCGGTGCTGTGGAAGTCGCACGATCTGAACGGTGCCGATCACCCGATCAAGGTGAACAACGGCGCGGTGACGCTCGCCAACTTCGATGCTGACGCGAGCGCCGAGATCGTGATCGGCGCGACCCTGATCGACAACGACGGCACCGTGATCTGGGATCAGGGCAGCGCCGGCGCGGGCGGCTTCTTCGGCAGCAACAGCACGTACACCGGCGGCGTGTCCGCGGTCGCCGACCTCGATGGCGACGACGTGCCCGAGATCGTGTCCGGCAAGCACGCCTGGAAGGTGACGTGGAACAACGCGACGCCGACCCAGACCGTGATCGCCCCGTACTGGACCTACGCCGGCAACGACGGCTACCCCGCGGTCGTCGACCTCGACAAGGACGGCACCCCCGAGGTCGTGCTCGTGGCGCAGGGCAACGTGATCGCGCTCGACGGCCAGACCGGCGCGCTGTTCTGCGCCGTCGACCCCACCGATATGGCGTGCGCCCTGGATCCGCTCAAGCGCACGCAGCCGCTCGCGATCCCGGGCGGCACGACGAGCAACATCGGCGGCCCGCCCACGATCGCCGACTTCGACGGCGATGCCCGGCCCGAGATCGGTGTCGCCGGTGGCCACTCGTACTCGGTGTTCGACCTGGCCCGGCCCGGCGAGGACGTCTCGGGCGTCACCCCGGCGCCCGTCGCCGGCGCGCTGTTCGTGCGCTGGAGCAAGGCCACGCAGGACCTGTCGTCGAACGCGACCGGCTCCTCGGTGTTCGACTTCCAGGGCGATGGCTCGGCCGAGGTGGTCTACAACGACGAGTGCAACGTCTGGGTGTACAGCGGCGTCGACGGCCACGTTCAGCTCCAGCTGCCGAACACCACCGGCACGATCCACGAGTACCCGCTCGTGGTCGACGCCGACGGCGACGGCAACTCCGAGATCCTGGTGGTCGCCAATGATGCCAACGCAGGAGGGTCGTGTCCCGGCCAGGCCACCAAGCGCGGTATCTACGTGTACGGCGACCCGATGGACCGCTGGGTACCGACGCGCAAGGTCTGGACGCAGCACTCGTATCACGTCACCAACGCGACCTCCGACGGCAACGTGCCCATGACCGAGCCGCGCAATTGGACGCAGACCGGCCTCGACGACTACCGCAAGAACGCGCAAGGCGAGGGCGTGTTCAACGCGCCCAACCTGGCGGTCGAGCTCGCGGTCGGCCTCGAGCAATGCGATCAGAACAAGCTCGTGCTCGACGCGCGCGTCACCAACGTCGGCGCGCTCGGCGTGCCACCCGGCGTGGCGGTCACGTTCTATCAGGGCACCGACGCGCTCGGCCAGAACCTCGGCACCGCGAACACCACCACGCCGCTGCTGCCGGGCGGGTCGACCCACGTGAAGATCACGATCCCGCTGCCGCTCGAGCTGCTGAACTACTTCGGCGTGGCCGACAGCGCCAGCGCCGTCGCCGAGTGCGACGAGTCCGACAACACCGACGACGTCGTCGGCGCGGGCTGCACGATCATCTTCTAGCGCCCTACTTCGACTTGGCGGCCAGCTCGCGGGCGGCGTTCTTGATGAGCGTGGCCACCGCCTTCGGCTGCGACACGTAGACCGCGTGGCTGCCGGCGACGTCGCTGACCTTCGCGCCGGCGCGCTTCGACATGAGGCGCTGGGCGGCCGGCGGGATCATCCGGTCGTCCGTCGCCACCAGGTACCAGCTCGGCTTGGTCTTCCAGGCCGGCGTGCTGATAGCGCCGGCCAGCGCTTGCACGCCCCACGGGACCTGGGAGCTCGCCATGAACCCGGCGGTCTCGGCATCGACGTCGGCGGCGAACGAGGCGTGAAACTTGGCGCGGTCGAGGAACAAGAACCCGTCCTGCGGCGGCAGGATCGGGGGAACCGGCGCACCGGCGGGCGGATCCTTGATCAGCGACGACACGGATTCGCCCTTGTCGGGTGCAAAGGCCGCGATGTACACGAGCCCGGCGACCTTCGGATCGTTGCCGGCTTCGGTGATCACCACGCCGCCGTAGGAGTGACCGACGAGCAGCACGGGACCAGGTTGCGCGGCGATCACGCGCCTCGTCACCGCGACGTCGTCGGCCAGCGACAGCGTGGGGTTCTGCACGACGGTGACGTTGTAGCCCTCCGCCTTCAGGATCTTGAAGACGGCTGCCCAGCCGGACCCGTCGACAAAACCACCGTGAACCAGAACAATGCTAATTGCCATCAAGACACCGGCAGACATGAGATCTCCTTCCCGCGCGTTTGCGCGGACGGGTGAAGTGCGGCGGATGCGAAGGCCTCGCGATCCGTTGCGCAGTCTCGGCCGGTCGCGAGCAATCCGCGCGCCAGCCCCGGAACGGCCGGGCTCCGCCAGGAGGCACGGCGCCGCCTGGCTCGCCGGCGTGATCGCCACACCGCGCTGCCACATCGTCACGTGGCAACACACGCAAGTATAGTCCCGGGGTGGCAGGTCCGACCGATACCCTCTCTGAGCTGGAGCAGGCGCGCGAGACGCGCGCTCGAGCCTCGCCGCACCTCTACCTCGAGGTCGAGTGCGAGCGGCCGCGCGCCGGCCCCGCGTGCTATCGCCTCGGCGACCTGTCCCGCGTGCGCCTCGGCCGAGGTGATACCCGCGAGGCGACGCTGCCCGAGCCGGGCGTCCTCGACGTCACGATCCCTGACGCGTGGATGTCAGGGCGCCACGCCGAGCTCCACCGGGGGCCTGATGGCTGGGCGGTCACCGACCCCGGCTCGAAGAATGGCACCCTGCGGAACGGCGAACGTGTCGCCAGCGCCACGCTCACCGACGGCGATCGGCTGCAGGTCGGGCACACGTTCCTCCGCTTCCGCGCCGCGCTGCCCGCGACGGGCCCCGCCGTGCTCGACGCGCGCGACCTCGCGCCGTCGCCGCCGGCGCTGCGTACGATGTCGCCCGCGTTCTCCGGCGTCGCCGCCGCCGCCCGCGCCGTCGCCAGGGCGCGCGCGTCGGTCCTGATCTTCGGCGAGAGCGGCACCGGCAAGGAGCTCGTGGCGCAAGCCATCCACGAGCTGTCCGGCCGGCGTCCGATGTTCGTCGCGGTGAACTGCGGCGCGATCCCGGCGGAGCTCGTCGAGTCCGAGCTGTTCGGCCACCGCAAGGGCGCGTTCTCCGGCGCGACCGCGGATCGGCTCGGCTTCGTGCGCCAGTCCGACGGCGGCACCCTGTTCCTCGACGAGATCGGCGATCTGCCGTTGCCGGCGCAGGCCGCGCTCTTGCGGACGCTGCAGGAGTCGCAGGTCACGCCCGTCGGCAGCGATCGCCCGGTCGCCGTCGACCTGCGCGTCGTGAGCGCGACCCATCGCCAGCTCGGGCGGATGGTGCGGGAGGGCACCTTTCGTCATGATCTCCTGGCGCGGCTCGACGGTGTGCGGCTGCAGCTCCCGTCGTTGCGCGACCGACGCGAGGACGTCCCGTTGCTGATCGCCGCCCTGCTCGACCGGCTCGCGCCTGACCGGCCCGACCTCACGCTCGCGCCAGAGGCGGCGCAGGCGCTGCTCGCCTACCACTTCCCGCTCAACGTGCGCGAGCTCGAGCACGCGCTCGAGGGAGCGCTGGCGCTGGGGTGTGGCCCGGCGATCACGCACGCCGACCTGCCGCGCGCCGTCGTCGGCGTGGACGACGATCCCGGACCGGCGCCGCGCTCCGAAGCCGACGAGCGGCAGCGCGCCGAGATCATCGTGCTGCTCGGCCAGCACCAGGGAAACCTTGCCGCGGTGGCCCGCGCCATGGGCAAGCACCGGACGCAGATCCTCCGCTGGATGGAGCGCTATGACCTCGACGCCAACAAGTTCCGATCCTCCTGACAGCACCGTCCCCGAGGAGCGCGTCGGCCAGTACGCCCGGCTCGAGGAGATCGGCCGCGGCGGGCAGTCCGCGGTGTGGCTCGCCATCGACGGCTTCCTCGGCCGCGAGGTCGCGCTCAAGGAGGTCCTGCCGCCGCCGCACGATCTCGCCGACGGCTCGCCATCGGCGGCAGCCGGGTCCCGCTTTCTCCGCGAGGCGCGGCTGACCGCGCGGCTCGATCACCCGAGCATCGTCCCGATCCACGAGCTCGCCCGGCGGCCCGACGGCCGGCTGTTCTGCGCCCAGAAGCTCATCCGCGGCGAGACCCTCAAGGCCCGCCTCGCGACGTGCGCCACGCTCGAGCAACGCCTCGCGCTGTTGCCCCACATCATCGACGCCTGCCAGGCCATCGCGTACGCCCATTCGCGCGGCGTCATCCACCGCGATCTCAAGCCGTCGAACATCATGGTCGGATCGTTCGGAGAGACGGTCGTCGTCGACTGGGGGTTGGCCAAGCAGCGCGGCGATGCCGACGAGCTGCTCGCCAGCGCGGCCGGCGGACAGACGCCAGACGTCACGGTCGCGGGCGTCGCGCTCGGGACGCCCGCCTACATGAGCCCGGAGCAGGTCCGCGGCGCGCTCGCGGAGGTCGACGAGCGCAGCGACGTCTTCAGCCTGGGCGTCCTGCTCTACGAGGTGCTGACCGGGCGGATCCCGTTCGAGGGCACCGACGCGACGGACACGATGGCCCGCGTGATCGACGGGCGCTTCGCGCCGGTGCGCGAGCGATGCCCCGAGGTGCCGCCTGACCTGGCGGCGGTGGCCGAGCGCGCGCTGCAGCGGCTGCCGGGCGATCGCTATCCGGGCGCGGGACCGCTGGCGCAGGAGCTCGCGGCGTTTCGCGCCGGCGGTCGCGTCGTCGCGTACGAATACCGATTCTGGGAGCTCGTGAAGAAGTTCGTGGCCCGCAACCGCGCGGCCTCGGCGCTCGGCGTGGCGGCGATCGTCGTCGCGCTCGGCGCCGCGGTGGCGATCGGCTGGCAGTTGCACCAGGCTCGCCACGCGCTGGCCCAGTCCTTCCTCGAGCGGGCGCGCGATGCGGGCCGCGGCTCCGACTGGGCCCGCGCCGCCGGCTATTACGCCGCAGCCCGCGCCCAGGTGGACTCGCGCGAGGGTCGCTGGGGCGTCGCCCTGGCCA
>Ga0307513_10008364_pt1 | contig 13250 bp, 8 predicted proteins | sample 15_EM_MG_FD_202174 | JGI IMG/M metagenome (GOLD analysis project Ga0307513, IMG submission 202174) | Populus trichocarpa ectomycorrhiza microbial communities from riparian zone in the Pacific Northwest, United States - 15_EM | ecosystem: Host-associated > Plants > Roots > Unclassified | place...
ACACGGTTGATTGATGGAATATATCATTTGAATGGTTTTGGTTTTCTTAGTTCTCTGTACTCATCAGGTTTTTATTCTTTCATATTGGTTATTATCTCAATGTATCTGTTTGGCTTTGAAAAATTGGTTGTTATGAATAAAGAGGAGGAACGAACGCATATGGATTCGCACATATGGCCGGAAACCATCGGGGGGTAATGCGAAGGATATATCGGAGTACTCAGCGGAAGGGAGACCGCAATACCCGCCGTGTGCCAAAGTCTGAAAGAATCTCTGGGGATGGAGAAGATTGGGAACCCTCGTGTATTGTCTATATAAACACTCAGTTCCGGAGTAGATAGAAGAAGTAAGAAATATACCCATCCGATCAGAATATACTCGTTTCCTCCTTATCTTCTTCGTCCTTCTTCATCTACCACGCTCAGCCTTTCTCTCTCTCCATCTCATAACAAAACTAACACCCAGAATATTAAACGGTTGAAAACAGGGTAAACAGTTTTGCCACGTCTATCAGAATATGATGCTGGTTGAGACGCCACCGCCTAGTTTCCCCACCAAAATCTGGAAACGCAACGGATCGGTAAACGGGCCCTAATATGGGATACTAGGGAGGCACTCGGTGATCCCTTGTGCGCTTGTTCGGAAGACTTCGGGATTCTCTTCACTCGATAATTCAGATCGCTACTATTGACTCGTTCGCACCAGGTGAAGGGTTCCACTTGGTCTGGGAGACATGGCATGTGATGAGAGACGTTCTGATATTCACTTGCAAATGCCGAGGCCGTGCACGTAATGGGAGAGCTTTTATCATGTTGCGCAGGAAGCATTATCATACCCCAACCCGAAACCCGAGGTGTTACCACCGCCCAGTACGCTTCCGGTATCCGCTAGAAAAAAAAGGCGGGGTGTTACATTACCCTCCATCTGAGTTAAGGTATTTGATAGATGCCTAGTCTCCGGAGGGTGAAGTTCTTGTGAGTTTTCGTGGGTTGCCTGAGGGATTGTATTTTGTAGTAGGGCCCGTTTACATAGACGTCCGTCTAAAGGCCTGAGGCGATGCCGACCGTTAAGCGGGGCTTGACAGTGGGGGAGAGTATGGCAAAGGAGGTGGAGTTTACCTAGAGTAGGCAACGGAACTTTTTGACGGTCTAGCTACAAGAATCTAGGACCATGGAAAATTTGTCAAACACTTTCGCGCCGTTTACCAGATAACGCTTGAGACGCCACCGTCTAGTACAACCATTATTACAAATTTAATTTTTAGAAAGAGACACACAGTTGAAGGTATGTAAAGAAAACAGAATTGTCGCACGCCCAGCTAATATACTGTCTAGTATATAACTGAAAGCCCGTTTACCTAACTGACTTTCTTTGACGGTCGGCACTGCTTCTGGTTGCCAGACGGCTGTCTATAGGTAAACGGGCCCTAAAATTAACCGAACACCCAAGCGAGCACAGCAATACTAGTACATTACTTCCAGACAACTAGGCGCAGCGAACCTTCCAGGAAAGGTCACCGGCACTCCAGAGTCACTTCATAATGTCTTCTCTTTTATGATTTGATTCTTGGTCTTTAGCTATCGGGATCGTGGGGGGTGCTGTTATAGCTAGTTTGCTGATTGGTTAATTTTGTTGGGCGGTCCTAGAGGCAAAGGTCATTGGAACACAAAAGCTCAGCCTAGTTTGTTAGAAGAAAAATTCAAAACCCACCAGAGCCTATAGAGGGATCTGGATATTATGATTAATAAGTGACAAGCTCTCCTAGCCAATGTCCGCAGTACAATGCGTGAGGGAATCATAGCAGGTAAAAGATACCTCTCATTTTTCATGAGTTGGGTACACAAAAATTGTATTGCAACACAATCAAACCCGGACCTAGTGCTCTTCTCCCCAGCCATGCAGTGGAAAATTCTTACAAGCTCTACCAAGAAAGTCAAGGAGATTTCCTACACTCCCGTTTGAAAAATTGTCCTAACCACACCGATACCTTCGCATTCGCGGCTATCCCGCGGCTGGCTCCAACATACTATTGCACGTTAGCATAAGTAACCGATCATCAGCATGCCAGGGCTCACTCTTCTTGGCCAACACCCAACTCAACAAGTAACTACCAAAACCACAACCAAATCACTATTTAAAAATAAAACAAACATATAATCCTAATTGAAACCTTGTGTGTTATCTATCTACTTTATTGAGATTGTGTTGTTATAGTAAAGGTATGGTGGATTCGCGAGTGAGGGGGCGGGGTTGCGGTGCTAGGTTGTGGAGGGTTGCAGCTAGAAATGTTCGGTTACTTTTGCTAAAGTGCAATACCTCAACCATAGCTACATGAAAGTACCAGTCTGACTGCGAGGACTTTTTGAACGGAGGTATACTCACCTCGCCGGAATTAGTCATGGGTCACGTGAACTGGAGGAAGGGCTATTCAGCGTGCATTTGCTCTGGCTTTAGTCCACGTGACCAATGACTAATTCCGGCGAGGTGAGTACATTCTAGCAGCAGTTTTGCTACTTCTATATTGCTTTCAGACGAGGCGTGAGTGCCAAAAACCAGAGGTTCTTTGTGTAAAATGGGGGATGGGTGCGGACAACCTTTGTTGCTGAGATCAAACAATATTCAGTACTCTGCGCAGCGAGGGAGAAAAAGCTCGCGAAACTATTTTATTTCTGTCGGTCCCTTGTAAATCTGGATAGGGCAAGGGGTAATTTTTTTCGATTTTTTATTGCTATGATACCTGAGCACACAACTTGTCTTAGGGCCCGTTTACCTATAGACGGTGGGAGGTGTGCAGGGTGAACGGATGGGTGCGTGTTTACCTAAATATACCGTGTACTATAGTTCAGTGTGAAAAATTTGATTAAAAGACATGAGGTGTGCACCCTTGTAGCTTTCGGCTCTCAACAGTGCTCGGCAACCGAGATAGTGGACTGACCAACAATGTCTCCTCATAAATGGAAGATGGAAATTTTGTCTCTAAACTCACTCTACGTTATGAGAGAACGAATTTCTGATTGCACAAAAAATTAGAGTTGATTGGTAGCTATCCCTGCAATTGTGTGCATGATGTATGGGTGGTGTTGATAGACGGTGGTTGCAAAACGAACGACCTGCTGAGCAGCGTCGTGTTTTGACAGTCTGGCAGCAAGATTATTAGACAGCTGAAAACTGGGTAAACAGTTTTGCCACGTCTATCGGGATATGATCCTCGTTGAGACGCCACCGTCTAGTTTCCCCACCACGAAAATCTCGAAACGCGACGGATAGGTAAACGGGCCCTTATACCGTAAGAACTTGACGGTCTGAGGTGTGTAAAGGTGTGTGGGCGAATGGATCGTAGCGTTTACTTAGGATACAGTGCTAGCGAGACCGAATTGAAGCCAGAAAGTTAAGGTGGCAACGCCCAAACAAAGTGTCCGGCTTCAATCCGGCCGCGGGAGTACTCGCAAGCGAGAATAAGTCCCGAGACAATCGGCGCAATCACAATTCCCCACAACACCAAACCACTATTGTGAATCACCGGCGCTCACCTTGGATTTCTCACCGCACTCAACCCCCACGCCAGAAGAAAGAAGATGTTAGAAGAAATACGGAGAATTGGCCGCTCAGTCTGGAAGTCGGTGAAGCATGCGCAAAGCGGGGTAGGACACGTAGCAGAGCGGGGTAGGACACGTAGCAGAGCGGGGTAACATATGTGGCAGAGCGGGGTAGTAGACATAGCAAAGCGGGGAAGCAAAGAGGGGAATGAGGGGTAAGAAAATGGCGTGAGAAGAGAAGGAAATCGTATGATCCTGTAGTCACTATGGGTTGTACTTAAGAAGTTCTCTTCACGCTCAATTGTTGGAATAGAAGTCACCGAACATTGTCTGTCTCTCATAAACTTTATTCTTCTCTTTAGCGTTCACATACGATCGATATACGGCCCAGAAAATAAGAACCACAACAATACCTCACCAACCCGCGTCAGTGCCTCAATCAATATCCAGGGTCCAGTCCTCAGATCCCATGTTTCCGGGGGAGACGAGGGACACAAATAACCAGGCCTTAGTATTAATAGTTATTATAATTGCGGTTGTAATTGTAATCCCTGTTGTGGTTATGCTGACAGTTGAATTTGCGGGGGATTGTGGTTCCCCCAATTTCTTAAGTGCTTATTCCCGCCCCGAGGGTACCCGAGTAGCATAATGTACTGGTAGTTGTTTGTGTACCGATAGTAAGGGTTTCAAGACCGGTATGTTGCATGCTACTGAATCAATCAGGAAAACGGGTGGGAACGGTGAGGGATATGAAGAGGTCTTATATTAGGCCTGCTTCGCTCGTCCCCCGTACTGGCCCCTATGGCCGGGTGGCGAGTCGGAGTTGGCTAAGTATGTTATCATATTATTAGCTCAATCTATCATTCATTATATCAAGGCTCACACCCTAGAGGGGTCTTCAGATAGTTCAAGATGTTGAAATTCCGTTATATTTCCTATGTGCATTTCATAACACTACCGTGTATTCTTTTACTTAGTTTGTGTTTCGGCTCCACCTGTACACCGCTTACATTACTACAGCTAAGATATATATTATGGTGTTTTATTGGTTGTTTTGGGATAATATTTGGGGATTTAACATGTGCTTTTCTATCCGGTGTTAAGGATTTTATGCATCTCTTATGCACTATTATTGGTCATGATATTTCTAATATTCTCATCACACCCTCATAGTTTCACGCACATTGTTTAGGATTACTTGGCAGGATCTCAGGGTCCAACATGTTCGCACTTATGTTTCTTACATAGTTTTCCCTATATTTCTTTCATACATATGGGCGCACCCTTTTGTATAAATATGCTTGCTACCGCCCACCTGTTTTGGAATAATTAAGAACTGGAACTCCTACCAATCCCTTCTTCACTTCCTCGCTAAGCACGCCTCGCAACCCCCTTCGTACTTGCGAAGTATTATCCACATAGAATAGATTGTGCCTCATTCACATTTTAAACACAAGATAGCTGTTTCCGATTGTCTCGAGAATCTTTGTGATATCGTATACTCACTTTCCGCTATCGGGAAAACCGTCCTATATACATCGAGTCTATCATGAAGGGAAGAAGGTATGGGAGAAGGAAATGGAACTGCACAAGAAGAATAAGGGGCAAGGAAGAATTTGTAGCTAGAGGAATTTTAAGTATAGTAGTAGTGAGAAAAACTGCAAGCTGTATAGTGGACACTTTGACAATAATGTAATCGTCTCATCATGCCGACCAAGACCTCCTGGCTAGAACGCTTTGTAAACCGAGATACATAAATAGTAACTCGACGGGATTGGATAAGGAGCTCTACACAGGTGTGATAACACATTTCCATACCCCCCGCGTGGGATTTCCTTGAGAAAAACAGGATGATATCTAAGGACAACTCCCGTGAGCAATATGCTCCGAACAGGCGGGGATGGTGGTGATTTCTACTAGGTGATATTCCTTTGGCCTTAAGTTCCACTATGGGTTACCGCTTTGTGAGATTCTAGCAGCGCTACAACACCCCGCTCGCCGCAGTGAGCTGCTCCCATGAGAGGCGTTTGGCCTTCAAAATCTGGCTTGTCAAGGTTGACTTCTTCCCGCCCCAGTAGTATTTTCACCACTTGCTCCTTGCCATTCTCAGCAGTGTACCAGAGTGGCGTTCTGCCGCTATTATCTGGCCTATCGGGGTTGACCTCTTCCCGCCCGAGTAATATTTTCACCACTTCCTCCTCCCCAGCTTGAGCCGCGTACGAGAGCGGCGTTCTACCGCGATCATTTGGTTTGTCGGGGTTCACATCTTCTCGCTCGAGTAGTATTTTCACCACCCCCTCGTGCCCTTTAACAGCAGAAAGCAAGAGCAGTGTTCCGCCGTACTTGTCCGGCTTGTCGGGGGTGACCCCTTCTAGTCCGAGTAGTATTTCCACCACCTCCTCGTGTCCCATATCAGCAGCCCATGCAAGTGCAGTATACCCCCAGTAATCTCGTTCGCTGAGACCATAACACCCCATCTGTACCAAAGCAGTTACAACCCCAACAATCCCAAAGTAAGATGCGCAGTGCAGTGGACTCCACAGGGAACCCGTATATGGACCCTTAGGATAACATAAGCTCGTCACCGCAAGTAATGCCACCGATATGTGGCCATCGTATTCCCTGAATAGCTGCAGGGCAAGTGACTTGGCGTGGTCCGAGAGCTCTTTTTTCGCATGGACCCCCCAGTACAGAGAACAATAAACCAGAAAGGGTTCGTTATTGGTGAGGGTACAGAGATCGTCTTTGGTAGCAACTGAAATGGTCTTGACCTGTTGGCAATTCAGATATGTCAAGCAGATCTCTGCTATTGCCGAGTGAGGTCCACTAAAAATATCGGGATGGGTGGAAAGATACTCTCGCAGAGTAAAATGGATCAGTCGTATTATCGATCCTTCGTTATCCGCAATAATAAGCCCTTGACAGTAGCCCACTAATGTCATTATCAAAGGGATGTTTCTGGCATTGAAATCCGTAGAGCCTAGCTCGATTGCTACCGCATGGCAGAGCTCATTCGCGGTCAACGTTTCTTCCGCATGACAGATCCACATCAACGCTCCCATCCCAAGTCTCGATTTGTCCCCACCCTGCGCCTTTATCCGTTCTATCGTCGCGCCGTAGACATCCTCCAGCCCCAGTCCATTGGTCATTTTGTTTAGTCTTTCTCTTCGATACATTGTCGATTCGTGCAAGATTGCTTCGATATTTAAGGACGCGAGAAGAAACCTAAAGCTATATTAGCCGATAATAAGCAATGGGATTCTTGGGACCACGGCGGCCGCTACCGACATTTCTGACATATTTCCGGGAATCTTCCTCAGAATTTCCGCCTCCAAACTTTCATCCATGGCATCTGGCGTTTCATCCTCGCTCAATCTGGCGCGAAGGAATCTGATGATATCTTCTCTGATGGGACTGACAGATACACTTGCCACCCGTCCCGCAAGGCGCCTTTCAATCTCAGTGCGAATATGGGGCCTTCCGGTCACGAATATTCGCGCACCCGTGGACTTATCAAGGATTTCTTTCAACGAATCAAGCAGCCGATATCGCTGCACGGCCGCACACTCATCGAGAGCGTCAATGACAATAAATAGGGGTTGCGAGGACGTGATGAGTTGGAGCATCTTCACCATAACGCCAAGATGCGGTCTGCGTCCACTAGTGACCTCTCTCTGCTCTCGCAATGCCAGCCATATACCCCGTGGAATCCTTCCCGTTGCGCTGACCATTTGCTTTAGCAAGGAACCCAGCATACTGGTGGCAGTCTTCTCCTTTCGCGCCGCAAAGTCGAAGTAAAAACATGCAACGGCCGTGTTCTGCCCCCTAGTCCAATCACACAACCTGCCTACTACCAGCGAACTGTTATGGCGTCTTGTTAGTACTGATTCACCCTTCTTTCTGGAGAATAATCCTTATTACCTAATAAATGTCTTGCCGACGCCAGGATTTCCGTAGCAAAACAGAACTGATCTATCATCTTCACCCTCCGCATCCAATCCACACCACCTCCTGAATTCCTCAGTCTCCATCAGCCATTCCCCGACATCGTTGACACGCCGCTCTTGGATGTCGGAATGTCGCAAACCGGGGTCAAGTGGTGATAGCCAGGTTAGCAGCTGTGACCGATCATCAGCAAGGGTATAGTTGTTTGACATAGTGTTATAAAAGGTTGTCGTATTGAGGCAGTTTGTACTTTGAGTGATGGTATATTTAGACATTTTCCACTCGTTTTGCGCTTGTTCTGTTGAAGAGGAGGAGTTTCTGTGCGCGGTTGGTTGATGTGATTCCTGAGAGCGGATGGTAGGGGGTCTTGTTAGGGAAAAGCGGGAGTCCGATAAAACAGCCTAGGAGGTCCAGCTACCCTTTAGTGCCAAGAACACTTCAATTCACTTACGCAAAAAGTGTGAAACTGACATCATTTTGTGGCTACTATTGGCACTTCCCCATGGAGGGCTGAGGCCCGCATTTTTCTGGGCCTTCCTGTTTTGTATATGCCAGGTATGTAGATCATCACCAACTTCGGAGTTATTGAGTGATGTGCTATGATGCAGGGCAAGCGCAGATTTGAGAATAGGCTGGTCGACAAATACCTAAAGGTCAAGTTCAATCTTGCGATCGGGGGTGCGGTGACAGCCGGGAACCGTGGTTGCCACATGGATGTCAATGCAACCCCATCCTAATTTTCAATTCGGGCATAAGTACAATAGCACCCGGGGCGAGAATAAGTCCCGACACAGTGGACACTTCAACGATCCACCTTAAAGTTCAGCCACCAGGATAGCCATAACCGCTGTTAGGACTCCAACCACCGCCACAACGACCATTAACACCGAAAACTGTATATCCGCGTCACTACTTCTCTCTAGTGGCATTACATCTAGCAATTGGACTTCTCAATGTTTCTCTGGCATTGACCGAAGTTGTGGTGGTATTATGATGGTTGGGTGTTGCGGGGAATCGTGGATGCGCATATTGTCCCAGAATTGATTCCTGCAGCGAGTAGAGTGCCATCACGGGTCTGGTGGGATTTGTAATCACAGCAATGCAATATCTGGTGTTGACCGTCTAGGTACAAGAATTTAGGACGGTAGAAGATTAGGTGACACTTTTGCACCCTTATCGGATAATAGAGAGTTTTCGCAAGGAGACCTAGGTGGCAGGAAAACAGGTTATTTTCTGTTAGCCTAAAAGGCTTGGGCACTCAGGGGTAGCGAGACTAGGAAGTAGTGTAAAAATAGGACTTTTCAGACCTGCAGAAATCCAATCGCTGCAGAGCAACAAAGTGAGCAGCAGCTCCCCATTTACCATTTATTAAGAGATTTTAATGATGATATTATTGGGCATTCAGTGGCAGATTATCCCCTGTTCTATTGTAGCCAGTATGGTTGACATCCGACTTGTTTAGCCGGGGGTGTCCGAATTTGAGCAGGGAAAGAATTTGAGGACGATGCGGGACAGGTATTACCCTACTCAATCCAGCATCATCTAGCAACCGAGCTACCCCCTCCTATTGCGCAAACTCATCCTTGCACCTAGGTCCATTTCCTATTAACCGCAACCCAGGTCCCCCATACACAGACCCCCTAACGATGCCTGTTGTAACGCCACAGTCTAGCTTTATGACCCAAATTTTAGAACTAGACCATTATGTAAACGGGCGGTTATCCGAGTGCCTCGAGGTGCGATTATGCGTGTTCCTCCAGGTGCGGTAGGCCATGACCTGGGAGCCCGTATGAAGGGACAACAAAAGAGAAACTAACAGATTTTATTATGTATGCAAAAGGTTGCTTAGAATATGTGCTCGCAATTTTCTGACATTCGTAAACACGACTGCTATTGCACACGGGCAAAAGATCAACCAGAGCCTCAGGATTTTGGTGGCATGCAATAGCAGTCGTTTTTACAAAGTCAGGAAATTGCGAGTACTCCACCGTGGGCACTTGTGAGTTTTCGGTGGGTAGCTATTATCTCCTTGACCGGTGCGACAGTGGAGAATGTTGTGCCGACCCCCCTGTCATGTCGTGGGCAGGGATGACTGGGGGGCCCTCAGTACTATTCCCCAGCGATAATGTGCGCAGCCTTGATCACATGGCCAATATTTGTTGGTTATCACAAATTCGCTGATGTGCAAACCTCAGATCATGGTTAATATTCAATGTGTGGTCATGCCTACGCATGTAATCACTGAAAGGTACTGAGGGCCCCTTAGTCATCTCTGCCCAAGACATGACAGGGGGGTCGGCACAACATTTTGCACTGTCGCACCAGTCAAGGAGATAAGAATTCATACAAATTAACTGTCTTGGCCGTGTTCTCGGGCTCTTAGTTAGAAACCCGACACTGAGAATTCCTAGCATGATTTCTCTAACCTGGTGTTCAAGTATGTGAATCTCCATGTTGGACTGTACTATTTAGGAATCCCTGTATTTTTCCGGTGTTAAGGACCTGGACAAGCGGAACCCCCCACCCCTGTCGGGAACAATCGCCCCGCTATGCCGCACAACCACATTACCCGAGTACCGGTAGATAGAAATGATAGGGGTGTGATACCTCGCGGAAAACAAGTTATTGTGGACTACTCGGTCCATGCCAGCAACGCATACCGTAACAACGCGGATGAATGGATGCGAGGCTAGGACGTTGGAGTCGCCTTTGCTGGTATCGAAAACAAAAATTCCCGGGAAACCCCTTCAAGAAACAAAAACCCCACAAATCATGATCACCTCAAGTTCACTATGCTAACCAAGAAGCATATTATTCAAACCAAACCCGAAGAACAGCAAAGAAGAGAAAAAAATCGAACCGAAAGAAAACCCAACCTTACCGGTTGCCCGACTATCTAGATACGGGAGATCCTTCTCTTGCTATCCGCTATCACAGATTTTCCTTCCTCGATTCACAGTCCAATCGGTCCCTCCGTTGTGCTATGCTGTTGCGGTGGGGAGAAAGCGCGAGAGAAGTGAAGGATCCCAACCTTACATAGAACCCCTGTCTGCCAAGACTAGGCACCATCCACCCCTGCAGAGCGTGACCCCTTCCCAAGCAAGGATCATGAACCGCTATCTACTACTCAGGTTATTTGTAGACTAGCCAAAAACCGCAAAGTGTGCAAAGCGAACTTTTATCTGCAATAGTATGCTCTGGCTTGTTTTTCTTTTTCTTTCCTCTTAAGATCGGTCTGAGGGGTTAGCTTTTGCTGTGCGCTTGCCCCCCCCCATATGCAAGCGAGGGAATTACGGTCGCCTCAGCCACCGGCTCAATTATTCGATTTCTTACGGCACCCCCGACCAAACACCTCCCGATTCAATACTATCCATCACAATTCACAATCGCTTCACACTTCCCAATCCGTAACTCTGGTTACCCTATTCTCCCTTCCGCCTTTGTTCCTTGCAATCGCTTGTGTCACTATTAGTTAGATTTTGGTTGAAGAGTGTCGAATCTCGTGCAGGATCGTTTCAGTAGTCGGACTTGCCAAGCGAGTGTAACACCAGCAGATCCCAGCTTTAGTTTAACACGACCCCGCATTTCTTCCTATCCACTGAATATCATCGACCAACCGTTCTCAATAGCTCCTTCTGTTCAACAGAAAAAGATACCAGGGGTAGAAGATGCCTCAGTATACCATCAACGATAGCAGCAACATCCTCAATACTACGAACTCTTATATTGTGCAGAACTATTATGGCGATGATCGGTCCCAACTCCTGAACTGGTTATCACCCCTGGAGCCTAGCCTACGGCATCGGGATGTTCGAGAGCGCCGTGTCGACGATATCGGGGAATGGTTCATACAAAGTGAGGAATTTAGGAGATGGTGCGGTTTGAGCGGGGAAGGTGAGGCTGAGAGCGCAGTACTATTTTGCTGTGGAGGCCCAGGGGTTGGTAAGACGTTTATCAGGTAACCAGGATAATTCTCTAGGGAGAGAGAGGGGGGCTGTGCTAACAAGTCGCGGTTGTAGCTCACTAGTAGTGGATAAGTTGGGCGACCAGGTCCGAGGACAAATCGCCGCCGTCACGTGTTTTTACTTCGACTTTGCAGCCCGGAAGGAGCAGTCTGCCACCAGTATTTTGGGCTCTTTGGTGAAGCAGGTTGTCAGCGGAATGGAAAAGATTCCGGACGAAATATCGAGAGCATTCCAAGAGCAGAAAAAGGTTGTGGGTGGATGCAGACCGCAACTTGCCGATCTCGTAAAGATGCTACAGGCCGCCACATCTTCACAACCCACATTTGTGTGCGTTGATGCTCTCGACGAGTGTCAGGGAGTGCAACGAGCCAGGGTCCTCGATTCATTGAAACAGATACTTGAGAGGTCCCCGAGGACTCGAATATTCGTGACAGGAAGGCTGCACATTCGGGCTGAGATGGAAAAGCGGCTTCTTGGACGAATGACAATTGTGTCTATATATCCCACCAGAGGTGACATTATCGAATACCTTCGTGTCAGATTGAGCGAGGACGAAATTCCTGATGAAATGGATGAGAGTCTGGAGGCTGAAATTTTAGAGAAGATTCCTGAGAATGTATCAGAAATGTGGGTTGAAGCAACAGTGCTCGGAATACCATGCTACCTTCTCTGCTGATGCGTGGCTCTAGGTTCCTACTCGTGTCTCTAAATATCGACTCTGTCTTGCAAGAAACCACCCTATATCGGAGACGGGAACGGCTCAGGAAAATGACAGAGGGATTAGGGTTGGAGGACGCCTACGGTGCGACGATAGGGAGGATAATGGCGCAGGGTGGGGGCAAGTCACGGCTCGGAATTGCGGCCTTGATGTGGACAAGTCATGCGGAACGGCCCTTGACGGCGGACGAGCTCCGCTACGCCCTGGCAGTTGAGCTAGGCTCCAAGGATTTCAATGCCGGCAACGTCCCTTCCATATCGACAGTTTTGAGCTGCTGTCAAGGTCTTATTAGTTTGGATAAGGAGGCGTCAGTTGTACGACTGATCCACTTCACACTCAAAGAATATATCTCCACCCATCATGATATTTTTAGTAGACCTCACGCGGTAATGGCAGAGATCTGCCTCACCTATCTGAATTCGAAACAGGTCAAGGCCCTTTCAGCCAGTCCCTCTTCTAACTCCCGGGAAACGACGTTTCTGGAATATTGCTCTCTACACTGGGGAGTCCATGCAAAGAAACAACTTTCGGACCTCGCCAAGTCACTTGCACTAGAGCTCCTCCAGGAAAACGGTGGCTGGGGCAACCTATCGACCCAATTGCTTGTAGGTAGAGCGCTGGACGATCAGCATTTTGGGGCCTATCTTCCGTTCGATGGATTGCACTGCGCATCGTTTTTTGGAATTGTTGAGATTGTGGCTGCTTTAATAGATATGGGACATGGCGATCTTAACGGAGGAGACTTTCTGGGATATACTCCGCTTTCATGGGCTGCTTATAATGGACGTGAGGAGGTGGTGCAATTACTACTCAGGCGGGAAGAGGTCCACCCTGACAAGCCAAACAATTCTGGCATGACACCGCTCTCGTACGCCGCTAGGGCAGGACATGAGGGGGTGGTGAGAATACTCCTCGGGCGGGAGGAGGTCGGCCCTGACAAACCAAACAATTCTAGCATGACACCGCTCTCGTACGCGGCTATGGCAGGACATGAGGGAGTGGTGAGAATACTACTCGGGCGGGAGGAAGTCGACCCTGACAAGCCAAACAATTCTGGCATGACACCGCTCTCGTGTGCCGCTAGGG
>Ga0307513_10008365_pt1 | contig 13250 bp, 5 predicted proteins | sample 15_EM_MG_FD_202174 | JGI IMG/M metagenome (GOLD analysis project Ga0307513, IMG submission 202174) | Populus trichocarpa ectomycorrhiza microbial communities from riparian zone in the Pacific Northwest, United States - 15_EM | ecosystem: Host-associated > Plants > Roots > Unclassified | place...
TATATATATATATATATATATATATGCTTCAGAGTCTTTGAGGAGTTTATTACAGCAGCTCTTCTAAGATGGCCGGATCAAACTTACATGTCTCGGGCAGTAGCACTCTAGTTTTAAGGAGATTAAGATAATTTGGGTGGTAATTTAACTAGTTAGATTTTTCATTTATTTTTTAAAAATTATTAATTCTAATATTATAAATTTTAAAACTATTAAAAAATTATCTGCTTATTAATTTAAGTTCTCGAGGAAGATTAATCAAGAAATACATGTAATCTGATGTGTACATCACAGTTAAAAAGAAAAAATTCCCTGATGGACTTCTCGATTGAAAATGAACATTAAAATATGATATTTTGATATGAATATTCTATTGAAAAAGAAAGCTGATGACGAAAACATCAAATAGAATGCAAGTCAATGCAAGTCTTTGACAAGAAACTCGCCGACAATAAGTTTCCGTCGGCAATTCTATTAATATTTTAATTATAGGAGAAAGTTCATGATTGTTTTATAATTTTCCGATGGGGATTATAATAACACCTTTAAACTTCTTGTTTGGGTGCTGGTCTAAGGTCTTTTGAGCCTTGGGGCGGTTTCCAATCATCTTCTCCTTGTAAAATTAAGCCTTAATTATTATATTATTATTATAGAATACTCTAAAAGCGTGGGGAAATTACTGTACCTTTTCCCATTTTCCCCACGCCTTTCACTTTCCCCTTATTAATATATTATATTATATTATAATAATAATTATTATTATATTATATTATATTATATTATAGAACTATCTTCTTCTTTCTTTTTGTTTTTTTGATGTTTATTTTATTTGATTTAGTTTGTTAATGTTAATTTTTTTTAAATTTAGTTATTAGACTTTTATGATACGAATCCCGAGTTTGATGGATTAACCTGATTTGACAAGTTAACCCAGATTTTTTTCTTTTTAATTAGTTTTTTTTCGTTTAGTTTAGTTTGTTAATGTTAAATTTCTTTCTATTTAATTATCAGACTTTCATGACACGTATCCTAGGCTTGACGGGTTAACTTGGTTTGATGGGTTAACCCAATTAATTCTGGGTAAACCTGTCAATTTTTTTTTCTATTTAGTTATCAAACTTTCATGACGCGAATCCCAGGTTTGACGGGTTAACCCAGTTAATTAGATTTTTTTCTTCCTATTGTTTTTTTTCTTTTTAATTAATTTATTTAATTATCACACTTTTATGACACGACCTTATAGCCAAACCCACATCCAATGCTCTTGGGTCCGATGTTGCAGTCAGACTCATTTAAACTTAAGTCATATAAGTTTAATATTATTATTAATATTATAAATATTATTCTTGGGTCAAGCATTGCAGATAAACCCAAGGCTTTTGGGTATATCTTTGCAGAAAGACCTAATACTCTTAGATCTTAACTTTTTTAATATTTTTTATGCAAGAAAAAAAAATTAACCCATGGCTCATGACTTTGTTTTTTTTTCTTTTTTTTTCCTTTCTAAGCCTTTTACTATGAACTGCACGGTGCAGTCCATAGTGAAAAAGCTTATGCATTTAGTTTTTTTTTTGTCTATAGTTTCTTAATATTAAATTTTTTCTGTTTAATTATTAGGCTTTCATGACACAGATTCCAGGTTTGATGGTTTAACCCAGTTGATTTAGATTTTTTTTCTTTTTCTTCAATAGTTTTTTTTCTTCATGTATGTTTTTTTCTCTTTGCTTTTTCTTTTTTAATAAATCTTTTTAAAAAAAATTTAGTTCATTAATATTAAATCTTTTTCTATTTAGTTATCACACTTTCATGACACGAATCTTAGGTTTGACGGGTTACCCTGATTTGACGAGTTAACTCAGCTGATTCAGATTTTTTTTCTTTTTTCTCATTAGTTTTTTTCTTTCGATTTCATCTTTTAATATTGTATGCAGTCCACAATGAAAAGGCTGATGCCTTTAGTTTTTTTTTTTGTTTTTTTTTGTTTTTATGTCTTTGATTGTGGATTGCACAGCGCAGTCCACAGTGAAAAGGCTGATGCCTTTTGTTTGTCTTGGTTTTTTTTTCCTTTTAAGTAATTTTTTTTGTTTAACTTAGTTTGTTAATGTTCAATTTTTTTCTATTCAGTTATCAAACTTTCATTACACAGATTCCGGGTTTGACGGGTGAACCTGGTTTGACCGGTTAGCCCAATTAATTCTGGGTAACCCGTCAATTTTTTTTCTATTTAGTTATCAAACTTTCACGACACGAATCCAAGGTTTGACGGTTAACCTGTTTTGAAGGGTTAACCCAATTAATTCAGAAGTTTTTTTTTTCATTAGTTTTTTTCTTTATGTTGGTTTTTTTTTGTTTTTTTCTATTTAATTATCACACTTTTATGACACGACCTTGCAGCCAGACCTACATCCAAGGCTATTGGATTTGGTATTGCAGTCAAACCCACTTAAACTTTGGTCATTCAAGTTTAATGTTATTATTAATATTATAAATATTACTCTTAGGTCAGGCGTTGCAGCCAAACCCAAGACTCTTGGGTATAGCTTTGCAGAAAGACCTAACACTTTTAAATCTTAGTTTTTTTTTATATTTTTTATGCAAAAAAAAGGCCCGCGGCATTGTGCGGGTCATGTAACTAGTAACATACTCTAAAAGGCGTGAGGAAAGTACTGTAGCTTTCCCATGCCTTTTATTTTCATTGCACTTATATATAATAATAATAATAATTATTATTATTATTATTATTATTATAACATATACTGCTCATTTTTTTTATTTTTTTATTTTTTCCTGTTTTTTATGCCTTTATGGCATCTTTTTTGTTTTGTTTTTTTCTTTGTGTTTTTTTCTTTTAATGAATTTTTTTTATTTAATTTAGTTTGTTAATGTTAATTTTTTTTATTTAGTTATCAGACTTTCATGACACGGATCCCAAGTTTGACGGGTTAACCTGGTTTGACGAGTTAACACGAAATATTTTTTTTTTGCTTTTTTCTTTTTAATTAATTTTTTTTTTGTTTAGTTTGTTAATGTTAAATTTCTTTCTATTTAATTATCAAACTTTCATGACACGTATCCCAGGCTTGACAGGTTAACCCAGTTAATTCTGGGTTAACCTGTTAATTTTTTTTTTCTATTTAGTTATCAAACTTTCATGACATGAATCTCAGGTTTGACGAGTTAACCTGATTTGAAGGGTTAACCCAGTTAATTCAGATTTTTTTTCTTCATTAGCTTTTTCTTCCTGTTGGTTTTGTTTCTTTGTTTTTTTCTTTTTAATTAATCTATTTAATTATTACACTTTTATGACACGACCTTGTAGCCAGACCCACATCCAAGGCTCTTGGGTTCGGTGTTGCAACCAGACTCACTTAAACTTGAGTCATGTAAGTTTAATATTATTATTAATATTATAAATATTACTCTTGGTTCAAGCGTTGCAGCTAGACCAAAGGCTCTTGGGTATATCTTTGTTGAAAGATCTAACACTCTTAGATCTTAGTATTTTTTGATGTTTTTTATGCAAGGAAAAAAAATAACTCGTGGTGTATGCCTTTGTTTTTTTTTTCCTTATCCTTTTTAAGCATTTAACTGTGGACTGCACAATGCAGTCCACAGTTAAAAAGCTGATGCCTTTAGGTTTTTTTGTCTTTTTTTCTTTCTTTTCTTTTTTAATTATTTTTTTAATTTATTTTTTTAATATTAAATTTTTTTCTATTTAATTATCAGACTTTCATGACATGGATCTCAGGTTTGACGGGTTAACCCAGTTGATTCAGATTTCTTTTTCTTTTCTTCATTAGTTTTTTTCTTCCTGTAGGTTTTTTTTCTCTTTGCTTTGTCCTTTTTAATTAATATTTTTTTTACTTATATAATAATAATAATAATAATTATTATTATTATTATAACATATATTAAAACTGCTCAGTGTTTCACTATGCACTGCACAGTGCATTCCACAGTGAAACGCTGAGCTGTCTTTTTTTTTTGTTTTTAATTTTTTTTTGTTTTTTTCCTGTTTTTATTTAAATCTTTTTTTATTTAGCTATCACACTTTCATGACACGAATCTCAGTTTTGATGGGTTAACCTGATTTGGTGGGTTAACCCAGTTGATTCAAATTGTTGTCTTACATTTTTTTTTCCTTTTTTTTTCCAAAATTCACTTCTTCTTCTTTTTTTTGTTTTTTAATTTTTTTGTTTTATATTTTTTAAAAAATTATCTTTGCTAATTTTTTAAAATATTGAACTGATTGAAAATTTAGCTTTGTAGTTTTAAAAAAAAACACCGTGGATTGCTATAGTGTTTCTTTCATACGGTTTTTGTTTTGCTGCAGTGTTTCCCCACATGTTTGTTTTCTAAAATTATCTTTGTCAAATTTATTTTTTCAATATTGAGTTGGTTGAGAATTTAGCTTTCCTCACATTATTTTTGTTCCATTTTTTCCCCAAAATTGTCTTTTTTTTTGTTTTTTTCAAAATTGTTTTTGTCGATTTTATATTTTTCATATTGGGCTGGTTGAGAATTTAGCTTTGTAATTTTTTTAAAAAAAATATTATGGATTATTACAGTGTTCCCTCACATGGTTTTTTTTAACGAATTTTTTTGTTTTTTTCAGAATGATCTTTATCAATTTTTTTTTATATTGAACTGATTAAGAATTTAAATTTGTAGTTCTTTAAAATACTGTGGATTGCTATAGTGTTTCCCTATATGATTTTTGTCTTGCTATAATGTTTCTTCATATGCCTTTTTTTATCTATTTTTTTTAAAAATTGTCTTTATGGAATTTATTTTTTTTCATACTGAACTGGTTGAAAATTTAGTTTTGTAGTTTTTTTTCTTTAAAACACCGTTGATTGCTATAATATTTCCTGACATGATTTTGTTTTGTTGTAATTTTTTTCAAAATTATCTTTATCGAATTTATTGTTTTTAATATTGAGTTGGTTGAAAATTACAACTGTAGATTTTCTCATGAAACACTATAGATTGCTACATTATTTCCCTGCATGGTTTGTTTTTTCCTTTTGTTTTTTTTTTGTGATATTTTTCAAAATTATATTTGTTAATTTTTTTTTAATATTGAATTGGTTGAGAATTATAATTGTATATTTCATCACAAAACACTATAGATTACTATAGTATTTTCCTAAATGATTTTAATATTGAGCTGATTGAGAATTTAGCTTTAACTGTCCCCACATGTTTTTTTTCCTATTTTTTTTCTTTTTTTCCCAAAATTGTCTTCTTCTTTTTTTTCATTTTTTTGTGTTATTTTTTTCAGAATTGTTTTTCTCGATTTTATTTTTTAAATATTGAGTTGATTGAGAATGTAGCTGTAGTTTTTTTCTTTAAAACACTGTGGATTGCTACAGTGTTTCGCCACATAGTTTTTTTTTTTGCTTTTGTTATGATTTTTTTTCTAGAATTGTCTTTGTCGATTTTATTTTTTTCATATTGAGCTGGTTGAGAATTTAGCTTCGTAGTTTTTTTTAAACACTGTGGATTGCTGCAGTGTTCCCCCACATATTTTTTCTTTTATGATTTTTTCAAAATTATCTTTACTGATTTTATTATTTTTAATATTGAGCTGGTTGAGAGTTATAACTTTAGATTTTCTCATGAAACACTATAGATTGTTACAGTGTTTCCTATTTGGTTTTTTTTCCTTTTGTTTTTTTAATAATTTTTTCAAAATTAAATTTGTCGATTTTATTTTTTTAATATTAAATTGATTAAAAATTTAGCTTTGTATTTTTTTTCTTAAAAATATTGTGAATTACAATAGTTTTTCTCCATATAATTTTTTTCCACAAATTCACGACAATGCAAAAACGTGCCACAAACCCGCAGCATTCTACGGGTATAGCATCTAGAGTAGAGTCAAATCCTGTTCATGGTGGGGAGGAAAGAAAAAAATTTCAAGGCAATGGCTAGCCAAGAACGCACGCGTATGACTGCTTGAGTCGGGGTCAACACGTCATGGAGTGGAGATACATTTTTGGATAAGTTATGAATTGTACCAATTTTGTCCTCATCTTGACACGGAAGTTGTAGAATTATATTTTATTTCGTACCATGTTTTAACAAGTCAGACGCATGTAGGTTTAAAATCTATAATTAACGTAAGCTTCTGGCTTCTAGCAACTAGAAATTTTTATTTATTTATTTTATTTCGTTGATCATTCAGACAGGCTATATACCACAGTATTTGAAGTAGCCTTTTGTTGGAGCTATTGCATATAAAAATCTGGCATCAAAACTCAGTAGGATCACAGAGAGAAGCAACTGGATTCAGAGAGCTGTGAAGAAAATCAGTGAGAAGTTCTTCATTTAACTCTGATCATTGCTCTAGTGGGTTCTGGTTTCATGCCAAATACCATGCTTACACTTGCCTGGCTCCATCTCCTACCATCAGAAGGCTGTGACCATGTAAGTTGATCTTTCTGTTGTACGGGGAACTGCGAATTAGTTTATGAAAAAGAATATTTCTTGGATTCGAGTTCGACTAATGAGCGTCTAATTTAGAGCACTAGCTCGTTCTTTAATTAACAAGTGCCTATCGAACACTGGCTTGTTGTATTCCAAAATAATTTTCTCATGTCCTGTTAAACTGAGGTTATATTCTATTAAGAGATGATTAGTTTTACTTGGAGTGAGCTATTTTTATGTTTTATTGGAGCAGAAGATGTGCAGCTCGAAAAGGGAGAGGATCGTGAGCAAAGGAGAATACGGGCCAAAAATCCATAATGTTCTTAGAATTTCAAAGAGGATTGAAGTTAGTGTCAGAGAAGAAAACATTGATCCTTTTGGCTTTAATGCTGTTGAAGATAATAAAGACAGCAAAAAGGATGATGCTTCAGCTCTAGTCAGAGGCCACTGATAAATTACTTTAGTAAAGCTAATGTTATGTGATCACTTTTCTCTGTTTTCCTTTTTAATATTATTTTGTACTTTATTCAACTTGGATTGCTCGTTGAACCGATTCGGTATAATCCATTCAATCCAGCCAGGTTTTTAAAAGATAGGAGGGCCCGGCTTTAGATTGGATTTTTTTTTGGGTTTGATCTCCCAATTGAGAGCTTAAATTTTATCCATTTATCAATAAATTACAAAAAAAAATGATGTTTTTACCATATATCATCTCATAAAATCACAATTTATTTTTATATTGTCTTTCCTATTTATTTTTTTAATTTTAATTTCATAATTCAACACTTGATTACTTGGGGTATTAGGCTTTATGATATGCTTTAATTTGTTTTGTATGAGATTATCTGAGTCTTATGGAGGTCACAAGTTTGACGGGTTAACCTTGTTTACTAGGTTTTTTTTAATTGATTTTTTTTCAACTTTATCCTTGAAAATTTTATTGATTGGTAATTAAACTTCTTAATTTGTTTTAGTTTACTTTCTATAAGGCTATCCTGGTTTTATGACCCGATACATGAGTTTGACAAGTTGACTCGCATAATGTTTTTAGTAATTTTTTTTCATTTGATTTTATTTCAATTTCGTGCTTTAACATTAATTTGATAGGGAATTGTGTTTCTGAATTTATTTTGGTTTGCTTTCTATGAGGTTATTCTAACCTCATGACCCAGATCGCGAGTTTGGTAAGTTAACTTAAGTTGACTTTGGTTGCTTTTTTGGTTTGTTTTCTATGAGATTATCCTAGTTCAAGACTTGTGTCATGGGTATGGAAGGTTAATATAGGTTGACTCAAGTTGTTTTTTGTGTCCTTTTTTTAATTGATTTTTTTTAATTTCTTCATTCAACATTGAGTTAATTGAGAATTAAGTTTCATAATCTGTTTTGGTTTGCTTTATAGAAGGTTATCTTAACCTCATCACCTGGGTTGCGGTTTGGTAGGTTAATCCGGGTTGAGTCGTATTTTTTATATCTTTTTTTAATTGTTTTTTTTTTTAATTTCAACATTCAACATTGAGTTGATTAAGAATTAGACTTTATAATTTGTTTTGATTTGTTTTCTATGAGTTATCATAGTTTCATGACAGGAGTTGTGGATCTGACAAGTTAAACTCAATTCAATCCAATATGTTGTCATTTTAATATTAAAAAAAATATGTCGACTTGGTTTTTTTTAGTCAAACTATTTTTTTACCGATTATCCAAGTTGTTTTTAGACTAGTCAAGTCAATCAAGTCACGTTAAATCAATCTCATAGTCTAGTATGAATCAATGATCTAGTTATTCAACTATATACCCCAAATTTATTTTCATTTTCTTAACAACCATGATGTGTCCATTCTCTTTTCTTTTTCTTTTGGTTTCAATCTCTCAACATAGACACACCATCAAATCTCTATTTTCATCAATCTTGTTGTAATAGCATCCAACAAAAAATAGCAAAAGTAAAGCTTCAGACTAGAGTTAAAAGAAAAAATATATATCATGAAGAGCAAAATCTTCAAGAATTTCTTTTTTAAAAAATAAATTTTCTAACAATCCCTCACATGAATATAAATTATTTGACCATTTTTTTAAAACAAAAACTTGAATATTAGTAGAAAGATAATGATTTGGTGGATAACTAAACAGGGTATGTAACTTTTGGCTTTGAACCTTTTTTAGTAAAGTATTATCGTATTTACTCAGTTAAATAGTAAACACAATGTCTTCAACTATTCAACCTTTTATGTCCACTAAAATAATAATACTTACATAGTTTTCTATCTAGAAATTTCTTTTAATTTTCATGGTTGTGTTTATTTTAGACCTAAAACAATTCTCAGATTTATAAGTGTTTTAGAGAATTATATATTTTTTAAATTCTCAAAGAAACGACCATATTTTTCACTCTTATATGTGATTTTTTTATTAAAATTATTTTATTATATTCAACTTGGTATTCCAAGATATAAAAATAACTTGGAGCATTTCTCATCCTCTATTATGCTACAACTAACACCTATTTTTATTATATGAATAAACATGAAATAATAATTTTTAAGTGTTTCTAAAAATATTATATGATTTAGTTTTGGGAATTAAATCAACAATATAAATTGATACGGACATGGTTTTAGTTTATGTTTTTTTGTGATGGAGTTTGTGCTTGTTATCAATTATTTTATCAAGTAGGAGTGTAGGACTATAAAATAAAAGATATTCGAGGATGAGACACAGACGCCGTCTAAAGATGGCTGGGCAAGGCTCCCATGTTAGCGCGTATAGTACACGAGGCAACCAATTTTTCCTTCCCTCCACTTCAATCCCTAGTTCTCATATAGTTCTCTAGTTCATTCTCTGAAATTAAATTAACACGGAGGAAAGGGAAAAAAGGAAAAGAAGTATTGTGTACGTGCACATCATGTAGTTCAACTCTCTAATTGCTCTCCAGCCAACTAGTCCATCACCAGCTTAATCGACTACACCAGCCCAAGCACATGCTCTAGACTAGGTCAAATCCCAACCATCTTGGGACTGAATCTAAATCCATTGCAAATTATCAAGAAGTTCAATGACCGGCAGAAGAATTACTTCTTTCAACAAAGTTAGTATAACGCCGTATTTTGTATAAATTTTAAATATAAATTTTACCTATCATTTTTTCTTGTAAATCACAGGCGAGTACCGACCTTTCTACAAATAACACAACAAAACATAACAATCAACACACTTACAAGGAAATTATTCCTCATCATTATTTAATTCTTCATAGGATAATTAATTTGACGTGACCAACATTATAAAATATCTTGAGTTACCAGGTAAACCGAACACAACCACATAACATAAAACATGACTTCATAAAAACAACCATACATTCTTTACTCTTCTTTTATTTTTATTATATTATTTTTCCTGCTATATTTACTAATTTAAATATCGGAGAGTCGTTATCCCACCACCCCAATTAAGTGGTGTCGTGTCCAATCACCCCATCAAGCAGTCTTGAAAAACTCCAGATCTAATTTGAAATTTTTACTACTTCATCAGAAGTAATGGAGATATGTGAGTGTAATATACGGTAATGGTTTCATTTATTTGGCAAGAAATCCATATATATATATATGTAAAGGTAATTGTTTTCCTATAATTTGCATCACTTCAAGGAAGCAAACTTAAATTCAGAAAATCCAATCACTGTAACAAATCCTTTATTTCAATCTTATCTTGTTTGATCGTCGCTTATATTTAATATAATTGTTGAAGTAAACCTTTCATTTCAACTCTATCTTGTTGATAAGACAAGTTTGCAAGCCTCTCTTCTACTCTCTGTTTGTTTTGTTTCCTTGTGATGGTTAGATTTTACACAAGTTTTGAAGGTAGGGGAGGTTTAAGGCATGTCACATCTAATTTCATTGTTGAAGGGCGAATTTGACCGAAAAGTTAAACTAGAGGGACTACGAAATTCAAAAGACATATTTCACCTGGATTCGTTGAGGGGTACGAAGATCAACTAATTTTCTCATGATGTATATATGAGCTGCTCTATTTCCATTTGTTTTGACATGTGAAGCAGAAAAACTATGGAATTCAAAAGACAAGCTCAATCAATCCATGCTAATAGAAGCTCTTTCAGCCCACAAACTGAAGGCATTTACAGCTTTCAAATGATAATTTAATTCCAAGATCAGTTGCTTCTACTGCTAGCTTCTGCATTTAAGAGAGTATTCCGATAAATAATAGAATTCGAAAACGTGACTTAGATTTCAGGGTTTTTTTATGGGCTATTGGGCCTTTTTAAGCCTTTAATACCATATTATATTACATAATTGAGATTAGATTTTATTCCAAAGATAACAATTTTATATATTATTATTATATTGCTTATTTATACGATGTGAGATCGTTTTTCTAGCATTTTTAAAGAATTTTTTGTTTACATGATTTTTTAACACGGTATTATATTTTTTATAATTAGAATATTATAATTTTTGTTATATTTTTATAATTAAATAATTACAGGTTAGAATATTTTTATTTTTATTTTTATTAATAAAAATTATAATTTCAAAGCAAGATAATATATACTTGTATAAATTTCAAATCCAAAAAATTTTTAGTTGAGAAAATGTGTTAAAGAATTAATATAAAATTATTAATAAAATCTTATCTAATAGCTTATATTTTTAGGTTCAACTTTTAAAACTTAACTTATTTTTATATTTTATGCCCAATTTCTAATGAATCCCTACAGGTCTAATTATATTTAATTTGTATTTAAATATAGGATTATTCTCTAATATCCTTATATCAAATATTCTCAGGTAAGAAACTCAACCCAAACCTAATTATAAAAAGAAATAACCATGAAAACAATGGAATTTAACAAAATACAATAATTCATTTCTTTTTCAATTTTTTTTATATAAATTATGAGGGTTTTTAGTTTCTCACTTGGTGATATTTTTATTCATTTAAATATAAATATTTATTAGAAAAATAGATTAGAGAATGACATTAAATATGAAGATACTAGTGAAGTTCCCCGTGCAATAATGTGGGATAAAGGGTTTTTTTTTTTTCAATGAAAAAAAGGCATTGTCAACATGTTTTTTACTATCATAAATTTTTTTAATTATGAGTTGAAAATTTAACACACGTGTTTAATAAAATAAATAATAGCCATAATTGAAATAAACATATGATAAAATCATGTTTGCTCATTTTAATTTCAATTATTTAGATTAAATAAAAATTATTTTTCATAGTTCTAACACTCTTCTCATTGAAATAAGAACTCTTATTTTGATCTCAAAAGAACTACGCCCTTCACAATTCAACAACCGAGTGTTGGGGCATGCTTTCTCTCTAAGTTACCAGCAAAACATTTGCTCACATGAACATTTCTAGTATGTATGCATTGCTCGAAGATCATTTTCCTGAATACGTTTTCCCTGACTTCTTACTCTATCATGGTGGAAGGTGAATATGCCCTTAAATTATTTCCTCTGTATATGGGTAAGAATAACATGCTACTGTTGTTGCAAAATTATAAATAGTAGCACTCTCAAGAGCAACAGGAAAATCCCTCAAAGGCACACGTCAAATGTGAAAGGAAAGAGACTAACCACAAATAAATAACCATCACAGTGCAACGAAAAACATGCCACGAACCATTATCAAATCCATAGGATAATGTAAGAAGTTCAATTTCTGATTCTGAAAAAAAATATTCAAATGCATAATAAATATACCAAGAATGGAATCATACCTCCATAAATCCATCTCCAAAGTTAATAACATTCCCGAACTACATAATTTTTGGACAAAATTTGAAGCCTCACTGCCAGAAAACCAGAGAAAACCAACGGAATTACCGACGTTGGAATTACCGACGGAATTTTTCCATCGGTAATATATACCGACGGAAATAATTCCGTCTTAAAATCTGTCGGTATATACCGACAGAATAACTCCGTCGGTATATACCGACGGTTTCGCCGACGGGATATACATTTTGTCTGGAAATATGCAACGGCGTGGTGACATCAAGCGATTTTACCGACGGACATTATCGAGGGATTCAAACTGAGATAGCCGTATAGTGACGTGACACTGTCACCGACGGAATCACCGACGGATTCATTCCGTCGGTGATTCCGTCGGAAAAAACCATTATATGCCCACCAATCGACCGACACTCTCTTCCTCTGTTTCTCCTTCTTCTTCTTTCCCATCCCACCTCTCCCCTCCCAAACTGCAGCTCCCCTCCCAAACTGCAGCCAAACACCCATCCCAAACTCTCCACTATTCTCAACACGAGCACTCAAGTTTCTTATATCTTGTATATAGTCATAATATCCGTTTCTTGTAGATTTTATCATTTTTTTGTAAGTAAATCTATCTTTTTTAGTTTTAATATTTAATTGTGAATTTTATTGTTTTAGTTTATGTATTTTGTTAACGTTTGTACTTGTTTAATTGTTATTTGTCAAAGAAACTTGTAGTATGAATGTATAATTTTGTAGTTGTTATAGTTTGTTTTAGATTTTTTTAAATTATATTTGTTTGTAAATTGTTGAAATTTTGTTTGAATTACACCGAATTAAATGTGTCGTTGTGATGAAATAAATAATTAATAGCTTATTTAACGAGTCTTGTTTAATTGTTATCAATTCTATTTCGAAGTTGTGATTTCTGTAAATTTATACATGTATAAATTTGTATGTATGAACGTTGATAGTTGATAATTGATAATGAATATTTAACATAAGTGTTGTTTTAGTTTGTTGGATAATGTCGGGGAAAACCAATATTTTTGTTATGTTTTATAGAGG
>Ga0307513_10008366_pt1 | contig 13249 bp, 13 predicted proteins | sample 15_EM_MG_FD_202174 | JGI IMG/M metagenome (GOLD analysis project Ga0307513, IMG submission 202174) | Populus trichocarpa ectomycorrhiza microbial communities from riparian zone in the Pacific Northwest, United States - 15_EM | ecosystem: Host-associated > Plants > Roots > Unclassified | place...
TTGTGGTTCTTACTCTCAATGATTGCTCAGAACTACGTGGACTCAAACTCACCTCGCTATGGGCAACATTCCGAGATTGCTGTCTCATAATGTCTATTACCTCCGTGAACATTCGAAAGATCATATTCGCGCCGCACGCCCCGGGTGACAAGTGGTCGTATAGACGTTGGTCATACCTCGACACGGTGTTACCGCTGCTGGTCGATCGACTGCATACGTCAGGCTACGAACACACCCTCGAGCTAGAGTTTCGACAGGAGTTTGAGTGCGCAGAAATAGACTTGGATGTGGGTCTCGACGCGTTATTTCCCGAGTTCAGGAAGAGAGGTCGGGTGAGGATCTTAGAGGTCGCCAGCGGGAAGACACTTTATTGTTCTGACAGATGACTCGGAGGGGGTTCCGGAAGGTCTCAAAGGGCCACACACTTTGTGTTTAGACAGTTCCGAATTAACCACGTCTTGATTGCTGGAGAGTATTTATTGCACACTCGCTATCGTGGGGTGAAAGGAAGGCCCCTACTACCTGCGGGCACATTGTTTTTAGAGACGGAAGGAACTGATCGTGCAGATCGCGGAGATTCGGGATACCAATTTTTCCCTTGAACTTGAGGGGAGGGGCGGCGTGCGGGCCACGACCGCTGTCATATCCCCAAATTCTTGGCGCTAAAGCGATCGACCCACCGCTCGGTGGGGTAACCGGGCCGGAATTGAAGCACACTTACACGCCGACCGCTATCCGATTCGTCGACCAGAACTCTCCATCACCCATCCCAACCGAGATGCGTTTTCCCCAGGAACTTGTCGACGAGATCCTCAACCACCTTCCATCGGACGATAAGCAGGACAAACGAACGCTGCGAAATTGTTCGCTGGTCGCGAAATCGTGGGTCAGCCCCAGCCGAAGACACCTTTTCGAATCCGTTCTTATCAACAAGGCGAACCGTCAGTTGTGGCTGGACGGCATCTCACCCGCGAACGTCGAGTTACTTTGGCACGTCCGCTCTCTTGACTGTTCCGGTACTGACCCCCAGCAAGTGATAGCACCTCCCCCCACGCACGCCGATATCGGTGACCTCTACGTCTATCTTCCCTCGTTCCGTCGACTTCAAACCATCACCTTATTTCACATATCGGTCGCCCCGGACCTCTCTGAACGGATGGAGATGTTTTCGTCCTGTCAATCCGTCCTCTCGTCTCTAATCCTCTGCGCCATTTCCCTCCCATGGCGCTCGTTCATAGCGCTCATCGACTATTTCCCCAACCTCAGAAATCTCGAGTTGGAAAGCCTCTCTTTTGCGGATGACAATACAAATCCCTCCCCTCTTTCCAGACCGCCACGCGGGAAACTTTGTTTCCACCTATGCCAGGAGGATTACCTTGTGGCCTTCTCTGATTGGTTTGCTGGACTGGATGTAGAGTATGATGAACTTGTAGTTGACGTGGGCTACGTGACCGGCAGATACTCCCAGCGCATCGTCACTACTTGTGAGGGGAGCCTCAAGCGTCTGAAGTTTCAACTACGTGAGTGCGTTGCGCTCGGCCTCACGTTGTGAACGTTGACCGATCCGAACCTTTCATCCTCAAGTGGGCACCCCAACGAGTCTCCACCACTGTTCAAAACTTTGTGAACTGGAATTCTCCGTGTTGTACCCAACAGACAAACACCAAGCCACTATCTCTTCTATCACCTCCTTGGATATTCGGCGGATCACATTTTCGTCATATTTTTCAGCCAATCTTACACCGCGTGCCTTTACTGCCAACGCCTGTTGGCCACCCCTCGACAAATGCATGTCTACCCTCATCGGTAAATTGCGCAGAAAGGGGTACAAACAGATTCTTGAGGTTGAGTTCCGATGCATGTCCGTGGCAGGCAACCAAACCGCGGACTACAAGGGATTCTTGCCCATGTTCAGAGAGAAGGGCCGGGTGAGGATCGTGGATCGTTCGACCGGACGGGTCCTAGAGCTCGCAGTCTGTTTCTTTCCCTCACTCGTGCCATGTTATTGCCTCTAACCTGGGTTCCAGTGAGCTGTACCGGACCTGAAACGTGTATATGATGGGTCACTCGTATTCTTCGGTGGTGGCGCAGAAAATTTCGTGGGGTCATTGATTGATGTTCTGTACAAAAGATTGAGACCGCGTAGTGAAGTTGGCTATACAAGTGTTGAATCCATTGTAGACGTGGCAAAGCCGAGAATGTGAACCGTTTTCACCTGCTTGATACCCAGTTTCTGGACTCATACCGGACGGGATCCTCTTCTCCCACGGTCAGAGCTCTACCAACCCCATGATCACCCCTCCCGGTACGGGATGAACCTCCCCCTAGAGTTGCTCGACGAGATCCTCAGCTACCTTCCATCGGACGACAAACAGGGCAAACGGTCGCTACGAAATTGTTCGTTGGTTGCGAAATCCTGGGTCAACCCCAGCCAAAGGCGCCTTTTCGAGACGGTTGAGATTTGGGAGAGGAATTTGTGGTCGTGGCTGATCAACATTTCCCCTGAAAACGAGGGGTTATTGCAGCACGTCCGGTCGTTATCCTACACAAGGGTACGGCAAAGATACTCCCTGGAGCCGGAGTATACCATCCGTGCCTTCGGAGGTTATCTCCAGTCCTTCCAACAGCTTCGGCATCTCTCCTTATCCTCCATACGTATTCCGTCGGCCATTTCTAACCAGATCAAGGTTTTCTCAGCTTTCCAACACACCCTCTCACGACTGTCCTTCGAGGACTGCAGCATCACGATTAGCGCACTCGCCACTCTCATCGGCTATTTCCCGTCTCTCGACCACCTCGACCTCATTGATCCGTTGTACAATACACATGGCCCACCCGCCGTTCCAATTTCTCGTCCGCCAGTCTCAAACTTCGCATTTCTGACAAATATAGGGATATCTTCGTTTTCCCTAGAAGGCTATCGGGACTCGGACTAGCATCTAACGAAATTGCCGTCGACTACTTGTCGCGCTCAGACGAACTCGATCGCATCGTTCGCGCCTTGGGAGCAAATATCGAGTGTCTAAGACTGTTGCATACTCCGAGCGGTTGTATGTACATCACATGAGAGCCCATCGGATGCTTGCTAAATCAAAACCGATGCTTCTACAATCCATTCGGGCCAATTTCTCTCTCATTCCCGAGAGCTCCGGGAACTAGAGATGCGTAGAACGTATCCGGGGACCGGGGCAGCAGACATCCTTTCTTCCATCACCTCCGTGAACGTTCAAAAGGTCACATTTGTACACCCATCCGGGCTTCGGGGTTTCCCATGAGGCGGCATCCATTGGGGATTCCTTGATGACCCTCTGTACCGATTGGCCGACCAATCGCAGTGCAAACGGGGGCTGGAAGTGGATTTTCGATTCTCGGACCCGAGGGCTGGGGAATCAGAGGAAGAGACCGGAGTGGTGGATATTGGGAATTCCCTCGCAAAGTTTAGAGAGAAGAGTCGGGTGAGAGTTGTCTGCGTGGGTCCAGATGGAGGAGAGAAGGTTGTTTACTCTTCCGATGGTGTAATGTAGGGAGAGAATCTGCCTGTTAGTTCGGGGCAATAACCCTGATAACGAGATCCGAAGCCGGTCACTTGCCCAAGGCAGCACGAGTAAAGAGCCGCTGGCGCAACAGGTACCGGTAGGCCAGTGTTGTGCTATCACTGGCGGTAACCCAGTTCTAAGAGCCAGAGCTATCAAAAGCCATCGGCTATAGTCGTTCCTCCAAATGTCCGTTGGCGGTCAGCCTTTTCGGACAGTGATTGCCGATTGCTGCCGGACCAATAGAATCCATTGATGATTGCGGGCGCTACTTATACCGTCTTTCTGTCTTCCAACCCGCTGAGCACGAGGCGTACGAAAATATCACACGGAAAGCTCCGAAAGCTACGGTCAAATGGCGGACAATCGCCGCCATCTGGCAGGGTTAGTGATACCGCGAGGCCAGCTAATAGCCGGCATAACACTGTGCGCCACCTGCTCAATCCATTATCTGTCGGGCGTCGATCGAAAACATCTCCCGCAGTGTGATCGACGTACTGATGGTCACCGTACTTCGTTACGGGATCTAGGATAGACGCGGGAGACCGGGTCTGGGGGGGAGACTATCATCGCATGCAGTGCGCTGCCCGTTAGCGGGAATCCGCTTAGCTTTGTGGCGTCGGACGGATGCGATACCCTCAGGGTCACGTGCCTTGCCGAGATCCCATGTGGCCGCTAACGGACCACGGGTTCCGGGAGAGTGCGGTGGACGTGCGGGGGCGGCGGGGGTTCGGGAATCTGCCGAAGCCGGAACCTCCCCGGGTATTTCAGATTTGACATCGGGGGAGCGGGTCAAACCTTCAGGGATGGAGACGTTGGGTTTAGGATCGAGAAAAAGGTTGTCCCAACCGAGTGTGGTTTCTGGTGGAGATGAGTGCGAAATAAGACGACACCCGGTCGGGCACCTTGAAATAGATGAACAGGTTCCGTGAAGCCGCAGACTGTTGTGAAGAGGACGGGGAAGGGCGGGGTAAGGGCGTCCGGGGCTTGATTATACGTATGTGGTCGTCTGACTCCGCCCTCGTGCAAAGGGCCGAATTTATAGTAACTAACAGTCGCCCGCCTATCTCTTTCTATCTACTCGTGTGAAAAACAGGAGGTACGAGACATCATGCGCTCATCATTCACCGGGCCTCAGGGCTGTCACGATATTCTCATATTTCAAATCATTACGCACCTACGTTTGTCTCCTTGTTTATGTTTCGCTTACTTCACTACAACCGCGTCTTGTATGTTCGACATTTTTGTTCTCACTTAGAGACTTCCGTACCTTGTCTTCGTTTCTTTTGTTCCCACTCGATATAAGATACGACCCAACTTTTCGAACTCCCTCAGTGTTTGCTTTTTATCTTTCACGCACTGAGGTTGGTTTTGTTTTCCATCTCTCACATGAAACATGTATTTACTCATTATGTAGCTCGCTTTCGCTCGCTCTAGGTAAATCCAAATACAGTGTTCGCTTTTTATCTTTCGTGCACTGAGCTTGCTTTCGCTCGCTCTAGCCCGATCACTCGTCTCGTGAAGATAATGAAGGTGACTGGTTGTAAGAAGGCACCGGGCCTGAGGATGGAAGACTGATGATAAGGATGAAGGAGTGCCTGCACTGGGGAAACCTAGCGTTGGATAGAGGGCTTTTATATCCCCCAGACCAAGTATCTGATGAGTGGCGGCCACGGAACTTCTTGATGGGTGGCGGCCATGGAACTTCTTGATGAGTGGCGGCCACGGGAGAAGTTCCGTGGCCGCCACTGTCCCGCGTAAGTCAGTGATTCATCACAGCGTGGGCGAACTTCTGGTGATGATGGAAAAAATCAGATTGAGTGGAGGAATCACGATCCGGAGTCTGACTTGGTGTCCAAACCCCGAACTACTCAGCGGTTTGCGTATAGAAGTAAACACAATGCTCGGCCTCTCGTCCACTTTCATAGGCAAAGGACTGTATACCAGAAAGTGGGCTCTGCAATCTGCGGGATACTGGGACACGAAGCCGTGCTTCGGTTCAGTCCTGGTGGTGATAGCAGAGATCAGTGATACCGCCAAATATTGAGTGACCGGCCCGAGTGAGAACAGGTTGTAACGGCGGGTATCGCGTCGCGTTGGCGCGATCGTAGTGGCCAGGTGGTGATGTGTATGAGCTCGTACGGGCCGGGAGTCTACAATCCGTCTGACGGGTTGTGGCTGCCTCCTGCCAGGTAACCGAGCGGGTCGATTTGTTCATGATGTTGTGAGGGGCCAGCTGGCCGCCCGTGATCTTGCAGGTCAACGTCCTATCCCGGTTCGCCGGAAAATCTTTAGTTGAACTTTCTGTGCAAAGTTCATCATGATAGGAACTTGTTGGGTGATGCCATTGTGCCCGGGACCTGCGGCCCTGTGGCCCTGCGGCCCTGCGCCCGCACCACGCAAAAACCCTCGTCCTGTCCGAACACCATCGTTCCGAACTTGCCGGATAACGCTGGCTGGCAGCACACCCAGGACCCCCGACCAGAAGTGAAACGCGATCTGTCGCCTCTGCCTTTTTTCTCTTTTTTTTTGGTGTTGGTTTGTTGTGCAGGAGCAATCGGGTGTGGGGCGCCCCAGGCTCGCGTTGCTCGCCCGCACGTCCTTCCCCGCAGATACAGGAGCCCAAACTCCTGATATCGCGCACCGCGCGTGACCACGCACCAGAGTATACAGACGAGTGACTCGAACAAAAAAGACAAGATAAGCCGGTAAGTGTGGGCGCCTAGTTCCCTCTTACTCATCGACGTCCTTCATCATTCATCACCCCACAACCTTCAATCTTCATGGGACGCAAACCTCAACCAGGATGGATGATATACAAGGAGTAAGCTTTCGAACCCGTCTTTCGCATCCCACACCGCCCTCCTGATGCTTGAGTTTCCTTTCACAGAGAGATGGATGTATTTTATTACGGCGATCCCTTATGGTAGCACACCGTTTTGTTAACCGCTGCGAATGGCATCTGAAGATTTGGAACTTAGGGAACCCGCCCCGACACCCAGTTATACGCGCATCAACATCGGAGACGTGGGCTTCCTCCGCCGTGGGAGGTTTCATCTGTTGTTCTCCGCTGGTTCCCCGTTGGGAGATCGGCAGAAGGGAGACGACGTTCCAATCACATTCGAGCACTTGGACGTTGGAACTCCAGCACTCCACAAATCGCGGCCGCCCGGCTGCCTTCATACGTCAACTATTCGAGAGGTCGGAGGAGGTCTTGATGCCACGTAGGCCCATTCCTTGAATCATCCTCCATCATTTTCAAAAGGTCCCGCCCAGGCACCCGAAACGTGATGCAGACTTATCATTGGAGCTCACCGGCGATCGTGGTGCAGCACTGGTGACAAGGCACAAAACAATTTCAGAAGATGCTTCGTCGGAATCCGTATTCGAAACGTACACTAAGCGCCACTACAAGTCTTGGGTCGAGTTCGGCCTTCATAAGCAGTATGGAAACGACGTTCGTCCCTTTCTTGTGTCTGGATTCGACATGACGAAGGATTTCGCGATGGTGGCATATTCGAACGGGGGTGAACTATCCGAATCCAACGACACTATCGCTATTCCAATGTTTGCTTCCGCCTCTCCCCCTTTTCACGGGACGTGGCGCACTAAACATCCGGTTTATACTACCGAGGGGCCACACCAACGAGTCGCAGACATTCCCTCCTCGCAATCGGGAGGCGCGGGAAGCATCACCAAAAAATTCGATCAATGCGTCTTCATTCGATACTACACCATGCGCTGGAGAAAATGGATGCCGATATTTCCCAAAGTAATTCGAGCCGGTGCGGGACCACACGATCTCGGCCCAGGGGACAACAGAGGAGACACATTTCCGGAGTTGGCGATGGAATGCGGTGCTGAACATACCGAGAGCGGTGATGAGGATCTCGGACGACGGTGGGGTTCTACCATGGACACCGATTCTGAGGAGGAGTGTGACAACTGGGATGCCATTGCAGATTATGTATTCCAGGTAATCCCCTTTCTCGTGTCGCCGCCAGGTTACTCAACCCTCCCAATGGAAGAACTCCAACGCTGCATCTGTGCTGATGCACCATCGAGACCTGACGAGGATCCGTACGGTGGGTCATCCGCAGATATAGGACTTTAAAATCTCATATTTGGACAGGAGGAGAGTTCGGGTAACATCTCATCTCTATTGGCTGCGAAGAGGCCACGTATTGTGGTAGATGAAAGTGGAGGTCAGCCCATATCATAAGTAGATGCTCACGGCCTCATCCTTTTCAGTGGGCAGAATCGTTTGCGGAGAAAGTAGGTTATTCTACGACTGCAGCAGAACCTCCCCACAGTTTCGCGCGCAGAAAACCGTCTTGGAGCCCTCAAGCCATCCGAGCGTACCGGTGTTGGTGGATGTACGAACGGTTTAGTACCCGTTCGTCCTCACGACACCCCGCGTTCGCCGATTCTATACAGAGTACTGACCGCGCCTCGACGATTTCTTCATTCCCAACTTTAACCCCCCAGCTTTGGATGTCATTAAGCAGAAACGGGCTCCGCTGTGCTACGGCTCGGCATCGGGCCAGTTGGCCGGATAATGATAATTTTTTCTTGGAGTAGGAGCTCTCGTTGCCGAGAGAACAGTAGACGGCAGCAGTTGGGACGCCGGTAACCTATGAGACCGGGAGAGAAAAACACGGCACCCTACCGAGTTCGATACACGAATCCGAAGTTTGTGATTACGAGTGCACACATACCGCTTGTGCTACACTTAGTTCTGTGGATAATCGCACCCTCAGTCCACGAATTGGACAGACGCTATTCCGGACCGTCCAGACGATGCGTATGTTTCTTCGCCTATCCCCTCAGCTCCGAGAGACACAAAGGTCGATAAGATACTTCTCCACCTACTCCGTGACCGTGACACGGCGCTAGAGACTTTGGCCAGGTCAACCTATCCAGACAGTCCACTTCGCTAGATACAAAACCACGGAAACTCCAGAAAGATGGTTATCGATAAGCGCGTCTGTGAGCCGCTAAGACAGAAAGATTCAAGTGGCGGGTGTCTACTTCCGTCCGGGTTCCACGGCGCCCGTTCCCGCTGACCGATGGGTACCCCAGCACCTTGAGACGGGTTGACGGGTTGACGGCTGATATTGGAAAAGAGATTGGGGGAGGGGATCAGGAAGACGCTAGACGTGTCGCCGCTATTCAACGAACAATATTCGCGCCCGGTCCCAGTATCGCCACGCGGAATGGATTCAATGGGGTAGTTTTGCCCTTGACCCAACCTTCAATTGGCCGACACGTGTCGAATGTTACAGAACAGACACCTTGCAATCGTCTCCTCCGGACGGAATATCGGCAAGGAGGACCGCCCATAGGTCAGCAGGTGTGGGCGCCTTTTCCCCACTGATCTTTATCGTTCACCCTACAACCTTCCCCATGCCGCGCGAAGGATGGAAGATATACAAAAAGTGAACTTTTGAACTTTTCCTCCGCATGCACTCAGATCTCCTGACGCTTGAGGTTCCCTTTCAGAGAATTGGACTTCCTTTGTTACGGCGATGCCCTATGGTAGCGTGTCATTTTGTCAACCACTGTGGACGATACCTAAACATTTGGAATCCTTCAACACCCAGGAACCCATCCCCCATGGAGCACTACGCGCGCATCAGGATCGGAGACGTAGGCTTCATCCGCGATGGCCAATTTCATTTGTTGTTCTCCGCTGGTTCCCCACACACCCCAGGAGAGGGTGTTCCCACCACATTCGAGCAATTGATCATTGGAGATCCAGTGCTCGACCAGCCGCGGCAACCTGATTGCCTTCGTACGTTAAGTGTTCGACAGATCGGGGTTGGTCTTGATGACACGGGACGTACCACCACGTAGGTCCGTTCTTCGGACCATCTTCCATCGTTTTTAAATGTTCCATATAGGCTCCCAGGAAATGGCGCGGGCTACCGATTCGAGCTCACCGGAGGTAGTGGTGCAGCATTAGTGACAAGGCACGAAACGCATCCGGAAGATACTGGCTTGGACACCGCGTTTGAATCATATACTAAGCGCCACTACCAGTCATGGGTTGGGTTTGCCCGCCGCAGGTCGGATGGAAACGACATTCATCCTGTTCTCGTGACCGGTTTCGATATGACCACAGATTTTTCGGTGGTGGCGTACCCGAACGAGGATGGTCCTATAGCCAGCTCTGCTAGCCCTGTTCGAATGTTTGCCCATCCCCATTCTTTTCTGGGGGAATGGTGGACTAGATGCTCAGTTCACAAGAAAGCAGGGTCGCAGCAACCCGGTGATACCAACCAACCCAATCAATGCGTCTTTATTCGGTATTACACCATGCGCTGGAGATTTTTGTTGCGTAAGGTTCCCAAAGTACCCATTGTATCTCCAGCAAGTGCGCGACCACACGATTTCGACTCAGGGGAGAATAGAGGGGGCACCTTTCTGGAGTTTTCGGCGCAATCCGATCCCGAATATACCGAGAGCAACGATCCTGGACATACCGGGAGCGACGATCGGGATCCCGGACGACAGCGTGGTTCTGTCACAGACGGTGCTGATTTTGGGTCAAAAATTGACGTTCGAAACCCACCATACGTATGGTTCTTGCTATCCCTTTCTTTCTCTGCTCTGAATTTAGCCTCCAGGAGGAGTATGATACCTGGGATGCCATCGCAGATTACGTATTCCAGGTAATTCACTTCCCAGTGTCACTACCCATCACTCAATCCTCTCAATGGAAGAACTCCGACGCTGAATCCGCATTGATGCACCATCGAGATCTTGTGGAGATTCGTTCGGCAGGTCATCTGCAGGTATAGAACTTCAAAGTCTCATCTTTAGACAGGGTGGAGGTTCGGGCGACATCTCGTCATTATTGGCTGCGAAGAGACCAGAGATCGTGGTGGATGAAAGTGGAGGTCAGCCCTGTCATATGTGGATACTCACGGCCTCATTCTTTCCCAGTGGGGAGGATTTTTTGCAGAGAAAATAGAACGCTGGCACAACCGGATATTATACACCCTCACCTCGCTACACCGGCCCCGACTCCGGATTTATCTAGCCTTATCGATCTTTATGCGCCGGTCTGGAGACGTTTAAACGACAGCACATTTTCTTCCCACGAGTTCGTCTCTCTAATCGAAGAAATGTTCACAAGCGAGGGTGGGGTCGAGGCAATCCGTGGTCTCCGTGGGGACAATGCTCAGACCTTTGCCGATGTGGTACAGAAGGCATGTTCTGGTCCTCTGTTTAAGCCATATGATCTGATTATTCCCTTCCTCCCCGGGACCTTCGCTTTCGAACCTTTACGTCCGCTGATTAGGCTATGGACCTCCCCGATCTTCCGCCGCAACTCCGGAGGAAGTGTCTGGCCTCTTTGTGGCAGGTGTGCGCCCGCAACGTTCTGCTTCCGAGATCACTCCAACTCCAAATCCAACCTCACTACGATCCATCGGCGGCCCCGTTGCACCATGGTTGGCAGACGGACGTGTGGAAGGGTGAATACCAAGGCCGTCTGGTCGCAATCAAGATTCTGAGAGCGCGCTCTACTGCCGACTTCAACGAGGTTACAAGCGTGAGTCGCTGTACAAAACCTGTCAAAATTCTATGCCAATGAGCTGATCACGATCACATAGAATTTTAGCAGGGAGGTTATAATCTGGAGAACCCTCCGCAATCCGAATGTGGTCCCGTTATTGGGAGCAACAATGAACAATAAGGACTCCAGGATGGTCTTCCTCACCGAGTGGATGCCTAACGGGAATGTGATGCAGTACGCACAATCCAACCCAGAGGAGAATCGCTTACGATTGGTGAGCTCAGTTGCTGTTTGCTGCGTGCTCCCTCTTGCTCATAAACCTCGCTCAGCTCTCTGATGTCATGTCTGGTGTGGCATACATTCATGACCTCGAGATTGTTCACGGAGATCTCAGAGGGGTAGGTCTGATGTTCTCGACGCACCTTTTGTCCCGCTGACAGGTGAAACAGAAACACATCCTTGTTGATGGCACGGGTACCGCTCGTGTTAGCTGTTGCAGTTGCATGACCATGACCGATCTGAGCACGTTGCTCCCGCCTGAAACCTTCATTTTCCCCACAGGGTCATTTCCTTGGATGAGCCCAGAGTTGATGTATCTAACGCCGAGCTTCGGTTACAAAGGTAATTCAACTCGCGGATCGGACTGTTACGCGCTGGGAATGATGGTATACGAGGTGAGCTAGCTGCACTCTCCATGTTGGTCGCTCATTTACCCATCCAAGGTTCTGACCGGCCTCCTGCCGTTCAATCATCTCTCCGCCGTCCGACCTGTGTTCGCCATAGCAAAGGGCGAGCGGCCAGAGAAGCCCGCTGACGCCGAATCCCTAGGCTTTTCCGAAACACTTTGGGGGCTGGTGCAGTTGTGTTGGAGCGAGTCGGTTTCGGATCGACCGACCGCCCAGCAGCTCTTTGATTGCCTTTCCCTTGACTCTCTTGCTTGGGTTCCCCCTCTAGTTTACCCAATCACTGTGGTCGATACTTCCACCATCACTGATTCGAAAGTTGAGGCCAAAAACCCGTGAATTGACAGAAGGTCCGGCTGTCCCCATTGTTGTACTATTTATTTCCATATCTACCTATGTAGTTTAATCCTTGTTGTTTCCTGTGTGTGCAGTTGTGTTCTTAGGATTATCGTCAAAAATGTTCTCCGAGATGTGATGACCCCCGCCACCATCCCAGTCCCATATCGCCCAATATATCAATCACTATGGGATAGGTGGCTGAGCTTCTTCGAACAGACCACGTACTTACGAGACCGGCAACCCACTGTCAAATCCCGGTCGCGCCTGGATTTCCAAACAATGGAGCCAGTCCGGATTTTTGTAAATTTGTTGACACTGGTACCTCTATCGTGTACTATCTGTGCACATTTTGAGGGCGGGAGCCTTCACGATTGTCCAGAACTTCGTGAACAGGAGTTCGGTATGTTATACCCAACGGAGACACATCGAATCACAATCTCTTCCATAGTCTCCATAAATATTCGGATGATCATGTTCTCGCCATATATGTCGGCTCTATTACATGTCCTGGTAACCCACTCCTTTTTGACCATCTCTTGACGACTGCGTATCTGAGCTCGTCGATAAATTGCGAAAGTTGGGGTACACAAAAACCTTTGAGGTGGAGTTCCGATTCCGGGGGCGGTCAGAGAGAAGGGCAGGACGAGTATCGTATACGATTCAATGGACAGGTTCTGGAGCTCGTCGTCCCCTATCTGCGGTATACTGTTATATTTTACTTTTGTTCCAGCGAGCTTGACCGGATTTTACACGTCAAGGGCAGTTCGAACCGTTTGGTGGCTGCAAAAAACAAAACACGAGACCTCCAACCGGTATTCTGCGTGGATATTTAGGTTCGGTAGAGGGATCAGCCATACAGATGTCAAGACCCGCATAGACGTGGCAAAGTCGAGGACGCGAATGATCTTCAGCTGGTCGGAGAAGGGGATTTCAATACAGCTTGACGTCGGGTCGGAACTTTCCCACGACCAGAACTCTATCGACTCCCATAACCCCTCCCAGATCGATGAACCTTCCCCAGGAGCTGCTCGACGAGATCCTCAGTTATCTCCCACCGGGAAACGGACAGGACAAACGGTTACTTCAAAATTGTTCATTGGTCGCAAAATCATGGGTCAACCCCAGCAGAAGACAGCTTTTCAAAACGGTCAAGATCCGAGAGAGGGACTTGC
>Ga0307513_10008367_pt1 | contig 13248 bp, 12 predicted proteins | sample 15_EM_MG_FD_202174 | JGI IMG/M metagenome (GOLD analysis project Ga0307513, IMG submission 202174) | Populus trichocarpa ectomycorrhiza microbial communities from riparian zone in the Pacific Northwest, United States - 15_EM | ecosystem: Host-associated > Plants > Roots > Unclassified | place...
ACAATCTAGCGCCGAGCCGATGGCAAACTCGACATTCATGGGCAACATCCTGCCAACTCGAAGCATGCCGAAGCGTGTCTTCATCGTCGTCTTCGAGGGCTTCCAGCTCCTCGATGCGACCGGGCCTGCACAGGTATTCGCCACTGCCAACGACGAGTCGCACGCGCAGGGCCAGACTGTCCCGCGCTACAGACTCTCGATCGCGAGTTCAGCCGGCGGGCCCGTCACCTCTTCGGCCGGCATCGAGCTCGGATCCAGCCGTCTGCCGCCGTCGCGCAGCGCCGTCGGATCGACGGTGATCGTCGCCGGCGGGCCCGGGATCGAAGATGCGATGCGAGACGCCACATTGACGTCCTGGTTGGGCGACGTGGCCGCCAAGGCCGACCGGGTGTGCTCGGTGTGCACGGGCGCCTATCTCTTGGCCTCTTGCGGCCTTCTCGATGGCAGGAGCGCAGTCACCCATTGGCGACACATTGCACGCCTGCAGCAACTATTCCCAGGAGTTCGGGTGGCGGCCAATGCCATCTTCGTCAAAAGCGGCAATGTCTACACGTCCGCCGGCGTCACCACCGGAATCGACCTGTGTCTGGCACTGGTGCGAACCGACTATGGAAAGGCGATCGCCGCATCCGTCGCGAAGCGGCTCGTCGTCCACATGCAGCGTCCCGGCGGCCAGCTCCAGTTCAGTTCGGAGCTGCTGGCGCAATCGTGCTCGGATTCGCGCTTTGAGGACCTCGTGCAACATGTCAAGGGGTCATTGCCGCTGCGATGGAGCGCAGCCGAGATGGCTTCTCGTGCGGGCATGACACCCCGCACCTTTCATCGCCACTTCGTCGCCGCGTTCGAGACCACGCCGTCCAAGTTTCTGAGGGACTGCCGAATCGAGAAAGCCTGTACCCTGATCGAAGAGAGCGCGTCATCGCTGAAGAGCATCGCACGCGCCACCGGCTTCGGCACGGAGGTCAACATGAAGAACGCGTTCACTCAGCGCCTTCACACGTCGCCGACGGAGTACCGCGCCCGCTTCCGCCCCGGCAATCCCTCTCGACCATAGGCCATGGCCGCCGCCAAGCCAACGCGATGGCGACCGGGTCCAAAACTACCCGCGCGACTTGTTCCGACCGGCGCCGCCGCGGTCGGCCTCCGACCTGCCGGTACGCGCCTTCAGCGCCTCGCGCAACAGGTACTCGACCTGCGCGTTCGCGCTGCGCAACTCGGCCGCCGCCAGGCGCTCGATCTCGGCCCACAGCGCCGGGTCGATGCGCAGCAGGAACGGCTTCTTGCCGGGGCTCGCCATCGCCTGAATCGCCGGGCCGCAATCAGGTGTACAGCGTGCCGGCGTTGACGATCGGCGACACGTCGTGGTCGGAGCACAGGACGACCAGCAGGTTGCTGACCATCGCCGCCTTGCGCTCGTCGTCGAGCTGCACCAGCCCGCGCTCTTCAAGCCCCTTCAGCGCCAGTTCGACCATGCCGACCGCGCCCTGCACGATCTTCGAGCGCGCGGCGACCACCGCTTCAGCTTGCTGCCGGCGCAGCATCGCGCCGGCGATCTCGGGCGCGTAGGCCAGATGGGTCAGCTTGGCATCGACGACGACGATGCCGGCTTGCGAAAAGCGTGCCTGCAATTCCTGGCGCAAGGCGGTGCCGACTTCCTCGGTGCCCGAGCGCAGCGTGATCTCGCGCGCGGCCACCGGCGCGCCTTCGACCTCGTCGAGATTGTCGTAGGCGTAGCGCGACGCCAGGTGGCGCACCGCGGCTTCGGCCTGCGTCAGCACATAGGCGTCGAAGTCCTGCACGTCGAAGCTGGCGCGCGCGGTGTCGTCGACCCGCCAGACGATCGCGGCGGCGATCTCGATCGGGTTGCCGCGCAGGTCGTTGACCTTCAACTTCTCGCTGTTGAAGTTGCGCGCCCGCACCGACATCTTGACCTTGGCGTTGAACGGGTTGGCCCAGCGCAGGCCTTCGTGGCGGTCGGTGCCGCGGTAGCTGCCGAAGAACATCAGCAGCGCGGCCTGGTTGGGCTGCAGGATGTACAGCCCGCCCCAGCACCACCACAGCGCGAAGAAGCCGCCGACCAGCCCGCCGATCACCGTTGCCGGCGATGGCCGCACGAGCAGCAAACCGACCGCCAGCGCGACCGCGATGACGCCGAACAGGATGTAGGCGAAACCGCTGGCCGAGCGGGCTGCGCGCTCCGACGACGCTTGCTTGTCCATACTGTGTCTCCCCCGAAGTGACCCGCGGCTGGCGCGGAACCGGGCGTCGGCCCGGGTTCTCCGGGCTGATCGCAAAGTGATATCACTTTAGTATCGGAGACAGCGGCTGTCAAGCCGTTCGGCTCAGACGCTCAGCCTCTCATCAGTCGGGCGTGATGTTGTGCTGCCGGATGAACGCGCCCCAGGTCTGCTGCTCGTCCTTCAGCGCGGCGGCAAACTGCTCCGGCGTGTCGAACACCGGCAGCAGCGCCTGCTGTTCGAGCTTCTGCGCATTGGCGGGGTTCTTCATCGCCCGCGCCACCTCGGTGGCGATGCGCTTGACCAGCGCCGGCGGCACCTTGGCCGGGACCATCACCGAAAACGACGTGAAGGCCTTGATGCCGGGAAACCCGGCCTCAGTGAAGGTCGCCACGTCGGGCAGCAGCCGGCTCTTGTCGGTGATCGACAAGGCCACCAGCTTGCCCGAGTCGATGAACGGCCGCACGCTCGCCAGGTCGGTCAGCATGAACTGCAGGCGGCCGCCGAGCAGGTCTTGGTAGGCCGGCCCCGCGCCCTTGTACGGCACGTGGCTGAAGCGCGCGCCGGTCGCCTCTTCGAGCATCCGCACACCGATGTACAGCGGGCTGCCGACCCCGGCCGTGCCGTAGAACAGCGCCGCCGGCTCGCGCTTGCCGCGCTCCACCAGGTCTTTCATGGTCTTGAGATTGGCAGCCGGGTTGGCGACGATGACCATCGGCGCGATGACGCCGCGCGTGACCGGCGCGAAGTCGCGCGCCACGTCGTACTGCAGGGTCTTGTACAGCCCCGGGTTGATGCCCAGCGACGAGTTCGACGCAACCAGCAGCGTGTAGCCGTCGGGCTCGGCCTTGGCCGCCGCGGTGGCGCCGATGGCGCCGCTGGCGCCCGGCTTGTTCTCGACGACGAAGGTCTGCTTGAGCTGCTCGGTCAGCGCCTGCGCGAGCAGGCGGCCGTAGGTGTCGGTGCCACCGCCGGGCGACGAAGGCACGACCAGGGTCACCGTGCGGGCGGGCCATTCGGCAGGCGGGGTCTGTGCGGCCACGGTGCCGGCGGCGAGCAGCAGCGCCGTGCAGACATGCAAGCACTTCATCGCGGGTCTCCTGAGAAGCTGCAAAGAGGCCTACTAAGAGGCGGTGCGCGAGGGTAGTCGCTGAAGCCGCCGCGGAACAAGTCGAGATACCCTTGGGGCGATGCAAACCGCAGCCGCCAGCCCTGCCCTGATCCAGGATCTCGTCGACGCCAACCGGATCCTCTTCCACCAGCGCATCGTCGACGCGTTCGGCCATGTCAGCGCGCGCCACGATACGCGCGGCGACCGCTTCCTGCTGGCGCGCAGCGTCGCCCCGAGCCAGGTGACGGCAGCCGACATCGTCGAGTACGACGTGGCCACCGGCGAGGCGGTGGCCGCCGATGCCCCGCGGCCCTACCTCGAACGTTACATCCACAGCGAGATCTACAAGGCGCGGCCCGACGTGATGGCGGTGGTGCACAACCACTCGCCGGCGGTGCTGCCGTTCGGCATCGTCCGGGGCGCGCGGCTGAAGCCGGCCTGCCACATGTCCGGCTTTCTCGGCGCCGGGCCGCCGGTGTTCGAGATCCGCCACAGCGCCGGCGACGCCAGCGACCTGCTGATCCGCAACCGCGAACTCGGCGCCGCGCTGGCGCAGACGCTGGGCGAAGAGCGCGTGGTGCTGATGCGCGGCCACGGCTGCACGGTCGTCGCCGAGTCGGTGCGGGTCGTCGTCTACCGCGCGGTGTACACCGAACTCAACGCGCGGCTGCTGCTGCAGGCGCTGCCGATGGGCGAGGTGGAGTACTTGACGCTCGAGGAGGCCGATGCAACTCGAACCACCAACGAAGCGCAGGTCGACCGCCCCTGGAACCTGTGGCGGCAGTTGGCTCAAGGAGCCTGAGCCGCGGGCGCAGGCGCCAGCGCCATCTTGCGCTTCTCGGCCTCTTAGATCAGCGTGATCGTGCCGCCGGTCGGGATGTTCTTTGCGGCCTCGTTGTTGACGATCACCAACTCGACCTTGTTCTTCGTCCCCTTGACCCATTGGCCGAGCACCAACGGCGTCTTCGCGACGTTCTTGAACGGGCCGGGACCGCCCCACTTGACCGGGCCGACGACGGTGGCCAGCGACGTGGCGGCGATCGCGTCGCGCACGTCGGCAGCCTTGGTCGACTTGGCGCGCTTCAGCGCATCGGCGGCCACTTCGAACAGCGCATGGGCAAAGCCGATCGGCTGCGTCCACTGCTTCTTCGCGCCGGCCTCGTAAGCGTCGGCCAATGCCTTCGCGCTCTGCTTCGTCAGCGACGACGTGAACGGGTGCGACGGGCTCCACCAGACCTCCGTCGTCAGCCCAGGCCCGAGCTCGCCAAGCGCTTCGATCGCGCCCGGGAACAGCAGCGCCTTGCCGAGCGTGATGACCTTCGGCTTGAAGCCCTGCTGGCGGGCCTGCGTCAGAAAGGTCTTCGCATCGGGCGGGATCACGACGCCGGTGACGATCTCGACGCCGTCCTTCTTGAACGCCGCGATCTGCGCGCTGAAGTCCTGGGTGCCGTTCTGGAAGCGGCCGGGGTCGGTGAGCGTGAAGCCTTGCGCCGCCAGCGGCTTCGGGAAGCCGAGCTCCTTGTCGCCCCAGGCATTGCCGTCGCCGTCGTTGGGGAACAGGCCGCCGACCTTTTTGTTCGTCGAGACCGACTTCCAGCCGTTGGTGAAATTGGCGATCACGTCTTCCAGGCCCCAGAACATGTGGTACGTCCAGTTGAAGCCCTTGGCCGGGTCGCCCTTGCGGCCGAAGAACCACGGCTGCCACGGCACGACCGAGCTGATGCAGGGGATGTCGTTCAACTCGCAGGCGTCGCAAACCGGGTTCGCGGTCTCGGGCGTTCCTGCCGTCAGCACGAGCGCGACCTTGTCCTTCAGGATCAGGTCATTCGCGACCTCGCCGGCGCGGTTCGGGTTGCTCTGGCTGTCCTTCAGCACGATCTGCACGTCGTAGGTCTTGCCGCCGACGCTGATGCCGCCCTTGAACGCCGTCTTCATCTGGTCGATGACCCACTTGTCGGCCTCGCCGAACGGCGCCAGCGGGCCAGTCTGCGGCGAGACATAGCCGATCTTCAAGGTTTCGGCGGCCCAGGCGCGCGGGCCTGGTGTTGCGACGGCGGCGATCGCGGCGCCCTGGATCAGCGTACGGCGGGAAAGTCTCATGTCTCGTCTCCTTGTTGTGTTCGGGAAAAAGTCTTCAGCGGGGATACCACGGCGGGACTTGCGCGTCGACGTTGACCCACACGCTCTTGACCTGCGTGTACTCGCGCATCGCGTCGAAGCCCATCTCGCGACCATAGCCGCTCTGGCCCGTGCCGCCGAACGGCGAACCCGGGTTGACGCGCTTGTACGAGTTGATCCAGCAGGCGGTTTGCCGCCGGCGAGAACTTCGCCGCCCTGTTCGCGCGCGACCGCCACATAGCCGAGCACGCGGTCGCGGTGCAAGGCGCTCGTCAGCGGCCCCATCTCGGTGGCCGCACGCGGCTCGCCGCCGCGACCGCCTTGTCGACGTCGGCCTTGCCGGCCAAAGCCACTTCGGCGATCACCGAATTGTCGTGCGGGTTCAAGGTGGCGAGCGTCTCGCCATTTTCGGCGTCGACAAACTTGCCGTCGATGAAGAGCTGGTTGCGGATGGGCGTGCGAAGCCCCGCCGCGGCCTGGATGTCCGCGAGGTTCATGGGGATCTCCGTTGACCTAGAACTGAACCGGCACTTCCGGCGCCTCGCCCTTCTGGATCTCGTAGACCAGCGTCGGCGAGCCGTTTTCCCACACCAGCAGCATCGAACGCTTCGGGCTGTAGCCCTGGTGGCGGCAGTAGGCCGGCATCGCGGCCATGTCGCCGGCCTTCATGATCACGCGGGCCAAGGGCTTGCCGGTTTCCTTGTGCGCGCAGTCCCAGTGGATCTCGTCGCACATCTGGAAGAACCACTCGACGCGGTCGTTGCCGTGGATGATCGGCAGGATGTGCTCTTCGGTCGTCGGGCACATGAAGCTGTACTTGACGACGCTGGTGAAGCTCGGGTTCCACGTCACCTGGCTGCGCGACAGGAACGCGAACAGGTTGAACGCATGGACCTCGTTCTCGAAGCCGGGCTCGGGGTGCAGTTCGGGCTGGTCCTGCGGCACGTCGGCGAAGGCGCGGTTGATCGGTGCGCCGCGGGCGTCGCTGCGCAATGGCAGGTCGTCCTTCAGGCCGACGCAGCGTTTGGCGAGTTCACGCGCTCGCGTCAGCTTGGCCGTGTTGCTGCCGTTCTTGCGGCCGTACGGCGAGCCGGTTTCCTGCGGCGCCGAGAAAGGGTCGAACTCGGCGTTGGTCCAGTCGTCGAGCATCGCGGCGAAGGTCGCGCCGATCTGCTCGCTGGGGAAGTTCTCCGACAGGTCGACGCCGGCTTCCTTCATCGTCGCGTTGCAAGCGCCGGCGAAGAAGTCGACCGTCTTGTAGTGGTTGACGGTGCCGATCACGTTGTCGAAGTTGACCCAGCCGTAGAAGAAGCCCCAGGCGACGTCGCGCATCAGCGCGCGCAGGTAGCTGCCGACGTCCATCGTGTGCGACATCGCGCGGCCGTCGCGGGTGGTCCATTCGACATGCGCGAAGTATTCGTCGCGGCGGAATTTGAAGCTGCCGAGCGTGAAGCGCTTGTAGCCGTGGTCGTTCATGGTCGTGCTCCGTTCATGCCGTTTGACCTGAGGCATGAGGTCTCATGCCGTTTGACATATCTCGGCCCAGCGCTCGATGCTGAGGTCGCCCTTGCACGTTTGCAGGATCACGACCCCCGGCTTGGCGCTGCGGAACTGGTAGGCACTGTTCTTCGGCAGCAGCGCCTGGTGGCCGCGGCGGATCTTCAGCCAGCCCATCTTCCGGCCCTGCGGCGCGCCCTTCACGAGCACCGCGCCGTTGTGTTCCGCGTCGGGGACAACCTGCTCGGCGCCGAGCTTGACGAGGTGGATCTCGACCTCGCCGTCCATGCACAGCGCGAACTCGTCGTGCGCGCAGGTGTACCAGGGCGACGTGCCTTCGGCGCGGATCGCCTCCAGCACGTAGATCTGGTTCTGCCCGAAGACGACCTTCTCGTACGGCCGGGCCTTGCTCGCGGTCTCGAAACAGTTCGAGAACGCGTAGTGCTTGACGTCGTCGTCGATGATCTGCACACCGCCTTTCTCGTAGTGGTCCAGCGAACCGAACTGGGTCCGGTAGGCGACTTGGGGCGCGATGGGCGGCACGACTTGTGGCATCTGGGTCTCCGGTCGGTATGGCTCGCAGTCTAGGAACTGCGCGGCTTCGCCGCTAGACCCTGGGCGGCGACCGGATCGTTCTGCATCGCCGAACAATTGGCCGGGTTTACCCGGGTCACTCGATGATGGTTTCGTGGATCAACCCACGCTCGATCAGCGACGCATCCCACGGCAGCACGCCCGAGAAGCTGCGGTACAGCGCTTCGAGAAAGAGCTTCAGCTTGAGTGCGCTGCGCACGCTGGCGGGATAGAAAACGCTGAGCCAGAACGAGCTCAGCTGGTACTCGGGCAGCACGAGCTGCATCTGCCCCGACAGCACCGACGACGAAGCCACCAGGGTCGGCAGGCAGACGATGCCGGCATGCTCGAGCGCGTACTCGCGCAGCAGGTGGACGCTGTTGGTCAGCAGCACCGGCTTCAGGTCGAGCGCCAGCGGTTCGCCGCTGCCGTGGAAGACCACCCGCTCGCGCGTCGGATACCCCGAGTACCAGCCGAGCCGGTGGCGCAGCAGCTCGGCGGGCTCACGCGGGGTGCCGCAGCGTTGCAGGTATTCGGGCGTGGCGCAGAACACGCGCCGCACCGGGAACAGCTTGCGCGAGACCAGCTCTTCCGAGCGCGGCGGAAAGATCTGCAAGGCGCAGTCGAAGCCTTCCTTGACCGGGTCGATCGCGGCGTCGTTGACGACGATGTCAAGCACGATCTGCGGGTAGCGGGTCTGGAATTCGTTGAGCATCTGCGCCAGGTGCCCGAGCACGAAGCCGGGCAGCGCATGCACGCGCAATCGCCCGGCCGGCGAGGTGGTGACCTCGCGCATCTGGTCGACGACTTCGTTGGTGCGCACGACGAGGTCGGTGCAGTCGCGCAGAAAGGCCTGGCCAAGTTCCGACAAACGCACGTTGCGCGTATTGCGGTGGAACAGCGGCGCGCCGACGAATTCTTCGAGCTGCTGGATTCGCGCCGTGACCACCGAGCGCGAGACGCGCATCTGGCGCGCCGCCTCGGCGAAGCTCTGCGTCTCGGCGACTCTGACGAAGGCGTCGATCGCAAGGAAGCGGTCCATCGGGCGAGTCTAGCCTTCGATGATCCAGGCGCCGAGAGTCCGCACGGCTGCCGGCCGCCAGCCGGCGAAAGCCAGCAATAGCTGCGACGCTTGGATGTAATGCCGAAGCCGCCGTCCCCGGCCGTAGACGTGCGACGAGCACGTGACGCATTAGGGATGACCCGATGGAAGCCAGGCGCCGCTGCCCGATATATTCATTCAAGTTGATTTAATCGTCGGCATGGCCCTCACTCGTTCCGCGACACCTGCTAGCGACCCCGTTCCCACAGCCGCCAGGGGCCTGGGCCGCGGGGCCAACTCGGCGCAGACGCGCGCCTACAACGAACGCGTGATCCTGCAGCGCCTGCGCCGCTTCGGCGAGGCGTCGAAGGCGGACCTGGCGCGCGACATCGGCCTCACGCAGACGGCAGTCGGCAGCATCATCCAGTCGCTCGAAGAAGGCGGCCTGGTCCATGCCGCCGGGCGCCGCGAGAGCGGCGAGCGCGGCCAGCCCGCCGGGCTCTACCGCTTGAATCCGAAGGGCGCTTTCGGCATCGGCGTGCGTCTGGACCGGTCGCGCATGGAAACTGTCATCGCCGACCTGGCCGGCAACATTCTGGCGAGCCGCTCGCACGACCGTCGCCTGCCCGACCCCGAGCGCGCGCTCGAGATCGTGCACACCGACGTTCGCGGCGTGCTCCGCATGCTCGAGCCGGCCGAGAGCGGGCGGCTCGCCGGCATCGGCCTCGGCCGGCCGTACAACCTCGGCCACTGGCTGCACGAGCTCGACCTGCGCGCCGGGTTTCGCAAGTGGGACGAGGTCGACTTTGCAGCGATGCTGCGCCAGGCGACGCAGATGCCGGTGTTCGAGGAAAACGACGGCACGGCCGCCGCCATTGCGGAGTTGCTGTTCGGCGTCGGGCACTCAGAGAGCGACTATCTCTATCTCTTCGTCGGCCCGGCGGTGGGCGGCGGCGCGGTGCTCGACGGCGAAAGCCTGCGCGGCCGGACCGGCAACGCGGTCGATGTCGGCATGCTGCCGGTGCCGCACAGCCGGCTCGCTTCGGCGCCCAAGGCCGAGGGGCCGGCGACGATCCTGCTGTCGCGCGCCTCGCTGAACGTGCTCGCGCGCCACCTGCGCCACCGCGGCGTCAGGATTGCCGACCGGGCCGACCTGCAGAAAGCCTTCGACGCTGCACACCCGGCCTTCCTGGAGTGGTTCGACGACTGCATCGATGCGCTTGTGTATGCCGTGCGCGCCGCCGTTTCGGTGCTCGACGTGCCGGTCTGCGTGATCGATACCGACATCGAAGGCGACTTCATCGCGGCATTGATCGAGCGCCTGGAACGCGCGCTCGGGGCTATCGCGCCGGAGTGGCGCGTCGCTCCGCGCGTCGTCCGCGGCAGCTTCGGCGCCGATGCCAGCGCATTGGGCGCCGCCAGCCTGCCGATGTTCTTCAACTTCGCGCCGCGCGCCGAGTTGCTGCGCCGAGGGCCGATGGCGGCAACGCTGCGCAGCGCCCCGATGGCGATGGACCGCCCATGAACCGGCACGCGCGCGAGCGACGAGACAACTCGAACGCCTGCGCCCGAGCCCCACCGGAGCCGCCGGCGCGCCCGCCAGGCGATTCCGTCTGCAATCCCCCACGCTCTGACAACTTCGAGGAGACTCCGTGAACGACCACGACCCGCACAACGCGTCCCGCCGTCAATTCGTCAAGCAGTCGGCCGCCATCGGCTCGGTTGCCGCGGCCTCATTCGGCATCATGGGTGCGGCCCAGGCCGCACCGATCGAGTTGCGATACTTCTACCGCGCCCCCTGGCCCTCGTCCGAGATCTACGCCAACTGGCTGATCGGCGAGTGGAACAAGAAGAACGGCACGCGCGTGCACGTCACCGGCGCCAGCATCGACGGCGAAACCTACAAGACCAAGCTCACCATCGAGCTGAGCTCGAGCAGCCCGCCGGACCTGTACTACTCGTGGGAAGGCGGTCGCGGCGCCGAACTGGTCGCCAATGGCTTCTCGACCAATCTCGATCCGTACTACGCCAAGTACGGCTGGGACAAGAGCCTGGTGCCCGCCGGCGTGCAACTCGCGACGATCAACGGCCACAAGCATTTCGTGCCGACCGAGATGTGCGCATCGGTGGTCTGGTACCGGCCCGACATCTACCAGAAGCTCGGCCTGACGGTGCCCAAGACCTGGGACGAGCTGCTCGCCAACGCGCAAAAGGCGAAGAGCGCCGGCATGGCCGGCTTCATGCTCGCGAACCAGAAGAAGTGGCCGTCGCAATTCATGTGGTCGGCGATCCTGGTCAACAAGCACGGGCTGGACACTTATGAGGCGGTGATCGGCAACAAGATCCCGTGGACCGATGCACGCCTGGTCGACGCCACCGCGGTGATGCAGAAGCTCGCCAAGGACGGCCTGTTCGAGCAGTCGTTCAATTCCATCGACGTCGGCCCGGCGATGGTGCCGTGGAGCCAGGGCAAGGTGCTGCACTGGTACCAGGGCTCGTTCAACCTCGGTCGCTTCCGCGGCGAGAACCCGCAGTGCTGCGTGGTGCCGATGGACTGGTTCGCGATGCCGCCGATCGGCGGCAAGAAGCCGACGATGTCGGTCTTCGCCGAAGACACCCTCATGATCCACTCGAAGAGCAAGAACCCGGATGCCGCGGCCGAGTTCCTGAACTGGATGGTCTCGAAAGAGGCGATGACGAAGAAGCTCGAGATCGACAAGCCTTTCCCGTCCAACGTCGCCGCCGATCTGTCGCGCCTGACGCCGATGGAGCAGCGCCTGGGCAAGGCGATGGGGGAAGCGGGCTCGTTCACGTTCATGCACGTCGACCACGCGGTGTCGCCGGCCATTTCGGACAAGTTCCTCGACGGCTTGCAGGGCGTGCTCGCGGGGGCGATGTCGCCGCAACAGGCGATGCAGCTTACCGAACAGGAAGCCGTGCGCGTGCGCGGCAAGGTCTGATGTGATTCCCGTGCCGGCCGGGCGCGCCCGCAGGGTGCCCGGCCTCACGGGGCTTGTTCGACGAGAGTCCGCAGATGGCCCACCCTCCATTCGAATCGACGCTGCGCGGCCCGCGCGCGATGCTGCTGTTCGCGCGCCAGCACACCTTCGTCGCGCTGTTTGGCGTCGCCATGCCGCTGCTGCTGTTCGCGGCCTTCATCGGCTACCCGATCCTCTACACGATCTGGCTCAGCTTCCACGAATGGAACGGCATGACGCCGGAGAAGAAGTTCGTCGGGCTGACGAATTACGCGTACCTGATCGGCGACGACTATTTCTACACCGCATTGGCCAACAACTTCAAATGGCTGGCCGTGATGCTCATCTTCCCGGTCGGCCTGGGCTTCCTGATCGCGTACGCCTTGCGTTCGCGGCTGGTCCACGCCGCGACGCTGCTGCGCACGGTGGTGTTCTTCCCGATCACGATGTCGCTGGTGGCCGTGGGCTTGATGTTCCTGCTGATCCTGAACCCGCTCTTCGGCGCCTTCGACACCATCCTGCGCGGGCTCGGCCTGGGTTTCCTGGTGCGCGAATGGTTCGGCGACTACCAGGTGGCGCTGTACACGCTGGCGGTGGTCTCGGGCTGGGCCTTCACCGGCATTCCGATGATCTATTACTTCGCGGGCCTGGGCGACGTGCCGAAGGAGACTTTCGATGCCGCGCGCATCGAAGGCGCCGGGCACTTTTCGCTGATACGCAGCGTGGCGCTGCCGCAGCTGCGGCCGGTGACGGCGGTGGTCGTGATGCTGACCTTGTTCGAATCGATGCGCGCCTTCGACCTGGTCGCAACGATGACCAAGGGTGCACCGTTCGGCAAGACCAACGTGCTCGGCTACGTGGTCTACCTCGAGAGTTTCTGGAACTCGCGCTTCGGCTACGGCGCCACGCTCAGCGTCGCGATCCTCGCCATTTCGCTGGCGCTGGCCGCACTCGTGCTCGGCAAGGTGCTGAAGGGAGCCTTCGATGGCTGAGCTTGTCTTGCGGCGGCCGGTGAGCCGCGCGCGGCGGGTCTGGCAACTGCTGCCGAAGCTCGCCGGCACGGCCGTGGCGCTGCTGATCGCCGCGGTCTGGCTCGGGCCGATCCTGCTGATGGTGATCACGTCGATCAAGTCGAACGCCGACTTCCTTGCCGGCCCGTTCTCGCTGCCGAGTTCGCCGACCTTCAAACCCTATGTCGACGTCTGGTCCGGTCTCGGCTTCGACCATCTGCTGTGGAACAGCCTGGTCTACGCGAGCCTGGGCTCGGCGCTGGCGGTGCTGCTCGGCCTGGTGCCGGCGTTCGCGCTGGCGCGTTTTCCGGTGCCGGGCAAGAAGCTCATTTTCGGACTGCTGCTGACCGGCCTGATGCTGCCGCAGCAGACGGTGCTGATTCCGCTGTACGACACCTTGCGCGCGATGCACCTGCTCGACACGCGCATCGGCCTGATCATCGTGCACGGCGTCTATGGCATGCCGATGCAGATTCTGGCGCTGCGCGCTTTCATGACGACGATTCCGAATGAGATCGAGAAGGCGGCGCATCTGGAAGGCGCCACCGACTGGCAGGTATTCCGGCAGATCATCCTGCCGCTGTCGGTGCCGGGAATCCTGGTCGGCTACACCTTGAACTTCATTGCCATCTGGAAGGAGTTCGTGTTCGGGCTGGTGTTCCTGAACAGCGAGGCGAATTTC
>Ga0307513_10008369_pt1 | contig 13245 bp, 12 predicted proteins | sample 15_EM_MG_FD_202174 | JGI IMG/M metagenome (GOLD analysis project Ga0307513, IMG submission 202174) | Populus trichocarpa ectomycorrhiza microbial communities from riparian zone in the Pacific Northwest, United States - 15_EM | ecosystem: Host-associated > Plants > Roots > Unclassified | place...
TACCACTTGTAGATGCCGTCGAGCACCCAGGTGTTGCTCTTGCCGCTGAAGGCGTTGGTGACACTGGTGCCTGCGGAGTCGCTGTCGACATAGGCACGGTCGGTGGCGCGATGGCGCAGCCACGACACGCCGGCGCGCCAGCTCGCGCTCTCGCCGATGTCGTCGCCCAGGTGGGCCATCAACGCGACCACGCCTGCGCCATTGCGGCCGCTTCCGCTGCTCGAGTCGCTTCCCGGAAAACTGCTGCCCGAGCCCACTTCGGCACCGAGCTCGAGAAAGCGCTCGGTGGGTGCGAGCCAGTGGAAGTGGAGGCCGTCGGTCTTCAGCGGCCCGCCGAAGAAGGCCTGGTAGGCCAGCGGCGCGTCGACGAAGTCCCACGCGTGGGCGTGCTGGCTGTTGAGGTAGCCGACGGACGAGAGAAACCGGCCGGCCTTCAACGTGGCGCCGTTGAACAGGCCCTGGCGCTCGAACAAGGCTTCTTCGACCTCGACTTCGTTGTCGGGCGTGATGGCAGCCGTGAGCCGGCCTGAGAAGGTCGGGTCGATGGCTGCGCTCAGGCTGAGTTCGGATTCACCGAGCTGAAAGCCACGCTTGCCCGGCCCCACTTCGCCGCCGCTGGGAATGAAGCCTTGCAGCCGGTACGTCACGGGGTCACGCGAGAGATTGGCGTAGGTGCCGTTGAGGATCAGCGAGATCGCCGGGTTGAAGGCCGACGCCGATGAGGCGGCTTCGCGGCCGGGCGCAGCGGGCGCGGGTGCGTCGTCTGCCGCGCGTGCCACGGACGAGAGCGCGGCCAGGCACACGCCTGTGGCCGCCATGCGATGAATGAACATGAGGTGTCCTGCAATCCGATGAGAGAGTTCTCCGCTGTGCACACGCGCAGCGGCACGTCGCCCCGCGGGGCGCCTGGGCTCAGATCAGGATCGGGGGAGGACCGCGTGCCAGAAAGGCCGCGATCGGCCGTGGCGCGATGGTGTGCAGCGCCGCGGCCTCGGGCTGGCGCAGCGGGTCGGCCGGCGCGCGCCAGTCGAAGTAGGTGGGCAGCGCCGAGCCTACTTGCGTGAAGGCGAGGCAGGTGTCGCAGACCTTGTCGGGCGCCTGCTGGCGCTCATCGGCCGATTTGCCGGCGTGAAACGCGAGGTGCGAAAGCGCATGGACGAGCGAGAGCTGCGGCGCCGACAGAACGGCCAACGCCAGCAACAACACACGCCACGATCGCAGCAAGGACTTCAACGTGAGGGTAATTTCAAGGCTGGCCAGATGCCGGCAAGGCCCTGAAACTACCACACCGGATGAGCGACCAACGCTGCTGCGTGCCATGCCCGACCGGCTTGGATCAGAATCACGGCTTCCGTATTCAAGACCCGAAAGTTTGCCGTGACAGTCAGAGAAATTCTCAAGATGGGCGACCCGCGTTTGCTTCGCGTGGCCAAGCCGGTGACGCAGTTCGACACGCCCGAACTGGACGCCTTGATCGTCGACATGTTCGACACCATGCACGCAGCCAACGGGGCCGGCCTTGCGGCACCGCAGATCGGGGTCGATCTGGCGCTCGTGATCTTCGGCTTCAAGAAGAACGAGCGTTATCCCGATGCCCCGCCGGTGCCCGAGACGGTGCTGATCAATCCGCAGATCACGCCCTTGTCCGACGAGGAAGAAACGGGCTGGGAAGGCTGCCTCTCGGTGCCCGGCCTGCGCGGCATGGTGCCGCGCTTCGCGCGCATCCGCTACACCGGCTTCGACCCGAAAGGCCAACCCATCGACCGCGAGGCCGAGGGTTTTCACGCGCGCGTGGTGCAGCACGAATGCGATCACCTGATCGGTAAGCTTTACCCGATGCGGGTGCGCGATTTCACCCAGTTCGGCTTCACGAGCGTGCTGTTTCCGGAGCTGGACCCGGCCGACGACGATTGATTCGCTCATCGCGGGGGCTGGAAGGTTTGCGAAGAAACGTTTCCGCGGTCAGCGCACAGCGGGTGTAGCGCGTTGTAGACGGGTGGAACCCCTGCGGTTCGCTCTGCTCCAATGCGAGACCATGCCCATGAAACACCTGGAACCCGGCGCGCGCATGCGCGCATTTCAAGCTCGGCCCTGGCTGGGCTTGCTGTTCGGTCTGGTGCTGGCGACGTTGCTGGCTGCCGTGTCGATGCAGCCCGCCCACGCCGCCGATGCAGCAGACCCACCCGAGCGTGCCGGCCGCCTGGCTGAAGTGAATGGCCAGGTGTGGATCTATGCCACCGACAGCGGGGAATGGATCGCCGCCGAGCGCAACCGCCCCATCACCACCGGCGACCGTCTCTCGACCGAGAACGATGGCCGCGCCGAAGTGCGAATCGGCTCCACGGTGCTGCGCATCGCAGCCAACACCGAGATCGAGGTGCTGCAACTCGACGACGACCATGTGAGCGTGCAACTGCACAGCGGCAGCGCAACGGCCCGTTTGCGCTCACGCGAAGCCGCCAACGAATTCGGGCTCGCCACCGAGGAAGGGCGCTTTCGCGCCGACCGCACCGGCAACTACCGCTTCGACCGCATCGACGACACCAGCACCGCCACTTCGCTGAGCGGCCAGGTGATCTACGAAGGCGACGGCACGGCGCTGACCGTGCAGCAAGGCCAGCGCGTCGAGTTCTGGAAAGAGCGCGGCACGGCGCAGTACTCCATCACCGACCCCAAGCGCGACAGCTTCAGCGACTGGGTGGCCTCGCGCGATTCACGTGAAGAGCGCAGCGTCTCGGCACGTTATGTGTCGCCCGAGATGACCGGTGTCGAAGACCTCGACCGCTACGGCCGCTGGGAGCAGAACGCCGACTACGGCGCGGTGTGGACCCCGCGCGAAGTGGCACCCGGCTGGGCGCCTTACCGCATGGGCCATTGGGCCTGGGTCAGCCCCTGGGGCTGGAGCTGGGTCGACGATGCGCCCTGGGGTTTCGCGCCGTTCCACTACGGCCGCTGGGTCTGGCTGCGCAACAACTGGTGCTGGACACCGGGCCGCTACGTGGCTCGCCCGGTCTACGCGCCTGCGCTCGTCGCGTGGGTGGGCGGGCCGAACCTGAGCGTGTCCATCTCGTCAGGCCGTGCACCCACCGTCGGCTGGTTCCCGCTGGCGCCACGTGAGGTCTACGTGCCGGGCTACCGCGTCAGCCCGCACTACGTGCGCAACGTCAACGTGACGCAGGTGACCAACATCACCAACATCAACGTCACCACCATCGTCAACAACCCCGGCCGCGCGATGGCCGACACGCACTACGCCAACCGCGGCCTGCCGCATGCGGTGACGGTGGTGCCGACCTCGGTGGTCGAGCGACGCCAACCGGTGGCACCGGCCATCACGACGGTGAACGACCGCGTGCTGCGCGACATGGTGCGCGAGCGTCCGCGTGCCGATGCGCCGGTGGCTGCGCCGCCACGCTTCACCCCGGGCACGCGCCCGGTCGGCGACCCGCGCACGTCGCGCCCGGGTTCACCTTCGAACAACGCTGGTGTTGCTGCTGGCGCCGCGGGTCAGCAAGCCCCACAGCCGGGTGGTCCGCGCGGCAATGGCGAGCGGCCTGGGGATCGTGCCGGTGAGCGACCCGGTGACCGCGCAGGCGATCGGCCCGGAGACCGGGTTGGCGAACGCCCTGGCGATCGGGCCGGAACACCTCCCGTGGCTCGCACACTGCCTGCGCCGGCCAACGGTGGTGTCGCTGCGCAACCGCAGCAACCCGGCACGCCCGTGCGGGGCGCGGGTGGCAATGGTGGGGAACGGCCGAGCGAACGTCCGGGTGACAACCGACCCACCCCCCCGGCAGCGAACGCCGCGCCCGAGCCGGCTGCGCCGGTGCAGCGTCCGCAGGACGTCCGGGAGCGTGATCGCCCGGGCCGCGGCGGCCCGACTGCCACTGTGCCCACAGCGCCGGTGAACCCGGGTGCACCGGTGGCGAATGCACCGCCGCCGCAGCAGCAGGGGGGCTTCGTCCGCGGTGGCAACCAGCCGTCAGCGGCACCAGACCGCGCGCTGGCACCGCAACGCGAAGACCGTGTTCGTCGCAACCCCGAGATGCCCGGCCCGCCGCGCGCTGCGGTGCAGGCGCCGCCAGCGGTGCAACAGCCGCGTCCGCAAGCGCCGCAACCTCAAGTGGCGAGGCCGGCTCCGCATGTCCCCGCGCCTGCGCCGGCTCCGGCCGCACGTCCACCTGAAGTGCAACGGCCACAGCAGGCTCCGCGTGAAGCACGCCCACAGCAGCAGCCCGACCCACGACAAGGCCAGCAGCGTGAGGGGCGAGGTGGGGACAAAGAACGCTGATCGCGTTCTGATCAGCAGCTCAACGTCAGCTGCTGCGGTTCAGCGCAGCAGCGGCTTCAGCCCCACCCACACGTTGGCCAGCATCGTGGGGTGGGCTTGTTCTTTGGGATGAATGCGGTCGGCCTGGAACAGTGCCTCGAAGTTCGGCACATCGGCCACTCCCTTCAGCAAAAAGGGCACGAGCGCCGCGTCTTCGGCCTTCGCGACATTCGCGAAGAGCGCCGCGAAATCGTCGCCGTACTGCCGCCCGTAGTTGGGCGGCACCTGCATGCCCACCACCAGCACCTTCGCGCCCGCAGCCTTGGCAGCGCGCGCCATGGTGAGCAGGTTGTCGCGCGTGTTGCTCAGGGGCAGGCCGCGCAAGGCGTCATTGCCACCGAGTTCGATGATCACGATCGTCGGCTGGTGCTGCTTCAGCAAAGCTGGCAGACGTGAACGGCCGCCTGACGTGGTGTCGCCGCTGATGCTGGCGTTGATCACGGTGGCGGGCTGCTTGTCTTGCACCAGGCGCTGATCTAGCAAGGCGACCCAGCCCTTGCCGCGCTCCAGGCCGTACTCGGCCGAGAGGCTGTCGCCCACCACCAGGATCACGGGCTTCGCCGCACCCTTGGCCGCCTGGGCCATTGCAGGCAACACCATGCCGGCGAGTGCAAGCGCGGTACAGTGCCCCAGCCATTTTCTGCGCGTCATTCCCATTCGATATCGGCCTTTCATGTCTGAATCCATCATTGCTGTCGAGCGTGTCACCAAACAAGTGCAGGACTCCAGCGGCCTGCTGACGATTCTCCATGAGATCGACTTCACGCTCGCGGCGCGGCAGTCGGCCGCCATCGTCGGTGCCAGCGGTTCGGGCAAGAGCACCTTGCTCTCGATCATTGCGGGCTTGGACACGCCGACCACCGGAACGGTTCGCCTGGGCGGCACCGATTTGTTCGTGCTCGATGAAGATGCGCGTGCGGCTGTGCGCGCCGCCAAGCTGGGCTTCGTGTTCCAGAGTTTCCAGTTGCTCGGCAACCTCACGGCGCTCGAGAACGTGATGCTGCCGCTGGAGCTGCAAGGCCGCAACGATGCGCGCGTGCTGGCCACCGAGATGCTTCAGCGTGTGGGCTTGGGCGAGCGCCTGTCGCACTACCCCAAGGTGCTGTCGGGTGGCGAGCAGCAGCGTGTGGCGCTGGCGCGGGCCTTCGTCGTGAAGCCCGCCGTGCTGCTGGCCGATGAGCCTACCGGCAGCCTCGACTTCGCCACCGGCGAGAAAGTGATGGAGCTGATGTTCGAGCTCAACCGCGAGGCCGGCACGACGCTGGTGTTGGTGACGCACGACCGTAGCATTGCTGCACGTTGCGATCGGCAACTCCGCATCGAAGCAGGCAGAGTCGACCTGAACTAAAAAAACAAAGGCGCCCCGAAGAGCGCCTTTCGTCAGAACCGATCGCGGAAGCGGAAGCGACCCGCCCCATCAAGCAACGCCCGTGGATCCGGCTTTGCCGGTCCACCAGGCGGCGCCCCTCGGGGGCAGGAGCGCCAGCGACTGGGGGGCCTCATTCACCCGTGAATTTGTAGTCGGTCTTGGCCTTGGCCTTGATGTCGTCGCGGAACTTGGTCAAGCGCTGCTGGCCCAGGCGTTGCTGGATCTGCGGTTTCACTTCGTCGAAGGGCGGGAACTGCGCTTCGCGCGTGTCTTCGAGCTTGATGATGTGGTAGCCGAACTGCGTCTTCACCGGCGTCTGCGTCATCTCGCCTTTCTTCAGCGCCGACAGTGCTTGCGAGAACTCGGGCACGTAGGAGTTGGGGTTGGCCCAGTCGAGGTCGCCGCCGTTCTGGCCCGAGCCTGGGTCCTTCGAGTTCTTCTTGGCCAGTTCTTCGAAGCTGGCGCCGCCCTTGATCTGCGTGATCAGCGCCTTGGCGTCGTCTTCCTTCTCGACCAGGATGTGGCGCGCGCGGTACTCGGTGCCGCTGGACTGCGCCTTGAACTTGTCGTACTCGACTTTCATCTCGGCGTCGGTGACCGGGTTCTTCTTGGTGTAGTCGTTGAAGAGTTCGCGGATCAGGATGCTCTGGCGCGCCAGTTCCATCTGGGTCTTGTACTCGGGCGATGCGGCGAGGCCGCGCTTCTCGGCCTCCTGCATGAACATCTCGCGCAGCACCACTTCGTCTTTCACCTGGGCCTCGAGCTCAGGCGTGCGCGGCTGGCCGCCTTGCTTGGTGGCTTGCTGCAGCAGCGTTTCAACGCGCGACTTCGGAACGGGTTTGCCGTTGACGATGGCCACGTTCTGCGCTTGAGCGCCTGCGGGCAACAGCAGCGCAACGGAGACTGCCAGCAGCGATGCGTGGGCAGCAAGAGACAGCTTCTTCATGGGCTTGGGGCCTTTCAACGGAATGAAACGGGGGAGGCGAGGGGGCTGTTCAATGACACGACCGGGGGCGCAAGAAGCGCGGTGGCGTGCGGATCGGCGTCAGCGGGTGTTCAGCTTTCGCCCGGAGCGCGGGCGTCGATGGCGAGCGCGTGAATACCGCGCGGAATCAAAAGGTGGAGGGCATCATATACGAGGCGATGCCGCTTGATGCGAGACAGATCGTTGAAGCGTTCGCTGACGATCCGCACGCTGAAATGCCGGCCTTCGCGCGCGCCTGCATGGCCCGCATGGAGGTGGCTGTCGTCAGTGATGGCGAGTGCGGCGGGCTGCAATGTTTCGCGCAGCACGGTCTCGATTTCTTGTGCAGTGACGGCCATTGGCGTACTCAGCCGGGCAGCTTGGGAGTGTCGGATTCCGCGGTCTCCGGTTTGATGTGGCGCGTGAGGTAGACGCCTTGCGCAATCACGAACAGCACCATCAGGCCGGTGAAGCCGAAGAGCTTGAAGTTGACCCATGCATCGGTGGAGAAATTGCGCACCACGTAAAGATTGAGGAAGCCCATCACGCCGAAGAACGCCACCCAGGCGAGGTTCAGCCGACGCCACACGGCATCGGGCAGTTCGATCTGCTTGCCCATCATGGCCTTGATGAGGTTCTTGCCAAAGAAGCTCTGGCTGACCCACAGCGACAAGGCCATGAACCAGTGCAGCACGCTGGGCTTCCACTTGATGAACTCTTCGCTGTGGAACCACACGGTCGCGCCGCCGAGCGTGACGACGATGCCGAGCGACACCCACAACATCAGGTCGACCTTCTTGCCGCGTGCCAGCAGATACACCACCTGCAAGGCCGTGGCGGCGATCACCACCAGCGTGGCCAGCAGCACCGGCGCTTCGCCCGGGCCGACCACGCCGCCGGAGACGAGAAAGCCGAAATGATCGGAGGCGAAACGCGCCGCCCAATCCTTCTGGGCCTCGGCGTACTTGAAGGTTCCGAAGAACAAGACGATGGGCAAAAAATCGAACAGGAGTTTCATCGGAACGGGCGCGCGGCAGTCTCTCGGGTCATGGGGATCAGGTCTTGGGCTTGAAGTCTATCGCCGCCGAGTTGATACAGAAGCGCTCGCCGGTGGGCTCGGGGCCGTCTTCGAACACGTGGCCCAGGTGCGAGCCGCAGTTGTTGCAGCGTACTTCCACCCGCACCATGCCGTGGGTCTTGTCGGCGATCCGTTCGACCACTTCGCTGTTGATCGGTTCCCAGTAGCTCGGCCAGCCGCAGCCGGCGTCGAACTTGGTGTCCGACCGGAACAGTGGCGTGCCGCAGCCGACGCAGTTGTACTGGCCGTCCTTGAAGTGGTCCCAGTACTTGCCGGTGAAGGCACGTTCGGTGGCCGCATGGCGGGCGACCTCGTATTGCATCGGGTCGAGTTGCGCACGCCATTCGGCGTCCGTCTTCTTTACCTTGTAGTCACTCATGATGAACAAGAAACCTCAATGGATTGCGCCCAGTCGGGCGGGAACGCGGCGTACGCCGAATGCTCGGGCTGCTCGTCGAACGGCCGCTCCAGAACTTTCAGCAGGCGCTGCGTCTCCGTGAAATCTCCCGCCTGCGCCTGCCGTATGGCCACTTCGGCCAAGTGGTTGCGAAGCACGTATCTGGGGTTGACCCGGTTCATTCGCAAGGCGCGTTCGGCATCGACGCTGCCTTCGGCGCGCAGCCGCGCGGCGTAGCGTGTCGCCCAGGCGTCGAAGGCTTCTCGATCGAGAAACAGGTCGCGTACTTCAGCATTCAATGCGCCTTCTGCGCTGCTGAACTGCGCAAGGTGGCGGAAGCTGATGCTGAAGTCGGCCTTGTCGTCGGCCATGTGCTTCAGCAGGCCGTCGATCAATGTGCGGTCGTCTTCCTGCGCGGTAGCAAGGCCCAGCTTGGCTCGCATCTTCTGTTCCAGCGCCTGCGGGAAGGTGGTCTTGTAGGCCTCCAGTGCTTCGAGCGCCTCGTCCGGCTCACCAATCAGCGGCAGCAGGCCCTGGGCGAGCGCATGCAGGTTCCAGAACGCGGCGTTCGGCTGGCGCGCATACGCATAGCGGCCCTGGTGGTCGGAGTGGTTGCAGATGTGGCCGGGGTCGAAGGCATCGAGAAAGCCGAAGGGCCCGTAGTCGATGGTCAGCCCGAGGATCGACATGTTGTCGGTGTTCATCACGCCATGGCAAAAGCCTACTGCCTGCCAATGCGCCATCAGCTCCGCCGTGTTGCGGGCCACGGCTTCGAGCAAGGCCACGTACGGCTGTGGCGTTTCACGACAGCCGGGGTAATAGGCATCGATCACGAAATCGGTCAGCTGCTTCAGCGCGTCGGGGTTCTCCGCGGTGTGCGCGAAATGCTCGAAGTGGCCGAAGCGGATGAAGCTCGGCGCCACCCGCGTTACCACCGCAGCGGTCTCGATCGTTTCGCGGCGCACCGGCAGCGCCGAACCCGTCACGCACAAGGCCCGAGTGGTCGGAATGCCGAGCCCGGCCATCGCCTCCGAGCCGAGGAACTCGCGGATCGACGAGCGCAGCACGGCCCGTCCGTCACCCATGCGCGAATACGGTGTGAGGCCGGCACCTTTGAGCTGCACTTCCATCGGACCATTCGGCGTCTCGACCTCGCCCAGCCAATGGGCCCGGCCGTCACCGAGCTGGCCGGCCCACACGCCGAACTGGTGGCCGCTGTAGACGCTGGCAAGCGGCTGCATGCCGGCGCCGAGCGCATTGCCGCTGAAGACCTGCAGCGCGTGGTCATCGGTGGGCTGTTGCGTGTTCGCGAGACCCAGCAGCGCCGCGCACGAAGGGCTCCAGGCCACCCAGTGGGGGTCGGGTATGCCCTGGGGGAGCAGTGCGGTGTAGAAGGTTTCGCCCAGCGACGCAAAACGGTTCGACCACCGTTCGCCCCACAGGGCAGTCATGTTCGCGACATCGAGTACAGCAGCCATCGCGGCAGTTTAGCCAGTGGGCGGATTCTCATTCCCTCTAGGGGTAAACGAAGGAATTCAGAGGGCAACCGGCTTCCTATCATCCTTGCATTGCAGTCAATGAACCCGGAGAAAAACATGTCTCGCCTGCTTGGCCAAATGATGGAAATGCCGCTGATGATCTCGTCGCTGATCGTGCACGCGGCGAGGCATTCCGCGGATACCGAGATCGTCTCGAAGCGCGCCGAAGGCGATCTGCACCGCTACACCTACAAGGACTGCGAACTGCGTTCGCGCAAGGTCGCGAAGGCCCTGGCCCAGCTCGGCTGCAAGTCGGGCGACCGTGTCGGCACGCTGGCCTGGAACGGCTACCGCCACCTCGAGATCTACTACGGTACCTCGGGTTCGGAACTGGTGTGCCACACCATCAACCCGCGCCTGTTTCCCGAGCAGATCGTCTGGATCGCCGAAGACGCGAAGGACCGCGTGCTGTGCTTCGACCTGACCTTCCTGCCGCTGGTCGAGAAGATCGCGCCGCAGCTCAAGAACGTGAAGCACTTCGTGCTGATGACCGACCGTGCGCACATGCCGGCCAGCACCGGCATCGCCAAGCTGCTGTGCTACGAGGAGCTGGTCGAGGCCGAGAGCGGCGACTACGCCTGGCCCGAGTTCGACGAGCACACGGCCTCGAGCATCTGCTACACCTCGGGCACCACGGGCCATCCGAAGGGAGCCGTCTACAGCCACCGCTCGACCTTGCTGCACACGTTCGCGTCGGCCTTGCCCGATTCGCTCGGCTGTTCGGCGAAGGACGTGATCCTGCCGGTGGTGCCGATGTTCCACGTCAACGCCTGGGGCTTGCCGTATTCCGGCCCGCTGGTGGGTGCCAAGCTGGTGATGCCCGGCCCGCACCTCGATGGCAAGTCGCTCTATGAGCTGTTCGAAAGCGAGAAGGTCACCTTCAGCGCAGGCGTGCCGACGGTGTGGCTCGGGCTGCTCAACTACGTCGTGCAGAACAAGCTCAAGTTCAGCACCTTCAAGCGCACGGTGATCGGCGGCTCGGCCTGCCCGCCGGCCATGATGCGTGCGCTGCAAGACGATTTCGGCGTGGAGGTGATCCACGCCTGGGGCATGACGGAGATGTCGCCGCTCGGCACGCTCGCCAAGCTCAAGGGCAAGCACGTCGATCTCGGCCGCGAGCAACAGCAGCGCCTGCTTGCATCGCAGGGGCGCGTGGTCTACGGCGTCGACATGCTGATCCTCGACGACAACGACAAACCGCTGCCCTGGGACGGCAAATCGTCGGGCAACCTGGTGGTGCGCGGCCCCTGGGTCATCAGCAGCTACTTCCAGCGCGACGAATCGCCGATCGTGAAGGTGAATGGGCAGGACTGGTTCCCGACAGGCGACGTGGCCACCATCGATGTCGACGGCTTCATGCAAATCACCGACCGCAGCAAGGACGTCATCAAGTCGGGCGGCGAGTGGATCAGCTCCATCGACCTCGAGAACATCGCGATGTCACACCCTGCGGTGCACGAAGCCGCTGCCATTGCATGCCGTCATCCGAAGTGGGACGAACGTCCTTTGCTCGTCGTCGTGAAGAAGCCCGACGCGACGCTCACGCGCGAAGAGATGCTCGCGTTCTTCGAGGGGCGCATCGCGAAGTGGCAGACGCCCGATGACGTCGCATTCGTCAGCGAGATCCCTCACACCGCGACCGGCAAGATCCAGAAGCTCAAGCTGCGCGAGATCTTCAAGGATCACAGCTTGCCCGTCGCTTGAACGCCGCGTTCCGCAGAGCGGTTCTGTGCATGGTTTTGAACTTTGCATCGTCGTGCATTTCCGGGTATTCCTTGAAGCTTGACGATGCCATGTTCAGTTAATGTCACCCCGTTCATTCAGAGTACCCAGGAGACATAGATGAAGCTCACGAAGAAGATGTGCGGCGCATCGGCCGCGGCCGTTCTTGCACTCAGCAGCGGCCTCGCGTTCGCGCAGGCCGGTGAAACGGTCAAGATCGCGTTCATCGACCCGCTGTCGGGCCCGATGGCCAACATCGGCACGAACATCTTGCACACCTTCCAGTTCCTGGCCGAGCGTGAAAGCGGCAAGGCGAATCCGGCGGGCGTGAAGTACGAAATCGTTCCCTTCGACAACAAGGGCTCGCCGCAAGAAAGCCTGAGCGTGCTCAAGGCCGCGGCCGACCAGGGCATCCGCTATGTGGCCCAGGGCAACGGTTCGGGTGCAGGCCTCGCGCTGAGCGACGCCATTTCCAAGTACAACGAACGCAACCCCGGCAAGGAGATGATCTATCTGAACTACGCCGCGGTCGACCCGACGATGACCAACGAGAAGTGCAGCTACTGGCACTTCCGCTTCGACGCCGACACCTCCATGAAGATGGAAGCGATGACGACCTACATGAAGGACGACAAGAGCGTCAAGAAGGTCTACATCATCGGCCAGAACTATTCGCACGGGCACCAGGTCGCCAAGTTCGCGAAGGAAGACCTGGCCCGCAAGCGCCCCGACGTCGAGATCGTCGGCGAAGACCTCCACCCCATCGGGCAGGTGAAAGACTTCGCTCCCTACGTCGCCAAGATCAAGCAGGCGGGTGCCGACACCGTGATCACCGGCAACTGGGGCAACGACCTGGCATTGTTGTTCAAGGCCGCGAAAGACGCGGGTCTGAACGTCAACTTCTACACCTACTACGCCGGAGCATCGGGCACGCCGACCGCCATCGGCGACTTCGGCATCGGCAAGATCAAGTACGTGTACGGCTCGCAGCCCAACCTGCCGGGCGACATCTACAAGGCAGCCGAGCAGTTCAGCGCCAAGTACAAGGGCGAAGACTTCAGCACCACGGCTGCGTACCACCTGTTCAAGACGCTGTCGGCATCGATCGCCAAGGCCAAGTCCACCGACCCGTTGAAGGTGGCCAAGGCGATGGAAGGCATCTCGGTGAAGAGCTTCAGCGGCGACATCACGGTGCGCTCGTCCGACCACCAGCTGCAGCAGACGCTGTACCTCGCCACCTGGCAGAAGGTGGACAAGAAGAACACCTGGAATGTCGAGAACACCGGCAACACCTGGGTGGCCGAGAAGACCTTCGAGCCCTACGTCGCCAGCACGCCCACCACGTGCCAGATGAAGCGTCCGGGCTGATCGATTCGGCTGGGTGGTGAAGCCCGGCCCTGCACGGGTGCCGGGCTCGTTTCGGCTGCGATTGACGGCGACCCACGGAAGAGGCGAGTCCTGAAGGGCTTGCCTCTTTTTTGTGTGTCGCGACAGGGAGCGCGTGCAAGGCTCTCCGGATACCGTGGCCCTGGTGCGGTTTGTGCGAGTTTTTATCTTTTCAGAATCAAAGGACGAGATGGAGTTCTTCACCATATCGCTGTTGAACGGCATCAGCTACGGGCTGCTGCTGTTCATGCTCAGTTCGGGGCTGACCCTGATCTTCAGCATGATGGGCGTGCTCAATTTCGCCCATGCCAGCTTCTACATGCTGGGTGCCTATTTCGCCTACACCATTGCCCGGTACACCGGCTTCTGGCCGGCGCTGGTGCTGGCGCCCGTGTTCGTCGGCCTCGTGGGTGCCTTGTTCGAGCGCTTCTGTCTGCGCCGCGTGCACAAGTTCGGGCATG
>Ga0307513_10008370_pt1 | contig 13244 bp, 13 predicted proteins | sample 15_EM_MG_FD_202174 | JGI IMG/M metagenome (GOLD analysis project Ga0307513, IMG submission 202174) | Populus trichocarpa ectomycorrhiza microbial communities from riparian zone in the Pacific Northwest, United States - 15_EM | ecosystem: Host-associated > Plants > Roots > Unclassified | place...
TCGCGCCGCAACGTCGCCCACCACTACGACATCTCCAACGACCTCTACCGGCGCTTCCTCGACGCCGACATGCAGTATTCCTGCGCCTACTTCCTGCGCCCCGACATGACGCTGGAGGAGGCCCAGGCGGCCAAGAAGGCGCACATCGCCCGCAAGCTCAGCCTCTCGCCCGGCACGACCGTGCTCGACATCGGTTCCGGCTGGGGCGGCATGGCCATGACGCTCGCCAAGGATCATGGCGCCGACGTCACCGGCGTGACGCTGTCGACCGAACAGCTTGAACTGGCCCGCGAGCGGGTCGCCGCGGCCGGCCTCTCCGACCAGGTCCGCTTCGAGCTCACCGACTACCGCGACGTGACGCAACAGTTCGACCGCATCGTCTCGGTGGGCATGCTGGAACACGTCGGCGCGCCCAATTTCGGCGAGTACTTCGCCACCGTGAAGCGGCTCCTGAAGGACGACGGCTCGGCGCTGATCCACGCCATCGGGCGGATGAGCGGACCGGGCCTCACCAACGCCTTCACCCACAAGTACATCTTCCCCGGCGGCTACATCCCCGGCCTGTCGGAGATCGTCAGCGCCATCGAGGACCAGGGCCTCTGGATCACCGACATCGAGATCCTGCGCCTGCATTATGCCGAGACCTGCCGCCATTGGCGGGCCCGGTTCCTGGCCGACCCGGAGATCCCCGTGCTCTACGACGCCCGCTTCCGGCGGATGTGGGAGTTCTACCTGGCCGGCGCCGAGCTCGGCTTCCGATATGGCGCCCACATGATCTTCCAGATCCAGGTGGCCAGGCGCGTCGGGACCCTGCCGGTCACGCGGAACTACATGCTGGACGGCCCATGACCGAAAAGCCGGACGATCGCCGGGACTTCCTGAAGCTCGCCGCCGGCGCGGCCCTGGGCTCGGCGGCGCTGACGCCGGCCATCGCCCGGGCGCTGGCGCTCCCCGCCAACCGCGCCACCGGCACGATCGGGGACGTCGGGCATGTGGTGATCCTGATGCAGGAGAACCGCGCCTTCGACCACTATTTCGGCACGCTCGCGGGCGTGCGCGGCTTCGGCGATCCCCGGCCCATCGAGCTTCCGAGTGGCGACAACGTCTTCCGCCAGCCGGGCAAGGCCGGGGCGCCGGCCGTGAGCCCGTTCCACCTCGACACCACCGCGACCCGCGCCCAGACCATGTTCAGTCTCGACCACAGCTGGAAGGGGATCCACGAGCGCTGGAAGCATCACGACGCCTGGATCGCGGCCAAGACCCCGCTGGCCATGGGCTATTTCACCCGCGCCGACCTGCCCTTCTACTACGCGCTCGCCGACGCCTTCACGGTCTGCGACGCCTACCACTGCTCGATCTGGGGCCCGACCAACCCCAACCGCCTCTACCTGTTCAGCGGCCACAGCGGCCTCTCGGCCGGCGACGACTCGAAGATCGTCATCAGCAATCCGCTCACTGAGACCAACGAGACCGCCGACCCGGCCAACGACGGCAAGGGTTTCGCCGGCCTCACCTGGCCGACCTACGCCGAGCGGCTGCAGGCGGCGGGCGTGACCTGGCGCCTCTATCAGGAGTTCGACAACTACGGCGACAACGGCCTGGCCTATTTCAGGAACTTCCGCGGCGTCGGGCCGGAGAGCCCGCTCTACCGGCAAGGCCGCGCCTGGGCGCCGGGCTCCAACGCCGCCAACGCCAAGACCTCGGACGGCGAGCATCTGATCGCCCAGTTCGCCGCCGACGTGGCCGCCGACCGCCTGCCGCAGGTCTCCTGGATCGTCGCGCCCTACCGGCTCTGCGAGCACCCCGACGCCAGCCCCGCGGCCGGCGAGTGGTTCACCGCCCGGCTGATCGCCGCGCTCACCGCCAACCCGGCGGTCTGGGCCAGGACCGTCTTCATCCTGAACTACGACGAGAACGACGGCTTCTTCGACCACGTGCCGCCCCCACTGCCCGCCCTCGGGACCGCCCTGGGCAAGACCACGGTCAGGACCGACGGGGAGGACTTCCATGGCGAGCCGGTGGGCCTGGGCCCCCGCGTGCCGATGATCGTGGTCTCGCCCTGGACCAAGGGCGGCTTCGTCAATTCCCAGGTCTTCGACCACACCTCGGTGATCCAGTTCCTGGAGGCGCGGTTCGGCGTCGCCGAGCCGCACATCACGCCCTGGCGACGCACGGTCTGCGGCGACCTGACCAGCGTCTTCGACTTCAAGACCCCGAACCGCAGGATCACCCGCCTTCCCGACGCCTCAGGCCTGCCCGAGCAGGCCGAGAAGGCCAAGGCCCTGCCATATCCGAAGGCGCCGGCCGGGGCGCCGGACCTGCCGCGCCAGGAGCCGGGCGGACGGCCGGCCCGCGCCCTGCCTTACCAGTTCCAGGTTGCGACCCATCCGCACACCGGGGGCCTCCAGCTCACCGTCGCCAATCCTGGCGGAGCAGGGGTGGCCCTCAACCTCTACCCAGCCGGTGGGGGAGAGCCGCGCTTCTACACGATCAGCGCGGACATGAAGGGATACCTGACGGATCTCATACCCCTTGATCCCGGCCCCTACGCTTTTGCCATCCATGGCCCTAACGGCTTTCTGCGCGGGTTTCGCGGAGAGCTGGAGGCGAGTGTTGTTCCGGAGGCCAATGGCTGGTTCCAGCCTGAACGGGGCAGCTTGAGGGTCGCCCTTCACAACGAGGGTTCGTCACCCGTGACCTTGAAGGTCGCCCCGGCGGCCTACCTTGACGTCGCTCCCCGCCTGCATCGATTGGCGCCGGGTGCGTTCGTGATGGACGACTGGAACCTGCGCGCCAGCCACAACTGGTACGACTTCATCGTCACCTGCGTCGAAGCGCCTGCCTTCCAGCGCCGGTTCGCCGGCCATGGCGAGGATGGCCGGCCGAGCGTCAGCGATCCCTTGCTCGGCCGCCAGGTCTAGGCGCGTGCGCCAAGACCCTCGCCGCGGCGCGTCAGGCTTCGTCGTAGACGATCAGGGCGCAGCCGTTGGCCTGGGCGCTCTGCAGGGCGCCGCGCAGATCCTCCGGCACCGCGCCGGCGTCGACGATCTCGCCGCAGCGCAGCGACCGGCCATCGATCCAGCCCCGCGCACCGAGCCCCCGGAAGGCGGCCGCGGTCGCAGCCTCTTCGGTCTCGCCGCGGGCAAAGGCCAGGATGGTGTAGCGCTTGCCGTCCGGCTCGGAATTCTCCGGGCCCGCGACGGCCTGCAGGGTCAGGACGAAGACGCCGATCGGTTCGGGGTCGGCCACGGCGCGACCCCGTCAGCCCTTGGCCGCCGCCCACCACGCCTCGGCGCGGGCCTTCAGCGCCTCGTTCATCGCCGTGAAGCCGCGGCGGGCCAGGCCGCCCATGCGACGTACGGCGGTCGGGCCCAGGAGGCCGCCGATGAACTCGCCGTTGGAGACGATGCAGCTCGCCTCGGCCAGCTGCTCGATCTCGATGTAGCGGGTGGTCTTCACCAGGCCGCCCAACAGCGAAACCCGCCAGTGCAGCTGCTCGTTGGGCACCCATTCCAGCACCACCGGCTTGAGCTGCATCGCCGGCTGACCGGGAAGCTCCAGCCTCATCTCCAGCGCCGCGCCGATGCGGATGTCGCCCGAGGCCTTGGTGTAGAGCGGGTTCCAGCTTTCCCAGGACGCCAGGTCGCGGACGATCTCCCAGATCACCTCGGCCGGCGCCTGGATGCCGATGCGGTGCTCGATGGGCACGCCCTTGGGACCCTTGGCGGGCGGCGCGCCGGTGGGGGTGGCCTTCGGCGGCTTCAGCGCGCCCGAGCCGCGGGCGAACAGTCCGGCTTTCAGTTGCGGCGGTGGTGCGATGGGCATCAGGCCTCCTTGATCCGCCAGGTGGCGCCGGCGGGTCCGTCCATGACTTCCACATTCAACGCAGTGAGCTCGGCGCGGATGCGATCGGCCTCGGGCCAATCCTTGCCGGCGCGCGCCGCGTGGCGGGCGGCGACCAGGGCGTCGATGCGGCCGCTGAGCTCTTCGTCGGCCCCGCCCTGGAACCAGGTCTGCGGATCGGCCTGCAGCACGCCCATGACCTCGGCCAGCGCCATCAGGTCCTGCTTGATGGCTCCCGCGGTCGGCAGGCCCCGCCGCACGGCCGCGTCGAGGTTGGTCGCAAGCTTCTTCAGCGTGAACATGGCCGCGGGCGTGTTGAGATCGTCGAGCAGCGGCTCGACCTGGTCTTCCAGCAACGCGCCGCTGCCCTGCGGCTCGACAAGCCGCGCCCGGCCCAGCACGCCGTAGATATGGTCCAGCGAGTTGCGCGCCTGGGCCAGCCCATCCTCCGTCCAGGCCAGCGGCTGGCGGTAGTGCGCCGAGAGCAGCGCCCAGCGGATCGCCTCGCCCGGGACCTTCTCCAGGAGGTCGTGGGCCAGGGCCACATTGCCCAGCGACTTCGACATCTTCTCGTCGCCGAAATTGAGGAAGCCGTTGTGCAGCCAGAAGTTCGAATAGACGTGGTCGTGGCTCGCGCAGATCCCCTGCGCCCGCTCGTTCTCGTGGTGCGGGAAGACCAGGTCGATGCCGCCGCCGTGGATGTCGATGGGCAGGCCGAGGCTCTGCTCGATCATCGCCGTGCACTCGATGTGCCAGCCCGGACGGCCCGGACCCCAGGGGCTCTCCCAGACCGGCTCGCCGGGCTTCGAGGGCTTCCACAGCACGAAGTCGGCGGGGTGCTGCTTGTAGGGCGCCACCTCCACCCGCGCGCCGGCGATCATCTCGTCCAGCGGCCGGCCCGAGAGCTTGCCGTAGCCCGGGAAGGCCTCGGTGTTGAACAGCACATGGCCCTCGGCGGCGTAGGCGGCGCTTCGATCCACCAACTGGCCGATCATCGCGACGATCGCGTCCATGGTCTCGGTGGCGCGGGGCTGGAGGGTCGGCGGCAGCGCGCCCAGCGCGGCCATGTCGACGTTGTAGGCGGCGAGATAGCGCTCGGTGACCACCTCGATGCCGACGCCTTCCTCGGCCGCCTTGGCGTTGATCTTGTCGTCCACGTCGGTGACGTTGGCGGCGTAGAGCACATTGGCTTCGCCGTAGAGCCGGCGCAGCAGCCGGAACAGCACGTCGAACACCACCACGGGCCGGAAATTGCCCACGTGGCTGTAGTTGTAGACCGTGGGCCCGCAGACATACATCGTCACCCGCCGCGGATCCTGAGGCGTGAAGTCCCGCTTCTTGCGGGCCATGGTGTCGTAGAGTCGAAGGCTCATAGCTCGAACTGACGCTGGTAATGGTTGCCGGGTGCGGCCTGCGGCCCATATACAGATGGGCAGGACCGGAAGCCACGGGAAGAACCCTCGGCCGCTCCCGTCCGCTTAAGGGTGGCCACGCGTAATCTCCGGGACCTTCGTCCCGGCGCAACTCAGCCCTGGAAAGAACCGCTCCCGAACATGGACGCCATACGCGACCGAACCCTGGTCGGCTCCACATCCGATCTTGATCTTGAAGCCGTGAAGCGCCCCTCCCGCGAAGAGGCGATGGAGGCTGTGCGGACCCTGATCGCCTGGGCCGGGGACGATCCCCGCCGCGAAGGCGTGATCGACACCCCCAAGCGCGTCGTCGACGCCTATGGCGAATGGTTCGAAGGCTACGGCCTCGATCCGGCCAAGGAACTTTCGCGCACCTTCGAGGACGTGCAGGGCTACGACGACATCGTCATGCTGCGCGACATCGAGATCGAGAGCCACTGTGAGCACCACATGGCGCCGTTCTTGGGCAAGGCCTTCGTGGCCTACATGCCGACCAACCGGGTGGTGGGCATCTCCAAGCTGGCCAAGGTGGTCGAGATCTTCGCGCGTCGTCTCCAGACCCAGGAGACCATGACCCAGCAGATCTGCGACGCCATCACCGACAGCCTGCGTCCCGCCGGCGTCGCCGTCCTGATCGACGCGGCCCACCAGTGCATGACCACCCGGGGCGTGCACCACCGCCACGTGACCACCATCACCACCCAGTTCACCGGGGTCTTCAAGACCGACCCGACGCTCCGCCAACGCTTCCTCGACTTCGCCAACAAGCCGTCGCGCTGAACACCTCGCGGGGGTTAGGATAGACCCATGGCTCCCGCGAAATTCCCCACCGCCCCGTCCAAGGACATCCTTGAGCGCGGCCAGCTGCTTGCGCCCCGGTTCGACGCCGCCGGCCTGATCCCCGCCATCGCCACCCACGCCGAGACCGGCGAGGTGCTGATGCTGGCCTACATGAACGCCGAGGCGCTGGAGCGGACGCTGGCCACCGGCGAGGTCCACTACTTCAGCCGCTCGCGGAACGAGCTCTGGCACAAGGGCGCCACCAGCGGCCAGATCCAGCTGGTGGAGGAAATCCGCATCGACTGCGACCAGGACGCCATCCTGCTGAAGGTGACTCCGGAAGGCGACGGCGGGACCTGCCACACCGGCGCGCGCACCTGCTTCTACCGCGCCATCGAGGGCGGCAAGCTGGTCCCCAGGCCGTGACCATCGCCCAGGCGCTGGCGGCCTATCTGGTCGCCGCGGGCCTGCTCACCCTGACGCCCGGCCTCGACACCGCGCTGATCTTGCGCACCGCCGCGGTGGAGGGGCCGAAGCGCGCGGCGCTGGCGGCGATCGGGATCAGCGTTGGATGCCTGATCTGGGGCGCGGCGGTGGCCCTGGGGCTTGGCGCCCTGCTGCAAGCCTCGACGCTCGCCTTCACAGCGCTGAAGTGGGCGGGCGCGGCCTATCTGGTCTGGCTCGGCCTCAACCTGCTGCTGAAGCCGCGCGAACGGTTCGAGGTCGCGGCGGGCAGGCGCACCGGCGGAAGCGACGTCACCTGGATGCGCCGCGGCCTGCTGACCAACCTGCTGAATCCCAAGATCGGGGTCTTCTACATCTCGTTCCTGCCGCAGTTCCTGCCGCAGGGCGTCCAGGCCGCGCCGTTCATCTTCCTGCTGGCGCTGATCCACGTCGTCATCGGGACCGCCTGGTCGGGCTGCCTGATCGCCGCCACCCGGCCGATCGCCAATGCGCTGAAGCGGCCAGAGGTCGTCCGTTGGCTCGACCGGGCGACCGCCGTGGTCTTCCTGGGCTTCGGCGTCCGCCTGGCGCTGGAGCGGCGCTAGACCTGTTTCAAGGCCGAGAGGTCCGTCCCCATCTTCGCCCCGATCGAACTACTGCTTCGGCCACGTATTAGGCGAGGTAGCACCCACAGGAGCATGATGGTCGATGTCGAGTGAAGGTCTTCACGTCCCCCGCGAACGGCTGAGCCCCAAGACGCTCAGCCTGCACTACGCCATCACCTCGCTGATCGAGGAGTTCGAAGCGGTCGACTGGTACCGCCAGCGGGCCGACGACTGCGACGATCCCTCGCTGAAGGCGATCCTGCTGCACAACGCCCGCGAGGAATTGGAGCACGCTTCGATGGTGCTCGAATGGATCCGGCGCAACGACCCGGAGGCCGACGCGCAGCTGAAGGAATACCTCTTCACGGAGGGGGCGATCGCCGGCCACGAGGAAGCCGCGACCGGCAAGGGCTGAGGCGGGCCTCCATTGCCTGCCCCCTCCCGCCGGGCTAGGCCAAGCCATGCCCGATCCGGACAGCGAAGACGTCGAGACCGAGACCGCGGCTGAGCCGTTCGGCGTCCGCGTCGTCGAGATCGCCGCGGAAGACGCCCAGGGGCGGGTGGACAAGGTGCTGGCGACCCGCCTGCCGGAGATGTCGCGCGGCCGCATCCAGGCGCTGATGGCCGAGGGCCGGATCAGCCGCGATGGGGTCCCCCTGACCGACGCCTCGGCCAAGGCGCTCCCCGGCGACTACCGCCTGGAGATCCCCGCGCCCGCCGCCGCCGAACCGGCGTCCGAGGCCATCCCGCTCAGCGTGCTCTTCGAAGACCAGTACCTGATCGTGATCGACAAGCCGCCCGGCATGGCCGTCCACCCGGCGCCCGGCAGCGAGAGCGGCACCCTGGTCAACGCCCTGCTGCACCACTGCGGCGACAGCCTGTCGGGCATCGGTGGCGTGGCCCGACCCGGCATCGTCCACCGCATCGACAAGGACACCTCGGGCATCGTGGTGGTGGCCAAGACCGACGCCGCCCACCACGGCCTCTCGGCGCTCTTCGAGGCGCACGACATCGACCGGGTCTATGTGGCCCTGACCCGCGGCGCGCCGAACCCGGCCTGGGGGAAGATCGACGGCAATATCGCCCGCTCCACCCACGACCGGAAGAAGATGGCGCTGGTGAAGGCCGGCGGGCGCCACGCCGTCACCCATTACAAGACCGAGCGCGCCTTCGGGCCGGCGGCCAGGCCGCTGGCCGCCCACGTCACCTGCCGGCTGGAGACCGGCCGCACCCATCAGATCCGCGTGCACCTGGCCTCCAGGGGCTGCCCCTGCCTTGGCGACCCCACCTACGGCTCCGGCCCGCCCGCCGAGCCGGTGAGGAAGGCCATCGCCGAAGCCGGCCTGGCCCGCCAGGCGCTGCACGCCGCGGTGCTGGGCTTCGTCCACCCGATCACCGGCGAGACCCTACGGTTCGAAAGCCCGCTGCCGCCGGACATGGCCCGGCTGGAAGCTTTGCTCCTAACGTTATGAGATAACATCGCCTTGAAGGCGCCCATATCCAGCGGTAGAAAGCCCTACTAGAGCAGTGGGACATTCCGGTCGTTCTCCCAGCGACCTTTCGCCGCCGCAACCGCGTACATATCTAGGGGTTGAGGGGGGCGAGGAGGCCATGCGCGCGGAAGGCGCGCCGGTCCGGACCGTCCAGGAATTTGAGGGGAATAAGATGGCCGCAAGCGCCCTAGCTGTGATGTCGCCGGATGGCGGTCTCAGCCGATATCTTTCCGAGATCCGCAAGTTTCCGATGCTGGCGAAGGACGAGGAGTTCATGCTCGCCAAGGCCTGGCAGGAACATGAGGATCCCGAAGCCGCCCATCGCCTGGTCACCAGCCACCTTCGGCTCGTGGCCAAGATCGCCATGGGCTACCGCGGCTACGGCCTGCCCATCGGGGAAGTGATCTCCGAAGGCAACGTCGGCCTGATGCAGGCGGTGAAGAAGTTCGATCCCGACCGCGGCTTCCGCCTGGCGACCTACGCCATGTGGTGGATCCGCGCCTCGATCCAGGAATATATCCTGCGCTCGTGGAGCCTGGTGAAGATGGGCACCACCGCAGCCCAGAAGAAGCTGTTCTTCAACCTGCGCAAGGCCAAGAGCGAGATCTCGGCCCTGCAGGAAGGCGACATGCATCCGGACCAGGTGTCGACCATCGCCACCAAGCTGGGCGTGCTCAACGAGGAAGTCATCTCGATGAACCGCCGGCTTTCCGGCGGCGACGCGTCGCTGAACTCCCCGATGCGCGCCGACGGCGAGAGCGAGTGGCAGGACTGGCTGGTGGACGACACCACGCCCAGCCAGGAGACCGTGGTCGCCGACACCCAGGAGAAGACCCTGCGCATGGGTCTGCTGGAAGAGGCGATGACCGAGCTCACCGACCGCGAGCGTCACATCCTGACCGAGCGCCGACTGAAGGACGACCCGACCACCCTGGAAGACCTCGCCGGACAGTATGGCGTCAGCCGCGAGCGGGTCCGCCAGATCGAGGTCCGGGCCTTCGAGAAGCTGCAAAAGTCGATGAAGGCCGCCGCCGTCGACCGCAACCTGGTCGACGCCTAAGGGCGATCAGGCCGCGCAGGCGGCCTTCTCGTTGTCTTCGCGGGGCATATAGGCGAGCAGCGGGGCTGCGCGCTGCTGCAGTTGCGCCTTGTCGTAGGGCGCACCCTTGGGCTCGATCTCGGCGAGGTAGCGGCCGAAGTCGATGGCCGCGGTGGTGAGCTTCAGGTCCGCCACCGCCATGCCGGCCTTCTGCAGGTCGGAGGCCTGCACCAACATCGAGCGCATCGCCTGTTCCGGGTCGATGTCCACGGCGGCGATGGAGGAGCGCAGGATCTTCAGCGCCTGGGCCATGCGGGCTGCGTCCGGGGTCACCTGGGCGTCCGAGCGGCGCTTGAGCGGGCCGGAATAGTCGCCGGAGTTGAAACGGCGGCGGTCGGGTCCGATGTAGCCCACGGCCTCCACCCAATCGCGCTGGCGCAGCGTCACCGCCTCCAGCCGACGCAGCAGGTCCTTCATGGTGAAGGGCTTGCGCAGGAATTCATGCACGCCGGCGTCGCGGGCGCTCAGGATGCCGGCGGCGGTCGCCTGGCTGGTGACCATGATCACCGGCGCATAGCGGCATTTCAGGCGGCTGCGGCGCAGTTCGCGGGTGAAGGCCGCGCCGTTCACCTCGCCGGCCGCCATCTCCACGAAGACGATGTCGGGGTCGTAGCTGCCGACCATTCGCATGGCTTTTTCGTTGCTCTCGGCGACCCAGACCTGGGCGTGGGCGATGTTGCGCATCAGCTCGCCGGTGAACCGCGCGCTGTGCGGTTGCGGATCGACCACGACCACCCGCTGCAGCATGGGGGTCATCGCCTTGATGGTCTTGGCTTCGGGGTCGAACAACGGGGCAGCTCCGCACTTGTCCCCATTTCAATACCGCAACGGAAGTAAAGAACGGCTTGACGACAACTGCGATCCGCGAGGGTCGTCGGTCGCCCTTAGTCCTGGAACGGATCGCGCATCAGGATGGTGTCGTCGCGCTGCGGGCTGGTGGAGAGCAGGGCCACCGGCGCGCCGATCAGCTCCTCGATGCGGCGGACGTATTTCACCGCGCTCGCGGGCAGGTCGCGCCAGGACCGCGCGCCCTGGGTGGTCCCGCTCCAGCCCTCCATCTCCTCATAGACCGGCGTCAGCGCGGACTGCGCCTTCAGGCCGGCCGGCAGGTAGCCGATCTCCTGGTCGCCCAGCCGGTAGCCGGTGCAGATCTTCAGGGTCGGCAGGCCGTCGAGCACATCGAGCTTGGTGAGCGCGATGCCGCTGATGCCGTTCAGGGCCACCGACTGGCGCACCAGCGCCGCGTCGAACCAGCCGCAGCGGCGCGAGCGCCCCGTCACCGTGCCGAACTCCTTGCCGACCGTGCCCAGGTGCTGACCGACCTCGTCGAAGAGTTCGGTGGGGAACGGGCCTTCGCCGACCCGGGTGGTGTAGGCCTTGACGATGCCCAGGACGTAGCCCGGCCCCTTGGGCCCCAGCCCCGATCCCGCCGCGGCCTGGCCGGCCACGGTGTTGGACGAGGTCACGTAGGGATAGGTGCCGTGGTCGACGTCCAGCAACGCGCCCTGCGCGCCTTCGAACAGCACCCGCTTGCCCGACTTCACCAAGTCGCCGAGCAGCAGCCAGGCCGGCTTGGCGAAGGGCAGGATCTTCGGCGCCATGGCCTCCAGTTCGGCCAGCAGCGCCGCGCCGTCGTATTCCGGCAGGCCGAGGCCCCGGCGCAGCGGCCCGTGGTGAGCCAGCAGGCGGTCGATCTTGGCCTCCAGCGCGTCGCGGTCGGCGAGGTCGGCCACGCGGATGGCGCGGCGGCCGACCTTGTCCTCATAGGCCGGGCCGATGCCGCGGCCGGTGGTGCCGATCTTGTTGGTCGCCGCGGCCTCGCGCGCCTGATCGAGGTCGCGGTGCAGCGGCAGGATCAGGCAGGCGTTGTCGGCCAGGACCAGGAGATCGGGCGTGATCGTGATCCCCTGGGCGCCGATCTTGGCGATCTCTTCCAGCAGGTGCCAGGGATCGACCACCACGCCGTTGCCGATGACGGAGAGCTTGCCCTGCACCACGCCCGACGGAAGCAGGCTGAGCTTGTAGACCTGATTGCCCACCACCAGGGTGTGGCCGGCGTTGTGCCCGCCCTGGAAGCGCACCACCACGTCGGCGCGGTTGGACAGCCAGTCGACAAGCTTGCCCTTGCCCTCGTCGCCCCACTGGGCGCCGATCACCGTCACATTGGCCATGGGTACGATCCCTCCCCCTGCCGGGCGAAACCATCCGCCCTTCGACAGGGGCTCGGCGGATGGCTTTGATCGATTGTAGCGGACCCGGCACGCCGGGCGCGGCGGGTGTGTAGACCACACCGGCCCGGGCCTCAACCCCCTCGCGTGCGAAGCACCGCCGCGTTATCAGGCAGCGATGGATATTCCGCGCTTCCACCTCGCCTTCCCGGTCGGCGATCTGGCTGAGGCCCGCGCCTTCTACGGCGAGCTGCTGGGCTGCCCCGAGGGGCGTTCCAGCCCCGAGTGGATCGACTTCGATTTCCATGGCCACCAGATCGTGACGCATCTGTCGCCCCAGGAGACCGGCCACAAGGCGACCAATCCGGTCGACGGCCACGAGGTGCCGGTCCGCCACTTCGGCGTGATCCTAAAGCCCGCCGACTGGTACGCCCTGGCCGAACGCCTGAAGGCTGCCGGGACGAAATTCATCATCGAGCCCAACGTCCGCTTCAAGGGCGAGCCCGGCGAACAGTCGACGATGTTCGTCCTCGACCCCTCCGGCAACGCGCTGGAGTTCAAGGCCTTCGCCGACGACGCCATGGTGTTCGCCAAATGAGCGATGTGAGTTTCGCCGACATCGAGGCCGCCGCCGGGCGGATCAAGGGCCATGCCATCGAGACGCCGCTGATCGAGAGCCCGGCGCTGAACGAGCGCCTGGGCCTGCGCGTGCTGATCAAGCCCGAGACCCTGCAACGGGTCGGCGCCTTCAAATTCCGCGGCGCCTACAACCGCCTGGTCCAGATGGGCGCGGAAGAGCGCAAGGGCGGCGTCGTCGCCTTCTCCTCCGGCAACCACGCCCAGGGCGTGGCGCTGGCCGCGAAGCTGCTCGGCATGCCGGCGCTCATCGTCATGCCGGCCGACGCCCCGGCGGTGAAGGTGGCGGCCACCAAGGGCTATGGCGCTGAGGTGCTGTTCTATGACCGGCTGACCGAGAACCGCGAGGCGATCGCCGCGAAGATGGCCGCCGAGCGCAGCGCGGTGATCGTGCCGGCCTTCGACGACCCTCATATCATCGCCGGCCAAGGTACGATCGGCGTCGAACTGTTGCGGCAGGCCGAGGCGCTGGGGGCGACGCTGGACGTGGTCGTAACCCCGGTCGGGGGCGGCGGGTTGATGGCCGGGACCGCCACGGCGGTGAAGGCGCTCTCTCCGAAGACCGCCATGGTCGGCGTCGAGCCGGAGGCGTTCAACGACACGCTTTTGTCGCTGCAGGCCGGTAAGCGGATGGTCACCCAGCCGGCCACTCGCTCGCTCTGCGACGCCCTGGAGAGCCCCGCGCCCGGCGAGCTCACCTTCCCCGTCATGCACAGGCTGGTAGCCGACATCGCGCTGGTCTCCGACGCCGAGGTGGCGGAGGC
>Ga0307513_10008371_pt1 | contig 13244 bp, 5 predicted proteins | sample 15_EM_MG_FD_202174 | JGI IMG/M metagenome (GOLD analysis project Ga0307513, IMG submission 202174) | Populus trichocarpa ectomycorrhiza microbial communities from riparian zone in the Pacific Northwest, United States - 15_EM | ecosystem: Host-associated > Plants > Roots > Unclassified | place...
TATTCCAATAAGTAAAGTGGCAATCGAGGAGCGATTTCTGTTCCGACAAATCGAGCCACAAGAGTACCGTATGTTCCGATGTGTTGTGAGGTATGGATACAAAGATGCAATTGTGGAGTCTCATGAGTTTGAAAGGCAGCTGGTCGAACACTTGAAAGAATTCATCCGCCACGAATACTTCATCCATGAAGCAGGCAACATTGAATCAACATTTGAACCAGAGAACATCCAACTTTCCACTCTACTTGTAGAGAAGGATGGAAAAGGAAGACGATCAACAACAGTTCATGTTGAGGAACCACTACAGCAGCCTAATCAGTCATTCAGAGCACCCCGTGTTAATTCATCAGGTTCCATCCGATCCATCAGTGGAATCAACTTGTCAAATTCTTCTGCTGGAATGGCACCTGCCCAGGTCTCTAAAGGTGCTGAAGACGAGATCCAGTTTGTACAAAAAGCCATGGAGAAAGGTGTCGTTTATCTGCTAGGAGAAACAGAAGTGGTGGCAGAACCAAACTCATCCTGGTTCAAGAGACTAGTTGTTAACCACGTGTATTCTTTCCTGAGGAAGAACTTCAGAAAAGGGGAGAAATTTTTGGCAATCCCACGAACAAGGATTCTCAGGGTTGGAATGACATATGAGATATGATACTGTGCTTGAAACTTTGGTATGGAAAGAAAATGTGTGCGTGCAATATGGTGCCAGTACTTCTGTTGCAGCTTGTTCATTTCATAGCAGCAGAAGTTACTTACTTTTTTTTTCTTGGGGGGGGGGGGGGTTGAAAACAAAATGTATACTTGTATGATTGTTGTCAAGAGTGCTTTATTACATGTAATACAAAAGAATGGCTCAAGATCGAGCACCAGGAGTGGCATCGTATTTTAGTGAATCGGTCTTGCTACTTATAATTGATTTTTCTTTTACCTTTCTCTCATAGAAACAAATTAATGAATGAATTATTTCTCATCGCTAAGACAAGATAAGCTAATTTGATAACAGCTATTGCTAACGTTAGATTGATATATAATGTCATTGATGAACTGTATTATTGTAACCAATGAAGCTCGAAAAAACTTCATTGTATTTGAGCTTTCTTCGCGAATGATGATAGGCTGAATAAAACTGCAAAAAAAACTCTCCAATGCTGAATTCAATTTAGGATATTATGTAAAGACAGTGATAGAGAGAGTTGGATATTTTTCATTTATGTTTATATATGTTTAGATCGGAAAAATATTGCTTCTGTCTTGCAAATATATAGTTGGAAAAATATGAAAAAATCTAGAAAACATTTTTAGCTACTCTATGTAGAAATTCTATTTTTTGTTGTTTTTTCTTGTAAAGTTGTAGCTTGTAATAAATAACAAGAGAGAGAAATAAAAAAGAGAACTTGATTGGGCTCAACCCAATTGAATTTGATTTAAGGCTTCGTTGGGCCAAGGCCCAACTCAGCATGGGATTCGGTTGATCCTTAGCCCAACTGAGTATGAGACTTTTTTTTAAACCATTATCATTATTTGCCTCTAGGTAAATTTTTAACAATTGTATTTTTAAAAACTAACTTTACCATAAAAACTAATTAAAAGAGGAGAAATAAGTAATGGATGACATTAAAAAATATGCATGAAAGGTATGAATTTACTATAAACATGTGCATGTTGGTACAGATTGATTGATATTGTAGCATTCAAACCCCATAGTTTTAGGATTAAAAGCATGTGGCTATGTTAGGGATCTTCATACACTTTTCACATGGTTATGCATATGGTGGAGAATCTTGGTCTACTATAGTAATATTCATGCCAAGAATCTTGGTTCATCTTTCACATGATTGTGCTAAAATCACTCCACAATTATCTTGGTTTTTTGTGGAATCATTGATATAAATATCACAATTTTAATTTTAAATTTATAATTAGCAATGCAGAAATGGTGTTATAAAAACTTCTCACCTACATTAAGCCTCAGAATATACCTATCATAAGACAAGTTATATAAAATGAATTTAAACCAAACATTAAATGAATAATATCTATTTTTCTATATTTTCTTCCATGTCCTAAATAGGCACAAAGTCCCCACTCAATTGTATCAACTTTTTTAAGAAGGTGTCAAGTCCCTTATTATTATTAAAAGAGACTAAAAAAGTTAGAACAATTCTTTTTTTGTGTTAGCACGGGACTTATATGCACTCTGTATTACGATAATGAATTTACAATGTTTTTTAGTTAATCAAGTTTTTCTTTAATTTCATCTGTTTTCATATTTGTTTAGCTCATGATCCGGTCTCATAGTTTGCTTAATCTAGATTTGTATGGGATTATCATGTTGTTGAGGAAAAAATCAACACTTGGTTTAGAAAACAAAATTGATTTCTTTGATTTAAAATAATTAAAGCTTCGAGGATAAAATTGAATCTTTCTGGTTCAAGGACTGCTTTTAACGAGAGAGAGAAAAGAAAATTGTGAAAAGTTGTTGGCACGTATAAAACACGTGCTAGGGCGTAGGAGAGGCTGTCATACTGGGGTAGCACGTGTGGCAACCTTAGGCATTTGATTCGGTCCTTCTATGGTGTTTTTTGAAGCGCCACGCCACATTCTACCTCCATATGTGGCGTATGTCGATGGATGAGCTATGATAGGGCTATGACAAACCATTCTTTTCTTTTTTTCTTTTGATTCTTTTTTTCTCTTCTCTCACCTCGATTTTCACGCCTACCACACTTCAAAAGACAAATTGGGCTGCCATATTGTTTTTGTATCAAATTTGATCCTCATTATTTTGATTGTTATTTTTTCCAACCATTTTTTTATCAATTACATCATTCAATATTATGTTTGTTGGCAATTGGGCTTGGTGTTTTTTCTTTAATTTGTCTTTTATGGGGCAATCGTGGTCTCATGTCTCAGTTCACAAGTTTGTTTGGATAACTTGAGTTTACTCGGGTCTTTTTTTTTATTTTTTTAAATAGATTTTTTTTCCCTCCTTCAATATTGGGTTGGTTGGGAGTTAAGCTTCGTTAAAAAAAATATTTTCCATCTATGAGGTTATCACGATATGATGGCCTGGGTTATGTGTTTGAATGGTTCACCTAGGTTGACATAGATTTTTTTTTCCAGGTCTTGTTTTTAGATTGAGTTGTTTTTCAATTTTAATTTTTAGCATAGGGTTGATTAGGAATTGAGATTCGTAATTTTTTTCAATTTTCTTTCTATGGGATTATTCTAGTTTCATGACTTGAGATGCGGGTTTAGAATAGTAGTCTATATTGTCTCAAGTATTTGTTTGTCTTTTTTTAAATAGAATTATCTTCTATATTGAGTTAGTTAGGCATTAGGCTTTGTAAGTTCTTTCATATTACTTTCTTTGGGATTAGCCTATTCTCATGACTTATATCACAGGTTCAAAGGGAAAACCTAGATTGACTCGTGTCTTTTTTTATCCTTTTCTTTGAATTGATTTTTTTTTTTCATTGTCATCCTCAGACTTTGGATTAGTTGAAAATTGGCCTTAGTAAAAAAATTCCAATCTTCTTTCTATAGCGTTATCCCGTTCTCATTACACGTGATACGGATTCATCCAATTTATCCAGGTTGACTCGAGCCACCTTTTTTTAAATGAATTTTTTTTTTAGTTTTATCCTCCAACATTGATTGTTTGCAAATTGAGCTTCATGAATATTTTTTTAATTATTTGCTTCATATGGGTTTATCATGACCTCATAACCCGTGTCGTGAATTTTATTGTTTAACCAATGTTGGTTCGAGTCAATCAAATATGTTGCCTTCTTAATATTTTTTTTAAAAAAGAGATGTTGTTCAGTACATCACTATCTTAATATGTCATAAATTTCATCCTTTGACATAGGGCTAACTATGAATTGAGATTTGTGATTTTTGCAATTTTCTTTCTATGGAGTTATCATGATCTCATGAACCGGGACATGGGTTTAGCATATTAGCACATGTTGTCTTAGTATTTTTTTAGTCATTTTTTAAATTAAAAAAATTTCAAACTCGTTCTCCAACATTGAGTTGGTTGATAATTGATCTTCGTATTTTCTTTTAGTTTGCTTTCTTTGAGGTTAGTCAATTCTCATGATCTGTGTCACAGGTTTGGAGAGATAACCCAAATTAACTCAATTCTTTTTATATTTTTTTTATTGAATGTTTTCTTTTTATTTTCATCCTTCAACATTTGGTTGGTTGAGGATTGGCTTTCATAAAAAAAATTTCAATTTGATTTCTATGAGATTATTTTGTTCTCATTACATGTGACGCGAATTCAGTCTGTTTACTCAAGTTGACTCGAGCCTCCTTTTTATCCTTTTAAAAAAAATCTCAATATTTTCCTCCAACTTTGGTTGTTTTTTAATTAAGTTTCATAAAAAAAATTTATTTGCTTCATATGAGGTTATCTTGGTCTCATAACCCGAGTAGTTAATTTTACTATTTAACCAGGATTGGCCTAGATTAATCGAATATGTTGTCTTCTTAATATTTTGAAGAAAAAAATATTTCATCCAATAAATCACTATCTCAATATGTTGTAAATTTTATCCTTCTACATAAGATTCATTGAGAATTGAGATTTGTAATTTTTGCAATTTTCTTTCTATAAAGTTATCTCGGTCTCATGATCTAAGACATGGATTAGTAGGTTAGTTCGTGTTGTCTCATGTTTTTTAGTCGTTTTTTAAATAGAATTTTTTTTTAATTTCGTCTTCTAACATTAAGTTAGTTGAGAATTGAGTTTCGTAATTTCCTTTAGTTTGATTTCTTTAGGGTTAGCCCATTCTCCTTATGTGTGTTGTGGATTTGGAGGAATAACATGGATTGGCTCGGGTCTTTTTTTTTTTAAATTGAGTTTTTTTTTTCATTTTCATTTCTAATATTGGGTTGGTTGAAAATTGGCTTTCGTAATTTTTTTTATTTCTTTTCTATGATTTTATCTAATTCTCATCACCCATGATGCGGATTTTGTTAATTTATCGAGGTTGACTAAAGCTATTTTTTTTTTAAATTAATTTTTTTAAAATTTATCCTTGAACATTTGTTGTTTGAAAATTAATTTTTATAATCTATTTTTTAATTTGTTTCATATAAAGTTATTATGGTCTTATAATCTCAATTATAGATTTTACTATTTAACTAGAATTAACCTGAATTAATATAGTATGTTGTATTTTTAATATTTAAAAAATATATATATCATTTAGTATATCACTGAATTAGTATTTAAAAAGTACATCAAGTCCTAGGAATGCGCCAAGTGTTAAGAAGTAAGAACTGGAACACTAAGGTCCTAAGAATGGTGCCGATTTCCATGGAGACATGTATCCTTGGAAACTATCTTTGGTGGAGTTTATTGTAACTTAGTCCTTGTTGTTTAATATAAATAATTAATAGATCCTCATAGTTTTAAAAAAATATATTTAATCCCTACATTTTAAATTTATTTGTATGTTAGTCCTTTTGTAAATTTCATATTCATTTTATTTTTTCTTTCTTGAAAAACGAAATACAGAAGTAAACGGGAAGATTAGAAAGAAAGAAAAAAGGGTATGTTTAGAGCAAAGAAATAGTACTAGTTAAGGAACCATTTAATTATTCTTGATACTACTTGGACTAATTAATTATTTTTATAAACTATGAGAATTAAGTTATAACAACTCTTTTTACTGAAAATAAACTTATCCTTTTTTTTGTTTGTGCGTGTCCAGATGGGTATGCTTTTCTATTAAGGATGAAAGTGTTTATCCAAATTATATTGAGAATAGTTAATAAGAGAATCGCTATGAGAAAAAAAGAATAAAATATTTCAAAATTAAGGGAGATTACTAGTTTCTATTAATATTTGCTCAATTACTTGAAGTCATAAAGATCAATTAGTTTGTACACAGTTTGTATAAAAGGAAGATATATATTCCATTGTAATTCTTTTAATCTTCAAGAACTCCCTCTCTTTCAGATGGCTAGTGAACAGCATTCGTGGGGTTAATTTTTAAAGAAGAGAATTTGTTGTATTGAAAAACTTAAAGAATAATGAAATTAACCGGTACAGCCATTCTATTTTGTGCGTGTACAGGTGCCAAATGACATTATTGATCTGAATCTATAATCCATTGAAAACACACGGTGCTTGCCCCATGTTTGCAGCTGCTTCCCTGATTTACAAGCACCAGCTTTCTTGTTTTGGTTGTGTATTTTCTCGACATTAATGCAATCACCTCTTTTCTCTCCGGCCCAGACGGAAAAGGAAACCTGAAGCATTTGTTGCTCAGCAAGGAATTTACTACTTAGTTCTGATTGTAATTAGTAACTAATTCAGAATGAAACCAAGACTGATGAGTTTCGTTTTACTTGAAGATATATGCGAACGTTTCAAAACTTTATGAGTGTAGTTGAAACCACCTGGCGACAACAGGATCAATCCTTTGACTTCCAAGGTGACCAAAAAGTACTCGTTTAACTCTGTTGGATCTATTTTTGTTTGAGCCATTCTTCAACACTAAAAAAAGTTTGGGTTTCATGGAAGTTACAGTAGACCCTGCTTGCGCTTTGGGCTAGCTACAAGAAGCTTTGATATTTTCGATATGTAGAAATGTTCCCTCTTCCCAGACATAATTAAACCTCAGAAACAGTTAGAAAGTAACTGACCAGGCAATAAGCCTGTGAATTTTCTCCCAGGTATATATGAATGTCATGTGTGATAACTCATTCAAAGGCGGTACGTAAAGACAACTGGAAACGACAACCACTTGCATGTCGAATGATGATGAGAATCTTGGTAGATTATGGAAGCAGGTGAAGATTAACATGTTATATAATTGGTGTAGAAGGCCCAGGTTGTCTCTTTATACGGATCTCTTCTTTTGGCATCCTCTCCTGTGTCTTTTCTGACGCGTGCGCAACCAATTGCAGTGCCAAGGCATAATCGGCAAATGCCTTTGAAAGATGCACATCCCAAAACTGCAATGCCATATGCCACAGTGACTTGGCAGTGACTTAAGGTTTGACATGGTTCCAATTCTTGTATCTCTAGAGATTCTAAATATTTTTACAGTCAACTTATTTATGCAAATAAAAGGACTCTAGAGGGGTATTTCTTACAAGAAAGTTGATCATGATTGCCACACCTTTCAAACGGGACAAATGGAAACAACGGAAAAATCTATTCTAATTGATATTTGATTATAGCTAATAACATTTCATAGGATAATGTCGTTATCAAAGAATTCTAAATGAACTTTTGAGATTGAAAAATGATTCTAATTCAACTTTTAATAATATTAAGCGATGGACCATGGTCTTTGATTGAGGGTGGTATGGAATCTCTTCTGCTTTTGTCTGCTATCAAAACTTCACCTTCCCTCCGCATATATTATTAGCTCCCTTCCATCCAAACATGGAAGAGGATCAGAGAATTTCAAAAATGTCAAACTTTGTTCAGGAATTCGAAGACGACGAACAGTTCCAAAGTGCCGGTGGCTCACAGCACTCTATCGGCAGTCCTAATCCTACGGAAAACGGTGGCTCAACTCCTACCACCTCGACGACCTCAAAAAAGAAAAGGAATCTTCCGGGAAATCCAGGCAAGAAAAATCTCTTTATTTTGTTATCTAAATGCCATGGATACGTTCAAGACAACAGCATGTCTATACGAAAATGTTTAGCAGGTTTTAAGGAAAACATACACATTAATCAACACAAGAACCTGACTAGAGATAATCTTATTAACAATGTTGAGCTGCACTCTTTTGGTAAATTTTACTGACACTCAGAGTGCAGGTTTGAGTCTTGAGAGTAACCCCCCCCCCCCCCCGCAAAAATATTGAAGCCTATAAAAATTACCTTTCGAAACTTTTTTAATACAGGTTTCAAGTAAAAGTCATGGCATGCAATTTTTTTCTATTGACATGATTCTCATAAGTCTTAGCAATCCAATCATATTTGCTTATCGTCATGGGTACTTTTTTGGGCACCTGTCCTATATACATTAACACAGTTTTTCAGCCTTTCCATTTCTGTCAAGAGTTCAGTATTTTACAAGCAACCTTATCTAGTTCGGTTCATAGGTTATTTTGTTTCTAACTTGTTTTAATTTAACCTGTTTCTAACTTACTAGTGCCAGGTTATTTTGTTAATTTCTGAAGCAATTGTTGAAAAAAATCATGTATATCTTTATGTTAATTGCTGGTATGATAATCCCATGTCGATTTAAGTAGTCTTCCCTTCAAATTTATTTGCATATCCAAAAAGGGGAAAAGGATAAAGAGGCAAGTTGAACTTGCTGATCCTTCCATTCATTTAATTGTAACAATACAGAGTCGGTAGCCTCATAAAAAGAAAGGTCTTAATTTCAATGAAATTATCACTAGGTCGAAGTTTCTATTTATCCTGTAAAGATTCGTTCAGAGGACTTCCGAGCAAATACTTGCAGAACTGCATTTTGAGGAATTATTTACTTGAGTCACTAAAGCTATCCAATTGCCAAACTAAATTGCTGTTCTTGTCAATGCAACTTTACAGACCCAGATGCAGAGGTTGTAGCATTATCACCAAGGACTTTAATGGCAACGAATAGGTACATTTGCGAGGTGTGTCATAAAGGATTCCAGAGAGACCAGAATCTCCAGCTTCACAGGAGAGGACACAACTTGCCTTGGAAACTCAAGCAAAGGCAGAACACACAGGCTAAGAAGAGGGTGTATGTTTGTCCTGAGCCAACTTGTGTCCATCACGATCCAAGTCGGGCTCTCGGTGACCTGACTGGCATAAAGAAGCACTTTTGCAGAAAGCATGGAGAGAAGAAATGGAAGTGCGACAAATGCTCGAAACGGTATGCTGTTCAATCAGACTGGAAGGCACACACCAAGATATGTGGAACTCGAGAGTATCGTTGTGATTGCGGTACAATTTTCTCAAGGTGAAATTTAATGATATTATGTGAATTATAATTTTTTCAGCTGTAGAAAGATCAAATTCTGACTTAAGTTAATGTTCGAGTTTTAGTTCCTACTTGCAACAATAAAAAAAAATAGTATGTTCAATGATGAGATGCAGAAAATACAGATGATGGAAGATTATAAGAAAAAATGTAGTTACACTTTCATCAATGTTTTGTGCAGGAAGGACAGCTTTGTCACACATAGAGCCTTTTGTGATGCATTGGCAGAGGAGAACTACAAAGTGAACCAGAATCTCGCTGCCACAGGAGGAATGTTACAAGCGCAAGAGCCTTTCAGTTCATCAATGCCAAGCTCGGACGCCTGCACAAACAAAAGCGCAGCAATGAATCTCACGATTTCTGCCGAGAACTCTGACAGTGCATTGAGATCGTTATCTTTGAACTCATCCGGGATGGTGATGTCAAGTAATTTAAATCCAAGAACTTCACTGCCTCTGGCTTGTTTTAGCTCTTTGGACGGATCAAACACTTCTCCTTTGGCAATTGGCTCTAGTTATACGTCAGCAACAGCTCTCTTACAAAAGGCTGCAGTAATGGGTGCAAAAATCAGCGACAACTCAATCGCCCCAATACTCTTTAAAGGATTTAATGGATACTCGACAACCAGCATGAACTCATCTGGGTCAGTCCCAGAGGGTTCTTCAATAGATGGTAGCAACATAGGACCACATGCTGCAAATATGAATGGTATATATTTGGGAGATACAGAGATATTTGACAAGAACTTGGATCCAGGTTATCCAAGAAATTCAGTTTGTCAAACTGGGTTTTTTGAATCTCCTCTCCTTATGGACATAGAAAATGGAAATGCAGCTCATGCACTGGCCGATGAAGCATACATGGGAGGCAGTGAAAAATTGACAGTTGATTTCCTAGGAGTGGAACCACCAACTGGTCATTCAGCTGTGGGGAGGAAGCGAAATTATCAAGGCAACATAATGGGGTTAGGATACTCGAACGCACAGCAAAACTTGCACAACTTGCATTCAGATTGGTAAACCAGTGAAGAATTCCACTCGCACAGGCAGACCGGCTGCTTCCATAAATGTACTTTCTTTCTCAGAGAAGATAAAAAAAAAAAAAATTGCTTTTAGCATTTGGTTAACATAAGCTCCAAGAATTTCAATAGATTTTTCAGTCAAGGGAAAGTACACAAGGCACTTCCAAGTTCCAAGCCCCGCACTCATGTTTATTGCTGAACTTCAAAGTTTTGAATGCCTAACCTATCTTGTGTTAACTAAAATCTCTCAGGACCCACCCTCTCCTGCAGATTATCATGTCCTTTGACTAGCAGGGAAGAGTGTAAACAAATTCAAAGAAGTTCAAAAGCTTAAATATGATTATTATTATTAGGCTCCTGATCTCTATAAGCTGCAAGGTATTGAGATCTTCGAATTGTTTAATTGAGTCATGCTTTTATATAACATGGTACCTCCACTTTAGTTAACTATTGATCAATAATATTGACCAAGCAAATAATTGACATGTATCCATTTTATCATAAAAATTAATTAAAATGGTATTTAATATTTAAATAAAATTATGCTTTATAAGACAATTTTTGAATTGTCTCGACGTCTCTCCATATGGTTGTGGCACTTGTTACCAATCAGCTTTTAGTTTGGTGTTGGTGGCTTTTTTTTTTTATCTCTTATCCTTTATTTTAACGCTTGACCCTTTAAATTTTAAAAGTAACTCTTCAATTTGTTTTTTTCTTTCATAATCGATTCATATTATTTTATTACTATTTATTTTATTTGAAATAATTTATAAAATTAGAGTTTTTTTACTTTCATCCTCCTTCAATCTTTTTATCTGTCAGATTTAATCCTTATTCTTTTGATTAATATTTGTTTTAGTTGAGGTGATTTTTAAAAGTGAGTTTTTTTTTTACGATTTCACCCTCCTTAAATTTTTTTTTCCTACCATATTTGATCCACATTCTATTAATTGCTATTATTTTTACCTTAATGAATTTTTTAATTGATATTTTTTTTCAATTTCATACTTCACAATGATATTAAAAGATATTTACTAGAAAAAATTTAACTCGGCTTGCGGCGCAACACAGACCACCTATTTAGTTTAGAACTAAATTGTTGTTGTTGAATTAATTGTATTATATATAATACAATTTTGGTTATAAAAAAATAAAAATGTAAAAGATGAGGTAATTTTTAAAAAAAATAACAAAAAGAAATTTGATTTATCCTATCTGTTAGTCACAATTAAACTAGAAATTATAATACTATAACATTATTTATGAAAGCGCTTTTCATATATTTAATTTTATTGGAAGTTTTGTAACTACTTTTTGTAATTATATAGTAATGTAAACAGACATTTGTATGAATTTGATAAACCAAAGAAAGTTCGGGAACGATAAGCAGAATTGTAAACGTTCGGGCTTCTTCTCTTTTTTTTCCTTGAAAACACCTGAGCAGATCCGGAAACTTACACTGACATATTCGGAAACATAATCCAAAAGCTCGATAATTTGGAAATTTAAACCAACAGGCCCATGGTTTCTCCGTTTTCAATTCGGATTATTCCTAACCCTATATTTATTTTGTTCTTCATTACTGTTTCCCTCACAATTTGGCTTGTCTCTCTGCTCCTAAGATGTCACGTAGCTGGTGGGAGGTAGATAACAGTCCTGGATAAAAAAATAAAAAAATCCAAGTAGAAAAAAGTAATTAAAATTCAAAATTATCTAGAAAATAATCTAAACAACAAAAACACATTTTCAAGCGTCATAAAATTAAACTTGTAGAATCATCTAACAAAATCTAAACTCGATTCAACAGTACAATTTAAAATTATAAAATTATAGTGTTTTTAACGGAATATAATTTTAACTACTTCTTAACAACTTTGCCTTGCCTATCTTATTTATAAACACAATCATGCAGTGTTTATTAGGATTATGTTATCTATTGAAGATATAGTGATGGAGAAGTCCGTCGATAAAATTTACTGTAATTTACTGATGAAAAATATTTTATTAGTATTTTTATTTGTATTTGTTAAATTTCTAGTAATTTTCATGTTAGATTTTGGATAACATGATGTGAATTTTCCGGTTCAGAGAACTTAGAATCAGATGGTGTACTGTTGTTTTACGGTTTATTTATTGGTGACAATCTTGATAAATCCATGCAGTAGCAACCGCCAAACCCCAATTCCAAGACAGATGAGGCTATTATCCCACATCAATTAAAAAACAAGGGTCTTAGTTGCTTATATGGCACCAAGGACACCTCGACGCCTCATTGTGAGGCGTCTTTTAAGGGGTAAAATCAACTGGAAGCCATGTGGAACAATACCTCATGATGGACCTACCATACTGCGGATATGAACACACATGGAGCTCTGATGAGGCCATTATTCCACATTGTCATATCAGTTAGAAAATGAGGGTTTTGATTGTTTATATGGCATCAAAAACACTTTTTTCATTGCCAGGCGTTTTTGAAAGGACAAGACCCACACATAACAAATCTTAATCCTATTCTTCGTAACAAAGATGATGCTTGGATCAGGCTGGCAGAGCATATCAGTGCTAACGAAGCACCAAACATGCAACCCGCGAGCAAGGAGTCCACTGAAAGTCTGGATAAGGTAAAGGTTGGAGATCAAGAATCATGTTTGACATGGACAGTTTGCTTAGACGAGATTTCAGTAGGGTCTGTTGCCACACGCTTGCCATGTTCGCATGTCCACCATCAGAATTGCATCGTTCTGTGGCTGGTCAATGGTAACATGTGTCGTCGCTGTCGGTACAAGATGCATTCTTAAAAATAATTGTATTGTTTGGATTTAGGGCATTCGACCTGACATCTGCACTGTATGCTTCTTCTTTTTTTAATTACACAATGCAGTCATTTATTTGAAAACGAGGGTGATTTTAAGATGAATGTTTCTTTTTCTTTTTCTTTTTTTCATAAAACAGTTGAAATTAAAACCATACAATAGCTCTCCCTTTTTTCAATTTGAAAGAACAAGAAAGGGTTTTCTGGTAGTGACTAAAGATTTCTCAAATCAAATTCGCGAACTAGTTTCTCTCAATGATCCCGATGGCGTATGACTCAAGATATCACGTGAACAGAGGTGAGAAACTTGGACCCTCATAGAGACACTGGAGGCTTATACAAATATTGTCGACCAGCAATTCTCAGCAGTTTTCAGATTAGTTCACTGATTAACCAATTATTTTCAGTTTTCCCTGGAAACAAACACATTGCAGTTTAGCAAAGTATTTCCCTGGCACAAA
>Ga0307513_10008372_pt1 | contig 13243 bp, 11 predicted proteins | sample 15_EM_MG_FD_202174 | JGI IMG/M metagenome (GOLD analysis project Ga0307513, IMG submission 202174) | Populus trichocarpa ectomycorrhiza microbial communities from riparian zone in the Pacific Northwest, United States - 15_EM | ecosystem: Host-associated > Plants > Roots > Unclassified | place...
TGGTGCTCAAGAACCAGACGGTCGCATATCGCATCGTATGTGGTCTTATCATAATCGGCGTTGTTGCAGATGGATGTACGGAAGGGGTGGTAGGACTGCGGCAACTTCGATAGTAGGAGGTATTTTTTATCCTTCTCAGCTTGGACTTCACCGGCGGCAGCTAACTGATGGAACAGGTTCTCGAGACTGGAGATATAGTCAACAAGGTTATCATCGCGATACTCTACCTTGGACAACTCCTCGCGCAGGAACCAAATACTGGCTTGGTCCTTCCCCGCATACCGCTTTTCCAACTTGAACTTGGCCCACAAGTCCTTGGGGTCACGATCCTCGGCATAGAGCTCGCAATGGGCACTATCCAGGAGTCGGCCTAGCATACCCCGGGCCTTACTGGACTTCTGCTCCCACAGAGTTTGGCCCTCACCGGTCTCACCGGGGCACTGGGATTTACCGGAGACTATTTGCCAGTAGCCTTTCTCGGCGAGGATATCGATGCCAGCGAGTCTCCACTCGCGATAGTTCGATGCCCTAGACACGGGCTTAATACCGAGAGAAGCGAGGACGTTAACCACGTGGCCGATTTTCGACATTGTGGAGAATCGAAGGAGGATTTGCGACCGTGGGCGTTGATCGGGGTTCTATGTCACCGGGTGGGTGTGAACGGCGACAACAAGGTATCGTAGACTTTGTTTCGATCGTGGAACGGCAATGGCAATGGTATCGTTGGATCGTATATCGTAGGATAGCGTCAATCCGGGCTCATACCCTTTTAAACTTGGGCTCGAAACGCTATACGGCGAAACGAAACGAAACGGCGCCAAGGAATCACACCTAATACGATCGCATACAGAAGCGGGGGAAAATCTCTTCTCTTCACAACAACAACAGTCTCTCGCTCAACGACACCTGTCCGCTAACTCAACTAACTAGGGCAAAGACAAAAGTATATATCATCACAAACTCCTCCTATCCTCATCAGGAGGTACCTTCAAACAGTTTGCTCCTTGTCCCACCTTTCCCCCTTTTTCCCAAAAACTCATGCTAACAAAATGCAGAAACAATCATCACTTCATCACACCGTCCGTACTTTTTCCCTCCAGGTGTCCTCCGGGTGAAAAACCCTTTTACTACCTTTTCGCTTTTCTTCCGGTTTTCCTTACAGCCTTTCCGTCTCCGTTCCGCCTCCGTTCCGATCGCTGCATTCCTACATAGGAAATGCTTTCCACAAACACACGCCCGGAGCCATATCCATACGCCCGACTCCTCTGCACATAACAGCACTTCCCCGGAAGCTAGCTAAGAACACAGGAAATACCAGGAAAGTCTGGCGAGCAGCATTTCCAATAAGGAGATGGAGCTGGACGCATACAGTCAATGATTTAGTCAACTCTGTAAAGAGGTTGGATTGGTTATGAAGGTAGCAAAAAATGAGGAAGGAACGGTAGCGAGTTTTGGAGGAGTGGAATTCGATACAAAGAAGATGGTGGTGCTACTTCCACAGAAGAAACTAGACAAAGCACGAACTATCATCTAAGCAGCAATAAACGCAACATCACTCACCTTGCTCGAGCTGCAGCAGATAACAGGATACCTGAACTTTATAGCCATCGTGGTCCCCCTCGGTCGAACATTCCTACGTCGCATGTATAACATGCAGTTATATTTCCCCCCCCACGGCCCGCACTGCAGACGGAGAATCATCGCAGAAGCCTGCAAGGACCTCACATGGTGGCTGAAGGTGCTGAGAACTGAGCCTGAGCGCAGTATCATGAAAGAAGAGCGAAGCAAGGTCAGAATGTGGTCGGATGCCGCTGGGACAAAAGGGTTAGGCGCTTTCTACATGACCGAACACGATACCGGACTCTCAAGCCAGTCTCCTTCTATGATAGTATCACAAGCCCTACAACCCAGGCCAGGTGCTGCTTTTTCGATATCACTACCACACTACATTTCCAAAACTCGTGAGCATATTAACACAAAAGAAATGCGTGCCGTAGAACAAGCACTACTGTACTGGGGACAGAAATGGACAGGAAGGAGAGTAACTATTCATACGGATAACCGCGCGGTGGCCCATGGCATAGCAAACCGTACCATCCGTGGTGCTTCAATAAACATCCTTACACGATATCTTCTCCTCGCAGCCCAATATGACCTGGAAATTGAAGTTAACTGGATCTCCACACACGATAACACCTTAGCTGACGCGCTCTCATGTTTTGATTTTGGGAAGATTGCTAACCTGGCACCGCAGTTAATTCACCCAACCTCCAGCCTCCGGAATCTTGGGTTCTTGGCGTACGGCAGACGGGCCTGTCACAAATAGCAGCGTATTACCTATGGAGGGGGCTAGCCCCAGCTACAAGGGGCAACTACGCAACCCCAAGGTCACGGTTTTCCCTTTTCTGCCGTCTCGCGAACCTCAGACACGAGAATGGAGCCTGCTTTCTGGCAAAAGCAATCTGGCTAATAGAATGGCTGTGCTCATTAGCGGGTACAGTCAAGGTTAAAACAATGAATCTTTACCTCTCCGGTATCAAGTCATACGACCTAGACCTAGGAATCAGGGCCCGAACACCCCTAACATGACCATACCTTCTCCCCCTCCTGAGAGCACTAGGCACAGGGAGTTATGACCAGGCAGTTACCCGGGCAGCTTTCACCCTCGCGTTTGCTGCCTTCCTTAGAGTTGGCGAGTTCACATACTGGGAGACTGATAGCCCAACAGGAGTCCTATTCCGCAAATGGCACCTAACAAAAAAGAGTATTTGGTTAAGAGAAGGGGATGGGGTATCATTCATGGAACTCACCCTGCCAGCCTCGAAGACCCACCCTTTTAGGCACGAAATTCAGCTAACTATCGCCGCCAGCAATGATGCTGGATGCCCGATCAATGCGATGAAGGAACTAGGGAGAATGGACAGCCACCGCTCAGAATTTCCCCCACTCTTCTGCCTTTGGAGCCAAGAACAACGCCCATACACTCGAGAACATGTAGTCCAGACACTACACGAGCTCGCCATTCTCTCGGGATTGGGTTACGGAGCCTGGAATGGACATAGCTTCCGGAGAGGGGCAGCAACCTGGGCTGCCACTGTTGGAATCCCGGACGCCCAAATTCAAATTCTCGGTAGATGGCGCTCAGACGCCTACAAAGCATATATTGAGTATCCTCGAGCTGAACGCATCTCGCTATCACAGCGCTTCCAGACCTCTCATGGTACAACCCACTAGCCCTTCAACCATACCTGCCTCGAGATGGAAAGTCAGTGTTGTGCACCTCAACGGCAGGGACGCCTTGGCCAGCTATCAAGTACCTGCCTCGGACTGGGATAGACAGGTGCCAACACTCTCCCGTGACAAGGGCAGCAGGATATTCCGCAACGCCTCCGACAGTGGAACCACACTACCGACAATGAGCGCATGGACGGACCAATAGATCAGCTTGTACTTTCTTTGCCCGTGTCTTTTCTGGTTGCTCTTCTTGTATTTCCCCCTTTCCCATTTTTCCTTATTATCAGGACGCAATGTATATTTCTTCTTAGCTTTGAAAAATTGGTGGGGAGTGATGGTGTAACCCCATTGGAAGATGTCATGTTAAGGCGCAGCGGCGTTCGCAAGCGGCCAGGGCGGCCTGCAGATAACCTGAAGATGTGCATTCCGGCCCGGCCAGGTCAAAGTGAAACAGACCTGGGCTTTGTAGGCTAGGCTTCCGGCATATCCCGTCCGATTAATAAATATTTTGTTTGTAGATAGCCGACATCTTCAGATTCCCGGAAATATGTGCTGATATCTGAATATGCCCCAGATATCTGAAGATGCCCGCGGATATCTGCAGGCCCAATTAGAGAGACCCTTAGTGCCGGACTGTGGCCCACAGTCCTGCCCGGCCCGTCCCTAAAAAACCCCAGGCCGGCCGCCCTGTACCTCAAGCCTGGCCGGACTGGCCCCCTGCAAACACTGTTTATCACTTCAAGCTTGGTATTTCGTTACCGAGTTGGTTGCCACGGGGGTATTTTTGATATTGGACTTCTGTCCTTATAAACAGCTATAGTCGGGACTGAACTGGACACTTCGGGTAAATGGGACACTTCGGGTATATAGCTTGAAGGAACCAATCAATAATTAAAGGAAAAAAATGTTCTCGTTAGGTTCACGTCGCTACTTCCTTTGACCCTGGTAGAGTACAACACAAACGTTAATTCATGAAATTCACCAAGCTAGAATCGACACGACATAGAAAATAATAGAAAAGAGAAATAGGAACAATCTCGTAACAACATTAGACATCAACATGCTGATCAAGGAATAGACAGAAATAAGCAGAAACTACCGCTAACCACAGCTTAAGAGGGGAGATTCCTCAGAAAAAGTAATGGAACGAGAGAAAATATATGGAAACATCTCAATCAAAGTTAGAACACCTTCCCTCCCCCGCCCCAGCAACATTAACTCTTGATAAACACAAATCGGTTCATCCCACCGAAGTAACTTTCCGGGTAATTGGACCTTAAGATCGCAAAGCTCACATTCGCCGGGTTATTGGTCGTCAGCATTGGCCGGTCAGTGGGTACTTGGTCCCCCGAGCTTTTCGTCGGGGTTATTTTGGGTGGGGCTATTTTCGGTAATTCGTTCCCCAACCCTCGAAGGGTATACGAATGGAATGCGTGACTCCTTGTGCTTCCACTTCCTTGAGTTTATCCTCTGGTCTACTCCACGATATAGTTGGGTGGCTAGCATAGCGACCCCATTTTTTCTCTCACCAGGTAATATAGACTTTTCTCCTAACCTTGAATGCCGCAGTGCACAACTCAAGCTCTGCTGGGTGATAAGAAGGAACAAGAGAATAGACGGGACAGAAATGAGGATCCGGGCCGACAAAGTGACAACATCTCCACTTTGAAGAACGAATTGTACTGTAGCATCTTCCACCAAGCCTCCCGGTCCTTCTGCGTAGTTTTGCATGCCATTCCTATTGTATGTGGTTGTGTCGCGTAGGATATTCCGACTACTGACCCAAGCAGCCAACACCAAACGTTGGAGGTCGCTTTTAATAGTGAATGCGCCCGCATCCAGAACATAGGAAGAAGCCGCGAAATAAGAAGCCGATTTGAGCGCAGATTGCCCTCCCAGAGTACCTACCCAGGCAACACGTGGAAACCCAAACCCATCCTTGAAGGCCTTGATCCAGGGACTGCGCAGTTTCAGGCCATGTAACTTATCTAAGTCCGAGGTATCCACCTCTTTGCCATTAAGATGCCACTTATTATCTTCCCAGCAACTGAGAACTGGCCGCTTCCGGGCCACCTGATATGCAGCACTTGCGTTTACCCCAGACCTTGAAGTCAAATACCATGGGTCTTGACCAGGGGTGTGTGAATAGAGCCCGCCAGTGGTGATTATTATGGCGTATGAAACGTTGGATCCCTTACTCCCGTCGTCGGTTTCAAATTGCAAATTTGGAGGAAGATCCAGCTCTGGCTGGTATTTGACCGAAAATGTGTTGTTTCCACCAAAGAGTCTGTACGTATCTTCTTGTTCGGTTGAATCCAGGAGCCATGTATAATCTGTGCGGCATGAACCTTTGACCCTGAGCTGCAACTTGGGATCACTCTGCAGCCCCATGTCTACCCCTGTAACACTATAGTTGTAAGTCGCCTTGACAGAATCACCTTCCGTTTGGACATCTACCTTTACTCGTCCACTGGCGGTAACCTTAGAGGCTTCGGTAGATCCGAGTGCGCGGAGTACTGAAGGGGCGAACAATGAACCCAATCTGGACCTTCCAACGCCGTTTTCCTCCACTGATATGTAGAGCTCGAAGTCGGGGTAGAAGATGGAATCCTTTGCTGGAGGTGCTACGTTTCCCATCGCTAGTTGTTCAGGTACAAGGATACCCGCGATAACATTTCCAATAGTCATAACCAAGGCAATAAATATAAACAGGAGGCCCCACAAGAGATCCCTTGCCCCGCATTTCGCGTTTGATGCCGAGGAACCTTCCGAAGTCCTGTTCCGATTCTCTCGGACAGGAGATACCCTCTCGACCGTGGGGCATGTGTGGTCCGAGCCGGTCTTCGAACCCGGACAGGCAGCCCCTTGATGCGACCGTGCTCCTTCGGCTTCTAGATCAGAGGGGGCCTCAGCAGGATTGTCCCCAAACATGTGCTGTATCACTCTCTTGCAGTAGGACACCATTAACGTCATCGCATTCGTTGATTCACCAGAGTTCCAAAGGGCGACTAAGACAGTCTGACGGTTTGGGTCCTCGTGCGTGTGCCAGAATGCCGTTATAATGGCTATGATCAAGTTCCATCCAACCATAAAAATCAGGATCATCAGGATGGTATACGCCGAGGTGATGAAAATAAAAGCTCTTTTGCTGACAGCGACAGCCGGGATCCCACCTGAGTCTGTCGGCATCACAAAAAGCTTTGTGATGCCTGTGACATAGGTATTCTTTGGGGGGTTGGTGTAAATGTCCATGGTGAGGGGGTGCGGTGTTGCTGCAAGGAGATCTTTGTTATTGCCATTAGCTTATCAGGTGTTCCCTTGAAGGGGACAGTTCGACACATACTAGGTTGTGCGCAGTGTCGTTGACCAAATTTTTAGGGAGATCAATCTTCGAGGACAAGCCGAGAAGACCTAGAGGATTTCTGGGGCTGATCTCCCTGCTCTAGCAGAGGGGCGGGAGGGGAGAATATATTCCAACATTCCCAGTGAGGGTTGCCAGAGAAATCAGCCTTCTGTCAAACCATTAACGCAAATATAGGCTTCATACAAGCAGATCCAACATCACTTGCATGACCTGTTGGATGGGTAAGGGCGTCCAACCTCTCACATCACCTTCTCTTGCATGAAGGCACTGGGGGATGAAAAGATATTGAAATGCTCTTCTTGACAGCATTTGCTTTGGGTCTTAATTGGTGAGTCTCTGCGCTCATCCTGCATTCCCGTAAAAACTCAACTAACAGAACCGTATGCTCTGTAGTTGAGAATTCCCCATTCTCGAATAGGGACTAAACATACAGCAAAAGAAGAGATGCCCCCCCCCCTCCGAAAGCCATAAAAAAAACAAAAATAGCACTAGACCTTGCCAAAGGAGGCAGCTCCAACTACATGACACGCCGTTCGGTTATTTGAGTTTTATGGTAGCTCAAAGTGAGCACCCTATCCACGCAACCGATGAGCTGGGATGATTTCTTTCTTGTGAGACTTGGGGGCTCGGCAGATGAGGGGTACTGTACCAGTGCCGGTGGTTGGGAAAGCCTGCCGGCGCCTTCGTTATTGGTTCATGAGCCCCCTCGGCCATTTAGAGAGCAGTGCTAGCTCTAGCAACTTCGCCATGAGGTAGACAGTATTTATTTTATTTTGCATATTATTCATAAAGTTCGACGGAATTTGTTCTACACTTTGGTACAAGCACAGGCAAGATGTTTTAGTACAAGGACGGCCAAGTAGGCTCTTTAGTTGTGCTAAGAGAAGCAAAAACACCGAGCACCAAATCAATGTGGTAGCGTGTTGCTATGCTCTCCATACAGTAAATTCGATGCCTAAGACATCTATGCTATGCTCACCTTGTACCAAAACATCTTGCCGGTGCTTGTACACTACCACAAAAACTGGGATGATTCGCCTTCACTCTAGGCGTTGGAGTCGCGACTCTTGCCTAGGCCGGGCGTAAATTTCCTCCTTTTTTGTCTCAGCGAAGTGCTGAGGGACAGCTTGTCCCCACTGTTTCCCCCTCTTAATCTAGAGCGGGAATTCCGCAGGACCAACGCGTGGGCCAATTATTCCAGCTTTTACTGTAGATTCAATGGGAGACTGGTGTGGTTACTCCTCATTGCAGATTTTGGATGCTGAGGTTAACAGGGCAGAGAAAAAACTGACTCTGATGGTCGATACCGCGACCGACTCTGGCCACTCAGACTCCATACCTTTGGTCGCCGATTTGTGAGGCACAATTGCCGGACCAATGGGCGTAGGTGTGATGAACCAACCCTATATGTCTAAAGTTCATATCAACTTACCTCTGTTTCCCATTTTCCTTACTTGCATAGATTAACCCTCTTTGTCTATGAAAATAACGCGATTGTGGGCCAAGCCACAAGCGAGTAAACCGCATCTCAGAGCGGCCCCGGAGCCGCCAATTTTATTCCGGTATCGATAGGACCGAGGTGCCCGATTAGCTCTGAGTGTGTCATGTAGCTTTCCAAGAATGACCGAGAGCCCATAGCCCCCATAGGTGGCTGCAGGAAAAGTTCTTAGCATTTTTGAATAGTAGGTTTCATTCACTTTTGTCGCGACTAAATCAAATCCCTCATTTTTCATATTCGGGGAATGATGGATCGATTAAGAGACCCTATCGAAGCGATTTCCCAGCTTACTGAGCATCATTGCCTATATTTTGCTAATAACTCCTAAATAGTCTTGCCCAGGGGGAATACACAAATCAACTAACAGAAGGCACTTGCCGTAAGCCCTGAGCGCATGAAAATACGGAGGGGGGGGTGTATTTCAGGTGCCCCGATAGGCACCGGTTTTGAACCATATGTTTTGCCGAGACTTCGTCCCTGGATACTAACCGGGCGGTACACGTACAGTGCTCGAGCATCAGAAGGATGCCGGGATCGGTTACTGGGATCACACACCAGCACCCTACTGCGGCAGGTAAATTTCGCTTTTACTTGGTTACGACACCTTAGGTTATTGGGAACCGATCAGCGGAGCTTGAATGATCATTGATAGATCTTTGCTTGTGGGAAAAGGTATGTAAGGTGCTTATCTTTTATGGGAGGCGGATAGGTCATGTCTACTACCGTAAAAACTGGAATAATTGGACCCTGCGCTAGTATGTTGACATAAGGTTGGGCGCACGGAAAGTTCCTAATTTAAAAGAAAATGGGTGTCTTCACACTGAGAACTGGGGTTTCAATGCTAGCCGAACACAAAAAAGATGCACGGCAACCAAATCCAGTATTCCCCAGCACCCTGCACTTCAACCCCGCCTCAAGAAATTGCTTAAGCTCGACCAAAACCAAACCATTTGGTCAACCCCTTCTTGTTTAGGATTCTAAGCTTCCTCTTCCGCAGTTGGGCCCAATAGTCTTTTCTATTTTCATTTTAGCTATCAGTATGACAGCACCAGTGGGGAAGTGGCGTTGTCATACAAGAAGTTTTTCCTCTTCGTTAATGTTTTGTTAATTTTGTCCACGCACTGTACTTCTTGTGCTTCTGAAACTTGACAAACTAGGCCGCGTTTCTTGGTTACAGTACCAACACCATTTTAGCATGCAACGAGCCACTAAAGTTGAGCCATGTGACCAAACCGGCCGATTACCAGATTCGGAGAACGGTCCCGGCTACCAGCACTCCCCAGAACATCTGAGTTCTCGCGGCGTGGTGGGATTTACGCCTCGGATTCAGAATTTTACAGGCACAAATTGTGAGAGTTGACGGATCCAGGCGGTTGCTAGAGATAAAGAAAGCTGATAGTTGAGGGACAAGGAGTGATAACAGGGTAAGTAATTCAACTCGTTCTAGAGTTGAAAGGATTGGTGTAAGGGTTTATGGTCATGTGTTTCCGTTATTCATATTCCGGGGGTAACAAGCAAATAGGGCCATACGTGGAGTGGGAAGCGATGGAATGATGGAGATGGATTTATTATTCTTGTGTAGATTTATGGTTGGTTGGTTGGTTTGGCGCCGAGCGAATGAAGTTTCCGATTATACCTACCCTGTAGATTAGCCCTAATCTGGCAGGAGGGTTGGACAATTGCGCCATTGAACTCCGGCGCAGGCGCTCTGCTCGAGTACCAAGATGTCGGATCGGGGCGCTCGGGAGATCGTAGAGGTGAAGAAAAAGCATTGTGGCTCTGTTTTGAAAGTGAAACAAATTCATGTATGACAAGATGGAAAAAATGAGAGAAAAAAGGTTGATATCGTGCATCTACTCAATTGTGGTGGATGTGGAGCTGTGCAGCAACACACCCTTCCTACAATTTTTTAAGTCTGGTTTGGGAAATACCGATCTTGCACTTGATAATAAGATCGTAAAAGGTACTTGTACTCGAGTACTGAGGACTACCGTAATATACGTAACATTCTTCCTGTGGTTAAACTATAGTGCAGATCCCTCTCCTAACTGACCGCGGCTGCGCACGTCAGGCATCGCTAGTTTCTATTGGTGTCCTTGGGTCGTTCCAGTCTAGATCTGCAAATATCCCAAAGTAGGTGCCAAGGCATCCCAACGAAAGACATTGACTGGAATGAACTGTCAGCCTCGGCTTTCGCATGTCCTGTGTTAAAACATTTTTTTCTTTTCCTTTTGTTTTCTTCACCAGAACAACAGAATTAAGTCTCTTTCAGAGCGAATTATCAGGTGTAAAGCCAGGACGCCAAAATGTGAGAAAACGCCCCTACCCCGCATGGTAAGGCCCTGAATGGATGACTGGACATTGAGGTTCGTGAGATTAGGAATCTGTGGATTGACGAACAAGAAACAAGAGTTTGGAATCTCCTAGTTTTTTTCTTGTGGAGCTCAATAAATAGTGCCATTGTTATAGATTTGGTAGTATTGGGGGCATAAAAGCGGAATATGATGTATTCAAGGAAAAATTAAGGATTCGGATGGAGCATGGGAGGGCCCCCGTACCGGATTATCTGTTGGTGGGTTTCTTCGTTTGCCGCCGGTAGTAGGTTGAGGTAAAGTAGGAGCTGAAGGAGAACATCCGACAGTCCGAAAAAACCCAAAACATGGCTTGTTTTGCCAATAAAGGATTAAGCGAGCGAATTTTGTTGCTAATTAAGATAGATTACAAGGAAAATTCTCATTTCAACGTAGGTATGATACAAGTGTTAGGGAGATGTTTTCGCGCAGTTAATTTACAAGTAGGTTGACTACGGTGGTCGATAAGATCGGAAACCGCCACAACGCTCTGACATTCAACTTCAGTTTTGGGATAAGCGACACGACAGAAAAAAAATAAAACCAGTTCTACTTTAGGAATCCAAGTGGACCTTCAAATATATTTTCTTAACATCGGCTTCGATTACAGTTCAAACTAGAAAAAAAAAAATACCAATAGTAGATCAAAAGAAAGTATCAAAAAGGAGATAGGGATTGAAGTACTAGAAGGATGTTTGGCTATGCCCTGGTTTAAAGAATTGAATGAGAGAAGGGGCAAGATCAGAGAGAAAGAATTCTTGCTGAAAGAGAAAGAAACAAAGGGTACCAATATAAACATCGTGGGGTAGATTAAATGCAAAATGGTAAGGGGTGAGGCAGTGAAATGGCGAAAAAGAGCAAGTCGAGTGAGATGTGATGATGGCGAGGTGCGCTGTGTCCTGCGTATGTGAAATAAAAGGCCTTAATGTGAATAACGGAGAGGGGGTAATAATAAATAGCAAGGGTTCTGGTAGGGGGATAAAGTGATTGGGGAGGTATCCGGTGTGTATGTGTGAGATACTACTCCTGAACATCATCAGGCCGGATTCGTTTGGGTGCTTGTTCACGGCCAGCACGAGGGCGTAATACTCGTTGTGTTAGTTCCTTAGTAGGTTGAATTGGTGATGAACTTGTGACCTGTCTTCGCTCACGCTAAATGATTATGTCTTGTAAACAAATGTCCAACCATATTATATGGAATGCTAAGCAATAACAAAACAAGATGGCAATGTGGAAAAAGAAAGCGAGATCAAAATATTACCTTACGAGTCTGAATCGCATTCTGCCCATTAAATTCAACAGCGATTGAGGATTGAATAATAGTGGTAGTGTCTTGAGCAATAATTGGCCTATCGGGAATGGTATTCTGATCAGAATCCGGATCATATACAACTATAGTTATCATGTGAGTACTTAGAAAAATGAAGCTATCATACGCGGGTGCAAAATGGTTATAGGACTAATCAAAGAAGAAAACAGAGGAAAGTCTGAGCCTCGTAACACTACGAGTAATTTTGGGAGGAAGTCATAACAGAATATATAGTTAGAGGAAAACAAGTGAGCAGAACAATCAAGGAAGCTACTAGTGGAGTGAGGGCTGATGGACCTACCCTGAATCGGAGAATCAACAGTGGATGCTTCCTGTAAACTAAATGAAGATGACTTAGAGGCATCTGCTATAGTAGGAGGATTGGGCAAAACCGGGGATGATGATAATATTGGAAGAGACAAGAGTGATGATTCTGAAAGTGAGGTAGTTGACACTAATCTTTGAGTTCTAGTTCTGATGGCAAGAGACCGTGGATGTCCTTGTATATTAAGTGTGGTTGATATTAATTCCCCAACAGAAGGTAAACTTGAACTAGATTCTGACAACAGTTCTAGGGTTGAATTCCGAGAGAAGCCAATCATGGGTAAGCGACGGGCTGAGGTGGCAGGAGGCATATAACTGCCACTTGGACTATGTGTTGTTGCAGTGACCAATAAAGGGGGAGACGAAGGGAGATGCGATAAACTATGACTTCTGCGAATATTAGGCGAATCTGAGATTGGCGATACGCTCCCGATCTCAGAATGGGCTTCTTCCAAATTAAAATTTAGGTCATTCTAAATATAAGTCAGATTATTTTTAAGTGTACTGTTAGATTGAGATTCAAGTGCAAAGCGTACCTTGGGAAGATGGGAGGGAATGTATTCAAAGATGATTGTAATCCGATCTCGGGAATGTGGGAACCACGTATTTAGGAGATTGCGTAGAGTACCAGGATCCTTTGAGGAACGAGGTAGCCAGATTGGTTGCTTGGAACGGTTGTCCCAGCCGGATGTGACATAACAGTCCCGCATGAGAGGCCTTTTGCCCTGCTCTTGAGTGGTATAGAGTTGCCGCCAGTTGTGAAAGGGAGTGCTGTCCTCCAGTACACGAAATCGTAAGAAGTCCGGCCAGGTAAGGCTTGTATCTTCGGGTCCCGCAACAGATTCATCCAGGATCTCAATGTTTGGACGCCAGCGCTGTTCACCAACTGGTAAATAGGTTCTGTACTTGATCTGCGGCTGTTGCGATAGAGGGTCATGATGCTGGGAACCAGGCCCGCATATTACTTGAAGCTGACGCTCAATAATAATAGGATCAGACTGGATAGGAGGGTGAAGGTTAGAAGCATGAGGGAGGTTAAGTGGGATTGGCAAATTGGGAGCATGATTCAGGCTGGTACTGGCCTGCGGAAATGGAATCCTGCTTCGTTGGGGGACGGATTTACCTCTTGGATTCTGGATAGTGTTGGTTTGTTGGGTCCTCCG
>Ga0307513_10008373_pt1 | contig 13242 bp, 11 predicted proteins | sample 15_EM_MG_FD_202174 | JGI IMG/M metagenome (GOLD analysis project Ga0307513, IMG submission 202174) | Populus trichocarpa ectomycorrhiza microbial communities from riparian zone in the Pacific Northwest, United States - 15_EM | ecosystem: Host-associated > Plants > Roots > Unclassified | place...
TTATGTATTATAATTTATTTATTTATAGTTACTCAATTTTTTTAGCGACAACGTAATTTACAATTTAAAACTCTTCAATTGGTAGCAAAAATAGGCGAAAAATTACAGATGTATAAAGAGGGGGACCAATACTTTTGACAGGAGGTACGTGCAAGCTTAGAATGGGGGGTGGTCTTGATAATCTAGAATGTTCCACGTGCTTTACCGACCGTTCAAATATTAACCTGATTTTCCGTAGAAAACTAATGAGTCGTCGAAAAGATTTTCATTGATGACTCGTGTCTATGCGTCACATTTTCTTTTTACTTGTCCCATTTTTATATATATAGACTATTAATATTCTGTTTTGTTTGTAGAAAAATATTTTCCAAACTATGCAATTCTTTGTAAAATTTAAGCGAACTAGTGAATGAAACATTAATGTTTTTCAGATTATTTTTTATATTACAATCAAACATTATATTTATTTTTATGACACACTAAATTATGATAAATACCTATTCCATTTCTCTAAAATTTTTTTCCATATAATTTGTATTCCAAAATCAAATTTTAAATAAACAGAGCCTAAATAAAATAAACTTGAAAAAAATGAGATGAGAAAAAATTTAATAACTCTAGACTAAAGATTTAGGATACTAACTGAAAAGATACAATAATAATTATTTTTTTTATCTTTTTATCTAAAGGGAAACTCACCAACCTTTTATTTGTAGCTACAACAATTTTATTACACTCTGCTTTTATATATATACCGTGTTCGGCGTTTCATGGGAATAAATTATTTTTTAAAACAAAAATAATATTTAAGTACTAAAAATCAATAAAAAAAATATATAAAAAATTGTTTATGAAAAATATATAGAAACACTAAATAAAGCTAAGTCGAGATATTCGGTCAAACATGTGGTTTAAATTATATGATTAAAATAACCAGATTAAAAAAAAATTAAAACCTTTTAAAACGTGTTAATTTTTTAAATTTGTGACTTAAGTCATTAAACTTGAAATATTCAATTTAGAAAAATCATGAAATCCAGTTCTTAAAAAATTAAATATTAAATAAAAAAATTAAAAAAAATCTATTCATACAATTTTTTTTTAAAACATAACAATTCAAAAAATAATGATCAAAATCACTGTCACTACTATTATTAATAAGAAATATCATCACTATTACTATCATTATGACCACTATCATTATTTATATCATTATTAAAATTATTGTTATCACCATTATTATTATTATTATTATTACTACCATCATCTCCACCACAATGAATTCAATGTCTTGCATCCAAGAATACATGTATAATTATAATGTGTATGAAAAAATAAAAATACCTATATATCCCATTCTGAGACCACTATTTTTTTTTACTCTTGAAGGGATTTTGGTTATTTTACTGCTCATTAAAACATTGAATAGACGGAAATACCTCTAAATAAATCAGTAATGACTAATGCACTTTATGAAAATACCAAAATAACCCTAGTCCAAAGGCATGTATTTTTTTATGGAAAGGATAAAATGATCATTACACTTTAGTGGTGAATAAAAAAAATATAAGAGGGGTTACATTGAATCCTCCTTTTGTTTTAGTTGTTATATATATATAACCTTTCTTCCTGGGCTAGGGGATTCAATATAATTTTTTTCTTAGTTTTTTTTATGGAAATACAAATACAAAAGTAAATTAAGAGTCCTCAACTCAATATATATATATAAAATACAAATGAAAAAGAAAGCTTTGCTACCAGTCCTAGGGATTTTGGAAAGAAAATCAATGCTTTGCTTGCTCTCATTCAACTCGTAGATATTTTTTCTTATGATTTCTTGTGCTAGTCTTATCTTTTCATGGATTTCCAAACATATGTTATATTCTTTTAGTCTTGGTTGGGTGAATAATTATCATGCCTACATATCATTAAACAGGTTACTATCCTAGATGGGTAAGCTACTAGTAAAAAAAATCATGTGATCATAGATAGTAGGGTCAATAAATACACGTGTCATCTATCAATCAATACAAGACCTCTCGACCACTACATACACTTTCATTTCCCACTCTCTATTTTTTCTCTCATTTGTTTATTGATTTAAGTATCGTAAGGTTCCCGAGATATATAGGGAACTTGTTTTGTAGGAGAAGAGTCAGACCCAAATACCCTAGTTTAGCCCAACACTAAGCGCAAATATCAGCCTAACATCATAGTCTACCCCGTGAAAAAGGCTAGATTCTTTATTGAAGTTTATACAACTTCATTAGTGATGCTTTCTATGAGAATTTAAAATAAAGCTAGTTCATTTTCTCATCTCATACATCTTTTCCAAGGTTTTTCACCATCTTCATCAACTTTTATAGATCTCCGTCAACTTGCTCAATAGATAAGAGCACTTATTGAGGTTGTCCTAGCCATTTAAGAGCATCTCAAAGCTATTATGCTATCAGGGTCTCTTAGTGACTTTAAACCAAATAATTAGGTGGTGACTTGACCCCGATGTCCTATCACGTCGCGTGTGCATGTGCGATAATCAAGAAGAGTCAGGATCTACTTCTAGACACGATCTCTATAAATTAGGGGTTAAGGCCCTAACTAGTTATGCTCATAGCCATCATCGTCACTATCACTCCTCTTTAGAGTCTCACTCAAGTGGTCTTGAGCATAAAATACCATAACGAGAACAAATTTAGACAAGAGATTTGTCATTGTGTCATAGTGTGTTAAACACTTACCTCCTTAAGGATTTTATCTCTATAAAAATGAATCTTAATAACTATGATAGCCTCTCTAACTCTAGAGAACATCTGTAAAATATAAGAAGTAGCCTTAATTTGGTGATGCAAGATAACAATATAATGTATAAAATTCTCTTAACTATATTTCGTGGATCAATGCGATCCTGGTACCATAGTTTAGAACTTGGCTTCATATTCTACTTCTCTGATTTATATAGTAAGTTGATTGCTCATTTTAGTATGAGCATTCATGGTAAAAAAAAAGTTCATCTAATTTATATTAGAGCATTTTTGAAGAGACTTCACGAAGAGATGCTAAAAATAGAGGACCTACTTGAGCTTGTGACCACCGAGGCACAAATCGGTTGAGTGCATAGCTACTCTTTATGAGAATGACTATATGCATTTAAGATATAACTCTTCTCTATGTTAAGTAAGTAATAAAAAACCATATATATATAGAAGAAACAAGTTTGGAAAGATAGGAGCATCTATATTTTTATATGCAAATAAAAGAATATCCAAAACATAGGCAACCACTTGTTAACTCTCAATCTTACAGGTCTTTTACAGAGTAAAATGGTATATCCAAAATTAATGACCATTCCTTTTAACACCACTAAAGCAGAAATATTAACAACCATCAAAGGGAAAGAACTCGTGCAATACAGACCACCCATGAAGGGAAATACTGGTAAACATAACCAAAGAAGTACTATCTTTTTTCACAAAGACAGAGGCATGATATAGATGAGTGTTATGCTTTTTAAAAAAGAGATAAAAAAACTCATTAGCAAGCTAAGATATTTCTCCAATAATTTGTTAAGAAATAAAGAGATCTTGGAAAACAAGGAGAAAAGTTTGATCCTCTTTAATGTGATTATAGAAGGAATAATAATATGATGAGATTGTAGTGGAAAACAAAAATCCTATGAAAAATAGGTACTTTTCTCACAATTTCAGAACCCATGGCATGAGCTTATCATAGCTACTCTAAAAGATAAGGAAGCAATAACATTTCACCATGAGGATGCCTTGGTGATTACCACATTCATATCAAATCAAAATATATATAGGGTGTTAGTCAATGATGAAAATGTTATCAATATTCTCTCTAGAAAGTTTATGCCATAGATGGATGTTAATCCATCTAAATTGACTCTAATTAAAACACTCTTGATGGGGATAAAAGGGAGGGGCATGTTAGTGAAAGGTGTATTGGACCCTTTTGTCATCATTAGAACTCACCTAAAGTGTCATACTTTCCAACAAAACCTTATGATGATCAAGATAGATCTAGCCTATAACGTCATACTTAAAAGGCCCTTCTTGTAAAAGATCAATGTTGTGATCAGTATAAAGTATTTGGTAATGAAATATCCTATCAACAAGAGAGTTGCAACTATGAGAGGAAATTGTTTGGTATCTAAGAGATGCACATCCACCTGTTAAAAGGGAAAAAACATATTATAGGTGGATCAGACAACACCTATTAAAGAAATGGTTAAAGTAAGAATATAAGGAGTAAAAGATTTGAAAGAAGTTATGTGCTATTATGGTATAAATGTTATCACCAAAATTAGGTCTATTTTAGACTTCAGACAAGAAAAAACTTGATGCTCCTCAACATCTAAAAATATAACTTTATGATTAGTACTTAAAAGTGCATTTTCATTAAGATTTTATATCATCATATTGCACTTAAGGTATTATTAAATTCCCTAACTTAAGCATGTTTTATAATAACAAGTCTGATAATATAAGATAACTTTAATTTATGGTAAATCCTCATTTTAAATGCAGGAAAATCTCACAATTCAAAGGATTGATTATTAACTATTAAAAGTGATAGGACAAAGAAAGGGCTAAGCTTAGAAAACAATGCTTGTTCAATTCAAACTGGAACACCATTCAGTCATTGGGTCATATCTGGAGCTATATATCTTGGATTTCAATCTGGTTTATATGGATCAGAAAGCTAAGACATAGGCCTAAAACATTCATGAGGAGTACAAGACTCAATTCTGCCGTTTTGAAGTTCAAAACTTAGCAACAAGAGAGATGTCTGAATCTATCCTGCAGCCCAGACACTGTTCAGTGTTCAGCTCATATCTCGAGTTCTAGAAATCCAAATGAGCTCATTCATTTTTTGGTGGAAAGCTGAGATAGATTCCTACAACTTTAATGAAGACCAACTTTGTCGAATTCTGATTGTATCAATGCCATTGCATCCAGAAAACAAATCCATACCTAAACCACCAAGTCCACTAAGTTAATAGTTGGCCACTAAATCAATAATTAATTACCAAATGAATAGTTCTTTTTAGCCTATAAAAAGAGGCATTTTTCATACATTTAGGCATCTTGGTTTTCAGATCAAGATCATTTTCTTGCTTTCTCTCTGGGTAATGTTCAAGTTTTCTTTCATGTTATATTAATATCTTGTTTATGTTTTTCATTTCCTTTCCTATACTTAGTTAACTTATATCATGAGTATGTTCTTATCTTGTTTATTTATGTTTCTCTTATTCATAATGTTTAGCTAAGTTTAATTTGTTAAGGTGAAAAAGTTTCACTAATGGTGTTAGAATATGTATAATATAAACTCAACATGGATTTCAATGTTTATATCCAAGAAAATTTGTTATTAATATGTTTTATTTTTTTATCTTACTAATTCTTAATACCTTGCTTGTGAAATGATTAATCTAAATTTGTATTGTATAACACTTGGTACAATAAATGATTGATCCTTCATAATCTTCGGCCGACATCGTTGTTATGAGAGAAACTTGATTTGTTGTTAACATAAGTTAGTATCATGAATTCCTGACAATATTTAAAAGTATGATGTTACTAAAATAAGATAATTAATATGATCATGTTAAAAATTTATAATGAACTATTAATGATAAATCATCCAATTGGAACCTTCTTTGTGTGTGGTTTCCAGTTGAGTAATAAAAAGAGTTTATACTATACTTATTTCTAATATCATTAGTGGATCCTCTAACCTTGACAATTGTTTTTATCATTGTTTAATCATGATATTAATCTCACACCTCAAAGTTCTATTTAATTCTTTGTTATATATATACATATAGTTGACCTCCCTGTGGATCGACCTCGATCTTGCCGGGTTATTTATTACTTTGACACTCCTGCACTTGGGATAAGACATCAACTCTTTGATCATGTCAAGTTTTTAGCGCCGTTGCTGGGGAGGTAAATTACTGTATAAATTTTATTTTATTTTTTTTCTTTTCACTTTTCTCTTATCTAACTTTTGTTTCTTTTTTTTCTTTCCTTTTCTTCTCTTTCTACACTTGCATGAGAGTTTGGACACACACATTAAGTGGTAGACTTTCTAGGAAATCTTCATCCTCATCTAAAACATGGCTGAAAAGGATAACCAGTCACTTCATAATGAGAATAATCATGTTAGAACACTTAGAGACCACATGAATCCAACAAGAACAAATGCACCATCATGTATAGTTTTTCCTCCTGATGCATCTCACTTCAATTTTAAGCTAGATATTATTCAACTTTTACTTACTTTTCATGGCTTAGATCTAGAAAATCCATACTTGCATTTGAGAGAATTTGAAGAAGTTTGTAACACTTATAATGACTTAAATTGTAGCATGAACACCATCAAATTAAAACCTTTTCCTTTTTCATTAAAAGATAAAGCTAAAACATGGCTACACAATCTTAGGTCAGGATCCATTCGTGTTTGGGATGAAATGCAACAACAGTTTTTGAAGAAGTTTTTTCTTTATTATAGAACAAGCTCTTTCAAAAGACAAATCACCACTTTCACTAAAAAACCAGGAGAAACAGTTTACCAATGTTGGGATAGGTATAGAGATTGCTTAATACATGTTCTCATCATGGTTTTGAAACATGGAGATTGGTTTCACATTTTTACGAAAGGTTAACACTTAAAGATAGGCAAATGGTAGAATTGATGTGCAATGTAACTTTTAAAAATAAAGACCCTGATGAAGCAATAGAGTACCTAGACTTGTTAGCTGAAAATGCTCAAAATTGAAATACTACAGGCACTTGTAAGGCACCAGGTAAAACCCAACCTCATATATCTAGTGGAGGAATGTATAACCTTAGGGAAGATCATGACCTCCAAGCTAAATTTGCATCTTTAGCTAGAAAAGTTGAGGCACTTGAATTTAAAAAGAGTGGTCAATTAAAATCTGTTCAAGACATTGTGTGTCAAATCTGTGAAACTAACAAACATTCAATCAATGATTGTCCAACTTTGCCTTCTTTTAAGGAATGTCTTCATGAACAGGCCAATGCTTAATCCTAATATGAAAGAAGTAGTGAGGAATGAAGTCATTAACCTTCTACATAATGGAATCATTTATTCTATTTCTGACAACAAATGGGTAAGTCCTACCCAAGTTGTACCTAAAAAGTCTGGAGTTACTGTGATAACAAATGAGAAAAATGAATTGATTCCAACTATGACTATTACTGGTTGGCGCATGTGCATTGACTATAGAAAACTTAATTCAATGACTAGAAAAGATCATTTTCCTTTACCTTTCATGGATCAAATTCTAAAAAAAGTTATAGGTCATGAATTTTATTATTTCCTAGATGACTATTCAGGTTACAACCAAATTGAAATTGCATTTGAATATCAAGAGAAAACTACTTTCACATGTCCATTTGGTACTTTTGCATTTCGAATGATGCCTTTTGGATTTTGTAATGCACCAGCCACATTTCAAAGATGCATGTTTAGTATATTTAGTGATATGGTTGAATGTTTTCTAGAGATTTTTATAGATGATTTTTTTGTTTGTTTTTGGTGATTCATTTGATGATTGTTTAACTTGGAAAAGGTTTTGAACATGTGTGAAGAGAAGAATCTTGTACTGAATTGGGAAAAATATCATTTTATGGTAACAAATGGCATTGTACTTGGTCACATTTTTTCATCAACATGAATTGAGGTTGGCAAATCTAAAATCGAGTTAATTGCTAACTTGCCAACACCAAAATCTGTTAAAGATGTTAGATCATTTTTAGGACTTGTTAGTTTTTATAGAAGGTTCATCAAAGATTTTAGTGTAATATCTAAGCCATTGTGTAACCTTCTAATAAAGGATAATGTTTTTGAATGGACTGAACATTGTGAAAAAGCTTTTGTTAAACTTAAAAACTTTCTAACTTCTGCTCCTGTCATTGAACCTCCTGATTGGTCATTACCTTTTAAAATAATGTGTGATGCTAGTGATTATGTCGTAGGTGCTGTTTTCGAACAAAGAAAAGATAAGAAACCTTATGTGATTTACTACACAAGTAAAACTTTAAATAGTGCTCAAATGAATTACACTACCACTGAAAAGAAATTATTTGCAGTAGTATTTGCATGTGAAAAATTCAAATCCTATCTTGTTGGTTCACCTGTTATTGTTTTTAGTGATCATACAACATTGAAATATCTTCTTTCTAAGAAGGATTCTAAGGCTAGATTGTATGATGGATTTTGTTACTTCAAGAATTCGATATCACAATCAAGGATAAGAAAGGCACCGAAAATGTTGTCGCGGATCATTTGTCAAGATTGACAATAGATTCCACATTTGACATCACACAAATTAATGATTACTTTCCTGATGAATCTTTACTTTCTATTTTTATAATTCCTTGGTTTGCTAATATTGTCAATTTTCTTGCAACAGGAGATTTGCCAGCTCATTGGAGTACCCAAGACAAAAGAAAGTTTTTGAACGACGTGAAGAACTTTTATTGGGATGACCCTTATTTATTCAAATATTGTCTAGATCAAATATTTCGAAGATGCATTCCCGACAATGAGATAAGTAGTGCCATTAAATTTTGTCATTCTGAGGCATGTGGGGGTCATTTCTCATCAAAGAAGATGACTGTAAAAATTTTACAATGTGAATTTTATTAGCCCACTATGTTCAAGACACGCATGCATTCTGCAAAACTTATGAAAATTGTCAAAAGTTAGGATCTATTTCAAAATGTCACATGATGCCTTTAAATCCTATTCTTGTCATTGAAATCTTTGATTGTTGGGGTTTAGATTTCATGGATCCATTTTCTCCGTCATTTGGTTTTTTGTACATATTAGTCATAGTAGATTATGTTTCAAAATGGATAGAGGCAATTCCAAGTCGAAATAATGATCATAAAATCGTGATCAAGTTTTTGAAAGAAAATATTTTGAGTCGGTTTGGAATCCCTCGAGCCATGATAAGTGACGGTGGAACACATTTCTGCAACAAGCCATTTAAGTCTTTAATAAAGAAATATGAAATCACACACAAAGTTACCACCCTTTATCACCCTCAGACAAGTGGACAAGTAGAACTTGTAATAGGGAGATCAAACAAATCTTGGAAAAAAAAGTGAACCCTAATCGGAAGGACTAGTCTTTAAAATTTAATGATGCACTTTGGGCTTATCGAACTGCTTTTAAAACATCATTAGGTATGTCACCTTATAGGTTGGTTTATAGAAAATCTTGTCACTTGCCTGTGGAACTTGAACATAAATCTTATTAGGCTATCAAAGCTTTCAATTCAAACCTTGATGATGCTAACCAGTTGTGTAAGTTACAAATAAATGAGAGGAAATAAGAAATGATGAATATGAGAATTCAAAAATTCATAAAGCAAGAATCAAAGAGTTTCATGACAAGAGAATCTTGAGAAAAATATTTGATGTTGATAAAAAAAGTTTTGCTTTATAATTCTCGACTCCACTTATTTCCTAGAAAGCTAAGATCAAGATGGAGCGGTCCATACATGTGTATCCTTATGAGGCCTTTGATATTGAGAATCCAAAGAATGACAATGTCTTGAAGGTAAATGGACATCGTTTGAAAACTTACTTTGATAATTTTCCTAGTGAAGATGAGTCCATTGGTTTGAGTGATCCTGTTTATAAAAATTGATTATTTTGTTTTTCTCACATTGTTTTTGTGTTTCTTTTTGGTGTGACTCTTATTTTGCTAGTCTTTCTCCAACTCCGATCAAATTGCGGATAACGGTACTCCGTGACTCTTAAGTCGGTTCTTTCAGTTTCCCATGATAACTAATATCTGTTTATGTATTTGTTCAATTCCTTGTTCCTTCTCTTTTCTTTGCATCTCTTCTATACCTCTCATTTGAAAAATAGACACCACTCTTGAAAAATTGAAAAAGTATTTTCCTACTTTACCTCAAAATGCAATAACAAAAATTTACCGTGCTAGGTGTGAAAGATTAAGGTTGTTAATGAATCATGGAATTCCTGAAGATATTCGTTAGATGATTGAAGCAAAGGTCCGCTTATCAGGCGAGTCTTCCAATTCTTTTATTTTGCACATGTCTAGAATAGGTAAAAGCACTTTTGCGAAGAAACGTCGTGCAAAATGACTGAAAGTCTGTCACAAATGTGCCAGATGGACTTGTAATGCACAATGTCGTTCTTTAGGAATTGTATTTATAAACCGTGAAGATAAAATACAATTCATTAAGGATGGCCTGAGTAAGGAGTCTTTAGATAATCTTCTATTAACTCTTGAGACATATCCTAGTAGAGATGTGCATCGTGTAATTCATGATTTATGGCCCAATTTTCATAAAGAACATGATTGACATAGTCTTGGAAATCTGACTAAAAAAGACCCTGTTTGTCAGTTTTTAAGAAAACTGGATGAGAAGCTTATCCCCGACCCATAGAGGGCGTTTAAGCCGTTCTTGGACGTAAAACCAAGGGAAGATGTGAGCCACAATCACTACTACTTGTACATATACATGTTCTAAAAAAAACAAAAAAAAGAGTGACTCCAGCTGACCTACATATAGATGGTATGATTGCATTTTTAATTTCTCATCTATAAAATCTTCTCTTCCTTCCCTTCATTTCTATTCAACCCATACATTTAATAGATATAGAAGTGTATAGAAATGATAGGTTCGTCAAGTCATCAAATTACAAATATCTGTGTTTTTGGTGGATCCAGTTTTGGGAAAGAAAAGGAGTTTTTAGAATCAGCAAATCATCTTGGTCAGTTACTAGTTGAGAGAAAGATTCATTTAGTGTATGGGGGAGGCACCTTGGGTTAATGGGGAGTGTGTCAACAACTGCATTTTTAGGAGGCAGTCAAGTTTTGGATATCATTTCAAAAGCTTTAGCCAAAGTAGATATCATTCGAAAAACAGTTGGAGAGGAACTACAGGTCTCCACAATGTCTAAACGAATGAATGCAATGTTCGATCATGCTGACGCCTTCATTGCCTTACCAGGGGGTTTGAGCACATTAAAAGAGATATTTCATATTTCCTCTTGACCTAACTGAACTTTCACCAGAAACCTATAGGTTTGCTAAATGTTAATGGTTTTTATGATCATTTGTTGTCTTTTCTTGATCATACTGTGGAGCAGAATTTTCTTATATATTTGGCACGACAAATCATAATCTCTGCTGCTACTGCTAACAACTGATTGATCAACTGCAATCTTTCATCCCCGTAATTGATTCCTCCATGCGTCGAATAGACTAGTCAACTAGGGAAAGCTGTAAAAAGTTTAGATTGGATTTGAGCCTTAGTTTGTAAAAACTTGTGTCTTTTGGTTTTATTAATAGCATATATTTTTTTCTTTTTTGTTATTTCTTATTTTTGTTTAAGTGTATTTCAGGTTTGTTAGTAGTCGTTACTTCAGGTGATGTCTTTTATACTCTACCTTTCTACTTTAAAACATTGAGGACAATGTCTCATTTTGGTTGGGGGGAGAGGGTAGTAGTCGTGAGTTAAAATAAAAAATAGTCGAAAGTTAAAAAAAAATTGTTGTTATTAAAACCATTTGACGAAACTATTATTAAGATGGCAGAGTAAGGAGGAATTTTATTGACTCTTGAGATGCATCTTGGTAAACATTTAAGAACAAGGTTCTATCACACACTTCTTATGAAATGTTCAAGTTTACAAACTCTCGCATTGTTATCACTTGATTATGCTCATATACTTATTTAAGAAGTATTTATAAACCCTTATTTTCACACACACACTTTAACATATGATTGTGAGTTGCATTTCCGATTATTACATTATTTATGTTCTTTTGTTAAAGGTAACAACTAAGGGAAAGGGATAGTATATGCTTTTGAAAAAAAAAAGAAAAAAAAATGATAATAAATATAATATTGATGATAATAAAAATGTAGATAAGTTTGGTTTCATAGCCTCCATAACCTCAGCAATTAAGTCCGAAGGGGTGTCTTAACACCTAATACCCTAAAGTCAACTGACTTGGGATCTACTGGCCCAATGCTTGTTACATGGGTTGAGGAGAAAGTTTAAGGGAATCAAACATTGCAGTATCTACATTTTAGTATCTGCAACCCGAGTTACTAAGTTTGTAGGGGTGTCGCAACACCTAATGCCCTAAGACTAACTGGTTTGGGAGTCATTAGCCTAAAGCTCGTTACATGGGTTAAAGATGCATTGCGTTTTAAGTTATATGTATATATATCAAAAAAAGAAAAAAGAAAAAAGAAAAAAGAAAAAAAAAGATAATAATCTCAACCCAAGAAAGTTAACCTTAGAAAAACATTAGAACAAAATTGTGTTTTCTTCCAAGTAAAGCCCCATAACTATGTGTTGATATATTGAACATAAAAGAAAGGTTTATTAATATTGTGATTAAGAAGTATGGAGCATATATATAAATTTAATTAGAGTTTGTTTATTTGAATGGATCAATAAGAAGTTAAATGATGAATGCCTTGCTTTTGGATCTTGCAAATTGTTTTTCTATTTTAACGCTTTAATTACTAGGGACCAGTAATAAGCTGGTAGGAGGGTATGATTAATACTTAAAAGTGCAGTTTCATTAAGGTTTTATATTATCATATTGCACTTAAAGAATCATTAAATTCCTTAACTTAAGCATGTTTTATAATAACAAGTCTGATAATATAAGATAGCTTTAATTTATGGTAAATCCTCATTTTAAATGTAGGAAAATCTCACAATTCAAATGATTGATTGATGTGATTAACTATTGAAAGTGAAAGGACAAAGAAAGGGCTAAACTTAGAAAAGAGATGTTTGTTCAATACAAACTGGAACACCATTCAGTTATTGGGTCATATCTAGAGCTGTAGATCTTGGATTTCAGTCTGGTTTATATGGATAGAAAGCTAAGACATAGGTCTAAAACATTCATGAGAGTCTAAGACTCAATTCTGCCGTTTTGAAGTTCAAATCTTAGCAACAAGAGAGATGTCTGAATCTGTCTTACAGCCTAGACATTGTTCAGTGTTCAGCCCATATCTCGAGTTCTAGAAATTCAAATGAGCTCATTCATTTTTTAGTGGAAAGATGAGATAGATTCCTACAACTTTAATGCAGACCACTTTGCCGAATTCTGATTATATCAATGCCATTGCGTCCAGAAAACAAATCCATACCTAAACCACCAAGTCCACTAAGTCAATAGTTGGCCA